>Ga0116227_10000079_pt1 | contig 160708 bp, 236 predicted proteins | sample S1TSphgellanicum_FD_89693 | JGI IMG/M metagenome (GOLD analysis project Ga0116227, IMG submission 89693) | Host-associated microbial communities from peat moss isolated from Minnesota, USA - S1T2_Fb - Sphagnum magellanicum MG | ecosystem: Host-associated > Plants > Peat moss > Unclassified...
AGCCGCACCAACGCTATCGCCTGGTGCAGCCCAAGTCATATTTGTTCCATCCCAAGTTAAAGTGCCAGTACCAACAGCTGTGTTGGAAGACATGTTCAATATAGCGACGTTCCCTAGTGTTGGAATTTGTGATTGTATCCTTTTACCATGATAAGCCAACAGAGCTGAATTAGCGCTAGTGTTTATACTTAGTATTTGATGCCAACCGGAATTAACGGAAGTTTCCAATGTACCATCGGAAAGATAAATCCATTCTGCTGAAGGTGGAATTGTGACATCGGTTGTGCTAAAAGTAGCCGTATCGTTGTTTATGTTGGTAAGTTGATATCTATAATCATAAACACCTGTGGTAAAACCACCAATATTTAGTTGAATTGGAAATATATTGGGTCCACCAAATTTCAAAATCGTACCTGGTGACACCACTAATTGTTGAGTGGACAAAGGCTCGACGGTAGTTGTTGTACTGTTAAGAGCTTGTGTGCCGAAAAGTGAAGGAGCAATGTCGCCAGGGCCATGGACAATAGCAACAACGCTTTCCCCTTCATCGGGAGATTTGTTCTGTGACACAACTACGGTTTGTTCAGGTGTTGCCATGTATGTTGCTACATTACCGTTAGGCAGTGCGGGAGCAGGAGCTGATCCACCCACAACCCATGTGGTTGGTGTAGTACCTATTTCTACTTGCATGGCATCTATATAAAAATCGGGATTGCTGGCATCAAAAGGTTTTTGAACGCCTAGCTGCATTTGCGTTGCACCGGTGGTGGCAGTGTAGGTCACATGAATGCGTGTCCATGTGTTAGCAGGCACAGGCATACTAGCGCTATAACCAACTCCTTGGTCTGCAGGCGCGTTCGATACAAGTGTTAGTGCGTATGTGCGTGCGATAGCGGAATAAACATACACCGAGCCAGTATAAGTAGTGCCAGGGGTTACTGAAAATTGAACTGCTGGGCCGTCGCCATAGTAATTACCAGTAAAATGAATAGAATTAGAACCCTGCTCTACTGGTGTAGTAACAGTAGTTAAAGTGTAGGTACTAGCCGGGGGATCATTAAAGTTGTTGTCGTTAATACGAAGGGGTAAAAATCCTGTAGTAGTTCCATTGTCACCACAAGTTGATTGGTTGACAGTTAGCAGGTTAACTGACGGTATAACACTACCATGGCTGACTTCAACTAAATAACGTGTTGTGTATGTAAAAGTGTCCGTAGTTCCAGAAGCTATATTAGTGTAGCCGATTAACACTCTAATGCCAAAACCGTTACTCGATTTCAAATAAACAGATTGACCTGGAGTGAATGGTACAGTAGGTCCGACTGAGTCACCATTAGCTGTGTAATTCACAGTTGAACTGGATGGGAATGTTAGTGTACCCGTTCCAATCAGAGTACCAACAGCATAAGGAGTTCCATCGTCTACACTGTCGACTTCTACCAAATTGAGTAGAGATCCCGTTGGTTGAGCACTAACAATACGTGCGTCATTATATTGACCATTAGACGCTACAACCGCGTTGATGGCATCGGCAAGCGTAATGTTTGTCGTGTCAACTAGGTGTGTTGGAACCGCGAATATGCCACGATTGTCAATGTTCATGTAAAGACGACTAGACATGTCTAACCCAGATATTGATCCGGGAAGGCTTGTCATATGGGCCGACCACATCACTCCAGGTAGCGTGTAGGTGCCACTGCTTCCTAATAGAGGCCCGTTTGCATATTTATAATAAGTTGAGTTCAGCCCAATTGCGGCCGCAAAAGGTGGAATAAATACTGCACGTTGTAAATTAGGATTGTAGATTACACTGCCGGTACTGGTAGTGGCACCAATAGTGCTAATATTAACTTTATCTGTAACTGAATCAGCAGTGATAAACGTATTTGTGGGTATGACCGGTGTATTAGAAGTGTGGTGTAAATCACCATCTGCTAAATAATCAAAACCAAGCACCCACCTTGGACCACTAGTTGTTCGTGGAAGCACCAGTGGATTCACTTGTGTAATAGCAGCTACTACGCCATATATGCCTGAAGTTCTACCACCAAATTGTCTAAAACTCTGAGAAATGAATTGCAATGATTCTGCGTACGCATTAACATCCATTCCAGAATCGTTTGGTGTAAGAAGCCTAGAACCCCAAGCCAAGCCAAGATCAACCGCACTTGCTTGTGCGATGTAGAATGACGATTGAGTCTCATCGATGTTTGTGTCTATATTTTCTAGTTCAGTGGCGATACCGGCAAGCCACGTGGCATAATCACGTACAGTTAGATAACACGTAAATCCATTCAGACTATTTGACTGTTTAGTCTGTAGTACAACTTCTCCAAGCGGAAGTTGAACTGAAAAGGTTGCTTCCCCTGTGGCGTCTGTAACGAAAAAACCAGACTGCACGTTATTTACAAGAATCAGATACTGCGTTGATGCTACTCCGGAACGCACAGTAAATTCTATAGGCTTCCCATAGTGGGGTACTACAATGCCTTCCGCTGAATAGAAAGAACCAAACGGTATAAAACTAAGTAAATCAACAAAACGATGTACTGGTGTAACTATCATACATTCACCTTAGTTTTTATGATGGTATCATTAATAAATACACCAAAAGGCATCGCTGGTGCTTGTGGCGGTAAAGACCATGGTGTTGCAGTACTGCCAACTTCCAATTGCAATCCGTCTACGTATATTTTACCGCCACCAGTTTGAACGCCGCACACTAATATCGGTTGTATAGCAGTTGGAGTTAGCAATGGATTAGTGCTCACGATTGCACGCGTCCACACATTCGGCGTCATATTTCCAGGTATGTTAAACGTGTTATGTACTACGCCATTGTTGTCTACCAAGTAAAGACTACTCACACTGGCTGAAACGATATCTGTATTTAACCAATACAGAGAAAAAGTATATACATAGGGCGCAACGATAGGACAAGGGAGTGTGCCAAAATTTACAAAAGTAATGTTATCATTACCTGCAATTTGTATGCTATGAGTGCCTTGCCATGCGGCAGCCATTGAACTAGCGATAGTAGCATTATTAGATGTATCAGGTGTGTCATAGGTAGTGTATAGACCAAAACCTACTGTGGTACCATCTTCTCCGCCATCCGCTTGATTGACTGTTAATAGGTTTACCATACTATCCAACAATGTTTATGTTTGATGCGACTAATGTGGCGTACTCATTTTTAGCTATTACAACGTCCGCATTTCCAGTTCCGCCTACAAAATCTAAGGACGTGAAAATAAAATTGCCCACTCCAGATACACCACCGATAATTAAATTTAGTTCAAATTGCTCGACATTTTGTCCGAGGCCTAACCCGTTTACATATGACAACAATGCGGTCTGCACTGTGGCAATTACAGTGCTGGCAGTAAATCCATTGTTGACTGTGATATTACCACCAATTTGAATTGGCTCAACCGTTGCGTGTCTCACAAGTGGATCTTGTCCATCTACTTGGTTATCGGCGTTATTTAAAGCATTTTGAATTTCTGACACGAGAATGTCGTATTCATATGTAACTGTAATTGCTGCTCCCACAGCAGGACTGGATCCACCGGGAATGAATTTTATTGCATCTTTGCTTCTAGAACTACCGGACACACCAGATGTATCAGGAACAAAAATATAATCAGTGCCTAAAGTGTATCCAACAACAGAAGTTACGCTAGTGACTGGTTGATTGTCTAGTACTATGAGTTGGTTAATACCAACAAACGTTTGATTTTCAGTGATAGCAACGTTATTCTCACCTTGAATGTAGATGTCTACGGCACCTCCATTAATGCCAGACCGAGTGATCAATGGGTCACCAGTTGTAACTACTAGAACATCTCCGGCATCTTGAAAGTTTGATTCAATAAACAATTTTCTACCATTTGTGGTAGCTAGTTGTGTACCAATGATAGAGATTTTAAATCTCTCAATTAGATCAGGACTCGTTTCCACGTCAGAGACCGAAGAGGTACCACTGTTATTTGTTACTGAGTCAAAACCAGTCATAGGTCGCAATGGATTGGTGATTAGATTTGCACCTACCACTCCAATGCTACCAGCAATGGTAGCTTGCACTGGTACAGTGAGTTCATATCGTTGGGTTTGAATATTAAAATATGATGCCGCGTTGGCCGACACCATGGTAGCAGCCACAGTTGTAACAAATGTTACAGTTTGACCAGTGGCCGTATCTGGGTTTGTAGAGATCGGAAAATTTTGTTGAACGGTAATGTTTGATGTTGGTGGCACCGCTCTAGAGAATGTGACTGTTCCGTTTGAATATCCACCTTGCAAACGAATAAGACTTTCATTGTAGACAAAAGCATCTACGTCTGAATCTTGAAAACTATTAATTTGTTGTAGTGTCTGCAACAAAGACACCTGACGAATACGATCATTTTGCAGTTCTAGAGCATTTGCAGTAGGTCTAATATATATATCTGCAATCGGACCAATGGTCGTATCGTACGACGCATTTCTATTGTTAATGTCCGTGCTTAAATTTGTAATAAATTGTTTTGCAGTGATCTTAGGTACTGGCATCAATGACCCCGTTTTGATTCACAAGCGAACCTTGTACTGTTTGCACTTGCAAAAAGAAATAATATGATGTCTGGTCGTTTGACGGTGACACTTGCAGATTGAGAATTTTATTAAATTGTTCTGCGGCTGTATAAGTATTCGCTCGTGCTTGCTGTTGTACTAAAATATTTGAAAACATCTCACGAATGTATTGCGTGATCAACATAGATGTGCTATCTGCACCGATTTGGCCAGTTGCGCCTTGTAGCTCATCAAGAGCAGCGGTTGTACCATCTGGAAGTCGCGGCAAACTTAGACAACGCACCATGTCTTGATTAGTTTTTAGTGCAGCTTGTCCAGGGTCATTAGCCCCTACGGTAACATCATTACCAATCAGGCTTGGCTTCCCATTCATAGTTGAAATTTGAACGTCACCGTTAAGTATCGCAAACGTAGTTGACATTTAAGCACCCTGATGTTTACGACAGATTGTTATTACATCTTGTATCTGCGTATACTGGGTAATGATACTATTTAATTGGTCGATTTGACTTTGTAGTTCATCTTGGAAAGATAACAACCTTTGGATTTCAAATAGATTATCTTCTGATACCCCAAGCACCACGTCGATTGACTCTTGCAAGTTTAAATTAAACTGTCCGAGATCTACACAATCTACTACAAGTTGAGCCGGCAATACCGCTACAGAATTGCGTACGTTATTGACTACAGATTGTAATGTGGTTTGGGCTGCTCTAGCTGGGATAGCAAGAATATCATATTGCAATAATTGTGTTTGATAGAAGGTTATTTGAGACTGCAAAACAGCAACTTGACCATTAATAAGTGTTTGTATAACCTGTAATGCAGCAGTGGACAAGCCGCACAAAATTTGCTGGGCACACTGATTAAGTGGTGTAGGTGTTGTGTCTGCCATACAAACTTATTGGCTAAAGGAAAATTTTAGTATCTAGACTATTATTCGGTAAAGGCTTTGACAGAGATAAGTGTAGATGGCAGTGATAAGGTTTCAAGTAAGGCTGTAAGAGCTGCACCACCGGCTATGGCGTTAGGTTCGGGGGAAGATGGATTTGATAAAGCTGTAGCTACCGCAGCCAATCCTGATTCAAGCGCAGTCAGGTACGACACCAACTCTGTTCCCAATACTAAAGGTTGGTTTGACGTAGCAGACCCTATTGTTATATGTGAGGCATTAATTCTAGCTGATGCAGTTGCGTCAAAGTTTACCGTGGTAGCCTTTACTATAGAAACGTTGCCGGCAACATCTAATTCTATGCGTGATACTTCAACAAAATCGGTGACATCCCCTATAGAAATTAAACCTCGTAGTGGGGATGGGGTCACACCGTTCGCTGTTCCGGGAATGGGTCTTGGTGGATAAGAAAAATCGTATACGTCACCGAATTGAATCAACGATCTGGATTGTGGTGATGTAGTGCCAAGCGGTGTTATTTTGTTAAGATTTACTAAATATTCCAGTAGAGATCCGCTGGCTGTTGGTGTCTCTTGAATGTCGCTTGGTAGATTATTGCGGTATACCACACCAAATCGAGTGGTGGCAGCGTTAGCCGTTTGCTTCATATGTGCAGCTTTTGTATCAATTCTATAGGCTTGTTTGTCTAACTTGATAAAAGCTTGTCCACCAGCAAGGAGTAAGGTGCCTCTATTTGATCCATATATATAAGCATCGCCGCCAGATTTGAAATCGAATTCCAGTGGATTTAATTGTTTCCACGTGGCCATCCCATTAATGCCTTGCTGTTGCATCTTGTTAAGTTCAGCATACCCAACCCCATCACCAGATGCGGTCATGTCGTAACCAACAATTACCGCTGTGTTGTCATTACGATACGCAACATGAACAAATTCACCACCACCAGGTTGAAATCTACCCCAAGAAGACTGATTGTTCGATATTGAAAACCAAATAGGTGTGACAGTTGCATGCCGTGTAGCTACAACATCAATTGTATCCACCGCAACGATACCATTGTTGATAGCAGTATTTGTGTTTGACTTGTTATTGTTAGTAGTGTTAGCGTCTGGATTAACAGACGTGCTACTAATTTGACCACGGACAATGCGCGACAAATAGGATTCTTGATCCCTCAGTCCATTGAGTGGCTGGTCGTCTATACCATATATGTAGCCTCTACCAGCCATATCAATCTGCCTGTTGGTTGTTAGGATTAGTTTGCGAATCTAATATAGCGTTAGTCGCATTGCTAGATTGTGCGGTTGAAGAACCTAAAAGAAATTTATAATTGAGTGGACGACTCGCAAATCCACCAATTGGTGTGTATACCTTGTTCTTGGTGATAGGATCTACCATTCCATCCCATCCTCTAGCATACGCTAAATCAATCACTGTCTCAACAGTTTGATTCCAATTGATAGTATCTGTAATAGATAATATGGTAGCCATAGTATCTCTTTGGGTTAACAAGAATGGCCGATTAAGCCACAAGCCAAAATTAGGCGTAAGCGCAACTTGCAAATTTTTTGCGTCAGCATTCAATTTATTTAATTGAATGTGTGCGTACATGTTGGCTGCTTGAGGAGACTTGACTAGACCTTTAGGATCTAAAGTCTCAGTTCTAACACCATATAAAGGTACCAGATTGTTTAATGTGACCGTCGGCACTTGAGCAATGGCATTTGACTGTTGAATATTATATCCAGGTACCAAGGAATAAGTGGTAGCTATTTGCGTGCGCACTCTTTCGTCCGAATGTGACTTAGAAAACCAGTCTGTATTTGATGGAGTTGCGTAGTATCTGGGGCTAAATGGGCCACGCAAATTGCTTCCAGGTACAGCGTTATCGGTAGATGATAAAAGTTGACCACCAACACTGTTTGTGCTCGCAATCACGTTTGGAATTGGTTGAGGTGTTGCTAATGTAGCAACGCTCATTGCTCCAACATTGGTAGATGTGCCGGAGTTATCAAAATCTGTAGGATCAAAATCGTACATAGGAAATTCTATGATGATGTCGCCCTTTGGCGAATCGTAATACATAAAATTTAAACGATCAACAGTCTCTTTTATGATCGCAAGTCTGCTCTTAAATTCGGCATTAATAGAACTGTTTTGTGTAATGTCGCGCAATAAAAATTCTGTATTGTTTACACCTAGAGATCCAGGAATCAACAGAATTATACGCCCACCGTCTACTTTGTAGTAGTCGGGGTTTGTGCCAATATAATCTATTACTTTTTCAATATCGATGATATTGTTATTATTTACAGCACTATTTTGTATGGAAGCAACTGTTTGTTGCACATTTTGAACAATGTCGGTGGTAGCGTCCTCAAACAACATTTCGGTCAAATCATCGATTAAGACTTGATGGTCGATAAGCGATTGATAAGTTGAAAGTGATTTATCTGGTACAGAAACCACTGAATATTGACCAGCAAAAGTCAACGAGTCATTGTCCGCATTCCCATATCGAACAACCGCAGACTGACTAAAATTAAAATTGCCTATACCACCAATGACAGTTCTTTTAACTGTCGTGTTTTTAGAATCAGATTGCGTTAAATTAAATTTGCCTTGACCATTCACTGAGTCAGGGTTGTTTCCGAAAAACATAGTGAAGATAATTTCCGGCAGCGTCAAATTAGCAAAACCGGCAGTGTAGAACGAACGTACTTGAGCATCCGCTCCGGCAATAATTTGGGTTTTTTGATCAAGTGCAGTTGGATTTGTTTGCACTCGGGCATAGTATGCCAATCTTGATTGGCTCTCACAAGTTACAGATAGAGTACTTTCTAAGTTTGCATCCAAATGGTCATCCATATCCGCTACAAAACCACAGAATTTATGGTACCAAACATTTGGATTTTCTGGGTCTCTGTAAAATATGCGCACAGGATCGTTTGAATGGAAAATCGGGTCAAACGCTTGCAATGGATATCTTAACACCCATCCAAACAACCAAGGGGATGAAGATTGATTAGCTGCACCTCCCAAAAAATCAGATGGTTGTACGAACTGTGATGCACGTTGAGACAACTTTGATAACAGTATTTTCTGTTTACGTGGAGACAAAACGTTAGCTAAAATCTGTTTCTTAAGTAAAGCTTCTAACGATAGTTGTGTGTTTTGTGCAACTGGTGAACTGTTATCTAGCACAGAGTAGTTATTTGCAGTACTGTAGGCAATGTTAGCTTTTTGAACTTCTGGGTCTTGTAGTATTGTGTTCAGATCGTCCGATGTAAATAAGTACTGATTGCCTTTGTTTGATAGTATAATGCTTGCTTTGTTTATTTCATGTCCGACACTCGAAGACACGGACACGGAAAAAACATCATCGGTCACATCTACTCCGTAGATAAACACTTTGTATGCAGGGAATAAATTGCGCGTTTGACTATTATCACTCATGCCAGACCCGCCACCGTATTTATGCCATCATTGAATGTGGTAGTTAAATTAGCAAGCACATCATTTAGATCAGGAGCAGTGTATCTAACCACAAATGTAAAGGAGTAATCCTTTGAAAATGGTTTTTCAGCCGAGTCTTCCCAAGTCATCACTTCTTTGAAGTGACCGTATAGTGATATAATAGTTGGAATAGCTGGGGAAGCGTAACTGATAACAAATACATTTTCAGTACCGTCATCTAATAGCATACGTTCGCGTGTAAGCGCCCAGAGATTGTGCCATATAAATAGCTTGTTAGATGCGCCAGTTGGTGATCCAGCTTGACCAGTACTATCACTATTGGTGTTCAAATTGCCAGTGTTACCTCTGAATGATAATTCAAGAATGTCGTTGTTTTCGCCATTTTTATTGGAAAAATGAAAAAATACACTACCATCCTGTACATCACGTTTAGTGATACGTTTACTTTGAGCCCAGGTAACTGAGTTTGGATTCACAGCCATTGAGATAACTGGCAATGTGGTACCAATAGCGGCAGTTGGCGTATTGCTATTGTTAGTAAATATTTGTTGACCACCATCATTGGGAGTCACCTTATAGGCTGGATTGATAAGTCTGCGTCTATACGTAGAGGTAAACTGCATTGGAACGCGTACAGCATTAGAAGTGCCCGTACCGATTGGATGAATAGCGGTCGATAGAGCGCCAGCCGGTGAATTAAATGTAACAGCCATTATCCATGTCCTTTAACATTTTTAGGTTTAGTCTTATTACCCATACCGGCAACCATAGCTTCTGTGTGTTTGGCAGCTTCTCTTTGATGCCATGCTGCTAATTTACCATGATGTGCTGGTGACCCACCTTTCTGAGCCTTCCCATTTGCAGTGCCGGCATCACTGGCAGCTTGTTCGCTAGATTCGCCTGTGTGAACTATACGTTTGCCATTTTTAATTAACAAGTTGCCAACATCTACCACACCGTCTTTAATAGATGTAAATTGTTTAATTACGTCTCCAGCGTCTTTCATGGCGGCATCAATATGCTCTCCTCCACGCATTACTTCACTAGGATGCATAAGTATTTGCACACTGTCACCAGTAAGCCTGCCGATATCAACAAGTACTCTAAACATGGCCATGGAGATGTCAATGACTTTTTGTTGTAGCTGCTGCATTAATTTGGAATTTTGATCGGCTTCCATGCCTCTTTTTTCTTCACCGGACATTAGATCTTTAGCGTGTTCCTTAAACAATTTATCTGCCGTTTCATGGTCATTATTTCCTTCAGCCTGAGAAATGGCCAGCATAGCCTTTGATCCCTCCGCAGAAATACCGTAAGTCTTCTCCATAGCAAATCTGGCTTCATAATCCGACATACCTTGATCTTTAAATACACCACCCATTTCTTTAATGGCTTGGGATGCAAATCGTGCGTCTTGGGCTTTACCACCAGTGAAAGCGTCCTTCATGCCATAGTATGCTGCAAGTGGTTCTCCTCCACCTTTGTTCATGCGTTCGCCGATAACGGATGCCATCCCCACATCGAGATTTGCTAGTGCTCCAGTTAATTGTCCTGTCGCACGGTTCGAAGCTGCGTTGACATAGGCGCGGCTAGCACCCGGCATTTGCTGAGTGAAGGCCTTGTTCACACCTAATTGCACATTCATCACATCTTCAAGATCAACTTTTTGCTCGCGTAGAGCAGCTGCATTCTTCAATACTGAATCGGTAAATTCAGAGTAACTCGCACCCAAACTCTTAACGTGGCTACCCATCTCTAATAGTCTGGCACTGGCTTCTTTACCAGATAAACCAAAATCTGCCATTATAGTGACAGCCTGTTGTGCAGCTGTACCACTAGCTTGTTTATACATAGCGTCAATATCAAATGAAGTTCTCAACAGGTCTCTAGACGCACCTTGTGCGCCAACTGACCACTTCTTGGTTGCTTGTTCTCCTGTAATACCGGCAGCCGCAAAAGTTTTACTTATGTTTGCAAACTCACCAGCTAAACCCATCGGCCCAGCACCCATATCGATACTAAGTTGCTTTACTTCACTACGCATGCTAGCGAAGCCTTGACTGTTTTGACTTAGTCCGGACCCGCCAGCGTTATTAAATTCGTTACTGATTTGGGTGGTTTTGGATCTCTCCATCTCACTACGGCCTAGCGCTGCAACCATTAAATTTATAGCAGCACCATATGGTCCGAGACTGTCCAAACCTGGTTGTTTTTCAGGAATATTAAATACTTTGCTAGCCATTGAGTGACCAGCCAATCCGCCTTCTACTCCAGCCTCTGCAACATTCCCCATAACAGAACCAAGCACACCGGACAGCATTTTCCGGCGTCCTTTATGGTCTGTCATATAGTCGTAGCCATGATCCTCTTCATAAGAAGTTCTTGGAGCATTGGCTCGCATTTGCTCGTTGTTGGCACGATCTTTAGCAGCTTGTGCATTTCTTTCTCTACGAGCGCGTATGTCTTCTAATTGGGATTTCTGTATTTCGTATTCGGCGTCTAGGTTACGAATCTGAGCATCATGATTGGTTTGGGATGTAGTACCTAGACGTTCTTGAATCGACACAAGGTCTTCAAAAGAACCTTTTATCTGGTCCAGTTGGGTAATCAAGTCAGATAAATCTAGTTCTACCTTAGATTTTATTTCGTCCATTGCCCTTACCCAACTTTATTCTTAGGACAGGTTGTGTCTCTGGAGCTATTTTAACCCCCAAAGACTTCAGATACTCTGGGCTGAAAGGATTAGTATCTGCTTGTATATTTTCTATCGACTTTAATACTTCTGGAGGTAGGTCACTGATTGGTGCCATATCACCCATATCAACACCGCTTGCCATTGCGGCAGACATTTGGTCAAACGTGTCATCTTGCATCGCTGCTTGCACGGTTTCGCGCTTTTTAGAATTCTCTTCAATTTTTTCAAGTATGTGTGGACGAGATACAAATAATGACAAAGGTGCGTATTCGATCTTATCGAGATCAGATTCTGTTGGTGTCGAGTTTAATAGGTCTAATCCAAGTACTTTTACAAGAAGCACACGCAATAATTTTATATACTGTACATTATGTTCTTGTTCGGTGATTTCTTTGTTGACTAGGCCAATATATTCAAAATACCATTGGGCTTTTGTCATCAATCGCACGCTTGGATCTGAGACGAGGATACCTTTGCGTGCCATAACGTAGGATTTGATCCTAAGGTCGGCGTCCTCGTCTATGATTTTTTTAAGGCATCCCAAGATTTGCTGCGACGTTCATTAAGGTCGGCAAACTTATCCCACAAGGCATCGATAACTAGGGGAGGCAATTCAGCCAACCACACAAGCATTTCGTTCATCTGAAATTGACGTTTTCGATCTTGAGAAACAAGAAAGTCTTTCACATCCTTGTCAGCATTATCATCAACCGTAATCAATTGCTCAACTGGCACACCGTCAATAGACTTAATAGCTGCAGCAAGTTTAGGCGCGCGGGTAGATACACGATAGGTCAACAAATTCTTATCGTTCGCAAAACCGTTGGCCCAAGTGTCTTCGTCAGCTGTCAATGTGCTCAATGTGTAGGTGTGATCATTAACCAACACGGTATCGGTAAGTTCAAAAGAACTTAATTGAATTTTAACGTCATTCAACAAACTGTGTCGTTTAGCTATCTTAGTATCAGCCATAATAATATCTCCTTAATTAAGAGGAACAACAGTGGCAAACCATATGGTCGCCTGTGCTTTTACAATTCTGTCATCTGTCGCACTAATAGTACGACCGTACTCTGTAAAGTAACACCCACTATACAAATAAGCTTTAATTGTACCCGATGGGTAAACATAAGTTTCACGCACGCTGAATGGTGTTACTTGTTGAGACAATGAGTACATGTCGGCCACACCACCAAGTAAATTAGCGCCAAATGCTTGACCCATAAACTTTGTATAAAGTTCATATCTCTGTACTTGGATGATGTTGGTAGCCTGAATTTGTGGTGTAAGTTCGTGCGGCAGTCCTTTAGTGTTTTGATCTATTTCCCATACTTGATCGGTTACACGTGAGAGTTGCATATTCCACTGTTGAATACGACCAACCTTTAAACCTTGTGCATTACGAATAGTAACTGAATGCGCAGAAGCAGTCTGTGTAGTCGGCGGGTTTGTAGGGCCGGACCCCGTATTAAGAAAAGCTCCAGCTGACTGTATTGCATTAGCCATTAGCCGGTTACTCCACGAATACCAGGCAAATTAATTTGTGGGATAAGAGCTGTGATCCCAGAGATTTTAACTTTCTTGGTGTACATTAAAGTCGCATTTACATTTACAACGCGTGAATCGTCCGATCTCAAAGTTCTACCAAGAGACGTAAACCAACACCCCTGATAAGCAAAACGTTCTAGATCTTGAGCGGGATTAACTTTCCACACTTCATACACATCAAACGGTTGATTCTGCGATGTAAGTTGCACATAGTCTGCAAACCCAACACCAAAAGCTTGTTCCATTCGGTTAATGTATAGATCATATCTAGATACATCAATGGTAGTACCACTAAGATTTCCCGGCATAATCTCTTGGATGTTGCCCGAGTTGTCCGCATCTATTTCATAAATAGGTGTAGCATGGCGACTTTGTTTGGGTGCCCACGAATTAATTAGACCTATGGTTACGCCGTTTGCCTGAATAGTTAAGGCATGTGAAGTGCGTACTGCTGTACTTGGAACTATTCCCGCCATGAGAACTATTGGCGGGTAGAATAATTAATGTAATTTACTGTTGAATAGATTGAACAACAGTTTTCTTGACGTATTCTAGGGTGGCACTAACCATAACAATGCGATCACCATCAGATCGATAAGCACGGCCAATGCTGCTAAACCAACAGCCTGAATATGACAAAATTTCCGTACCGCCACCAGCGATAGGTGTAGCTGGGGCTACCCAACGCTCAATAACGGTAAACGGAGCGTCTTGATTTGTAAGTGAATTGGCAAGGTCAACCGTGCCAAATAAAGTCTCAATACGAGACTTATACAAATCATAGCGCGATACTTCGATAGTATTACCGGTTTCGTTTCCGGGTACTTTCTCGTAGATTGAACCGCTTGTGGCGGTGTTGATTTCGTAGATTGGCGTAATGGTGCGAGCAGTCTTAGGTGCCCAACCGTTAATCAAACCAATGGTAACGCCGTTGTACACAATAGTAAGTGCATGTGATGTCCTTACTACTGTTTGTGGAGGATTAATAGGCATTTTAGATGCTCCCTAAGAGTTTACTATGCATCATTTCGGTTTTAGCCACCACTGCTCGTATTAAGGAATACGTTGGTGTCAACACTGAACGTACCATAAAAGCGCAATGCTGGGTAGCGAAGATTATAGTAGTAAGTAAAATTAAACGCAGTCGGATCCGTTGTAGACTGAGTTGCCTGAATATCCGTGGCGTAGTTAATGTCTCTAGACGTACCATCGGAATTACGATAGGGTCCAATAGCAGATGAGTTGATCAAAGCCACCAAAGTTTCACCAACAAACGTCTTAATAGAGAACAAGAAATCGGCCAAGTCAGTTGGCACCACACCTCGCAAATTGGTATTGATAACTTGTACAATGGCTTTGGTCACATTGTCTTTCTGACTGGTGGTAGACCTATACTTGAACTCAGGCAGATTCCCACCACCCGCTTCCGTGGTAACCGGATCAAGAATGGTAAGATTCCCGCCCAGGTTTGTAATTACCATAACACCGTTCGATGCCAACTGCGCGCGTTCAGAACGCAAGTAAGTCGGGAACGTGGTTGGGTCAAAACCAATAATAGTCTTGCTAGCCAACGAGGTAGCAGGAGAAGTAAAACTGGAATTCAAAGCTGCCGTAGCACAGGCTGTTGCTGTTGAGTCCAACTGCACTACAGTAGTCGTGCCATCCGCGTTAGTTACGGTGTAATTTGCGCCCGAAGGAGCTGCAATGATCAGACGACCGCGTGCTGGGTCGTCTGGTGCTACCGCCAAAGTAACTGCCGCTGCGTAAACAAAAGTGTTTGGGGTGTCCACATCGCCAACTCCAGTGCCGATTGGCATGCCAAACCAACCAGTGCAGTAGTTGCCTACTGTAACGGACGATTGTTGTGATATGTAATTTTTCAAGTTAATTTGGGTCGTTAAACGAGTGTCGGCTACAACCACATCCGTAACAACTGTACTCTCCCCTAGAGCTGCCAATGCGGCTGCGACTTCATTCGTGGTCGGATTACCAGGGGAAGTAGCATCATCAACTTGGCAAACCACAATAGAAGTGGCACCCTGTTGGAAAGCGATATGTGCGTACAACATCAAAGTATTGGTGGCACTAACAGGTGTCAGACCTGCAATGGCTTGATTCTCAGAAAAATATTGGATTGGCGTATTGTATGCACTTGCAGGACGAACATAACCGTATGTGGCAAAATATTGCGTACCAGCAGTGGGTTGACTACCAACACCAGTAACTACATAAGGAAGTTGAGTATTGGCCAAACCAAATACAGTAGTCGTAGCGTCCGTTGCACCAGAATAAACAAGTTCAATCGAAGATGCCACACCAGACGTCGCGCTGGTCATAGCGACTGCGCTCCCAACTACGGCAGCAACGTTTCTATACTGAGGACCGTAGGCAGTCGCTGCAGCTAGGTATGCATTGATATTATTCGCAATTTCCGCAGCAGTAGCTGCGGTTGGTGTTGCGGGGTTAGCATATCCAGGTGGAAGGGTCCCAGTAGCCCCATTCAACGTAACTGCGACTGTTGCTTTACCGTCTAAGGACAGCAGCAGCATATTGTTGGTGGACACATTGAAAGGTCCAGCTACCCCAGTAAGTGTAGCTGCAGTGTGACCCGTAAATTCGATCATACCGCTCGTCAGCACGTAATCAGTGGGGCTTGTAAAACTTGTAACGTTGGCATACGAACCCAAACGTGACACATTAGCTGCAGGATTAGCAAGCGTATCAATGTTGGTATTGGTGGCCACATAAGAAGCAGAATACGTGGCTAGTGGGTTGTAATACACATCGCCAATAACCAATACAGTAGCAGACTGCTCGTTATTGGTAAAACCAAGAGTGGAAAGAGCACTTTGATGAAAAGCGCCGAACACGGTCAAAGCTGACTGTGCGGTAGCCAAGGGACTCGTGAGTTTAACACCGGTGGTGGCGTCGGTAGCCACGGCCGAATATGCAGAACCGTACCCCAGTGAAGATGCGCCTGCTAAAGCGGCATTAAGAGCAGTTGCCACCTCAGCACGTGTAGCAGCAGCATAAGAAGCAAAGGGAGAAGTAACCGTTACAACTGAACCCGAGATAGACACATTAGCGGAACCGTTCATCATCACAATTGTGATGGGCAGACCGGTGTCCATTTGAAGTCCAAGCGAATTATTGGTAGTGAGTGAGAACGGGCCAGCGACACTACCTGTAAGGGTAGCCGGTTGATAACTAAGAGCTGCAGCGGGCAACGTAATCGTCTGACCATTGAGAGTCTGTTGAACCGAAGTATTGGCAACACGCCGGTCACCCACATCGGCAAGCGTAGCAGAATGTGGTGACGTAGGAGACACTGTCAGTGCCTCGTTAGCTACAGCGCCACGAGTAACCACCTCATTTGTGGATTGAGACGACCGATTGCCAATAGCTACAATACCCAAAATGTTTGGCACGGTATTGGTGTTAGCGGCAGCAGGAGCGATTTGCTCTTGAATGTACGTGCCGGGATCTGAGTAACCGGTTGGGATGGATGACATTTGATTAAATCCTGCTAGTAGTTAAACTTGCTATGTCCTAGTAAATATATATTTCCAAAATAGGAATAGAGGAGAAGGTTAGTTTTTGGGTGGTAAAGTTAACAAATTTTGTGTGACTTTAGAGGCATCCAAATAAAGCGGCGTGGTCGTACCAGGAACTAAAGCTTGACGATCAATATATTGCATAAATACTACAGGAACGTCTATTCTATTGATGAATATTTTAGACTTATCATCATTTGGACGTGGCACTTCTGTTTCACCGTTAAGTGAAGCATCTGGGCCTATCACCACTTGATACACTTCATTGGGGATTGGTGCGGAAGGGGTTGGCTGAAATAATGTTCTACCAAAAAACGTAAACTGTTTATCCTGCATGAGGAAATTCAGCCAACCCCATAAAAGGTCGGTTAATTCCGTTCGAGTATTATCGTCCTCTGCACCAACTTCCATCGACACTGTTAATTCTGTGGTTTGTAAATACCGATGGTAAGGTTGAGAATTGACATATAGAGCTTGTTGACCAACCGTAAAGCCCAAAGCTGTGAGTGCAGTTCCACCAGTAATCTTAATATCACCCGTAATGCTTTTATTTAGGGGGCCGCCATATGACAAATCAACACCCATGCTCAAATTCACTTGTGCATTAGCGTGAGCGGCAAACAGATTTATACAATTCGCAACTTCCAGTGGTGTAGCTTGTGCTATGTTTAAAAATTTGTCGGCAAAAAAAGTGATCGTCGAATTGTTCACAACTTTAGTAGGAGTAGTGGTTTGAAAACTTAGTGTCATACCGTCAGCAAGTGCAAACGTTGTGTTGTTACTGGTGGATACGGAAGTTTTCGCGGCTACCACTTCTACATAGGGTCCTCCTATACCTGTAGACCGATTTTTACCAGTGGTAGACAATACGGCGATGACTGGTAACTGTTCAATTAGATCCGGCATTTTGCGAATAATTGTCGCCATTGTCTTCATGGACTTTTCAGCCGGATTAAATGAAAAATCATATTTCTTAACGGTTGGCATCTGAGCCAACAAGTTAGGCACTTGATACTGTCGATTTAACAAATTTCTAATTTCAATTATGAAGGCGTCTTTAACCGTTTCGGTAGCTTGGCTAAATTGTGGGGGTTGATTTAAATTGTACGGTACGGTAGGTACCGGACCTTTGTTTAGTGGATCATTAATACTCATTTCAACCAACCTCGTAAAGCGTCGTCACAAATATGTAGCTTGAACCATTTTTTAATCGTGTCGTCTACGATTTCTTGAATTTTTTGTTTTACATCTGTGGGAATTGCACCAGGAAACCAATGATCGAGTGCCGTATCGAATGCGGCTTCCATGCGATACGGATTGGTTTTTACTTTAAATTCGACAGCATTTATAATGGCTTCTTTGACATCTTTGTCAACAAGTTGACCAACTTGAGCCGCCAAGTCTAAATGTTTCATCATCTCTGATTTCACATATGCATCTAAATTTTTAGATAATTGTTTCACCAGAGCATCTTTAAATAAATCTCTCTGTTGATTATCAATAGCCGCAGCCATTACACCACCCACTATAGTCTCCATGGCTAAAACACCAAAGAGGAGTACACCTCTGTGGGTAGAACTTTGCGACTAGTAAATGTCTGTGAAGTAAGAAAACCTTGACCAAGTTGGGTATTTCTATCAACTTCAGTTGCTAGGTATCGTTGGAAAGCATCTATTTGAGTTGGATCGGATAACTGATACATAGAACTTTGAGCGATAATTTCGGCTTGTGTGTTCAATGTGATCGAGGGATCGAACGACCCTAATCCGCTGGTCCAAAACAGTTCGTTTAAGTTTTCATGTCTGTTGCCATAGCTTGTAAGTTGCGGTCTATCTTTGATTTCAGGGCGCAAAATCAAAATAGTTGGGTTTGCTGTCTTTGGATGCCGTAAACGTACAATGTCAAATTCTGGACTACGTGTATTAATAGATGGGCGTGTCATACTAACACGTACATATAGGAATCCAACTCCAATAGGCTTGTTGTTCCCGTTAATCGAATTGATAGGATACCAATTTATAGCATTGGTGGAGAACGTAACGTCGATTGTGCATGCTTCATTGATGTTGTATGCATCAACTCGATAGTCCCAATCGTATCCGTCTGGATTTGAGTATGGGATGTTCATGGACGTTACGGACCCTGATAACTGCCCGTCCGCAATTACAAGTCTGTAAGGTTGAATTGTCTGATCTAATACTAAATTTGTTAACGTAACTTGTGGCGAAATAGCTGCCATATACACAGTTTCATGTAGGAACCGAATATATCCTGGTAAAAATTTTGTGCCATAGCACTGAGCACAAGGCATATCACTCCGATTAGAGGTATCTTTAAAACATGTACATTCTAATGCGTTGGGTGTGTTCATGGTGACCGGTGACCATAACCACACAGACCTACCTAGAGTCTGCAATTTTGAAAAAAGTAGTGCTCGAATTTGAGCGGGTGTTTGACTGGCTTGCACTAGACTGGCTGGTGTCGCAGAGCCCCAGTAACCCGTCGCGTTAGAATATCCAGGCACTGCCACATTGCAGCCTGGACCATGGAATGTTGATTTAGTACCGCATGTGCACATATTGTATAATACTATAAAAATTATACAGTAATAATGCAGACATATCTATGAAACAAATTATCGCACAACAAAAAATACATAGTGTACATCCACATATTTTTATAGTTGAATGGGACGAAAATACTAAAAATAATTCTATATACTACAATCAAAAATCCAAAACGTGTTTTATATCTAAATTTACAAATGTAATTAGACGTAAATATCCAGGCGATTCACAACTGCAAAAAGCTATGGTCCTAGAAGGGTCTAAAAAGCTTCCACTTGCATTAGTAAAATTTAAAGCATCTCACACAACAACAGAGGATCAAGCAAGACTAAAATTGAGAAATGCACACTCTGGGGAATATGAAATAGCGTTGTGGGGCGGCACGTTAAAAAGTGTATCTACGTTTATACATATGCCGAGTGGACTAGAATTTAAGAGTACACTATCAAACTTACTTAGGTCCTCAAAACCACAATGGAAACAGCAAATTTACCCATGGCTTTTCGAATTCTGCAACGAACATGAGCAATATCCATATCTAACTAACCAACGTTTATTGAGACATACACCGTCATTAATTCCTTCTAGCGAGCTTAGCAAAGAAATTACATTTGCCCATTATAAAAAGGTGTTATTTAAGTCTGATTCAAACATGACATCGCCTGAATTACTTGTTAAATCCATGCTCGACAATTTAAATATTAATTTTGAATACAACAAATTCTTAACAGGTACACAGTATAAACCCGATTTTATAATTAATACGCCCGCCAAATTGATTGTTGAAGTAGATGGCCTCTACTATCATTCAGAAATATTCAGAAATAAGTCATATCACGTTGACAAATATGACGCATACACTGATGCGGGATACAGACTTCTAGCTGTTACAGATATACAGGTGAGAACTCAGACACAACTAGTTAAATCTATGATTAAAGCCCGGTTAGGGCTGTCCCAACGGGTATTCGCTAGAACATGTGCAATCGATAATGTCTTACCAGGACGTGCCGCCGAGTTTTTTAACACTACACATTTAAAAGGTAGTGGTAGCGGTCAGTGTTTTGCTTTAGTAAAAGATGGGCACATTAAATGTGCTTTACGTGTGCGCAACATGCCGAACCATGTAGAGATTGATAGATTTTCAAATCAGTTAGACACTGTTGTAGTTGGTGGATATTCAAAACTTATACGTCATGTTTTTAAACTATATAAAAAACCTATCGTATCTTTTGTTGATCGTAGAGTAGGTAGTGGTACATCTCTATTACAAGCTGGATTTGTTCACATTAACACTCATGTAGGTTTCGAGTGGACTGATAAAATAAATGTATACAACAGAAGAAAATTTCTTGGTAACTCTGGTCGTGATAGTGGGTGTGTAAAGATTTGGGACTATGGTCAGATGAAGTTTATTCTAAAATTGTAAATCGTGCCATAATATTTATTTATACACTAATATGACAGTTGAAAAAGTTCTAGAAGAGCATGGTGTAAACCTGCAGTGGATCAAAATCTCCGATTTAGCACCACAATTTGTGCGATTGGCTGAGACAATTATTGCGCTTCGCGCCGAGTTGCACAAAGACGTTGAGGATACGACTTTAGTCACATCTGATGTAGATGTAACCAAATTCACATCAGAAGATGGTAGATCAGCCATGGTGTTGACTTATAATGGAATTTCTGGTAAGGCTTACTATGGTGGTAGTCTATATCATGGCCATATTGAAACTATTTATGGGTCTTACCCATTTTATGGCTCTAGCGAAGATATCGTACGTGCTTTCAAGGAAACTGTTCTAAATTATTTGTCGAATGAAAGTGTTGGTGAGCCATGAATAATATTTCAAAACGTGGTTTTGCTTCCATGAATAAAGATAAGCAGAAGATCATTGCCAGTCAAGGCGGCACAGCAGCGCATGTACTTGGGACTGCTCACGAATTTAACTCAGAAGAGGCTCGTTCAGCAGAACGTAAGGGTGGTGCATCTGTAAGCAAAAACCGATCACATATGGCAGAGATTGGGCGTAAGGGCGGGCTTGCACGCAAAAGTAAGAAGGATTCGCAATGAATCCAAAAGAGTCATTAGTTATCGGGTTGATCTTTTTAACTTTACAAATTGTTGCCTATACTAGTGTGGTTATTTACGTTTTCAAGCACACTCATTGAAGGATAGGTAATGATGAAAAATAAGCAATGTTATTACGAGTGCCATATCACCATTGAGGCTGGTCTTGAGCATCGGAAAGAAGTTCGTCGCATTGTAGAAAGTTTTAAGTGGTCATACAGTGAACATGATGAAGATCATGAAATTGGTCCTGGTCTACGCTGCTATGCCAACAAAAGTTTTAAAGCTTCTGAACCTGTTAGTACAGTAATTGAGGAGACTACCCGTATTCAACACGACCTCGACATCCAACTAGGTGGGTTTACAACGGCTAGAGTGGTGCGGTATAAGGTTGAATTTGTGTTGCACGACGTGGTATATACTGGTCGTTTGACCACGTCCGGACCACATCTACAAAGTCGTAGAAACTCTGCGAAATCTGCGTAACTATCTGGTATCAAACACACTATGCAGTGTGGACTCAATGCGACGAACTTAGACGCCAAAGGCGGTTTGTGTGCAGCCACAACATTATGGCATGTTGTATGCAGAGTGTTTTCGTAGGAGGTAGTCATGAGTAACCGAACAAGAAAGTACAAACACCCGTTGGAAACTACCACAGAATTTGTTGAAGCTGTACACATGGAAAAGATGGCGGTCGATCATCTAGCACAAATAACCGCGAAGTTGGAAACCGATCCAACTAATCCAAAAATAATTGCAGAATTTAACAAGGCTCAACACATGTATCAACACGCATCGGGTCAGATGCGTATTACTCCAAGATATGTTAGAAAGCATGAATATGAGCCACCAGTAAACTTAGGTAAGTAAGCATAATTATAAATAGGATAGAATAATTCATCTAATTTTAGGTGTTGCACATGAACGATCGAAAACGCGCTGAAGACCTGCTTGAGTATATTGAACTAACGCTATGTTTGCTAAGCGAACCATTGCACGATCTACAAGATATCCTCGGTAAAAATCAGAATCGTCCACCACTAGGTCAAGCAGATGGGTCTTTCACTCCAGAAATTTGGATACATATGCGGGATACTTTGCAATGTTTAGCGACTGCTGCCCGGCATATTGAAGATCTGAAGATGTTGCCCGTACCAAAAGAAAGTGACTAAAAATGAGTGCCGATTCCATACATCTATCGTTATCTAACGATAATAAACAGTGGCATAAAAAGCCCATTCGTAGATTTTTTAATATATTCTTTAAATACTTTTTGCCTGATCTTATTATTATTTGGAAGAACCGTAAAAACCCTTTTCCAATTTATGTGCACACACGAATTCTCACACCTACCAATCTCGGTGAACACATGTTCTATGCAGAGTATGTGAAATCTTTTAACGAGAGCATTCAAGAAGAAATTGCTCTCTGGGAAAATATGCGCACGAAAGCTAAAGCCGATTTAGATGGAGACGACGTGATGGCGATGAGTGAAGAGGATGCAGAAGATAATGATGCTACAGGTGTAAAATGAACCACACCGAAGAATATATCAAAGAGTTGATTGTGGAACGCGAATATTGGCGTATCAAAAGCAACTTTTATAAGCATCAAGTGTTGACTTGTGGCGTAGCAGCAGAGCATCCGGACGCAGAATTGTCTAGAACCGGCGCATACATTAACAAGTGGGATAGTCCACAAGCAGAGGCCGTGCGCAAGCTTCGCGCAGAGCGAGATCAACTGGTAAAACTAGTTGAGAAATTGCGTGCAGAAATGTCATGGGAGCATGAAGCTGGTTGCAGTGGCGAATATGGGTATGGCTGCAAGGATTCTTGTGGACTCCACAACCGTTTGACGGACCCAGATTATGGGATGTCTAAGCATCCATACGCAGCTGAAATTTTGCGTCGTGATAATGAGCGCAACAAAGATGGGAAGTGACTATCCCTATTACACAACGACACAATTCAGTTTACACCCTGAAGTTTTAGATGTTGTGGCGCGCAGTGGAGATATTAGCGTAGTTGTTCCACGTGGAACCAAACAAACAACAATAACGTTACCTGCTCGTTGTTCTCCACCTAGAAAACCTAATAGACACGAACGTCGCCGCGCGCAAGCTCTAAAGTAAATCTATGTTGAAATAACGATGCGTTACTGACGCGAATACATGTTTCGGAACAAAGCGCCGTTTGGTGCTGAATCCACCAATGCTTGAAGGCGGAAATCAGGTCCCATTTGGTAATGCAAAAATCCAGGTCCAACAAAACCTAATTTAGCAGCTGGCACCAACCGATCAAGTTGTGCACTCAAACGTTGTAAAATACTTGCTAGTTGCGCCTGATGCGTGAGGACAAATGAATTACCATTATCACTGTAAGACAAAACGTCGGTGTCGACGGCGAATATCTCTTGACTAGACAATCCAGTGAACAATGCTGCCTGGATCAACAAATATCCTAATAAATCGTATGGGTAGTTATCAACTGTGAAATAAATCGTTGGTTGGTAGCTATTAATAACTTGTGTGCCATACTCAATATACTTAATCAACATACCGTCAGTATAACCTAGGAAACACTGATTAGCTGGGTCCACAAGTTTTACCGATTTGTCTATCATTAGTCTTAGGCCAGGTAATAGAGCCTTTTCTTGTAAAGAAATGACCGACACTACTTCGGATGCCACGATTTCTGGAGACCCGTCTGAGCCTCCAATCAAATTGGTAGCTGCAGTAGTAGCCAATATCCCAGTTCCGTCGCTTCCTGGGGCCAAAGAAACGCTTACGATGGCACTCGTAGATAAATCTGAAGTAACATATTGTATGATATTGTTAGCCGTGGTTACCACATTGCCAGCTGAATCAGTAGCAAGGTTTACCGTTATTGAGGCACCTGACCGTACGAAACTTAAACCTTTATTTGGTGCGTTGGGGTTTACATAACTAACTGAAATAAAATTGCCCGGGCTACCAGCAGATTGTGCAGTCCATGTCAAAGCCGAATTACCCGACATTAACGTGGTAGATGCGTATTGGGCCATAACTTCGTAAGCTAACCAAGTAAACAGATAGTTCATCCGACAGTCAGTTCTATTCCGGGCTTGCCAATCACGACTGCCATTATCTAGACCAAATGGAAACGTAAAAACGCCAGGAGATGGGTTATATATGCGAGGTGGATTAGGAGATCTACTCCCAATGGGAAGATATTTGTCTTCAAAACAAAGACCACCAGCCAAGGAGGTTACGCGTAAAGATAAGTATTGTGGGTTTACAGCTGTACCAGTTTCATCGGTAAACGTCACTGATATATTCTTCATTGTATCTCTTAGGACTACAATTGAATCATTAGGACCAATGCCGGTACACAACATTGGTGAGAATGTGCCAGATACAGCTGCGGCTTGTGCGGCAGATTGAGCATTAACTACAGTCGATTGTGTGTAGGCTCGTTCCGGTTCACCCTGATTAGCGGTATAATACCAACGATCTAAAACTGTTCGTGGAGACCCTGTAATCGGGTTTGTAGTTACACGATACTTCCCTACTCCGATACGAGATATTTGCGTAATCGTTTGAATTACGGTCATTCCGTCTTGTTCAACAATTTGTACTTGTCGAACTTGGTATGGATCAAATGGTTGACCAGTCCTGGTATCAAGAAATTCAACTGTTAAAAGAAGTGGCCGCAACAAAGCAGCAGAATCGCGCGATTGAGGATCTATGGAGGCAGTAGCTGTAACTACAGGAGTGGCTTGCACATTGGTGCTATTTAAATACGTTTCTACAGATCCACCAGGGACATCCTGGAAAACCCATTGATCCAACACAGTCATTGGTGTCGAAATGGCATTTATCGTCACTGAATAGCTACCCAGTGAATTTCGAACAACAGCAGACCCAGGTATGGTTTGGATAAGAGTTTGACCATCTACCTGCAAGATATTTACAGCAGAGATGGATGCTGGGTCATATAACTGACCACTATTTGGTCCACCCTGCACTTCAAACAGAGTTGAAATCGTGATCGGCGTGCCTGTTACGGCTGTTGGTCGTGTGATTGGCATTTTAGATACCTATAAGCTCAACATGGCGAAGTTGGAGCACAAACTTTCTGATTTCATAAGCATCACCAGCATTTGACCCGGTGTTGTTGTACCGTATCTGGTATATAGCCGATGTAATAGGTACGGCAGGAGAGACTACGGCAGGGAACCCTGGATCAACCAAGTCATAAACGTACAATCCTGGACATAAAGTAGCATTTACCTGAGTCATACTAAGGTGTATGGGTGATGTCGAGGATACAAAATTAGTGCCGTTAAAGGCAAACCCGTCTTGTGACGAACCGGGAGCACTACACAATATAGAAACTGTTGGAGTTTGTCCGGTTACACCTAACCCAGTCGTTCCATCTACGATGGAAAGATATAGTGGAGCAGTCGATCCAGACAAATTATGAGTAACACTACCACCAGCCAACGCATGTAAAGTCATGTCAGCTATTACGCTTAACAACCTCACCAGTTCGCATATTGATGGTAACATCATTTATGCTAAGCTTGTCTACAGCAAGTTTTGCATTTATCTCATTGACAATTTCATTGAACTCATCCACTAAAATCAATTTTGAGTCTTGCAGTCGTCCTAGACGTTCATCTATAAGTTTAACTCGTAGATCGGCCAATTGATATCTAAGAAGTAGTTCTTCAGGTAGCTTCATATCTCACCATACATAAAATATTGACGTTCCATAAATTTGTCAACAGAAAGTCTTGAATACCCTAACATCAAACCAATTGCGCCTTTCTTTCTCGTAGAAAGTTCTCCAACTGTGGATATTAATTTTACCAATCTGTTTGCCCTTACTTTATGGGCGTTAGTGTATAGAACTAGTTGATGATTATATTTAGTGCCGACATCGGTTGCGAAAGGAAACACAACGATGGTCACATACACATAATCACCAAATTGGTATTGGATATCTACACATTCTTGTATAGAAGTTAAGATCTCGTCTCCTAGTTGTGGATCGTCTGATACGATACCTTCAAGCGCTATCTTGCGTGCACCACGAGCAATATAATAGATACTGCTATGAACATCACTCAGGAGGTAGTCAAGATCGGATTCCATATTTGTTGACTTTCTATGAAGCTGAGGAGGTAGTGGCAGTAGATGCGCTAGCAGCAGCGGTCTCTGTAACGGTAGGCGCAACCGTTTGTGGCACTACTTCTTGAGAAACCGGAATCGGCGACTGCATATTTTCCACAACTCCGCCTTGCAATGTGCTGAGCATTTGAGTAAGACGTGCAGCTTGAACAGCCTTATTGTCTACAGGAACAACAGCTGATACAATCTTACGAGCAATGCCGGGCTGATAGTCGGGGTTTGCAGCGATAGCCACACTGGCGTGAGCCTTACCTACAGCTGTGGTGGTTTCGTTAATGCCAAGAGCGGCCAATCCGGTTGACAATCCCACAGACAAAGCCTGTGACACGGACATACTGGCAGCAGCTGCTGTAAGAGACGACACCAAAAAAGAAGAGCCAAATACCAAACCTACTTGTTCAAGATGCGCTAGCTTATCCCATTTAAAATTATCAGGGAGTTGATTCTGAATAGCCGGAACTTTGTAGAGGTTAATCAGCATAGTTGCCACCAATGCCAATGCCCCAAAAACACCCATAGTATTGTAGGTGTGGTCAAGTTGAGCGAAAGAGAGAAGCAAGTTTGGGTCAAAATCGTACATAAATACTCCATAGAGGATTGTGTACATGTCCTATAGTAGATAACTAATTAAAATTTATTACGAGGGGGAAACGACAACGTTAGCGTATGCAGTCCCGTCTGGCAAAGTTATGTTGACAGTTGGCGGCGTAGGCGTTGGTGGTTGTCCTTGGTGTGCCGCAATTATAGAAGCCAATTCTGTCTGTTGACTGGAACTCAGGGTGTTGGTAAAATACAGCAGACATGCGTCGCCGTTAGTTGCTCCACCATTATACAATGACGCTAAATCGGTTACAGCAGCGAACTGCAGAGCCAGGCTGTCAAAGTTTATTGCGTGATTAGGAAAGTCATTCTGTATGGAATAAGTATATGTGGCCATAAATTTTTCCTATTAAACGTATACTTCTTGAAACTCTATTTTAGCGTTTTCATTTTGAGTACCAGAGGCTGCATTACACCGACCAGTACCACCAGTCACAGACCATTGAAGAGCAATTGTGTGTGTGCCCGAGGCTAGTCCTGTGATTGGTCCTGAAGAAAATGCAACTGCGTTTGGCACTTGACCAGCCGATAAAGTACCACCGTCCATACCTGAACCAGCAATACCAACAACTGTGCCATCTACTGTCAAACGAAACGAAAATGGGTCTGATGTGGTAGAGTTACTACAAGTAATAAAAGCTCTTAAATATAAATTACTTCCTCCTTGAGTAGTAACCGTTGTTGACAGGAATGTGGTGTAAGTGGTGCTTGCTATCGTGACATTTGTCGCGAGAGTCACACCTCCTGTTTGAATAAGATTGTCTGGAGCGTAATATGGCATTTGTGTTATGTGATTTCAGTGCAAAGCAAAGCGCCCACCGCTGTGGTCCAAATAATGCTAATTACACCGTTATAAGTTGGACGAGGCAATTCAAGTGTGGAGTTAGGACCCATCCTGTATGTAAAAGCTGCATTTGTGGCAGTAGCGGCAAATGCTAGATATGCTGTGCTCGCACTATTGTTCACAAATGTTGCACCAAGACGGTTGGTATTGGCAGCCAGTGCCGTAACAGAAGTCACAGACGCCGTGATACTTGTAATTACCGCTGTATTTGCAGGGCGTTCAATAACAACCAAAGCTGGATCGCTGTGTTGAGCGGCTGTGCCACTGGGTTTAACAGCAGCAACGTTCGTACCATCTGTGATTTTTGCAGGCCAAGCGCCAGCAACCGCCGCTGCCGTACCTTGGTTGGAAGTAACAGTACCAACCACGGTAGCATTTAAGTTTGCAGCAGTTGCCTGAACCGCAGTGACAGTGCCTGATATCGGCTGCGTAACTGCACTACCGTCTACTTTTAGGGCATTAGCAGCAGTGACTGCTGCGCTATTACCGCCTTGGTTGATAGTGGCTAGCCAAGGCACTGTATTAGGCGTATTCCCGGGTTGAACGGTCCAAGTGCCGGACTGTCCTACGCTACCGATAGTGTTTGTACCAGCGGGAAGTGGACTGTTAGGCGACAAACCAACCACCAACGAAATATCGGTGGCGACAGCTGCCGTGCTAGCTGGTTTAAGAGAAAAAGTGTTGGTACCGTCTGTCAGTTTTACGGGCCAAGCACCAGTAATTGCAGCCGCTGCACCTTGTGCGGCAGTAGCATTAAGATTACCAGCCGTAGCTTGTTGGACTGTGAATGAACCAGTACCAGCATTTGCCGTGACGGAACCGAGAGAGTTGGTACCTGCTGGTAGTGGACTATTGGGTGACAACGCCACCACAAGACCAGCATTAGTTGTAGCAGCCGCAGTAGAACTGGGCACTACATCAACTGTAGTGTCGCTTGAACCACTTCCAATAACAGAAACTTGATTAATGTAAGTCATAGTATAAACCACCCCGAGCCGTTGCTTTGAATTGTAACCGATGTGTATTGACTAGAAATAATTTTGTTCGTGCTACCATCAATGGTGTCAGTACCATTGGGCTGTAATGTAACGGTATTGGTAGATGAGTCTATCTTTTTGAAATTAAGAATATGCCCCGGCACGCTCGATGCCGCTGGCAGATTTTCTACAGCAGCTCCAGCGGCCGCATTAACCAGAATGGTATAGTCAGTACTGAGTACTGTATATGTACCAGTTTGTGTGGATATGGCGTAAGAAACAGCGCCAGTGGTAGTACCAGACACGATCAAATTACCATTGATCGTAACGTTTCTTGTAAAATTAGCATTTTGCGTTGAATCAAAATTAACTGCTGGAGCACTGCCACTGTAAATTGTGGTATGGTTTGCATCAACATTGCCGAATCCATACCCAGCGGGGCTAAGGTTATATATGCTACCTATAGCAACACCGCTACCACTGACCGAAAAAATACCGTGCGAAACCACACCACCACATGTAATGTTTGTGTATCCTCCGAGAGGAGTGGTCACAGCCAATCCGGTACCGAATGGCATGAGGTTAACTGAGTTAGCTCCTATACCTATCTCAATTACACCATCACTAAAAACAACACCTTGTGCAGTACCAGCTATCGTATTTGTGTACAAAGTGTTACTTTCTTGCATCGTACCGCCAAATCTATAAATGTAGTTCCCGTTGACTGATGCGTTACCAGGAACAACCACATTAGTATTGGCGACACCCAACATAATTTGGTTGGAATTTGTACATACAGCACCAGGGCCTATAGCTGTTGAATTAGAATCACCACTTGGCACGTATGCTTGAAAACCTAAAGCTAAGGAGTAATTGCCTGCAGCATTAGCATTACCGCCAAGAGCTGTTGAGGCAGAAAGAGGTGCACTGGCTCCATATCCTATAGCTGTAGCTTCATTGCCTCCGGTGTAAGTAGAACTACCGATCGATGTACCTAGTGTACCGGTTGCATTAGCATTAGCACCTATTGCAACAGCACCATTACCAACTGCCGCATTCAGACCGACAGCCACACTTTGGGCACCAGACACTGCAACTGCGCCGTTACCTATGACTATAACGTGGTCGATTGCGGCTGCAGAAGTGCTGGCATTCAAACCGATTACAATATTTCTAGTCTGCGTGCTAGTAGAATTGTCGGCTGACGATTGACCCATAACAATGGTAGGACCATTCGTGCTTGCATTTGTACTGAGATACAGCATTGATGCCATACCAGATGTGGTATTTACATCGAGAGACATGCTGCCGGCAGTGTTAACAGAGATACCTGCCACATTGTTAATGTTAAAAGCTGGTGCTGTTACAGATCCATTAGTGGTAGTGGTATATGTGGCAGATGTTTGGGCACCAGTAATGGTCAACGAACCGGCCACAGTTAAGTTTTGATTCATGGCGACGTTTCCAGAGAACGTCGCTTTTTGGTTGGTGTCGATAGTGACAGCGATAGTGCCATTACTATCTAAATATAAGAAATTGCCGCCAGCGTGCATGCCAGAACAATTTATGTAGGCGTTTGAATTCGCATTTAGTTGGTTGCAAATCTGGAATACTGGAGAGGTAGCACTACCACCATTATTTGCGTGGAATGGGCCTGCATGACCAGAATAGAAAAAGTCGCTAGAAAATCCGCTAGCGCTTGTAAAACTATTATCGCCGTTACGCAAGGATATCGTGCCACCGGTAAACCCAGTAACACCATTAGGATTAGCAGCGCTTCCAATTAGTCCCATATGGTTGGCGTCAATGCCACCAAATGCTAAAATACCTGAGTTAAAATTAGCTGGATCAGTGCCGATGCGGGCAGGCACCATTAACCCATATTCTGTTTCACCGTAGACGCCACTTTCCACATATTGAGAAATAGCAACTGCATCCGGATCTCCACTAACTCCCATATAGAGTGTGTTACCATTTGAAACCACATCAGAAGTTGTGAATGTACCAGTAATGGAAAACGCACCAGGAATCACAACAATTTGTGATGCCGTTCCAAGAACAACTTGGTTAGAATTTGTACAAGTCGCACTTGCGCCGATAGCGGTTGAATTTGCAAAAGCGCAGGTGGTCTGTTCGCCTATGGCAGTAGCATTGCTTGCACTAGCCACTGCCGTGTATCCAAATGCGCTAGTTTGAGAGGAAGTAGCGCTGGCGTGAGATCCAACTGCAGTGCTGAATACACCGGATGCCGACCCCGCAACAGCAGTACTAGCACTACCAGTTGCGGACGCATTAGAACCAAGTGCGGTGGCACTACCGGAACCAGTGCCAATCGTACCAGCTGTGGCTCCAAATCCAATTGCGGTACAACTTTGCCCGTTAGTGACAGAAGCATTTGTGCCAAGCACTACGGCCGTATTAATTGTGTTGCTATTTGAAGTTGATGCATTCAAACCAATGACAATGTTGGCTGTTCCAGTGCCGATTGCATTATCTGCCGATGACTGACCAATAACGATATTAGGACCGTTAGGGTCTAAGTTTGAAGACAAAGACAACATCGTTGGAAAATTAGTTGAATTCGCTGCCAACGCGATATTGCCTTGATTCTTAGAAAATACACCAGCATTGCCGTTGATGCTATATGCTGGACTTGATGCGGTACCAAGTGTATTGGCAGCATAGGTGGGGGCTGTCACTGTACCAGTGATGGTTAAGTTCTGATTGACTGCCACATTCCCTACGAATGTTGCTTTTTGAGTTGCGTCTATGGTAACTGCCAACACACCGTTCGAATCTAAACCCAGAACTCCCACAGTAGGCTCATGCATACCAACACAATTGATAAAAGCATTGCTGTTAGCGTTTAACTGATTACAAATCTGGAATACTGGAGAGGTAGCACTGCCGCCATTGTTAGCGTGAAACGGACCAGCATGACCAGAATAGAAAAAGTCAGCAGAAAAACCAGTAGAACCGCTGAAACTATTGTCACCGTTGCGAAGTGCTAGGGTACCACCTGTAAAGCCAGTGATACCGTTTGGGTTAGCAGAACTACCTACTAATCCTAGATGGTTTGCATCAATGCCGCCAAAAGCTAGCACACCGCTATCAAAATTAGCTGGGTCTGTACCAATACGAGCCGGCACCATCAAAGCGTATTCGGTTTCTCCAAACACTCCACTTTCTACATATTGCGAGATCGCAACGGCGTCTGGGTCACCAGAAACACCCAAATAAAGGGTGTTGCCGTTTGAAACTACAGCAGAGGTAGAAAAACTACCTGTAATGGTCAACATCCCACTTACATTAACGTTAGTGAAATTGCCGTTAGTCACAGATAACTGACCAGTTACGATTAAATTTTGGTTAACCGCAACGTTGCCAGAAAAATTGGCATTCGCGGCATTTGTGAGTCCAGTAACCACCAAACCTGGGAAAGCAGTTGCGTTCAGCGTGGCGGGGATGTCGTTGGCCACCAAAGTACGGAAAGAAGGTGTGCCAGAAGTGCCAGAAGCAGGGCCAAACAAACCAGTGTTCGCAGGTTGTGCAGGAATAGATAAGTCAGTAAAAGCAATTTGTTGAAAAGTTGGTGCGCCACCACTGGTTTGCGCAAGATACATTGGTGTAGCAGTGGAATTCACAACTGTCTGCGAAATAGACGACATACTATTGGCGTAGAACACACCTTCTGCAGTAAAACTAGTTAGACCCGTACCGCCTTGAGTAGTTGGCACGGTACCAGTGATTTGTGTAAAAGGCAATGACGGAATGTCGCTTGAAACCAGAGTACGATAGGAGGGTGTGCCTGGCCCAGTGGACGGACCGGCAAACACGGTATTTTGTGCGGCATTTGATAAAGTGAACGCCAGAGTACCAGATGAAGTGATAGGCGAGCCTGACACGGTCAAAAGCGATGATGGTACGGTAGCGGCAACAGAAGTAACAGTTCCAGAGACGGCTGGATTCGCATAAACAAGCGTGCCGCCCATATAAGTCAGAACTTGGCCAGAAGTTGCACCAGTGGTAGAAATTTGCGATAGTGGAATCTGACCAGTCAAGAGAGTGACTGGTACTGAGCCAGAAGCCAACGTTCCAACACCAGTGATACCAGCATAAGAGCCACTTAGACGACTACTAGGGAGTGTCCCACTAGAGATATTGGATGCATTTGTGGTGTCTGTGGTTGCACTAGGTGCCAACCCAGTAACCAGAGAGTTTGGTATGGACCCGGACACAAGCGTACCGACACCCGTAATACCGGCATACGTTCCTGTGACCAACGTCGAGGCAATAGTACCAGATGTAATATTGCTTGCATTTGTTGTGTCAATCGTAGCGCTAGGTGCCAACCCAGTGATCTTAGAATATGAGAGATTTGGGATGTCTGTTGAAGTAAGAATGCGGTACGTAGGCGCACCTGAACCACCAGTTGCAGGACCTGCAAACACAGTGTTCTGGGCAGCGTTAGCTAGAGTAAACACCAATGTACCAGAAGAGGTGATCGGTGATCCAGAAATAGTGAGCAGTGTGGATGGCACAGAGGCAGCCACAGAAGTCACTGTACCATTAGTAGCGGGTGAAGCATACGTCAATGCACCACCAGTGTATGTCAATATTTGACCATTTGTTGCACCAGTGGTCGAAATTTGCGTGAGAGGCAAAGAACCAGTCAACAATGACGTTGGAATTGATCCAGATACAAGAGTGCCAACACCCGTAATACCAGCATATGTACCATTCAGTCTTCCACTTGGGAGTACACCAGACGTAATATTGCTCGCGTTTGTGGTGTCTGTGGTTGCGCTAGGTGCCAACCCTGTAACTAATGAAGATGGCACCGAACCGGATACAAGAGTGCCAACACCCGTAATACCAGCATACGTTCCATTTATTTGGTTTGATGCAAGAGTGCCGGACGTAATATTGTTTGCATTGGTTGTGTCAATAACTGCACTTGGTGCCAAACCAGTGATTTTGGTGTAAGGTAACGACGGAATGTCCGTCGGAGTAAGTGCACGCAAAGATGCGCTGCCTGATGTTCCGTTCGGAGTAGCAAAAACTTGATTAGCTGTACCACTTGGTGGAGTAAAAGCCGCAGCTGGAGCCCAAGTGGTCCCATTCCAAGAAATAACCTGACCTGTAGTGGCGCTAGTTTGGTTAAGTTGAGACAGGTTTAACGACCCACGCAAATTTTGCAATGAATCGATATACATGCCTAAGATAACATTGCCATTCCAAACACCAGTTGTGACGGTTCCGATGTTCGTGCCACCAGTGTTGTTGAGAGTTACAGCACCGGAATTGGGATCCATCGTCAAAAATGTTTGCCCGCTATTTACCTCTCCAATGTTTAGCATCCCAATAGAGGGGCCAGATGTAGAGATAGATATGGAATAATTACGCGCTGTTCCAGTTTGTGCAGCAGTTGATACTAAGTGATAACTACCTGGACCAACATACACAGAAGCCCACCGAGCTGTACTCGTGCCCAAAGTGTAAGTATTGTCTACTGTTGGAGTGATATTTCCATTTGATTGAATCGAGCCGACAATCAGCACACCGCTTATATTGCCGTTGCCATTAACAGTGAGAGTGCTAGTGGGCGAAGACGTTCCTATGCCCAACATCTTGTTGACGTTGTCCCAATACAAACTAGCGTCACCAGAAAGTGCAGTTGCTGATGTCCAAAAAGTAACTTGACCAGGTGCTCCGGTACCAGTTACGCCACTGTTAGGGTTGTTTGGATTAGTTCCGCCACCAGAAGAATCCTCGATAGGATCAAGAAGAGTTTGATTATTAGCCGTACCAGCATAAGAGATGCTAGATACAAAGAGGCTGCAAACTACGAATGGTAGAATTAAGGATTTCATTGTGATTGGACCTGAACCATAGCTAATAGAGTAATAGTATCACCAGAAGAAGCACCTGGGGCAGACGCCGTACACTGGAATGCTTTATAATTCATACCAAGGTTTACTATGAAACTGGTGTTGCCGGATACTGATTTGGTGTAAGTGTAGTCGCTTAGAGTTCCTACGCCGGAAGACAGCGCAATTGATTGAACTTTACCAAAAGTGACTCCATCCAAAGATCCGGAACACGACAAATTCACGTTGGTAGCAGACGAGTGGAAATAAATAACCTGTAGAGTAAGTTTGGTGTACCCATCAGTAAGAAGGGGATTAGTGGTAAGCGAATTTGCGTTTCCGTTAAGAGGAGCGTTTTGTATGCCAGTAGGCAATAGTTGTTGATATGCGGCACCCCATGCGATAGATGGGGATAAGCACGCTACACAAAATAATATGCGTAATACGGTATGCTTAAATGAAGTCATACCGGTTATTAGATGAAGGGAGGGTATTAGTATTCTATTCTATTATTTAGGTTATGCTTAAGCTTCAACGGTTTCAGTTGCTTCTTGAGCATCGACCAAGTCTTGGATCTTCTTCTTAGCTAGAGTCTTTGCAGACTTATAGTAACCTTGAGCACGCACACATTCCCAATCTTCGATCGCCATGTCTGGGATGTCTTCAAGTTCTTGAATCAACTGCATGGCCGGCATACGCTGCTCTTCAGGAAGTTCAGGGTTAACTTGTGCCATCAAATGAAGCACGCGACCCTTAATGATCTCATCCATGGAAACTTCTTCTCCACGAACTCGATTACGTTCCCCAAAACGGGCTTCACCATTGGGACCCGAACCATCAGACTCGACCACCCCTGGCAGGGGCTTTGGAACAGTAGAGGTAGTGAACGCGCCTTTATTGCTCAAGCGAGCACGTTGGTCTTCTGCAACCGAAATAGCGGCATCAATATTGGGCTTACCGTCAGGAGTAGACAAACCTTTAGACACAGCCTTTTTCGTGAAATAGGCTACATACTCCTCGTCGTCCAACAACTGGAGAACCGGAGGACGACGAGCAAGCAACTTACGCAAGTCCATAGAACGCTTAATCACGTCAAATGGAAAATACTGAGTAAGATTGATCGGATCCCGCATGTTAGGAAGCAAAAAAGGTTCGTGCATACCCTGCTCGATAGGGAACGACAGGGAAATTTGTGCTGAAGACAAGTTCTGAATGTAAACATTACGTTCAGTCTTAAAATACTCTGTGTGATTCAAAATAGCCATTGTTTTTTTCCTTTGTGGATTTTCTATAATATACGTCAACCGAATCGTAAACGGGTCTTTGGAATGGATAGTTGCCTTATTCTCTTTTAAGAGTTTACGTGCTGCACTAGAATTCGTTCTTTCAAGGAACGTTCCCGCTGCATCCATTACAAGTACGTCTGAATTCTTAGACATCTACTACAGATAGCCACTGTTTAGACCATGAAGGTCTGGGAGTTTCACCCTGACATACTTTAAGTGTTACCTCAAAGTAGTGTATTGTAGCACTTTCGTGCTCTCCCTAGCGAAATGCTAGGGGTTATGGGCTAGTGTTGGGGGCGGTGTTGCGAGTAATATTCGCGTAGATAGTATCAATATCAGTAGCTAGATGGCTGGTATATGCGATGCCGTGCTTCTCCATAAAGATCTGGAGAAGAGCGGATTTCTCATCGGAATCTTTAGTATCTGAATAGCGACCACGCTGGTCTACTTCTGATACACGATGAATGAAATAATTGTGGTAAGTAACACCATACAGTTGTTGAACAATGCGCATATACTGCATAGGAAGGTCTTTGACCAATTGAAAACTTTCTGGATTATACACTTGCTCATAAAAAGAACAGAGATAAATAGGACAGTCTGTAATAATAAAATCTACTTTCCCAAACAGAATACTCTCTTTGTGGCTCTGTTTGCCAAAGAAATAGATCTCATCAAGTGGTCCAGGCATAATGCCGCGATAAGCCCAAGACTTAACATATTCGTTCACAAGTTCTGCAGAGAACCCATTACTCTTAAGTTTGTGGAAAAGTCCGGCTGCAAGCGTGGATTTACCGGCACCAGCGGCACCAGCAAGATTGATAACAGTAGTCATTAATAATCCTTTTGTTTGTAAATTTCTTTATACTTCTGATCGAACAATTGCATTTGTAGGAGGTGTTTGGTCTGGAGCAGCTCGTGAATGGCAAACGCTACCCCTGGCAGGTGTGAAGCCGGGGTTAGGTCATGAATGGCTTTAGAAGTCACCGCAAGGGCCTTTTCGAGCATAACTGTGGAGTATCTATGGGTCTCTCTTTTCAAACCGGTCTTTATGTCGTAAATCTTAGCCACGCATCACCATACGAGCTAAATCCATGGATGTAGGACGAGACAACGCGATTCCCATACCGTTGCAACACATCCCGACATAGACATTGGTTCGATGAGGCACTTTTTCAACTACGGGTCTACTATTCGGCGTAAATGCCATAATCCCCGACCACCCATAGTCAATTTCAATCTGTTCTTGTGTAATGTCAGACAATACAGAAAGTAAGTAATCCTTAATTTTATCTGTATTTTCAAATTCTAGAGTGTTCTCGGTGGAAAAACTCTGATTCCGACCACCACCAATCAACACCCGATTCCCTATCACCGGTCTAAAATACACGTACCCTTTATCATAATGGGTAGGACAATACACTGGGTTCTGTTTCTTTAAAGGTTTTGTTACATAAACTTGACCACGCCCAGGCGTGATATTGCCATATTCAGGTAGCAGTTTGCTAGTAAAAGCGTTCGTACAAACAACCAGGTTATTGTATTCTAAGCGACGACCGTCTTTGAGTTCGACATTCCAGTCATGAATAGCTTTTACTTCTCCATCCAAGAAAGTGACGCTATTTAATTTACACGTTTTATGAAGGTGCTGTAGAACTTTCACAGGGTCTATCATGTGCTCAAATCGATTTTTGATATACTGGTACTTAAGGTTAAGACCTTTTGGAGCCGTAACGACAGTGTAGTATCTCTCCATGTCGCGAGACTCAAGCTCCTTTGCATAATTCACACCACCAGGATCTGCACGTACAACTTCTAGACCTTCACGACAAGAAGGTATAATGCAGTACTTATCGTACTTATTATATTCATCGTAGAACAACCGAATTCCATCTAGTCGATTGGTAAGAATTTCTCTTGCCTTGCGTTTACCAAGAACTTTTTCGGTAGCAAGATATTCCTCAAAAGACCCGTAAGTAAGGAACCCAGCGTTGTTTGTAGACGCGCCCTTTAGGCCGTTATCAATCAAAAGTACACACTTACCATTAACCGCCAATTCCAGCGCGGTCATGCTACCAAGTAGCCCGGCACCGACAACAATGACGTCGTAGGCGTCTCGCTTCATTTGCCAATGTGATGTGTTCATGTTAGTTTACCAAAGAATCGTCTACCTTGGTGTCTTCTTCATCGATGAGAAATTTGAACGTGACGGCTTCTGTAGCGAAAATCTTATCGTCCGGAATATGTTCCGCATCAAGAGCGTCGATAATCTTTACGTCGCCGTTAGCGTCCTCGACCAAGCAAACATAGTATTGGTCGTAGCCGTATTCAATACCGTCGTTAATTGTGTCGAGCATTTTATGTGCGATTTCCTCAAGCACACATGGCTCTTCATGTTGGTGATCGGCGTGTTCTTCTAGAACACGAACGGCCCAATTCTCAACAGCTGCCACTTTCTGTTGGGCTTCGTCGCGTTCAGCAAGAATGTCTTCGATGTCTGCGTCTGTGTAGTGCTTGTATTTTTCCAGCATGCAGCGATATAAGGCAGGACGACAAACAGATTATCTATTTGAAACGGTTTCCACATTTAACAGCTTGAAGTTAAAGGATCCAGACTTAGCAAATATTTTCAACATATCTAACTCAGCCGCAGCCGCGCTTACCGCTTCTATGTCATGGTATGATTTATGCCACATTTGATCAGTTATTTCTAACTCTTCGTCGTTTGTGTCATAAAAAGTTATTCCGCCAGAAAGGTTGCTGGTGGGTACGTATTCATGATTTTCTGGTAGAATCAGCTCCAGGAAGAATACTCTATACTTGAACAATTTCTTCATATATTATGTATAGTTTATTTTACCACCAAATTATATAATAGACCAAATGTATTCAAGAGGCAATTTGTCGCCCTTACTGGAGTTACATTTCGAGCATGCGGGGACTATATTGGAAATGGCGTGGGACGAGTTTGAACCATAAAGGATAGGGACTAGATGCTCCTTAGTACGCTTGGTGGGACCTTTACTATTAGTTAGTTCAACATCACAAAAAGCACAACGATTCTTGAACTCTTCTACACGTGCTGCCCATTCTGCTTTGGTGTGCTTACCAGGGACATTGGCCTTACGGGCGCGACGTACACCCACAGAGGCCAAGACGGTTGCTTTACGCGCGGGGTCCGTGTTGTATTTTAGTCGATTCTGTTCCTTGCGCAATTCCTTGCCTTCTACACTAAGATTGGCATAATAGTTTGCGTTACGTGCCTTAATTTTTTCTTTATTTTCGGGCGTGTTAGCGTTTTGTCTCTTCTTCAAGCGCACTGTGGGTGTATAAACTTCATAGCAACGCTTACATACGCCAAACGCCGCGTGCTTGTGCTCACTCCAACACCACCAACATTTGATAATTTTACGCTTATGACCATTTGCCTTAACACGAACAGCCCTTTTTAATTTCTGTTCTGGCGATGAGATATAACACTTATGACACACATCCTTACCAGCTGGTCGTCCTGATCTGCCGCATTTTATACACTGCACTTGCCGTGACTTATCGTAACACAATTTACAGAGGCCAAATGCTTCATGTCGCTTTGACTTACCACACATGGAGCATGTAATAATACGTTTAGACATTTCAATATTATAACACGGTTTAATTTAAGATTAATATGCAGGATACAGATGAGGGGGCTTGCGCCCCCTCAAAAGTTATCAATATTACTTAAGAATTCTTTACTTCATAGCTTTGGAGACTGCACGAGGATTCGCAATACCGAATCCGAGAAGTTCCATAAAGGCCCATCCCTTAGTAGTCCTTCTTTGGTTAAAGTTGTTGAAGGGTTCCGAGAACAATTCAACACGCACGCCCATTTCGCCCAAGTACTCCGAAGCAGTCGAAGCGTAGACGCTACCAGCGGGAACAACTTCTTCAACACCCGTACCTGCAGCAGTGATAATCTGCGCATTCAAGATGTTGCCGATGTAACCAGCCAAGATCAACTCGCGCTCCGTCACAGGGTCAACCGAAGCCGCCATCGTGGTCACGATGTCCGACAACTCGGCACGGTTGATGAGGAATTTTTCCACCATCAATCGATGACGCTCAACCTGATAGCGAGTAGCTTCAAACGCTGCCACGTTCAAGGTCGCAAACATCGTCAAGGAGTTAACCGTGGTGGCCGCGCGATCAAGCAACGCCAAACCACGCTTGTCCTCTTCGAGTTCGATTTCCTGACGAGCTGTATCTTGTGCACGATCCAAGACGTCGTAGTTCATCTGATAGATTTCCTCGATGTCCACCGTGGGGAACGAGGTAATCTTGAACTCCGAGGGCTGAATGTACTTACCGTACAAACGGCTCTCAATCGACTGACCGTCTTGACCGATCACCCAAGCGCTCGAACGAACGTCCTTGGCGATACGGAACAATTCACCTTGGCCAAGGGGACGAACGCGGTACACCTTACGTGCCCAACCTTCGTAATCCACAATGTCCTTGATGGGGAGCAGCAGTTCTTGACCGACAATGGCAAAGCCTTCACCCGTAGGATCAGACAAAGCCGCAGCCAAAACCTTCTTGCGCTCTTCGGAAGCCATCGAAGTCGATGCCTGACGATAGAACGAAGCGCCCGACTTCTTGGTAACCGTCTGCAACAGATACGCAATCTGCTTCAGAGCGTCGCCTTTGTCATAAGCGTTGAGTTCACCACCCTTGTCGAACATACGATTGTTCAGGTTGGTGCTACCAACGGCTTGACGAATGCCACTACGGGTTTCCTCACCAGCATATGCGGTGGGGTTGAAATCACCAGCGCCGTCGTACACAGTCTCTTCGTGTGCGGCGGTGAGGTTCTTCTTTTGACGTGCTGCCATCCGGCTCTGACCCGCGTTCGCAGGCGCTGCCCCGGACCCAGCTTGCTTGCGGTACGGATTAATCTGATTAGCCATAATTCTCTTCTCCTAAAACAAAAAGTTTGACAATTAGTTAAGGACGGGAGCCATCTCCCGATCCGGGTTAAAATCAGGTGATCGGGGTGGGGTCACGGACCAAACGCACGCCAAGGAACGGATCGTTCGCAGACGGCAGTTGAATCACATGGCCAACAAACTTACCTTCAGCGGCGTTGTTCGTAAACAAACCAGCCAAGGCGGGAGTGGCACCACCACAATACAAGTTCTTGCCAACGCCAGTCAGCGAATACGTACGCGACGTATCGTAGCAGGACGTGAACAACACGGAAGCTTCCGTGATGACCGTAACGCGGCTATTAGCAATAGTCACGTCATCCGTCATGTTCCAGAAGTTACGACCTTCGAAATCAAGATCGCTGGTCTGGAGTTGGAAGGTATAAGTGGCATACACCGTGGTGGCGAGGGGGATCGCACCAGTCGACACCTGAGTAACCGTACCGTTAGGCAACGAAGCCGTGTAGTCGGTGGTCATCGCGTAAGTCGTGCCCGTCTCACCAGGAGCAGAGCGAATCACAAGATTGCTGGCTGCGGGGTGTTTCAGGTTAACAGTCGAGTTGGCCGTCGCAAACGCGATAGGCTCGTCAACCGACACAGACGTGAAAACGTTGGTTTTGTTCCACTTAGCAACACCGAGAACGCCTTCGCTCGTTGCAGGAACGATGAAACCGTTGGCGTCCTGAGCAACCAACGAGCCTTGCTCGAAACTTGCCGTCGTGTTAGCAACGTAAAAACCGAGATCTTCCTGAATCACGCAACGACCAAGATCCAAGCCACGCTTGAATACGGTGCCATTGAATGCAGCAAGTCCGGCGCTTGAAAGTCCAATACTGCCCATAGCATATACTCCTAAAAGTTGAATAAAATTATGGGCAATCTTAGCCCATCGTAAGCTTCAATAGTCTAGTAAGGGTGTTATATTCGCGGAAATATTTAAGACGGAGAGGGAAGTAATAATATTCTATTCTAGCGTATCAAAATCAGATTAGAATTTGAAGTTTTTGGTGTTCTGGGCCAGATTGCCCACTTTCATACCACCAATTGCTTCACGAATCGAAGCCGCGCGAGTGTCGCGTGGGGTATCGTCGCTGTTATCGACAGGAGCCACAGTCATATTTCCTGCACGCGCTGCTTGACGAACACTTTCATCATGGGTGGGCTCTGGTTGATACTCAATGACCACCGAAGCAGTGCGAATGTTGTTCATGTCAGACTCCACTTGCATGAGAGCTTCATCCGACATTTGCATCACAGACGCCGCACGCTCGAACAAACCGTCGATAAAAGCCTCCCAAGTAGGCTTGGACGATGCAACTTTCTCGCCAAATGCCGTCTCAATCAGACTGACCGCAGTATGCTGATCCATGGGAACGTATTCATAGCCTTGACCAAGATCGCGTCCATTGGCCAACACAATGCCAAAAGCTTCCTTCAATGGGGAATGCTCAATATTCATTGCTTGACGACGAGCCACGAACTTCAAGGCACGCACCAAGCGATTTTGCAACATATCCATTTCTGCTTTATGCTGAGTCTTCAAGGCAGTTGCTTGTTCAGCCAAACGCGTGTCATAAAGTTTCGTCAAACGAGCGATATGCTTTTCATGTTCAACTGCGGCGACTTTACCTTGATGGTCGTGGGCCTCTCCGTCCAGCACGCTCTCACTGAGGTCGAAATCCTTGCGCTTCTCACGCGTATCGAAATCTCGATCCTTTGTAACATTGAGAGCATGAGGGTCTTTGTCATGCTTCTCATCTTCGACGTCAACCTCACGACCTTCCAAAGCGTCATCCTTAAGGTCTTTCTCCTCATGGTGCTCTTCGGTGTCCGTATGTTCGCCGCTTTCGGTAGCTGATTCCAACACTTCGCCATCCTGGCGATCGTCGGTCATGGTCTCATCGCGTTCTTCGTGCGTACTGTTGGTTTCTTGGCGATCCGCATCAAGCATGTCATCGACAGCTTTGTCGAGAACTTGAGCCAAGTGCAAGCTGGGGACAGCCTTAAACTTTTGCATGGTGGTCGTCAAACCATTGGTTTGGATAGACGCCAAGATGTCATCATTGGTAGTGGCCGATTTCGACGTGGGATCGACAGGCATTACAAACAGCGTACCAGTTGAATCTGACACGGCGAGATTACCACTTTTGGTGGTCGAAATGGTAAGTTCTTTGTACACTGAAGCACCTTTAAATTTAGATGATACGATTCGTTTTTTAGTGGTAGTCTTGACATCGTTAGAAAGTGCAGATCCGCCACGTTTAGGTGGAGCATTCACACTTTCAGTCGGCTTATTGGTTACTATACCCATCGCGGCAGGGGTGAGTTGTTCACCTTCCTCAGCAGGGGTCAAACCGACATCAGAGGGACTAAGATCTTCAATAGAAGTACCTTGTTCATCCTCGATTGGATCAGTGGACTTAATATCCACACCGTCGGTGCCGTCACCGATGTTAACAATAACATCAGCTTCTTTATGACCGCCCGTCTCTTTGGCAGCAGGAGTGAGTTCCGCGCACCCTTCACAACGAGTGTAGGTGTCACCATCACACATGGGATCAGCGTCTTCCCAACGAGCCATCCTACCTTCTGCACATTCTGGACAGAGAATAGGCTTGTCTTGGACCTGAGCAGCTTTGCTCATACTCTTTTCTAGGGCCGCAACTTTTGATTTCAAGATAAGTAATTCGCTTTCTTGTGCCAAAGTGTTATTTGAGGCTTCTTTAACAGAAGCAGACAATTTGAGAATCTCATATTGCTCAGCCTTTGGATCGGCTGGGTCTTGTACGCGCGAATACTCTTCGAATACGACACCTTCACACCATTCAAAAGCTTCAGCTTCTTTCATAGATGAAGCTGTTCGACCATTGGCGTCGTCAATGTTTACATACTTAATAGTATATGCAACTGGATTAAAGTCTTCCGCACCTTCGGCGTAAACTTTACCCTTATTCCGAATATGCTTACAAAATTCAGATGCAGTTGATGCAACATGGTTGCAAACGTTACAACGTGTGCGAGCGCAAGAGCATCCCATCGAACCGTGGCGCAACACACCAGACATGACGCCGTTGGCAAAAACTGGGTCTTTCTTAGTGTCAATAGCGACCAGCAATTCTACAAATTCGTCTTTTACGACATGACCACACTTTATGCAGTGCAAACCAGTTTCGGCGTCTCTAGCCTCTTTAGCTGCAGTTTTAGCGTGACAATTCTCACATTCTGCGGAAGCTGGCGAACGATCATTATACGTGGCATCGAGAATAAAACCGCGTGCAGTCTTTGGATTATCTGCACGATGTTGAATTTGATGCGGTTTGTACTGATAAGTGCGATAAACTTGTTTACCTAAGCGGTGGTCAAATCGCAACAATTCAGTCTTATGGAAGGCGTCTTTGTTCTCATTACGAACGTTAGACGTATTACCTCTAATAGCCTCAAAGATGTAGTCTTTTGGATCGGCAGAGATATTGTATTCGTTAGCTACCAGGTCAAGGGCCGCTTGCACATCGATCTTTTGAGTGCCTTCAAAATAAGCACTTTTACCATTGTAAGCTGCGGACTTTTTAAAATCTTTGCCATCAGAGGTGGCAACAGATAACACTTGCACGCCGGCCTGTCTAAAGAATGCCATGTTATTTGTCCTGCTTAGATTTGTTCTTGTCAGTGTCTGGCTTGGATTCGGTCGTGGTCGTAGGCACCGAAGTGGCAGTATCAATTGTCGTCGTTTTGCCGTTCTTTTGGAATGCCATGGTTCTTTACCTATAAAGCAGGATACGAAGAATATTCCTAACCAATTTTAGGGATAGAAATTGGATATACGATTACTTATCGTCCAGGAGATCGGAAATATCACCAACCCATCTACTGTCGCCACCATTACCATGGCCCACTAAAAGATCAACACTCTCGTGCGTTTTAAATACTTGCTTACCTTTATTCATTACCCTTGCGTTCATGTCTTCATCGCCATAAACACCGGCATCCTCTGGCATATCTTCTAATAAAGATCGATTTACTTGAGATTTGCCAATACTGATATCCTTAAGGACACCCTCAGCGTCTAGGATACGACGCAATGAGGTGAAATCAGCGTGTGGATAGCCTTTATCAGCCAAAAACGTTTCTACACAGTCTAAAGTAGACCAAGTGTCACAATCTTCAATAGCACTCACCAAGTTGGGAGATTTAAGTTCTTCCCATATTGGAGATTTCGTTTCGCCGCTTTCGAGTAGATTCATCAGTTCATGTACTTCACTGGCACGCCAATTCTTATACTGACCATTTTTATCCCAAAGGTCGCTTTTCATGTGTCGAACATATTCATCACGAGTACCACTAGGGCCGTGTTCCTCAGAAGTTTTGTCGGCTGCTGGACCAGGCGCTCCACCTGGATTTCCTGCCGCACCACCAGCTTCACCTTCTTCAGCTGGTTTACCCTCTTCACTTTCGCCACCGTCTGTAGGTGTAGGACTTGGAGCACTCATGCCACCACCCGTCGCACCAGGACCACCGTCAATTGCAGAAGCTGGCAAATACTGTTGCAAGCTTTGTTCATATTTTGTTTCTTCGATAATTTTCTTGGTTTCTTCTTCGAAGTGCTTACCAGCCGCTGCAAACTTGGTGGTTTTAGAGAACTTCAATCCAAGTTGACCTTCGAGAATGTTCATCACATTCACAAGTTCCGTGTTAACCGTAGAATCTAGCTGTTTTTCCCATTGGATACCCGGAATGATCCATCGATTTTCTTGCTCAATTTCTCTTGCACTACGTTTAACTCGATAACGACCAGCTAATTCCTTTTTGCTAGGTTTGATCCACCCATTCATCTGGGCCATGGGCTTAAATATTTTCGGAATCAACCACCCATTAACAAAGAAATTACGCATTGACTTCATGCGCTGCATGAAGACCGACAAGCCGGTGATAGACGATGCATAATTCGTGTCGCCAGTCAAGAAACCTTTATTAATACCCATGGCAACAAGCTTGTACTGCTCAATGGTATTAATATGACCGGTAATGTTCATAACTCGTTCTTGCACACCCACCAGTTCAGTTTGAACGCCGTAATGAGTCACAATCCAAGCCATAGGATCGACTTCAGCCTGAGCAAGCATTTCAAGCATCTTGCGTTCGTGTTCTGGACCAGGAATCCAACCAGTGGTGGGATTACCCATCTTCAACAATTTCAATGGTGCGGCCATACGGCGAGCTGTCTGTAGACTTGCCTCGAAAACCGCATCCTCAAACATCAAAACACGCCACATACGCGAAATAATGCTAGTTCCGCGCGTGTCGTATGGGTGCATCTTTCGTGGAATAAAGGTGAAATTAATCGGACTAAGAGGAATGTTCTGGCGGGCCACTAATTTGGCAATAAGTTCAGGAGGCATTTGCTCACGAACTTTTCCCAACAAACGGTTGTTAGACGTCAACACTGCTCGTAAACGGTCGTCCGGAATAAATTCAACTACAGGCTCCATTTTAATGAATGGAGTGCTGATAACTTCAAGTTGGTCTGGGTTGTGCAGAGAAACGTGTGTCCACATACCACGATTTTCATCCCAGAATGCATGAGGACAAGCCTCCCCCACACCTAGGAACTCTTTAACCATCGATTCAAGTGTAGAGATCACATTGATCTCTTTTAACATTACTTCATAATGTTCTTTAACTTCACCAGTTACACCTTCACCAGTCAATTGAAAATCAGACCATGGCATGGAACCGTACATGTCAATACAAGTTCCGATGTAAGGATCCAATTTTGTGAACAAACGCCAGTAACGATTTGCCAAAATCCGATGTACAGGGTACTGTTGGCGGTCACTCGATCCGAATTCGGGTTGGTATGGTTTCTGGGGGCTAACCATCGAACCCCCCATACCCCCATACCCTCCAGCCGGACCGCCATGACCACCCCACCCAGCTGAACCATGTTGTTGTGATGTCTTACCGAACCCCCTGGAATCCCAGCTAGCTCCCTCTGGGAGTATGTTTGACATGAGGTTCTGAACGGCACCATGCTTGTTAGCTAAACCAGGTAGGAACTTTTCAAACCGCTCGTTTAGGGCTTCGATCGTTGAGTGAGTTAGACCACTAGGATTAGCATTGTCAGATACAGTCTCTGCCATTGCTTGCTTGCGGACATCACCATACTTGTTGCCTGGTTTGATATAGCTCATTCTGGTAGTTTAGTACTATTTTATCTTTGCTTAGGCAATTAATATGATATGTACAGTCGTTTATTCAGGACGTACTTGCCGGCCTGGCCAATTAGCACTAAGCATGTATGGAACCTGAGACCATCTTACATAACCAACAATCTCTGAGTGTCCCCAAACACGCAAGGCTTCTACCGCATCAAACTTACCGCATTTCCATGGTTGGTCGGCATAGACCGAGAGCACAAATCTAGCTGCATGTCGTGATTGGCTATTGTGTGGTAGAGTAACTGCCCAATCGTCCATAGCCTCAGGATCAAATCGTGCTGCACCTGGACACCCATTGAGAATCGGGAACCAGGAAATTAGGTTCTCAATCAGCGTTGACATTATTTCTTGTGCCCATACTTCATTTGCTCAGTATCTTGATCTCTTGGGATAGAAAGGTCTTGCAAATCTTCACGTGCATCAATGTTGTCGGTCTTACCGTCGGTAGGCCAATCTATCAGAGCCACTGCTTCTTTATCTGACCCTTCATCGTCGTCAACTTCTAGCAAGGACAGTTCTTTCACAAAAGCCTTCCAAGTCATCTCGTGATGACCACCATATTCATTTGGTTGCCGACCAACCATGAAGGCGTTTATAGCTTCGCTCTCTGAGTTAAAGCCTAACATGACTTTATCTTCGTCGTATTCGCCTGTGTTTGCATGACACTTATACATCACGTACACGTGGTTGGAATCATGATTGGGGCCAACGTAAACGTCCAACTCATCCCCGTCCGCACCGATATAACCAATGATCGAGCCATAGTCCGCACCCATCATCTTTTCTGTGCCGTCTGATGCAGGTTTAACCGACCATTGTGGATACTCAATGCGGACATTGAGTCCCTTAAACTTTATGTCGTGTCTTGGCTTATGATCCACAAGCGATCCAACGTCTTCCATTATTGGTAAACCTCTTTCTTCTATAGAGTCAGAGGTATTTAAAATTTTTTGCGCCTTTAGTTGTCGTCCCGACACTTCCAAGAAAGCGTTAGAACCCCATACAAGTTCGGCGTACGGATTTTTATAAGCCTTACTATTGGCTGTATATCCCACTCCCTCATTTCGCGTTTTATCTTTGCCCGGTTGTACGGGAGCATCTTTCTCAGCGTGGAGAGTAACATTGTAAGTGTCTCTGTTGACGTCTTCGTAGGCAGGATTCGGCTCACCAACACCATTAGTGTAAGGTGGCTGTACAGCAGGGAACTCCATAGTATCTTTAAAAGATTCTTCTTCATCGCTGTGGTTGTCGCCTAACTTCATGTCTGCGTCTTCAAACGCATTCTCATCCGTATAGGAGTCACTCCACATGCCGAATGTTGTTTCTTTTTGCTTGACTTTTTCGTTATGAAAGTCTGTTGTCAAGTCAGTAAGAGTCTCACCCATTTCCGCTTCTTTCTGAGCGTCTAGGCGAGTTCTGTTAAACAGCTGCATCTCTGGAAAATCATTATTTTTATTGGTGTCGTTGTAAACTTCTGGCTCAAGAGCAGCGGGTGCCAAATATGGAGCGTCGAGACCAGGCACGTCACCATCACTAGGCTCATCAACCACATTAACTGCGGCTTCAAGAGCGGCTATTCTTAGTAAATCAGCGACTTGAGCCAATACCTTTTGTCGGTCATGCTCTCTGTCCTGCCATGTCTTATATTTCTTACCCATACAAACTAATCAGGTAACTACCACCTACGGGTGCCGCCTTTGCCGAGATTAAACGTATTGCGTGGGTGAAACACCCTACCTAACTGATTGCTAGTGTAGTTTTGAGCGCTCAACATTTCAGACTTCAGTCTTGATTCTTTCGAACGGGCTTTGGCACCTTGGGGTATGACTTGAGACTCTTGTACAAGCTTATGAACGTGTACAACAACGCGCGCACAGTCATCGGAATTGTATCCACGCTTCTTACCTTTGTTAGCGTTGTAAATCTTAGATCCGTCCATAGATCTTTCAAGTTTAGAAATTTCGTAAAGCGCCACTGCTTGAGGTGACTTCATCGGTGGTTCAAGATCATCGTCATCTGGATTCTTTGGCAGCATACGAACTTTATTCATGTTCGTGTCGGCGACAAATTTTACAAAATCATCTGCCTTAATAGTTTTCGTGTCTGCCTGCACACCCAAATTACGAATATGTTGAATCATACCAACAGACTGCCAATGGTCGAATTCTACTTTGGCTATCTTTTGATATTTCAGCATTTCCTCAATAATTTGTTCGGCAGAATCGAACCAAACTTGTGTGGTAGAATTAGGCAGCACCCTCATTATCCAGTCAAATACCGTTACAAAATCTGTGGTGCCATCGGGGTTCTGGACCAACTCCACATGAGCGGCTGCACCCGTAAAAGCGTCAAACATCTGTCCTGCATCGAAAACTACGAACCGTGGAACGTCACGTCTAAATTCACAGGAAGTCATCATGGCCCGGAAATAAGGCGTTCCTATCTTATCCGTGAAAGGCATCGTAACAATTTCTGCCGATGGCTTTAATTCTGGGTCGATAGCCTTTTCGTTAAATATATCAACATTAGTTATAAGAGGATTGGCTGCCAATGGAGGACGAGCACCAAAATCTCGCATAGTACCAACGGGGTCGTTCTCCATAGCCTCTTTAAAATATTCTATTTTTTCGTTAGGATTCCACTCCCATGTCGCTTTATGGATAGCGTACATTGAGGGAGTGGTTTTAGCACGTTCTAGTAGCGTCATACCATAATCATCAACCGAAATGGGTGATGATATGGTCATGTTCAAACCCAACCACGATATCAACTTATGGTTCTTTACTGCAGATCGCACAGTACGCAAAGAGTTATCCATAACACGAAAAGCTTCTTCAGCTCCCAGAGATGCACCTTCTGACTGTTGAAATCGACATAATTCGTCGATCATGGCGGCAATACGAGTTCGTCCTGCAAGACCGGCAGAATTGGAGTTCTTAGAGTTCAATTTCAAGTTGAAATAATCGTTACGTATTTCTTTACCAGTCTCTAAGTATTTCCATTTCTCCATACCAGGTTTATGTTCTTGAATCGCTTCCTGTTCTTTTATCCAACCTACATATCTTTTGAACCAAGGTGATGCGTCTCGCAGATTTCTATATATTGTCCAAATTGTATCCGCCGACTGCGTTTCAGACGACGCGATAAATGTCATCTCAAACGCGCCTTCAGGGAGCAGTCCAAAATAATCTGCCAGATTTCTAGAAGGTTGACGTAAAGCGATGTTTACCAGACGATGCTCTATATAATTACCTATTTGAGCAGCTGTAACGGTCTTTCCAGAATTATGGTTTACAATCGACCCGGCCATAAAAGAATGAGTTCCAGGCACATGTAGATCAAACAGGTTTTGTGTTGTACCCATTTCAATCTTTTTGATTTTTAAAAATTCGAAGTTGTCGTCTGTCTTAGTGTATTTCCCAGTGCTAAGTACTTTATCAACACATGCCGCAAGTGCCGATTTTTTACGCGCGGAATTAAACCCAATAAGTTTGCTAAATCTAAGTATATTCTCCCCATAAATGCGGATCGAATATGAGTTGTGTGCAAACTTTTCTTGCGATCTAAACTTTCTCGACTTTGTCTTACTAATACTAGCCTTTACACCAAGTGCCCAAAGTAGCTGTTGTAGATCTTGTGCTAAAGATAGAGAGACCGTGTATGCTGCTACAGCTGCTTTATTAAAGCCACTTTTCTCTATAGCTGCGGTACCATCACCCTCAAAATACGACCTGAGATATGCCGTCACGTATTCTTTATTGAGCATCCAAATACTTTGTGGAACTCTTTTCACATGGGCATTATGTCGCTCTAGTCCAAGTCCGTTTAACAATTCTCGTATGCCAATACCATTCAAATCGACAGTGATACCATCATCAGTGTAAGATACAGGCACTTTACCAAACACTCGCGCACATGTATCACTAAAGTGCTGAAGTGTTTCTTCATCACCATTTGTAAATCTTATGCCGTATTCTCTATCGCATTGTCCTTCTGATGTAAAATACCCCAAAAGTGTGGCCAAATCTTCGGACCATATTTTTGGAATCACATATTTTGATTCATAGTTCATCCTGCTTTCGCACGTTTTAACTAGTTCCGCGTTTATAGGCGTGTCTTTTGCTATGCTTGGCCAGTAGTTTGCCGTGCATTTTATCTTATCTCCTATTGTTAATTCATTTAGTTTATACCACCCAAATTTACCGGCTTTAATGGCCTGTACAGGGTGAATGTGACTACCTTCAACAGTAAGTCCTTTTACCAATGTGATCTTTAAAGTGTCTGCCGTGCCAGCACAATATACATCGGATGCCAATTCATATCCATGTTCACCTAGCACACACTCATTGATTGATTGAAAAGTATCCTTGTGTAAATCGCCCTTCCATAAGTCTTTTATTCTGACAAGACCATTATTTGTAACCACTCTAGTATCACCTGGTACGCATCGCATCCCCACTATTGCATGCAGATGATTATACTCATGAATCAATTTATCTTGTACAAGTTCTGCTCTGGTTGTCGAGCATTTGGGGCATACATCATCATTGTATGTATTTGACCATACCAACAGTACCTCGGATTGTAGAGTTTCTTTACTTTTACCCCAAGCGTCCGTTGCTTCGGGTTTCATAGAATTACAAATTGGGCAATAAAGCCCAAAGAAGTCTCTGAGTACCTGGTATTGCCTGTTGAAATTAAACAGGGTCTTAATGTTCAAAAAAGACGGAGAAGAAACAAATTCAATAACATTTGGTGCAGGCTGCTGCAGAAAAGTTAACTCTTCTTCGTTTGCAACTTTAGCTTGCTCCTTGTTTTCTACCAATCCTTCAACGATTGTTGATATGGATGACATGAAGTTATTGTCATCGGTAGTTTTAGGAGGTTTACGTTTCATGGCTTTTTGGTTGGCATCTGGCTGGTCAAAACCAAACCAGCTTGAGCGGCCCTAAGACGTTGAACAGCACTCTGGTAAGACTGCACCATAGATGCGGGAACTGTATCTACTACTGAGGCCCAACGAACGTGAATGGTATCACATGGAAAACTGTGTACAGGTGCCAATTGAAGCGTCACAGACCCATTGTTTTCCACACGCTCTAAAAGCATAAATGGATTTGAGAGTTTAATGACTTCGGGAAGGCCAAGATCGAAAGCTTCCCCAATCAACTGACGACCGGCAATATCAACAACCAAGAAAACTTTTGTCTGCGCGGAATATCCTTCGAGCATTCAACTATCCAACTTTCTTATTCATCATCCACAAGGTGTGAAAATTGTGGGTATAATCTATGAATGGTATCGCAAATATCTATTTTACCGTATCCTGCAGCTTTCAACGCCTTAATCTCGTGGATTACTTGCTCTTCTTGCACTGCAGCCGATTTCAAAAAATTAGCAGGAATTACTGCAGCAAGACCCAAATCTTGAAATTCAACAAAGATCTGCGTGCCGTCGCCATGCATATCACGAACAACTTCACCGGTCTCTCCTTTAGGAAGAACCAAGAAAGTGCCACCACGTTCGCGCACTTCGCAATCGCTAGACAACTTGACTTCGTCACCAGTATGAAACCACTTACTTTGATCACGTTCCATGGTGTCGAGCATGCTGTCTGGCATAGTGTTTTGACTGGGGTCCGTAAAGGCTACTGCCTCGTCTATATTGACGCGCTTACGAGTTTCTTTCTTGTCCTTGATCATTTGCGACTGTTTTGTGTTCCACAAAAGAGGCCGACCTAAAACATGTTTTTCAGGTGCTTGTTTACCTGGTTGTGGACCAACCGGCGCTTGCGGTGGTGCATATTGATGCACATTTTGTGTTGGCTCAGCAGGTTTAGCGGGGGTTGGTTTCTCAGGCGTTTTTTCCTTCGCAAAATCGTGCCAATACATAGGACGACGACGAGTATTACCCATAGAAGAAGGAGCTACGAATCCAGCAGCCTCTTTAGAATATTGACGATGAAAAGTAAGAGGATTACGCGCACCAGGACTAAACATGTGCTCCAAATTAGTGATGGGACGACGAGTCTCTTCACGTTGCTCCCCAAAAGGAGGAGTGAACATGCGATAGTTCTTAACGTTCTTCTGCAAGGTGCCGTTCTTGACCACAAGGTCTAGCGACGTCTGACAAGTTACATAAGGAGAACCGTTCCAGAAAAATAGAGCAGGTTCAAGAGTTCCACCTTTACGGATGTTAATAGGAAATTCGATTTCCGTTTTATTACCCATAACCGTTCGAATGGTTGCGCCAATGCGAACAATACCCTCTTGTACTTTGCCGTCCGAAGTGGCGGTCTTGACAAGACCCAAAAAAGCCAATTTTGGTTTGCCTGGCAGGTTAAATTGGGCTAGGTGTGCAGCTACTTCAGCCATAGCTCTTTGTTGAACAGTCATGCCTGTCGTAACTTTGGTGTTGTCGGACAGATCAAAGCGAATGGCTGCGGTTCGGCTCGATCCCTCAGATAGTACATCTCGAATAGCGTCACGTGACGGTTTTTGGGACGCACTGGCAGCTTTAAATTTCTTGTAGGTTTCGCTCATGGCTACTATTCCTTAGCGGTAAACAAATAGTTCTGAGTCTAACAACTCAGCGTTAGCTACTCGTCCTGTACTTACCAATAGGTCAGATAATTCTTGTTTAAACTTGGTCGTGAACATAACTTCACGTAGAGGCTCTTCGTCTGCTTCTTCGAACCCTAAAGAATCTATCCAATTTGAAATTAGATCGTTAGATACAATGGCTTCAGATAGGGTGTTGTCCCCATTCGATGGGTCGGACCACTCCGGTGGGTATTTATCAAATAGGGTCAAAGTAGATTGCAGTGTTTTGGCGGTATCAATTTCGGCTGTTTTCTGCCCAGCCCTCACGGCTGGGCCTTCATACTCGTCATAAGTATTTATATCGTACCCATAAGTTAGGTGGGCATTTTCTGGGTCCCAACCCATAGCCTGACCGCCTGGATTCAAGCCGCCACCAGCCGCGAGATCTGTATTATCTTCACCTTCCGCAGTGCCGGCATCTGGGAGATCATGGCTTTTAAAGCGCTCAAGGGGGTTTCTCTTGTCTATTTCACCAGGCTGCATCTTGTCGGTTTGGGGCTTAACTTTCCAGTTTTCTTGGGCCATTCGGTGGCCTTCCAGACTAGATTGTTTGTTATGTGCCCAGTCTGGATCTTTAATAAACTCTGGCTCTTCATTAAAGTGCTCGTTCAGCCCCTCTTTATCGGCCTCGGTGATAGTGCGCAACAAGTCATACGAGTTGCTACCAGCTTCTTTATCCTCTTCTGCTGTTACGGGGGCTCTAGCGTCCAATCCGCCATCTTGGGTATGAATAAGTCGTTCAATCTCGTTTAAAGCTTCACGGTGCTGAATCGCAAATTTATGGTGTGGCAGCCAAGACATACCAGAAGCAGACCGCACTAGCCAAAGTGCCATCGAAGGAACAAACCCGAATTCATGTTGTCCATTTGTAAAAATTGTCATATCTGGGAGTTCAGACAGACTAGTATCATAAGTTGAAGCACGTTTGTTAGTACCAGGCACACTAACCGTGTCACCTATTTTAATCCTATGACTGGCACACCAACCACCAGCAACTTCGATAACATCCGTGCAGGCTGCTTGCCAAGACCCTGGAGCACGAGGTTTAATATTGGCAACAATTTTAACTACTTTACCGCGATCCGCAAATACGATGTCGATTGGGAACTTGACTTGCCCCATATGGAAAGATGCAACGCGTCTATCATGTTGGGGGAACCAAAGTCCAAACCCATCTCCGATGGAATCGTAGGCTTGTAAACCTGATGCTTGTTGTTTTGGTGTAGCCGCTACATCACATACCACTTTGTGACCACCAATAGTGATCTCGGCATTAGCGTGTTCAGATCGCACCCAATGTGAAGCAGACAATTTAAAATATGGCTTCTTGTTAGGTTGTGTGGTCTGGTTTTTGACCTTCCCGAGTTGAGTGGACAAACCGGGCATTTGTTGCTCGATTTTATTTTTAACATCCAACATTTGGTCAGGTTTCGGTTGACGGACTTTTTTGGGTTTTGTCAGTTGTGTGTTTGATTGTTGGCTGGTTCTACGATGCGACTCCCCATAATTCATGCCATCCGGTGTAGCGGCCACTGTCATGCCTATTTGCTTCTTATCGTCGGATTTAGTGATGCGAACCAGCATGGATTTAAAACCATTTTGCTCCACATGCTTTACGACGGTACCCTCTCTACCGTCTCCTAACTTTACGTGCTCACCAACTCCGTACGACATAGCTTATTCCTTAGTTCAAGGGCGCGATGAACTTAAACTCATCGCTTGTTTTCTTCATGGCGTTCTTGGCTTCACCTAATATGATGTCAACCATACGCTGTTTAGTCATATGGTCATAATTATCCACAATGGTTTGTGGCACCCCAGCTCGCTGCAACTGAGAACGAAAATTCATATACTCGGATGACAACTTGTTAACCATTTCAGTGGTAAACACTTCTATGATATATTTAGTTGCCGCCAAAATCATCTGCTCAGAGGAACGCAGTTTACTGAGGTCAACAATTATACTTCGTAGAGTATTTGCAGCCTGTAAAAAAGTTTGCATTTTTTGTGGGCTCCAAGGAATAGGTTGCCCAGTAAATTCATCCTTTGTCTCCACAAAGGAATTATCAATGATGGCCTTACTTCTACCGTAAAGATCCCACAGTTCGGTAAGGTCAGATTTTTCAGAAGTGTCCAAAGGAGAATTTAGTATGGATTTATTTGGGATTTTTGTTAGAGTTGGATTAGAAGCTAAAGCAGCTTTACGCGCTTGTTGAATAAGCGCAATTTTGTCATTCTCTTCAGGAGACATGTGATTTTTAAAATGATGCCAAATAGTTTTAGCTCTAGGCGGTTTGACATCTGGATGTGATTGTGCCAGCATGTTGGCTAACAGCGCAGCTGCACCGCGATACGTTTCGCCTTGCATAATTAAGCCATACACCAAACCATACAATTTTGGGTTCTTATCCGCCCACTTGCACATACGGCAACGAGCACTGTGCGGGTCTGTATCATTCGGCGTGCTTGTCATATATCATCCTGATTAGTTTATCTAAATGTATAGTATTACCCGCATTATCAATGGCTCTAAGGGCGATACGGCCAGTGCGCATATATGTCATTATGTCTTTGTTGCGATTTAATGTACGATATGCGTCTTCAATGGATTTAAAATGATGTAATACATCATACACTGTGCCACGTTTTAAACAAATGGCAAAAAGTGGTCCAGGTCTTTGTAGAAAACTGAAAATTGGATTGCGGTATGGACTATCAACCGTGATATTCAAGTCCATAGTGGACTGGTTGACAATACAATACCGCATACATCATAGTCCGGTCAAGGGCTGGGGATCGTTACCAGTGTACTGCATAGTAATAACACCACGCGACTCAGATGAGCGTACTTTTACAGTAGCAACGCCCGCATCCAAGTCCATGAAAGTCAACTTGGGCTTGCCAAGAATGCCGAAATCGTGGTAGTATTTATCGCTTTCAAGACCCTTAATGAAAGAAATGATTTGATGTTTCACTCCGCCATCAGAGAAATTCTTAAAATGTTCTGGATCCCAAGCCACATCTAGCATGAGGTATCCATTATCCTCGGACGAGGTAGTGGAGTACATACGCGTCACGTGCATTCTAGTGCGCGTTTTAGATGGAGGCATGCCATTGTCTTTATGGTCATAGTCCTTGCGATCATCCTTAGAAGGCGTGTTATATGCCATAGGACGATTGACAGGGGCTGCCTGTTTTGTAGCACCAGTCATCTCAAATGCGCCATGCCCCATAGCTTCCAAGAAAGCTGGCACACCGCCATCATAATAACGGTCAATTGCGTCCGTTAGTTCGCCAGGGGAGGCATGTTCAATACTCTCCTCAGAACCCGGCTCAAATACATCCATGCACCATGCGCGAGCTTCCTCGATCAAATCTTCTGGAATGCGTTGTGCGACTTTGTTTGCTTCCATGTCACTTTTTGACTTCGGTTGCTGCTGCTTCAAATCTTTACGCTGTGAGTGCATAGAACCTCGCAATAATCTCATGACCCGGTCAAGAGTCTGTCTCGACTCAGTCATGGCAACTGCGAGTGCATCAGTCTTGTCCATTTCACTAAATGCCATCACTTGCTTGGGGTGCCGTTGCAACCAATCCAACAAAGATGCTGAGATAGTGTCCGCAACAGATGCATCAGTGGCTGCCTGAGCAATCGCCCACTCCGCCAAGGAACGAATATCCATCGCTGTCTTAGCCGAGCCACCCTTCATGTGTTTGAACATTTCCACTTGCTGGAGACGGTGCTTAGCTTCTTCTTCCGTGTCGTAGCAACCACCATTCCAATCGGGGTTGTGTTCACTTTTAACGCAGTACTTACCTTTTTCCTTAACAATCTTAGCAAATTTTTGCGCCGATTCTTTACGATTATTCAAAGATCGTGGGATATTGCGAGTCCATTGTTTCCCATATGAACCAAAATATTTAGTCCAATAATCCTTAGTGGCCTTATCTACAGCCATCTTATCAAGGCTTGCAGTAAATTCCATTTCGGCTTCGGCAGTACAACCATTGTGCTTATCCAAAATGGAGTTGGCGGTATCAAGGACAATATCCTTAGATGCAGCCATGTGGAAACCGTACTCCTGTACATTGACAGGACCATTTGTACCAGCCAACATAACCATCGGCAGATCAGCAGCTGCATCCACCTGCACAAACCCACTGACCGGGGTTCCAGCAGATGTGTTGAGCGCGCCAGTACGGTCCATATACACTCGGTCTAGTTTATCGTCCTCGTCGCGTTTGTTAAGTTCAAATGACAACTTAAGAACATTGCCACCTTCGGACATCTCGGTATGACCGGGAACCGCTGAGTATCCGGGGTTTGCCGCGTTAAAACGACCAAGAATCCAACGAGCGGCCTCTTCAAGATCGGCGGCTACGTCCGCTGTCTTATCGGTCTGCTGTACAAGAGGACTGACAGCCATTGGTCCGGTACCTTCCATTTCTTCAGAAGATAGACCACGACTACGCTCCATGGTGTCTCCACCTTGAGGTTTTACGTCGGCGTCTGCCTTTTTCTTAGGCTCGTGATACTTAGCTTCCTCGTCCAAATCTTTCTGACTAGGCTTTTTACCAGTACCACGACAAGATGGACATGAGGCAGGACCATGACCCTTTACTTCACCCATGCCACGACACATGGTACAATCTTCAGCAGTGGCTTCCTTTTCAAAAATCAAGCTTAGAACACGATCGCCACGACCGTCAACGTCCACCAGACGAGCATTTTTGACATTAGTGTCCGCCCACAACAACAGCTCGCTGTCTGTGGGTCGACGCTCGCGAAATTGCACATCATACACAAAGCGACTGGGACTAACTTGGTGTTCGGCAAGCTTGGTCAAATTTACAATACGACCATTAGCCATTGCTTTACGAATGTCACTAGCATTTGCTTTAGTGGCAATCAAAAATTGCTCTGGCACGACATAAGTCTCACCGGGTTGAGTCTGAACTAGATACCCTTCATTATTTTTACCAGCGACAGAACCGGTATAACGCATTTGATGATGATTAAATACAACCCGGTCACCAAACTTAAATTTGGAGTCTTCAGGAAGTTCAACCTTTTCCGCCAAACGTTGCGTTGCCCAATCATCTAAATTCGATATAGAACTAAGATCTGAGGACTTAGGGGTAGCAGTTTGCTCTTCAGAAGCTAGCTTTGCAATAAAATAATCGTCGGTGAGTTCCATGAGATATCCTCTTAGTTGTTGGCGTAAACAGAGTCATGTGACCCGTTAATGTTCATGCTTTAGCATTGGACGACGGTCCCCGTTACGCAATTGTTTCCATGTGTTGATCAGGAGCCAGTTCCTCTCCATACAATTCTTTTGCCTGTTCGGGAGTGAGGATATCAACATGACCATCGTTCAACATCTCGTGTAGACTGTCCTCGTCTTCTCCAGGCTGCGTAAGAATCCATGCCTTAAATTTCTCCAATGCCTCTGCAGCACTAGACGCTTTAACTTCTGCATCAACTTGGGGATCGGCATTAACAAGACCACCGATAATCCAATAAACCGATTTACCACCGTCTTGTTGCGCTGACTTGCTCACGGAATCCCATTTCTTCGTCTGCGCGTTATCGCGTCCAGACGAGTCTGGTTCAGTTGAGGTATCGGACAGCGAGACACCCTTTTGTTCAGTCGCAGGATGTTGAGCCTTGGGCTTACCTGCACCGAAATTGCCGGGGTCTTTGCTCTCCGTACCAGGTTCAGTAGAAGTGTTCGAGAAATTACCTTGCGGCTTAACTTGATTATTGATCTTGGGTTGTTTAAAACCTTCGTCACTAGTGGTGTCTTTTCCAAGTACGCCCTTTGCAACGCTGACTGCATCGGGCTGTTGGTTGTTAACTTTGGGATCCATCGCAGACGCTTGATGGATCTTACTTGCGTCAATCGTCCACACGCGGCAAGCAATGGGAAGTACTGCTTCAGGCGAGAACTCGTCTTTGTACTCTTTTTTAAACTGTGCAATAGCAGAAACCGGATCCATGCCTTGCGACCTATAATACATCAAAGCGGCTTGAATGACTTGAATGTCGCTCCAGCCAAATTGTTCTTCAGGTTGCATTTGCACGCCCATTTCGTCAGCAAGACCTTCTGCAGGCTCTTCCAACGGACCACCACCTTCCGGCATAGGACCGTCTGATTCCATGGGTGCTTCCTCAGAACCAAATTGAATCTGTGCAAATTGTTTGTGTTGTGGCATGTTGCGAAGTTCATCAAGATCGGTCTCGATGTCTCGAACAATATCCATCTCTTTTTTCTCTTCTGCAGGGTCGTCCATATGTTCGTCATCAGCAATCTGATGGAAACCCGCATTAACCAACTTATCCCAAGTGTTTGCTAAAGCCTCTTGGTCATCAGCTGCTACGATAATATGGCGCTGCTCAGCCAATTTGTGACTGGCCACACGTGAAGCAGGAGCGGCCAAAGTAAAAATCTTCACTTCGCTCACCTGACTGTCTTCTAGAGCTGCAGTCACATAATCTGGGTCGATATTAGACGCACACTTACCACAATGCAGATGCTCCGCATCTTTAGGCATAGTGTAAACGTTAGCATGGTCACAAGATGGACACCCAACTTTCAAACCAGCTTCGACGGTAAACACCGCTGGAGGGGGCGTTGATTGCACCAAGTAGATGTAATCATTGATGGCCCCATCCATGTTGCGCATGGAATACTTCCGAGGAGTCTTGCCATTGCTAAGCACAACGTTATTATCGGCATCCACAAAAAGTTTATAGCTGTCAAACGAGACGGACGAGCCGTTCAACAATTGTTGCTCAATGCTGGATGCTTTCAAGATTTGAGCCGCGTCAGGCAATTTCAATGCATCCTCTTGTTGTTCATTAACGTCAGGATCTTTAGGCCCAGCCGCCATCTCGCCCAAACGTGAGCCATGCTTCCCATCACCGTCAGAATCAAGCATGTGATCAGTGATAAAGATATCCCAACCACCTGGATAATAGTCGTTGACGGCATCGACAATTTCGGCGTCCTGCATATCTTCATGAAAGAATGCGAGATTGTTTTCACGCAGCCAGTCAAAAGCTGCCTCGATCATCATCTGGTCGTCCATCTGTGGTTTCATACGCTGGGCGGTAGGCATCATCCCAGTACCAGCCACCCCAGTGTTAAGTTTGGGGTCTGGGGTCTGATTGTTGGGTTGTTGCACCTGTTGATCCGGTGGCACCGCCTGTTGAGTCTGGGGAGGCTTTGGCACATTCAGAGCATTCAAAGATTGAGCGTCCATAGGCTGTTGTGAAGGCATGCCATTCGGCAAAGCTTGTGAGATCCGGCTTGCCACTCGTTTCTCAATGGTGTCGTTTTCAACTTCAGCCGTGCTACCAAGTGTGCCTCCAGCGTTGGGGTCATTGGCTTGCGGAGTAGAAGACACCGAAGCACGTTGAACCAAATCGCGAATAAAAGCACGAGCGCGCACGGCTTGCAAGTCAGACCCACCCAAACGATGGTGCTCAATCAGAGCATTATAGTCTTCTTGAGACTTAATGTCACGAGCAATGCGGGTAAGATGAGCAACAGGCAAATTGTTAAAAGACACTTTACTAAGAACGGATGACACCACTTTATGGATACTAGATTGCTTGTTTCCACCAGTGTAGTGATTCAAGAGCTGATTAAGATACCCATATGAAATAGTGTCGGTGGGTGCTTCATACCACAACTTTTGCAAATGGGTAGCGAAACGCTTCAAGGTAGCATCTTTCGGATTTTCACGTGACGCATTCTTTACGCCTTCAAACAGATCAAAACGCGTGGTAATGGCGGTGTCACTTTCCAATTCGGCCTTGGTATGCAAGGCATCTGCTTTTTTACGTGCTGCAGCCATAAACGGCAGATTAGCAGCAACTTCATGTCGCTGACGTTCCTCTTCTTGTTGCTCTTGAAGCTTAGCATGGCGTTCAAGCAATTTGTCGGCGTTCTGAGACAGCGGGCCATCTCCTGAAACGTCTGCGACTTTTTGTTTGATAAACGAACCGAGGGCTTTCTTGGTCTGCATTGTTATACCTTATACGCACGTGCTTGCACACTATTATAAATAAAGCACACCTTGGGTAATCGACTATTTTTTGGCGTCAAAACCGCTACAGTCAGTAGTTATGCATATATTACACATACTATTCCATTTTCTACACTGCATGCAGATACTATCCCCAGGGGTGTAGACATCTTTAATGCTAAGAGCAGATATGAATTCGGCACCACTAGCTTTAGATAGCATTCTGTACGCTGTATTTATACGTATGAATTCTGAAGTATCACCACCAACATCAGGATGTTTAGTGGTAGCCAACTGTTTAAACTTGGATTTTATTTCAAGTTGTACAGTGTCTAATGTAGGGTATGTATTTGAAGTTGACCAAATTTCGGCATGAACCTTGACCAGATCCCACACATTTAAAGTTTGGGCGGCCTCTTTCAGGTTCACTTGCTGCCTTTGCCGTTCACGTAGTCATAATCTTCTTGATTAAATCGCCATTCTTTCTGAGCCAACGCTACAGCTTGATTATCAGGTAGTCTACTGTACTTACGTGATTGTTCCCACTCGTCATTATCACGAAGTTCTTGCACCAATTCACGCCATGCAGACTGTTCATCTGCGGCCTGCAGCATGATACGCCAACCTTGATTGTTAATGAAATACCAAGTCGGTATTTTGCCACCGCCGTTTTGTTGCGCTGACTTGCTCTGGTAACCACCGGTTACCGGGAATACTTGCAAGCTGGTCAACTTACCATCGTTTGAAAATGATGCCTTAACCAAAGAACGCTTGATATGATCACCACTGCGAACCACATGCGCAGCCTCAATAACCAACGAGCCGTCCTCGCCACGCCAATGTGACAAAGGCGCAACCGTACCAGATTGGGCGTCTTTGTTGGCTTTACGCATAGCCAAACGTAGGCGACGTGGAATGTCACGCACCCACATCTCGCCGTACTCGTGAAAGTACTCAGTCCAATACTTCTCTGTTGCCGTGTCAACCGCCACTTTACTCATGTTAGCCATTTTATCTACCTTTCTGTTTGACGTTTTACTTACCATGGGATCAGCCATGGTGTCAACCATGGATTTGTTGACTTTGCCAGTACCTTTGCAAGCAGTACATTCTTTATCTGTACTACCCATTCTAGATGTATATCCTTTACCACCACATGCATCACAGGTAACTTTCATGCTGGTCTTCTTTGGTGCCGGTTTAGGGGCTTCGTTGTATTTAGGTGGCGTTGATGCCGGAGCGAGAGCATTAGACTTCATGAGTTGTGAAACGTCGCTACGCAGAAATCCAAGATTGCGTTTAATGTCAGACAGGGCTGCGTTTGGGTTGTCAACCATTTGCAGTGTAATATCGATCAATTGTAGAATCTTTTGTGGAGCATCGGCTGGAATTTCAACTGCGCCTTTAGCAGTACGCTGGTTGGCAAAAGCCTTACCATAATTCTCAGCGGTTTCAAGCAAAGATTGAGTAAAAGCGATTTTAGTCTTTAGATTGATGTTCTCAGCCGTAGCAGGCAAATCTTTAACACTTGAGACCAAATCATTCACGGAAGCGGTTATGTGCTTCCAAACTTCAACAGGAACACTTACCAAAGTGGCAACGCGTTTAGATGACGCCCCACGCTGCTTAATGGGACCGAAATAGCGATCAAATTGATCACTCTCATCGGTAGTCATATCACGTTCCACTTTCATATCTGTTCTCATAAGAGCGCCATACTGTGACGCATCTAAAGTTTTGTTGATAATCTGTACAGGCCCCTGTGTTGGTATCAACACCATACTTTGATACTGATCGGACCACATCAATTGTGTGCCGTCACTAAATGTAGTAGTGCCCGATCGTACAGTAGGCATTAAAACCGTACGCAATACTTGTACGTTAGGCGTAGTAGAAGTATTAGTCGTCGTACCGGCTGGAGTTGCCGGCGTTTGGGGAGCTTGAACTTGTGCAATTTTAGAACGCACTTTTACGAATGTCCTCTAATTTGGTGTTCCAAATTACATTCTGCCCATTTTTCAAATTAACCCACATGGACCCATCTCCATTAATTTTCGAAATGGCACCTGCCACCATGCCGGCACGGTCTTTATTCTTGGGTGTAGACTGGAAAAGTGTCTGATTAAAAACCTTATCCCCCACCTTAGCAGACGCTTCCGCTTTACCATTTTCAGTCCTTATAATCACAGAGTCATGACTGAAAGTGGACGGATCAGGTTCCGGTTCGTCTTTAATGCGATTTTTATCAGAAAGAGGCTCGCTATAGGTATTTTCTTCACGTTTCAGAGCATGTTCCGCCGCATCGTCAACTTGTTTCTGTTCGTATGGTTTTAACTTAAAAGGCTCGTTGCCCATCCCAGTACCAGATTCCAGGAATTCGGCCATAGTTTCATCAGTGGCATTGTTAACCCATTTACGCAACACAAGTAGATCGTTCAAAGTGTTGTCGTCTGCGTCGTTTTTAGTGGCCGCTTCTAGTTCTTGTTCTACAGACTCTAAAGCAACCTCTTTGGCATTATCAGGGCTAGCGTTATTATCTCGCATTCTGTCATGAAGATCAGCGAGTAGATCACGCATCGTTAAAGTTTTTTTTTGACCTTGGATTTTAGCCCCACCGTTGCCGCCATACCCAGCGAAATCATTCTCCAACTTCATGGCTTCAGAAGACATGCTCATAATGTCTTTGGCTACTTCTGGGTCAAGACCTGGCTGTTTGGCCAAGGTCTCTAGTTGTTTACGAGTCTCTGACATCATCTTTTGTTTTTGGTCAGGCGGTAGATTTCCACTCATTTGAGCCATTGACTGAGAAAACAAAGTAGATGCTCGACCCAATACGGCATTTTGCATTGGATTATCATTACGTCCAAGCCGAATGATCTTACGAGTGTTAGCTACAATTTGGGGATGCAATTTAACATTTGTCTCTAAAACTTCTTGTGCCGGGCTATTCAATCCCGCAGTGTAGGCTTGATAGGCAACTCCTACCAATTCGGACCATGATTCCATCGGAAATTTGCTAGATTCCGCAGTCAACACATTACTGGCTACAGTTAAAGGAACAGAATCAACAAGGATCGTGGCAGACTTACCATTATCCGACAAAGCAGTTGCGAGTGTGCCGGCTTTGATTTTAAATGCACGTTTAAGACGTTTTCCGTCTCCAACGTTGGTTGTGGTGTCGTGCGCTACGACTACTTTGTCACCAAATACGTATGTCATATCATACCCTCACGAAGTAATCATGCCTTATTGGTCTAATGGGCACGCATATTTTTACGATACGAGGTTAAGCCCTAACGCGGTCAACAGATCAATAGCGGCGTCCATGCTGACAGGTTTACCTGCCTTAGATACATGGGTAAGCGCATCATATAGTTGTTTGTGTGTAATAGTAAGCGAATTGCGTACATCTACGTTAGCTAGAGTCATTTTACGAGATGACCCCGATCCACCCGTCTTATCTCGGGGCATGATGATCAACCCCATACTCTGCAGACGCTCTACATGGCGAACTACTGCATGTATGGAAGATACCTTCATAAAATCCGCAATCTCGCGGAAGGAAGGAGCATAGTGGTTGGTGTCAATATATCTCTTGATATACTCGTAAACTTCTCTTTGTCGTTCGGTAAGTGCCTGAGCCATGTATTACTCCTACGATTCTATAGTAAACCTTAAAATAAATACGGCTATATACTACTTTATATTAATACTAGTGTATGATACTTACCTACACTATGATCTGGCAGGACTCTTGCAATGTTTTCAGTACTAAATTCAACCACAGGACTACCGATGTATCCGTCTTTGAACAAACCGCTTCCTCCGATTCAGGGATATCTTACCTCTGCACAAAACACCGGTATGACTCTAGAGGCCATGGCTGCCATTGCCGCAGCAATCAGTTTTGGCGTGAATTTGGCAGTTCTTGCTTACGGGTTGGCCGCATTTCAATCTCACATTGATCAGAAGTTGCAGGATGTGGATAACCATCTTGGTGTAGTTGAAACTCGTTTACATGAAGACATGGACGTCAACGTTATCAATCTGAAAATTCACGTATTGAAACGTGACGTAGACCCTGCTTTTGCGGTGCAAATTGCAAAGTTGGTATCTAAGTATGCAAAAATCTATCAGCGTGACCCAGACTTGATTTTGGCAGTCATTAAGGTGGAATCGGGTTTCAATCCAAATGCAGTTAGTGAAGTTGGCGCTACCGGACTGATGCAACTTATGCCGCACTGGATTAAAATTTTTGGCTTGACTGGCGATCTTACCGATCCAGAAGTGTCTATTCGTTATGGTATGCAAGTTTTGAACTTCTATTCTGGTATGTATAGTGGAAATGTCAAACTCGGCCTCATTGCTTACAATGCCGGACCGGGGTATGTGAATTCAACAGAAAAGCCAAACCCGGAATACGCTAACAAAGTAATAAGTGTTTACAACCAACTGAAAGAGCTTAACATTGGTAGCAGTAGCAACAACTGAAGATGTATTTACGTACAAGATGGAACCCGCTCCCACGGTTAATACCGCTAAGAGTGGCATTCCATCTATCGTAAATTGTTCCGTAATCATTAACCAATTTAATGATGTTGATGCATACCAGATAGCCGTATCTTTTGATGAACAAATGTTTATGTTTTTTACTTCCAGAGAAAATACTATGGTCACTATTCTTTTAGATGGTGCACCTTTAGTGTACAAACATTGGAAGGACACAAAGTGGAGTAGGCATTCTGGCCGTGGCTATGACTATTTTAAGAATAAACTCCCTAGTGCGATTTGCGATAAAGTACAGCACATCATTTTAACCCGATTTAAGGAAAGTGCAGAATGAATTCTAAATTGTTTATTGTTTCTTTGGTTCTTGGTTTGTCTGCTGTTGGTTGCGTGTCCAAGTCCACCGGCAGCACCAAAAACGCTAATGATGTTGGTCACATTGCACAGGATGCAAATACTCTACAAAAGATCGCGTGCCGCGTGCAACTCGATCTGATGAGTGATGTCTGTGCGCCTGCAGCAACTGGGAAAGTTACTGAACTTTGTGTCAAGGTTGATGGTAAACTTGGTTTGTGTGCACCCGTTTTGGTGGTGGACCCAAACACCGTTTCTCCGTCTCCATGATTCAATTCATTTGCGTCCTACATAATAAAACGCACGTCTTTAGCATGAGTGATATCATTCTTGCTAAAGACGAAGCGTCTGCCGCTAAATTATATAGAGACTTACTACCAGATAGTGCGCAACATCTATCTATCAGCGCACACAGACTTTAGGCTAAAATTGCAGCGTACATACTGTCTCGACGGGCTCTGTTAATCTCTGTAGCTTTTTCGACTGGGCCACGCACAATACCATCAGAAAAACCAAGTGCAGCTGCTTCAGTGGTAGAGAAATACGCATCTACTTTGCTGTCGAAGTTGTCACGCAAAAATTTAGCAATTTCTTCTTCTGAAGAATTGGCGAAGCGTCCTTGTGATCGAAGTCTAGCTGTGTAAATGCGTTCCATCATTTTGTTGCTACGTTGTAGAGACGCATAGGCACTTTCTGCTTCACCCTTAGCAGTACCTTCAAAACCCCAATATCCATAGTGAATCATGTATTCTGTTGGAGGACGCATCACAAACTTGTCAGCTGCAAGCGGAATAATACTTGTCATACTGCGACAATGCTTTAAACCAATAATTGTAGTAGGATTAGGACTATTTAGAAGAGCACCAAACATTTGCATGCCATCTTCCCAATTCCCACCTTCAGATCCCAAATAAATCGTAATAGGTTTAGTAGGATCCAGTTTAGCAAGAAAACACATGTTTTGTTCAAAACGATCAGCCATGGCGAAAGTTACGCCATGCTCAACACCTACTTCTGCAATGTGGTCTTCACGCTCATCGCTGCCCACATAAATAGTGAATGCGTCTGCATCGATACGGCAATCCTGCCAAGTCCAAAGTCTATTTTCGAAAGTTGAGTACCTAGATTTTGGTGTCGCCATAATTGCATACCTTTATACTATATGTGAGCCATATCGGCGCATCTATTATGTAATCATATCTAATGGGTGCTTCGAGATACCAATCAAAGAACAACGCCATATTAAAATCTGAGGTATAACAATGACACAAAACGTGAAAGCTCTTTGCATAGATGGTGGCGGTATACGAGGTTTGATACCACTGGTAAGCCTTGCTTATTTGGAACAAAAAACCGGGAAACCATGCAATCAATTGTTTAATTATATTGGTGGTACATCTACGGGAGGCATTATAGCCCTGGGTCTTGCCGCTGGTCTACCAGCAACCACATTAACCGCTCTATATGTGCAGCAGGGTGCAAAAATATTCTCAAGTTCGTGGTGGTACAAGTTAACCAACCTGGGAAACTTTGCCGGACCTAAATATCCAGCGAGTGGTATAGAGAGTGTTTTGAAAGTGCAATTTAACAATCAAACCACTAAAGATCTAAAGACCAATGCTATGGTGGTTTCTTACAATATATCAAATCATACTGTTAAATTGTTTAACAGCTGGGAAGACCAAACATATTATATTAGAGATCTGTGCAGAGCGACAACTGCCGCGCCTACATATTTTCCACCCGCCAATATCGGCAACACTAACGGTACGGACAAGTCTTGGTACATAGATGGCGGCTTGGTAGCAAACAATCCAAGTATGTGTTTGGTTACTGAGATCTGCAAAAGAGAACAAACCATACCAGCCAATATATCAATGCTTTCATTAGGTACTGGTCTCAATGAGGGTTCAATCGATGGTACAGTGGCAAGTAAATGGGGAGAACTCCCTTGGGCTTCTAATGTTATAGACGTTGGAATGAATGGCACACAGGATTTGGCAGACACACAAGCATCTTTGGTGCTTAGTCGATATGTACGAGTGCAACCCCCAAATGGTTTAGCCTCTCAATCTATGGACGACGTTTCCACCGGATCCTTAAAGACATTGCAAGATATAGGTACACGCATGGTCGCACTGTGTGGTGATAGTATGCTTGCATTGGTGAACTCATGAGTAACGTATTAGACGCTTGGCTTCGACAGCTTGCTGAAACAATTGCTAAGTTGAAAAACACGCCTTTCCCTACATCTGTAGTGGGATTACGCGTAAAATTTTATACAGAAACTGAGCAATATGTCATCTGCAGAGTTGCAAACGCGGCGCAAGTTATGCCATCTTTAAGGGCTAACGTTCGCCCTGAGCCGTATGACAAATTGCTTGAAGGTGCTGGGCCAGAAGGGGTACGTATGCGTCTAGAGTATATTCTTGATTCTGATTCGGACGCTAATCTAGTGCAGGCTGATGATATGGCACAGTCCACACGCTGGACCAATTTTAAAATCTAATCAGGTATTAAAAGCAGCAAGTTGCGCCGCAAATGCCTGACCCCAGGCCGTCCATGTAAGCGTCATACCCACTTGCGATCCACCATTAGCGGCTGATGTATCCACCAACAAATTGGGTGGGGTAGCTTGATGCAGGCACCACGCGGTGTATGGCACACCGTTTGTGTTGCACCATTGCATGAGTTGTGTGCATTCTGCAACCGTCATATATAGACCAGTGCTGTCTGCTGTGTTTACAGCGGGGCCAAACTCTTCGATGTAAACTGGAATCTTTGCCGCTGCTGCTTCAAACAACGTAGGCCAATCGGTAGCGTGGTTGTAAGCGTGACAAGCATACAAAACCTGAGTATCCTGCAATGGATTAGCTGCCCAATAGCTAACATTACGTGCATATTCGTCAACACCAGCTACAACGATAACATGCTTAACAGAATTAACTTGGGCCTCCATTTGTCGAATTTGAGTAATGCACTGTTGCACTGCATTCCTATACGTCAAAACAGCAGCAGTTTGAGTCGGATCAGACTCATTAGCCGTGCCGTTATTGCGTGGTTCATTACACAGACCAATCATCAATCCTTGCGCATTTGGAAATGAGGACGCAATATATGCGGCCAAAGGCGCTGTAGACATTGTGGGTTGTCCACCTACAGATGGAGACAGACTACTGTCGATCCAAAAAGAAGCATTAACTACGGCACCCTTAGAGAGGATGTAAGAAATAACCGATTTAACTGTGGTCCAATAGGACTGATCACCCAAAACATTCTCAGCAGTTGTGTAGGTCTCCAACAAATATCGGAAAAAGTTCACCCCGTTTGCCATCGCGAAATCGACACGACGCATGATTTCTTGAGCTGAGACAGCGTAAGTCAAACCAGTCGCCGAATTATCGCCACGCAAATCGCATATATTAACACCTTTACCAAGCCACGCCTTACCGTTTCCATCCACCAATCCAACACCGCTAACAGTAACAGAAGGTTGTCCAGAAATAGCCGCAACTGGCGCAGTGTCAGGAGTAGGATTGGGCACACTTGTGGGAGGATTCGGGTTAACGATCAAAGCAATATTGTTAAGTTCCACTGGGTTCAAAGTGCCAGCCGTTGAGTTTTGAAACAACACATTTGTAAAAGTAGAAAAGGCAGGAAGTCCCATGTCGGTCCACAAAACCGTCATAGTAGTTTTTGTGGCTGGTGGTACAATAACTTTATTTGCCACCTGAGTCTGATCTGTATACAATGCCACAGAAACAGATTGCTTACCATCCGACAAAACATCAAACTGAACACCCAAATAATTTTGAGAAGCCACAGGAGCGTCATTCATGTTATTAAGACTGACAGCGGTATATGGACCCATAGTGGCTTTAATAGCCTTGGTGCCCATAGTGTCACTTACAAATGCTTCAGTGGCCCAAGTATAATCTCGCCAAGAGTTTTGGAGACCGTTCTGATATAAATAATACAATGAACGAGTGGTTGGTGATGTCGTGGTCGGTGCAGTGGTTGTGGGAGCAACTGTTGTAGGAGTTGCCGTTACAGGGGCCGTGGTTGTGGGCGCAACTGTTGTAGGAGTTGCCGTTACAGGGGCCGTGGTTGTGGGCGCAACTGTTGTAGGAGTTGCCGTTACAGGGGCCGTGGTTGTGGGCGCAACAGTAACAGGAGCCATAGTTACGGGTGCTGCAGTCGTAGGAGCGGCAGTAACTGGAGCCGATGTAGTAGGTGCGGTCGTCGTAGGAGCCGTTGTAACTGGTGCCGTAGTGGTCGGTGCGGTCGTCGTAGGTGCCGTGGTGACAGGAGCAGTGGCTCCCCAAGCGTAAGAAGAATCCGGCACAAAAACTAAACTAGTACCGTTAACTGTTACGAGCCAACCGTTTGGCACCTGCAAACGCCAAACATTACCTACTACTCCAGATACTTGTTCCCAAACAGCTGCAACGGTCATAAAATCTCCAGTGTTAAGCTACTGGTTATTCGTATATATATGCCACTGTAGCTTTATGCCCGGCCAGATTACTTACCGAATAGACGTCTGTATTGACGACCAGTTTTAGCATATGCACGAATATGATTCTTCGTGTAGTAGTACTTGCCATCACGAGGACTATCCCACTCATTCCATGGGGATAACTCTACTTCGGCCTTATACACCAAATCGTCTTCTGTGTCTACAAGTTTAGAGATCTCGTGTAGTAACGCTCGTTGCCGGGATCTTTCCTTACCGGCGCGTTCCCTGGTGTAAGGACGCACAGACTCAGCAGTAGTGACTCCAGTAACCGGTGTATGCTTTTTAGACCTGCTCATAAATATTAGTAAACGTTGCGTTTTAGACGGGCATGTCCAGGAATAACTTGATATTCTGGATCGTTATGCTTCGGGCTGAAAATCCTAAATCCTGGCAAAACCTTTTCATTTGGTCGAAGCTGATCTGCTGGCACTTCTGGAATGTCAATATTAACATCCATATACGCGTTACCTGCACCCTTTTGGGCACGAATCCATTCAGCAGCTTCAGGAGCAGCCTGCCACAGTCTTGTTCTGCCAGTTTTCGTATTCAAAATGGTGCGCACAATATTCCAACATTCATTTACCATAATACACTCCTGTTAATTAGAGAATTTTATTTACTTTCTCTAGCTTAATAACATATTCTTCATCATCGACTTTTAGAACTCTGGGATTATAAATCAGATTACTTAGTTCATCAATCTCATTCTTAATTGAATCCACAGTGTTCTTTGAACTATCTTGCATAATGCGTAATACGTCACGTAGGGTATGAAGACGAGTGTATAGCTTGGTATATGTCGTCGTGGCATTATGGTCTACACCATCTGCAAAAGAACGTTTTTTCTGTTCCTCATACGTTTTTTGTAACGTTCGGTAAGCCTGCTTACTTTGGTGCAGCAAGCTTTTAATACGGCGCAATTTTCGATCGTTCTTTGTAACGTTATTCTCCACACCCATAAACGTATCCTTAATCAAAGAGCCAACATAGACAGGATCTTTGATAGTAACAGAATTTTTCGATATATAACCATTCCAGAAAGCGCCCTTCGAGTTGAAGATTTTAAATTGAGCCCCATTCTCAGACGACGTAGCTGTGTATTCAATAATCGAACTGTACACAGGATTATGCTGCGCTGTAACGGTATACTCAACATTAGCAAGAACAATTTTAACGGTATTTTCTTTAGTCATGTTGTACTATAAGTATTAGAACCTAGAACAGTTTATTATTTATAAATACGTATGCACGAAGTAGTCAAAACAAGTAAATTTGTCAACGATGTGAATCGAATATTTGCACATCATATTAGTAAATTCGGGGGCATTAAAGCGGATGTAGTAAAAGATGCTCGTCAAGCGGCATGGGTGGCTGCTCTGTCTAAGATGCAAACCTGGGATCCCAACAAAGGTGCTAAACCTGGCACATATGTATACCGCGCTATACAAGACGCTGTTACAACTACTATCATACAATGGAAAAGCCGAGGTCTTAATAAGGACATACGCAATAAAAGCGTAGATGAGGTCATAACTTACCTTGAAGAAAATGCTTGTGATCACCACATTGAGATCTACGCGGCACGCGATTGTCGAGTACGACTAAACAAACTTACACCAGACCAAATAGCATTGATAAATCGCCATCTTGTAGAGGGTGTAACCACTACATGTATTGGTGCACAAGGTAAAAACAACCGAACTACTGTTTGGCGACAAGTACAAGTTATCATCAATACCCTAATGAACGTTAGATAAGGAGTTGTCGATGCAGATCTATGATCGTGCTACTAGTTGTTGGAAGGATGTATTATTGGTGGATCACTTTGGAGACGTTGTTCTAATTAAAGACGTGAACACCGGTAACTTATTTAAACATCAACTGTCTCACGTGTGTGGTTGGATAGCGGCGACTGTTTGGGAAATATCGTACACAGATAAAGTTGTTGACGATGTGGCACACTATTTGATATCAAACTCTGATAAGAAAGTGGCTGCTACATATGGTAATGAACAGTATCATATTAGAGAGATTAATTACACTCTTGACTGCATTTACATGGTATCACGATCCACACAACTATCGTGGACTTATCCTTTGAGCGTGTGCAAAGATTTAGTTGTGTACACCGATTTATTTTATAAACCTGACGTACATACACAAAAATCGGTGTGCGACTGTGGTGGAGCAAAAGCTAATACTACCCATAGTCAATGGTGCTCTACGTATGTTAAATAAACCAAAATGGTTGGAAAGATTAACCAAGGCTAGACATCTTACTTCTAACTCACAAGCTACCCCTTTTGAGCAAGAAGAACGGTGGAAATTTGCCTTGGTACAAATTATGCGTATTATTAGAGATACACATTGGACACCTAAGCCATAGAATATGAAACTTATTATTGCGGGCACAAGGACATTTAACGATTTCACACTTCTATGTACAAGTCTAGTACCCTACGAATCTATTGTTACAGAAGTTGTGTCGGGTACGGCATCTGGCGCGGATCAAATGGGTGAGTACTGGGCAGAAGCTCTAGGCATACCAGTAAAACGTTTCCCGGCGCAATGGGACCTACTCGGAAATTCAGCCGGATATATAAGAAATCAAGTAATGGCTGAATACGCTGAAAGTCTCGTAGCTTTCCATGACGGCAAAAGTCGTGGCACACAGCATATGATTAATTTAGCGCGTAAGCACGGACTTCAAGTGAAAGTAATACAATACTAGATTTTAAATTCTCGCGCCAATTTCGCAAGTTTGATTTCTAATTTTTGTATCTTGCTGTCAATTTGACGTGCAGCTTCCCAATTTTTAAAACGCAACGCATTGTAAAGGTTGTGTTTATGGCCTTCAAGTCGCTTATTTATTAATTCCAACATTTGTATTCCCGCGCTCGCGCATATTGTACAATCGTACACTTATTAGATATTAGTCGAACACCAACTTGAATGTGGTAGTCGAAGTTTGATTCCACCGCAATCGCACGTATTGCTTCTAAGATGAGAGATTTGCAAAGGAATACTACGCTCGTAAGATTTAATTGCATAGTCCCCAACAAACCAAGTGTTAACTGGTATAGAGATACCGTCATTGGTAGTAGCTATACCAGTAGAATTTACTGAAATTATATAGTATAAAGAGTTATTTACACACCGAATCCAAATATCTTTATCATTAGATTCGATCATTTGAAACATTAAATCTTCTACAGTAGCTACAGGTGACACCAAATTCGAGTACCAGCTTTGATTGGTCCTATATTCCGAGAACAACAACTCAATTGGCGGTCCATATTGCTGCTCGATCAAAATATGATCATGGGCTTTAATTCCAATTACAGCATGGGCTCTGCCTGTATTTCGGTTATATAGGTGTAACACTTATTTACTCTTTCTTCTCTTACGTCGTCTTGGAGTCTCTATAGCCAATGCGAGTGTCATACCCGATTTCAGTCTACTGTCTAGCATTGAGCGTGTCAGACCAAATTTTGTTTCTAATTGTCTAACTGTGTAAAGATTTCCGTTGTACTCATATGTATTCTTGGTAGGTATTGGACGATGTTTGCCTGAGTGAGCAGGCGCGTATGGTTTCTTAAGAGCTTCCACGAAAGTAAGACCACCATTAATCCTCACTTTAAGAATACCGTATGGAATTTCAAATTCCGAGGCCCACTCACGTAACGTTTGAGACTTGCCGCGAAATTCATGTAGTTTAACGCACAGTGACCGCACGGGTGTCTCTAAAGATTCAGCGATAGACCAACCTTGCCGTAGACGCGTAGATACTGTACTATATGACAGTTTCAGATCACCACCGTATTTATCTACCAGTTCAGAGATAGATAGTGTATCTCCTTTATAAGTATACTTCGCAGCTCGCACTTGACTTAAATGCTTTGGCACGAACATTTCTTCTTGGGGAGTGTTATGTTTAATTCGACTACGTAGGGTCTTTTTGTTTATCGTTTGCATGGTTTTTTGAATCTATATAAGCAACTGTTGTATTTTGATTTGTATATTAAACTATTATTTCGATTTCTTTCGGATTTTATGCTTGACAGGTGTTTCAACAGCTTGTTGGGGAGTCATGCCTGTCTTTAATCGTGCATGCAGCGTTTCACGCTTTACGTCTGAAAGCACCGATAGCTCAGCAAGAGAATAAAACGACCCATAAAGCTCATACACTTTATTGGCAAATTTATTAATAATACCACCACTACAGGGTACTATGTATGGAAGTTTCATCGCCTCCTCTAAAGTCATACTACCATGCTTCATACGATAGTTCAGTGTTTGGTGTGGAATACCACAATACAAAGACCATTCTCGCAATGATTTCTTCGTGCCGTTGATTTCATACATCTTGGCCGGTCGATCACGCAAAGGAGTTTCGATAGCGCTTACCACACTCCAACCCCGACAATGCAAACGATTGTAAATTACGTTTGGAGTTAAGTTCAATTCTTTCCCGTATTTTTCACACAACTCTGTGATAGTTAGCTCTTCATTTTTATATAAATAACGTTTAGCCTTAAACCTTCTGAGTGACTCATTTAAATATACTTCTTCTTCAGGTGTTCCGCGACGTTTGCGACTTTCTATAGTAGAATGATTTGGTGCTGAACTCATATGTGTACTCCGTACCGGGTTTCCTATTTAGTATCGCAAGCCTCGTGCCAAAGATAAACCTATAAATTATCTTACATTTATATACATGCTAGGCATTGGTCTTTAAAGCTTCGATGCGTTCTACAATGACTAGTTTCATTGTTTTTAGTGCCCACGAAGTTGTTTTTTCTGCTTCAGCTAAAGCCCATTCCAACTCCTTGATGCGAACATCGCGCACATATTCGGTATCGTCGCGGCGCATTTCTTTTTGCAGCACTGCTTCCGCACGTTCACAGCGGTCTTCGAGTTCAATTACGCGCCTACGCCAACTCGCTGGAATTTCAGCGGTGTCGCGAGCGTATTCCTGCATTTCATCGCTCAACTTACTCATTGATCGTCCCCGTAAAGGGCCACTTCGGCTTGATGAATAATTTCGTTTAATTGTTTCCACAATTTTTGTTGTTCAAAATTCCATTCAGACTTAATAAGCGCTTCTTGCATGTTCCAGGCTCTGTCTATACACATTAGCAGTTCCATTCTGTTTCGTTTACTCAACTTTTGCCGACTCATCACTTTACCTCTTCACAGTCAGTGTTAATACGAGTAATACCTTTTTCGCATTTACAGCAAGCGTCTGGAATAAGCCAGTCACTCAATTCCGCACAAATGAACTCTGCACCTACCCGGTGGTCTGGCGAGTTTTTTAGGTATTCGCTGCCACTATACCGTGCAACGCGGTAACGTTTTCCAACCACAAACTTAAGTGCTGCTTCCCGTGCTCTATAGATGTAATCGAACGGCCCGTCAGGTTGAATCGTTGGTAACCTCATGTTACTTCTCCTCTTTGCTTTCAGGTTGTGGGTCTAAATAATCTAGTGCATCATAAATAGCGTCAAGCGCTTCGTCTACTTGCGGGGTTGTGCGATATGGATAAAGTCGTTTTTCTGCGTCTATTAGCGCTTTAATGGCACGCATTTTTTGATGACGTACCAAGTGTATAGAATCTTGAACATACTCAAGGTCGATTAAATTACTCATTTTCCACCCCTGAGAATAGCCAAATCCAAAATATCCCTAGAGTAACTACGAGACTCGGAATCCGCATCGTCTACCCATCGTTCCACTATCTGACGAAGGCGTACGCATTCCGCAAGGTAATCGGCGGTTTCGGTATCTTCACCGACTGGCACCCCTGCAACATACTCCGCTCCCGGTATTTGCCATTTATGTGGCACTGGAGAAATACCGCTCGCCCACCCTAAAATCTCCTTAGCCGTGCTCAACTTTTTGTCACTCATTTCTTTCCTACCTTCCCTTCAAGGGCGCTAATTTCATGAATAAAATCGTCTAAGCTGTTTTCGTTTACTATACGAGGCTGAATTTTTGCCCAATTTTCAAATCGCTCTGCCAACGTTTTCTTTATAGGTACCTTGAATTGCACGGTGGCGCGTGCGATTTCAACGCAAGCATCGGGGCGGAAGCTATCACTTAGACAAGCATTCAAGCTGATATGGTTGGGTTTCTTGTTGATAGGCTCCCACAACACAACTTCCTTTTCAATAATATCAAATTGCTCACTTGGCTGGTCGTTATTCTGGCTTTCTGCGCCCCTATTCGCTGGAATATCGGCACTTTGAGGTGCGTCGAGGATTGCTAGTATACAATCCAGCTCATCGCCCTCATATTCTGTGCATCGAGTTTTTCCGTCCAGACATGATTCCCTTACGCGCTCCAGCTTGGCCAGGGCGGCGTCGCGTTCGGTACGTGCTTCGTTTCTTTCCCGCTGCAAAAGGGCAGCAACTTCGCGTTCGCTGTAAACAGACATCTCTGCCGCAGATTTTTCACGCCGCACCTCCTCCAATAGAGCAACGTGTATCGCAAGGCTGCGCGCCTGAGCATCGTTGTCGGCGCGGAGAGCGTCAATACACGCTTGCTGGCCGTGAGCATTAGCGTTTAGGTTCTGCCAATTTTCCAACTCACCCTTTAGCCGCTCGATTTCGTCCATCATGGCGTCGCGTTCCTCAAGCAAATCATCGACCACTTTTGGATATCCAGCTTCGGAACAGGCTTCTCGCATACGAACCATTTGTGCGTTCAGCCGCTCATTTTCCGCTTCCAATTCGCGTGCGCGTTCCACCCACGCTGTATTGTACGTAACACGTTCTCGTAATTCCTCGTTATCGAATTCTAATGCACGGAGAGCGTCTTGAAAACCAAGTTCTACCGGTGTATTAATCATAAATTTAATTAAACGATCGCTCAATTTTTCACTACTCATTACCGTTCTCCGTCTTCAATAGGGATCCAAAAAGTTTTGCTTCGTTGGCGTAATCGAATTGGCTAATAGGGTAATGATTGTCATGCTCACCACCTTTAACAGGTTCACCACACATACACGTTTCCTTAGATCTTTCTTCGGATTCGTGCTCAATTTCTTCCTCTAAAGTCATCTCGGTCTCCTACCCGCGCACTCGAATTAAAGTACGCACTGGCACCGTACCGACAGTCTTACGCGGGTTGCAATACACAACTTTGTCGCCGACTCGCAATTCGATATTTACTTCGGTATTCATTTGCTGCTCTTCAACTCCTCGCTCAATTTACTCATTTCGATCTCCTAAGGAATAAAGGTTGCCAGGCAGTATTATAGCGGCAGTTATCTCTTGAATACTTTAAATAAAGACAAAACTAGAATTGCAAAATCCGTACCAGGGGACCCACGACTTTTGGGCGCAAAAATACATCTTACACTGGTATATACTATTTAACTAATCTGAGATCGTCAGGGTCAACAAACCACAAACCGGTAATGGCGATCTCCTGCTCAGGATCGCGTACCAGATAACCATCCACATCGAAAGCAGCAATCACCCAAATCTTGTACGGATTCGGTGCGTCTACGATGATAACCCTGTCACCAACTTTAAAGTCCATAACTTACCTCTTTATATGAAAAGAAACGTAGGGGACCCAGAAAATCTATCGCAAAAATACATCTTCGTACAATTATAATATCTGACTTCGAAATATTATGCGGTGTCGCGCGATAAGCCCGCCAACGATTGTGGTTATATTTTCGGCTTACGCTTTGAAGGTGTTTGGGAGGCCCTGGAGTGGGCCTCCCTTACTTTTCCTTGATTGGGTCTTCGTCTTACCCTTGCTCTGCCGTGAAAAAGGCGCGGCGTTGGGCGTCACGGCGGTCAAGTTCCGCGTTGCATCTGCGAACGAACGACCATGCTTGAGAGACCGTGTCGGCGTCGAGGTATCCGTCTGCCTCCTTAATGCTGTCCAGTTCCGCCCACTGGTTTTCGATTGCTTGCTCAAGTTGCTCGTCTGTCATAAAGTTAAAGTCCATGAGAAACTCCTGTTAAGAGGGGAATTGCAAGAGACGGGCCAAATTAGAAATTCAGGCGTGGCTGGGCATTGGGGTTGATGTTCTTCTTTTGGAGACGGCCATGAACGGTCGCCTTTGACTGGACCATCTGGGTGGAAGATGTAGGCGTAGGTGGGAGGATTTCGATTTTGCCGCCGCGTGAAAGAAATTGCTCGATCGTTTCCATGTGTACTCCTGAAAGAAAAAGGTTAAGAGGGAAATTGCAAAGGCGATGCCAATCACTTCACTCGTGGCTAGGCACATCGTCCTCGACGAAGTAGTTCTGGGTGTCTTCAATGACGTCGCCGCCATACCATTCAGCACTCCAGCCGCAAAGCTCCTTAAGCTGAGCTGGGGTGAGCTGCTTCGGGTCCTGGTCAACCGGGATTTCGACGTCTGCATACTCAACGGACTCGACGATTCTCGTGATTGTGATGGTTTTTGTTTCCATGTAAAACTCCTGTTAAGAGGGGAATTGCAAAGGCGATGCCAATCACTCGACCTGGTCAGACAGGCGAGCAATAAGGACTATCAGTACCAAAAAGAAAAAGGCGACTGGTTGTTCCATAGCTGCTCCCTAAGTTTAAAACGGTGCCAGTCAATAGGCCAGCTCCACCCGCAGCCATTGGGTGGTCAGGACGCGGGCCAGCGAGCGGCGGGCCAAGGTCTTGGCTTCCTCAATGGAGCGAGCCTGGATGGAAAGGACGAACTTGTTGTCTATAAAGCAAGAGTAGGTGTGCATATTTAAGTAAAATTGCAAGGAGGGTGCCAAATGTGGTAAGTAGGATAAGGTGGGATATACGGGGTTGGCACGGTCCCTGCAATGAAAATCCCGTACCCTTTTTGCAGGAGCGCAGCATGACGACGGAACTCGCAAGAACTCTTAAGTTGGTATTCCAAAACGGTCGCTTTGTGGCCAAGAACGCTTTCGGGACTATCTGCTTTTTGTCCGAGGACCGCCGTCAGGTCCAGGTCTGGATTGAGGAGCAGATTCGCATGTCGAAACTGCAGGAGCCGGTCCGCAGCCTGGCATCGCTTTTGCAATAAAGAAGGTATGGGGAGTTAAGCACAGGTCGCAAGACTGGCACGATTCCTGCAATTTTAAAAGTAGACACCAAACAGGAGAAGACAGATGGGTAAACTCGAAGCCATCGCTCGCCTTGAAGAGATCAAAGAAGAGATGCAAGCTCTGCTTTTAGAGGCCAGTCATCTGGTGCGACAATACGCCGGGGAGCGCTCCATCTCAGACAGAGCACATGCCTACTGGGTGCCACATATCGAACAGGCGCTTGAGACAACCGGTTACGACACCGACATGACGGGTACCATCAAGGAGATGGAAGAGTCAATCGAGGAAGAGCCAGCCGAAGCTGAATAACACGGCGAAACCCCGCAGGGGGTCCTAGGGTCAGACCCTAGCTGACGAGCCGAGTAACAAAGTAACATACAACAAGCGGACCAAGTGAAGACCTACATCGTGACGGTGACGACGACAGAGATCTACGAAATTGACGCACCTAACATCCTGATGGCAGAAATGCTGAAGGACGGCATCCTGGAAGCTGACGATATCGCGATCGAGCGAATGGTGATGGTAGACCGGTCAGTTACAATATCGACGACAGCTAAAATCGCAGATGTGGCACCAGTTTTGCAACAGAAAAAGTAACCACAGGAGAACAGCATGAAGACGTTCATTGTAACACGCACCACGGTTGAGACTTTTATGATTCAAAGCGAAGACGCAGAAGGCGATATCGCGCACGGCAACATCGTCCTCGACAACGAAATGCCTACACATAGTGACACTGAAATTGTGTCGCGCGAAATGCTCGACGCGCCTGAGTACCGGGTTGTCATCATCGAAGAGAACATCGGTTGGAACGAGTTTAAGGGCGATTTTGAGAACGCGGAAGACGAAGCAGAAGCTAAGGAGGCATTCTACAAACACGGCGTTTACGGGTATTCTGTCGAGATGCGCACTGTGGTTGACGGGCAATGGGACGACGTTGACAGTTGCTTTGGTTTCTTGGGCAACGAAAGGCAGTACATGTTGGACGTGGCAATCGAACACATCCCAAAAGGTGTGGATGCCAAGATTTGGGAAAGTTTTTGCAATGCAGCTGAAGCTACTGAGACCAATGAAACGGTCACTGGTATTGGTGCGAGTGAAGCAGCCTAACAGGACGAAACCGCTTCGGCGGTCTGCTCGTAAAACGGGCACTGACGAGTCCAAGGAGAACGACATGGCAACGCAAGAGGAAATCGAGGCAGTCCGCGACAATCTGGCAGACTATGGCCTCAGTGACGAGGTGATCTCGTTGGCGATCGACATATTTGGTGTTCATGCAGCGGATGCCCTTGATGGCGGCGCTTATCAAGGCAAATACAATTCACTCAGCCACTATGCGTCAGAATACGTGGACGAAATTGGCCTACTCCATGGTTTGGATGACGTTATCGTCAAATATTTTGACTTTGAGTCGTATGGCCGCGATTTGGTGTCAGGTGGTGATGTAGTATACGAGAATGGCCACGTTTTTATTGCCAATTAAAACAAGCTTGGCACCAGTTTTGCAAACAGAAAAGTAACACGGGGGACAACGTGAAAAAGAACGCAGCGCAACAAGCCTTGACCAACGCAGTGAACCGCGCCATCGCAAATGGAGCACCAGTGTACGAGAATCAACCCGTTGAGACGCCAAAACTCAAAACCTTTATCGTAACGCAGACCATAGTAAAGACCTTTGAAGTGCAAGAAGACGACGCAGATAAAGCCAAAAGTGCGGTATTGACGTCCCGTTTTATTACTGGGACACAGACTGTAAACACTGTCGTAACAGAGAAGCTCGAAGGTGGCGTAATATGAACATCCGAATTGGAGTTTACGTTAGTCTTTATGTGGGTCTTGGCGAACAATTCATGGACCAAGTACATACAGACTGGGCAGTAGTCCAACCTGGATTCTTTAAGAAAGAACTCCAGTAAACAAACACCTTAACCCGAAAGCCCGCCTAGTGCGGGCATCGGCATTAAGAGAGGGTAACATGCGATTTAAGGTAGGGCAAGTCATTCGTAACCTTGATTCTGTCATCCCTCAATTTAAATGGCGGATTGATAGAGTTACAGAAAACGGGTACGTAGTGACGCCCCTGATTTATAAGGACATCTACAAAGAACGTTTTCTCTCTGCTCACGACAGATTGGTTTTGGCAGAAGGGAATGGAGACAACAAGTGACAACACTTAAACGGAAATTCCCGCGCCGGGTGTACGGTAAGCGTGAACACAACTTGATGTTGCGACAACAGGCACTCATGCCACTGACATACAAGCCTTTCGAGCAAGCGATATATAATCAAGGCTGGCTAGATGCGAAGACGGCCATAGTGGAACAAGAATTGCAGGACATTTCAAACATGTTCACTGACCTGGAAAAGGACAACAAGCAATGAATCCAATTAAAAATTACAGTGTAACCTGCAACTGCAAGTGTAACTGCCCAAAGTGTAACAAGAGAAAGTAACATGGAAGACAAACAAGTGAACCATAAAACCCGCAAATTGAGTGACGAGTTGGAGAGAACCCCAGAATGGGGAGTGTCCACCGGATTCGAAATTCGTACTATTGAAGCCATCCGCAACTTGGAATTTAACCTGCATGAGGCGCAAAAGGCCGCTGAAGATGCACACTTTTTGCTGACAGCAGAGGTTAAACGAGCAGAATCCGCTGAAGCCCGCATTAAAGAACTAGAGTCCACGTGTATTAAAGAATTTGAAAAGGGATACGACCAGGCCCTGTCTGAAGTTGGTGTCAAATGGGACGGGAACAAATTTGTAAAGAAAAATGGGGAGTCACATGAGTAAGTCAAAACTGCTTGATAGTAAACAGAAGATCATCAACTACGTGCAAAAACGACGTGATCGTATTGGTGAGGAACGAGATCTAATAACGAGGTTTGCCGAAGTACGTAAGTTGGAAGAACAAGCCAAAATAGCACGTCGAGCCTATGAACAACGGTGTGAGGCTACACGACCAGAATTCAATGCTGCTTGGGACCGTGTCAGTATGGACGCCAAGAAATATTTGAATGCCTTGGTAGCCGGCACGCCCGTAACAGTGGATACGGATGCAGATGAGATGCGGGACAGACTTGTCAAACCTACCCTTGGTGTGGTAGAATAATCCCATAAATTTCAACTTGGAGGGCACTTGGCGGACAAAGAGTCTGACACACTGCAGTACACCAGCGCAGAGGAGATTCATTCAGACCTACAAGAAATTAGAAGGAAAATCCAGGAGATCACAGCTAAGCGGCGAGCATTTTTATCCTCGTACCTAAACAAGATTTTTACATCTAACTTAGAGGAAGAGAAAAATGAAACACAATCCATTCATAGACGCCATTAACAAGGCTTTCCCTAACATGGAGAAGATCTACGCCGAACTCGAAGAACAATTCGAACCAGGTGTGATCAGAGCGGCAGTAAAAACCTTTGGCATGGACCACGCTATCAAGGCTCTGAATCAAGGCGCATATCGAGGTAGATTTAAAAGTGTGGGCGCATACGCAGAATCTGTGATTGCAGACCTGGCCATCCTGAACAACGACTTGTTGAAACTTTACTTTGACTACGACGCGTTCACTCGGGATCTGGGCCATGACGTCCATTTTATCGATGGGTACATTTTTGACATTGAATACGGACCTGGTATTACCTCATCAAGATCTATCATTGTGGATGACGAGGAAGACCATGAAATTCAGTGACCTATTGGTAGGAGACGCCTTTGCTTGCCGGTTTGGGATTCTGAAGAAGGAAGGAGCCGGGCATGCTTTACACATTGACTCGCATGGGTTAAGTAGTTCAATCAACTCTGCTCATTCGGTCGTGTTTTTACCCTCCGTCAAAATCATCATGGAAAGCGAATACAAGGAGATTTTGAAAGAGTGTAAGAGAATCGGCTTGTCTATCAAGATTCAACAGTTGGTTGAGTCGTATTTAAAACGTCAAGGTGTGTTTGCTGAGACCGAACCGGTAAACATGCACTACCCTGCTCGATTAGCCGCCACGGTGGATATGATTGAAGCGATAGAACATCAACACGATGCATTATTGGCAGGTGAAACACACGATGATTTTACAGAAGAGGAAGTTCAAACGGCCTTGCAAGTTTTCAAAGACGCACTCGACATGCTTGAACTTACCCGCAAACAAATCCGATCAAAGATCTTTTAAAGGAATCCCATTTATGTCTGATTCTCCTTACAACCCCGCTCTTCTGTCTGCACAACTTGTGGCGGTAGGGCTGTCTATTCACGCTGTAGAACAACAGTATGAGGACGTAAAGAATGGTGAGATACTTGAACACCTTAGTCACGCAGAAAGGGAAGCGGCAGGTGTTGCATTTGAACTTATTCTCACAGGGTTGAATGTAAGACGATCTCAGATATCAACTATTTTGGATGGGTGTAGGTAGGATAGTATCTTACTTATAAATTTGGCATAGTCATTGCAGATAAATCGTAACATCTGTCTGGAGTGGTCTATGCAACTTCGAGATTATCAAATTAAAGTCATCGACCAGGTAATCTCGAACATTAGGGGAGGGGACACGTCAGTTTTGATTGAATCTCCCACAGGCAGTGGAAAGACAATTATGGGGATTGCTTTGGCCGCCAAACTCGGCAACGAACAACGTGTCGGATGGGTGGCTACACGCCGCAATCTGTTGGCGCAGGCCAAAGAGGCCCAAATGCAATGGGCACCTTCCATGAAATTCTTCCCTATCTCTGCCTTTGAGAAGTCCCCTCCCCTAGTTGACATTCTCATCATTGATGAAGCCCACCACACGGCGACAACGAGTATTTCAGACATCTTGATTCAATCTAAAGCCAAAATCGTCATCGGGTTGACTGCTACGCCCTTTCGTTCAGACGGTATGATGTTGGCGTTCAAGTCCCAGGTAAAGGGCTGTGGAATTCACACCCTCATCCAAGACGGTTGGTTGTCTCCTTTCGACCATTTTTCAATCAAAGATTGGTCACCAAAAGAAGTTGTGAACACATATCTGAGAGAGCAAGACCGCTTTGGTAAATCCTGCATCTTTTTCCACACTCGGAAAGAGTGTCAGACAGCCATGAACCTGCTGCGTGCGGGTGGGGTAGAGTGCGAGTTGGTGACGGGAGAGAGCGACCGAGAGCGCCAACTTCATCAATTCGAGACCGGTAAGACCAAAGTGCTGGTCAACATGATGGTCCTCACTGAGGGTTTCGATGCCCCCGACTTGCAGTCTATTTTCATCCGGGATTCAAGTAAAGGTCCCACCATTCAGATGGGTGGGAGAGTGTTGCGGAAAGTGCCGGGAATCGCTGTAAAGAATATCGTCCAGAGTGTAAACACACGGATGCCGTTCACCCGGGTTGCAACGGCCAAGACGCAATATCTGTATGAAGACGATAGGTGGGTGAGTATCACCGCCAACCCACATGTTGAGAAAATGGTCAATGTCGCTCTCAGTCAGTTGCGACGCAACGTGTTGAAAAATATACGGGAGTATTAATCCTGGCACGAGAGATGCAATAAAAATCCCGTACCCTTCGATCAACTTCCCAGGAGTTTAACATGATGAGCCAAGCAAGCCTGAACGATTTGAACGATTTCTACACCAACGTCGTAAGTTTGCGCGATTTGTCCGTTCCTACCCCAGCAACCACCGACCGGAAAGCCGACCGCATGCCCAGCACTGTTTTCGTACATGGGCGCAAATACACAGCCGGTCGCCGTTTCTGGCAGTCCATCTTTGCGAAGTACGGTGTGGGCGACACTACCCTCCGTTATTTCACTCCTATGGAGTTGATCAGCCGCATCATCGAGCGCCGCAAGACCGACACTCTCCGTATTACTTCTATCTCTGGTCAACTGCAGGGTGTATCAGCCACGACCCGTCAGGAGACGACGCCCACACAAATCATCAGCTTGGGTGAACGCAGCGGGTTTCTCCCCGTTCAATATTACAATGGGGAACTTATCCTGGCGAAGTCGGTGGACCAAGCTTTCAAGATTGGCAACGACGAGTTCCAATTGAAGCACTATGCAAAAGTCCCTGTTGATGGCTACGGTAACCCTATGGTGATTATCGCACCAGAGCGTTTGGCCTGTCTCAATCAGCTTGTGACTTGGGGCTTGGATTTCGGACAAAAGATTCAAATCGGACGTGGCATGTATCACGCCCTGGGTCAGGCCCTCCCAGCGTTTGAGAATGAAGAAGCCCTGGTGATTATGCGCAAGCGTCTTCAAGCAAGCCTTGAGACGGTAGCCAGCCTTGGTGAAGTACGAGAGACCCAACGTTTATTGGCAACCACCTACCCTAAGGCCGTGCCCGCATTCCAAGAAGCGGTTGGCGACCTGGCGCGTAAGTATGGCGTCACCAACTTGGACGCCATCGGACCGGTTCAGCAGCGCGTGCTCCCCACCGATGCCCGAGTGTATGACTTGATCAACATGCTCACCGAAGCTGCTACGCACGGCACGAGCCAGCATGTCACCACCAAGATGAACGCCCGCGTTGGCCGGTTGTTGGCCCGCCCGCAGTTTGATTTGGAGGGTATGGGTGACGAGGTGCCAGTGCAACCAAAAGCCACGTTCTTCACGCCCGAAATGTTGACAACAAATCTGGATGCGGATTAATCAAATGTTGGACGAACTATTTTGCTTGGTGTTCGACGCGTTTCAAATAATTGTGAGTTGGTACATCGATGTACTTTACGTCGTGAGCCAACACCACAACCGGATGATAGACTGGTACAATTCACGCACTTACTTTTCATTTACGAAGGATGAGGAAAACCATGGAAACGATTAGCGTAGAGTCATCGCATATGGCGACTATGGGTTACGAACCGGACACCAAAGTGTTGCAGATTGGATTTAAGAACAACACTCTTTATGAGTACTTTGACGTACCGCCCAATGTCTGGGAAGAATTCAAGGCTGCCGAAAGCAAAGGTAAGTACCTGGCCAAGTTTATTAAAGGTACCTATCAATACAAGAAAGTGGAAACGCCGCCCACAGAAGAAGTAAAACCTTAGTAGACGTCGCCGTTCTCTTCAATCTTCTTGTCTTCCAACTGTGCTACCACTCGACGATAAAACTCCAACTTAGCGCCTTCAAGTGCGCCAAGTACATCGTTCATGACTTGGTAGTTCATCTTCGTGCCCATCATATACGACCGAATGAGTTGAGTGATACAGTAGTTCAGTTCACCCGGATCCCCAGGAAACACTTCTTGAGCATCCAGAGCGTAGCGCCGGGTCTGTTTGATATATGGCATCTTACGACTTGGTCGAAGTGGTAGGTGTAGCGGGAGTCACACCCGTACTGACAGCAACAGGTGGAAGCTTGGCTGCCACAGCCTCGGCAAGCTTTGCTGCCTGAGCCTTAGCGGCTGCTTCTGCGGGAGTATCCAGGACGTGAATACTCTTAGCTGCGTCCCCCATTTGCACGACTTCAACTGCCGCTCCAGCCACGTCGCCATGGGCCGCGTCTGCAACTGTCACGGCTGCTCGTTCAACCGTCACCGCCGCTGCTTTCGCGTTGTGCCACGTAAAGAGCTTCCCGAACCAACTCCCGATCGCCTTTAGGAAATTCATGATTGTCCTCTTCGTGGAACTCAGTCCCACACTTTGTACACTTCATGTACATATAAGGAGCGATGTACCACCCGTTATGCTTGCCTGGACGATGTTGCGCTTCAAGGATATGTTGTTTACACATGTCACTGTATCGTATTAAGAGCGACCGGATAAATTATGTAGTACACGACCTTATATTACCCACATGAAGTACGTTGGATACGCTTTCGGAGTCGTAGCGGTAATCGCCTTTACTGGACAGTCTCTGTGGCGAGCATGGGTTGAACACAACGAAGAGGATAATGTATGAAATTCTTTTTTAAACGTAAAGACGGCGGCCAAGATTCCTATGTTACAGGCTATTGGCTCATTGAAGCTAAGAAGGCCTTCTCTGTTTGCCTCCTCCGATTTGATGAGAACACCAGGGAGAATTATCACTCCCATGCGTTTAATTGTTTCTCTTGGGTGCTTACCGGTGGTCTCTCTGAACAATTTTACACAGGCACCAATAAAGCGGTGGTTAAGATCCCTCACCTTCCCTCTTTCAAGCCGTTTATCACTCGTAAGACTACCCTCCACCGAGTGAAGTCTCTGCCAGGCAAGGGTACATCGTGGGTCCTCTCATTCCGTGGCCCATGGGAAGATACTTGGCACGAAGTAGATAAGCACAACAACGTGATCAATCTCACCCATGGGCGAAAGGTCGTAACTTGAAATACCTACTTCTTCTACTGCTCCCAGCGTGTGCTAGTGCTAGTCCTGTTCCTTTCCGTAAGGCCCAGTGGCAAGCCGGACAACAATGCGTTGTGTACCAACGTGCTAAGTGCCGAGGTAAGGCTGGCACGGTTTACACCTGTTATCTGTGTCGTACCGGGGACACTGAGGGTGAACCGTCAGATTACAACGTTCCCCGATAAATCGGTAGAGCATGCGTCTTATACACACATACAAGCGAGAGAACGAAATGTAGAGAGACGCCGCCAAGCTGTAGCACCGATGATACCCGGTGAAGTGTAGCCTCGCACAGGAGCATTGGACAACGCCGCGCTCCCGGCCTACAGCCAAATCGATACGGATGTCAAACTTTTTGGCAGGGGTTCGTCGCGTACATCCGGATTGAAATAGGATAGAATAATTTCATTGTCAGACAAAACCGATCGGTTTTGATCGCTCCCTTCTTCGTTTGATTTTCTACCCAATACCTCAGCACTTCGCTTAAGAATTTATACACCACATATAATTGTATAAAACAAAACCGATCGGTTTAGTTCGTGCGCTTTACCTACATCAAACTACATTTGCGGTGCGTGTCAGATTGAACGTTCATACACTTTTAATTTCCCGCAGCCCCGTTTTTAAACGTAGCATTCGACGCGAATACTAGAGCCGCAACTAACCCACCGACGCAAAAGGAAAGTACACTCCCGGCCCTCCCAGATATGGTGGTACCCGAACTTACAGACAAAGACGCGGAAGCTTACATTCCTGTGTACGTTTTATCAGTAGAGTGTACGTAGCAACAAGTGGTCTGTGGGGTTAGATTTAGTCTAGGTAAGGTGTAAATCTGTTACGGGTTGAAATAGTCTACTTTCCCTTCTCCATACGGTCTTCATTTGTTCTTTTAAAAGAGGAGCGTATTTTCTGCGGCACGGACAAACGTCACGGCCCGTACAGGAGAATCAAGGTGAGTACGAGGGCCAATGTGTAATAACCTCTCCTACTGTTTATAGGAGGACCATAAGTACTAGAGGTAAGATCATTAAAACAGAGTAACATAACAACCATTGATGCGATTTTCATTTTATTTCTGCTAAGGATGGATGATGTTTTATACTTAATTCTTATAGAACATAAATAGTATATAAATGAATACGGTATGTAAAATATAAACAAACATGGGAAAGTGTACACACAGGGACTTTTACTCTGACAAACACACCAAAAAATCCCGGGTTGTGGGGTTACCGATGTATTAAATGTCGGAAATGGCGTCCACTATTTTTGTGGGGCGGCGAAGGTTGGCAAGTGGACGAGAAGGGAGAAGAATGATGCAGGCGAACCATTTGATTTTTGCGGTAGGTAGTGTGGTAGTAGGGATTCTTGGAGTCGCATACATCCGATATTCGAAACCATTTACGGAGACTAAAATTTCTGAGGTGGTGGGACGTCCTCGTTTAAATTGGGTGGTTGGTAGCTATGTGGCCGGTGATAAACTGTGGACTGCCGATGCGTCTTTCCATAAAAGAATCGGTCTAACCAGTCAGCAGAGCCATGATTTGATGGAGGGGCGGGCCATTGTGGTCGATGACATTTTATTTGATAAGCTTATCAGGGAACAAACTCCTTTCATCTCTTCCTATAAAGAACAAAAAGGCGTATGTTTAATGTTTCCAGTTATATGGCGTAAGTCAGATCATGAAAAGTTATATAAGGAATACTACTTAAAGTAATTGGCACGGCGGTTGCAATAAATTCCTCAACAGGAGAGAAATACATGGGTACAAAGCAGCGTATGATTATGTGGGGGCCGGGTGGTGGTGGTACGGACACGCACGTACAGTTTTTTGAACGCGGTGATAAGAACGCCAACAAGTTATTTGATCAACTTGTAGAGCTAGGTATGCCAAGCGTAACCGCTTTGAATGTCGTTCTCCACAGTTCAGATGCCAGCTATGTGGACGAAAAGGTCGAAGAATAATATGACAAACGAAGAATGGCAAGCACTTTGCATCCTGAGCAGTATACTCTTAGGGACAATGCTGGCGGTTCTACTGAAACGCTTTATCAAGCTTTGATTCTCGCTATGATGTGAGAGACGATATGACGGCGACCTTCAATTTATACGTGATAAACCTTCATGGAGTTCAAAATGACAAGAACTAAGTTAGATACGGCGGCGGATGTTTTGCGTTGGGCTGGAATGGGCTTTAAAGATATGGGCGACCTGGGTGACTACGAAACCGCCGCCTACATTGCGGATGCTGTGACGATGTATCGACAGCGGCTAATAGACCACCCTGCCACGACTAAACGCGTTCTAGAAAACGAGCGGCTGCGCCAAGCATTCGATGCGCTAGAAAAGCTTGGCTACGACAGTGGCGACTTGCTAGTACTGGAAGTTTTACAGAGCGTACGCAACACAATGAAAGACAACAATAAGTAATCGCCGGACAAAAATTAGTTCTTGTTCCTTAAATGTGAAATATAGCGCCTAAGTCCGTGATTCCCCAATCTGGTGTGAGATACAACAAGGGGAGCAAACGGTAAGTGAGCCAATAAAAGATACCTAAATGTCCACGTGACACGCAAAGATACCGCTAAACGACGAAATGGGTTCATGTAAGGCGTATAGCATTAGAGATACTCTCAATAAACAAAGCATTATACAACCGAGTAGGGAGATTCAAATGATTTCACGGCAAGCTATTTTTGATTCCGTAGTGACACAGATGTTGGCCCAAAAACGAAAGTCCATGATAGGTGGCAAGTGCAAATACCGTGGTGAGAATGGACTGAAATGCGCGGTAGGTTGTGTACTTCCGGATGAGGTCTATACACCTGACCTTGAAGTTGGAATATCAGGTTTAATTGCTAAGCTGAAGAAGAGATACGGCGATTGTGAAATGGTTCGAGAGATGTGGCGGGACGAAGACTTATTGCGGTCTTTACAGCGTGTTCACGACTATCAACCGCCTAAGTCTTGGTATGAACGTTTTGGTCTAGTGGCCTATAAGTATGGATTGAAAATGCCCACAGGACTTTTGAAGTAAGGAAGGCTTGATATGAACGACTCGGTCAAAAAAGCAACAGATGAACAACTCCAACAAGAATTGAAGCGCCGCCAGCAAGACCGCGAGAGGGAAAAGCAGCGAGAAATCGAAGAATTAGAAGATCGTATTGCATGTCTTAAAAATCCTAATAGACATTCTCGTAAGTGTACTTGTTTTGTGTGTGGTGGGGATTTTTAATGTACACACTTAAGGCAGTGGCAGCGGGGTTCTTGTTGCCGTTATTTGTTTTTTCCTCGCAGGCGTACTTTTCGCCTTTGTCTGGGCGATTGAGCAGTTTGGCATCCGGGTTCTCTGCGTGGTGATTTTCCTAATTGTGTGGTTTATAGGGTACCTAATGTCTAGGGACGGACGAGGAAAATAAATGAAGACTGGTATTTTGCTGTTGATGATGTTTGGTATTTCTGGTTGCGTTACTGATGCTAAGGCTTGTTGGGGAGACTACTGCAAACCCGAAACTGTTTTGGTACGACCAATAAGGAATGAACATACCACCATTTATCAAATTGTGGATGCGGAAAACGGCATTGTTTGCTATACTCGGGGCGACGGTCTTTCGTGTGTGAAAGCGAATACAAAATGAACAAGAAAGAAGAACTTTTACGGTGGTTAAAGACAACCAGCAATTTCCAAGCGATTGGCATGCCTGTAAGTATGCACGAACTCATCAAAGAGGCACTCGCTGAGGAGTTTAAAGCAGGATGTTCGGAAAGTGCGACAGCACTTAATCCCGAAATCGAGAAGTTGCAGCGTGAATTAAAGTCGCGTGCAGACGCCATCAAAGAGCGCGACGCTGCGCGTGCGGAGTTGGCGGCAGAGAAACGGCGTGCTGACCGTTTGGCGGCGGGCGAAGAAATTGAAAGCGATTATCTGGTCGCTTCCGACCATAAAATACTTGGACTTATTGCCGAACGCGACGAAGCCCTATCCAAACTGAGGCAACTGCGTGAATACGTTGAGACACGTGGTCAGTATTGGGCTTGGCGTACTGATCTACTTGCAATTCTTAATCCGCCGCGTGAAACCGTGCATCAGTATTGTGAGAAACACGAGGACTGCGCCTGTTTGGACAGCATCGCTAACATTGAAAGTACATCACCCACCAAAGTTGCATATGATCTTGTTGAGCGCGAAGTGGTTCTGGTGAAGGATCAATACAGTTCAAGTGCACAAGTTGTAGACTACCCATCTCATTTCGCCGAGATGAGGAAACATTTATGGCTAGGTGGGATCGCTAAAGTAACTTTTAAAGTGCCACGTAAGAGTTTAGCAGAGCGTTTGGAGGCCGCAGTGGAATCCGGTTCAACGGAAGAATTTGCTGAAGCCATTAAAGCGGTACGTGAATTGGAAAGTAAGGTAAAGTAATGTGGCGTTGGTTGTTGCTTCCTGTGTTGCTGGTTTACGAAAATACTGTGGGTTATGGCACAATCGACACCCTAGACAAAATTATTGACTGGATGGAGGACTGACATGATCAAAAAGTGGAGTGACGAGGAAATTAGTAAAGTGTGTGAAGAAGCACTTAGGACTTATGACCATCCACTTATAGTGGGACAGCTCGCCAGCATGCTGCTAGATGCACGGAGCGAGATTTCGGCTTTAAAGAAGCTATGTGAATATCAAGTGATAGCAGAGATGGTTTTTCAAAATGCACGTAATGATGCGGCACTGGAAGCCTTAACCAGTTTTGCGTTTTATGTGGCTCAAGAATGTGCAACTCCATTGGCCAACGAAGCTATATGTGAATTGCATCGTCGTATTAATGCTCTTAAGGGGAATACAAAAAGCCTATGACTGGATGGAGGATTGACTTGAACGAGGAAAAGCAAAACTTGACGCATGCTAGTCTAGAAGAAGAGGCTGAGCAGGATGCAAAAGATTACTGCATGTGTGGTGAACGCATGGACACCCACAGTGTATATAACAATCACAGTCCTGTTAGCGTGTATGATTATACAAAATCACAAGAAAGCGTAGATCATGAGCCTAAGTAAACGGTTGAAATATAGTGAAGGTGGCGAATTGCTTGGTCTTGATCCAGGGATGGACATCATCGGAGAAATCGAAGATCTAGAGTTTTATCTTGATCAGGCTCATCAGGCTCTTCGACACAATGAAAAACTTCAACAGGATCTTGCTGTTAACAGATCGGTCGAAACGAAACATAGTAATCTAAAATTTAAGTACCCAAGGGGTAGCAATCTTATTGATATCGACGGCAACATAGGTGAAGTTGTTGAAGATAAAGGCGACACCGTGCACTACCGTGTTGGGCATGCGCAATTTGAATATACGAAAAACCACGTGTTTCCATACACTAAACGTGGTGCTTTTGAATTGTTTCTTCGTTGGGTCAGGAGCATTTAAAATGATCAAGTGTCCACACTGCCATCATTCTTGTATAGTACCCACAACAGAATGTATCAATTGTGAACGTTCACTGAGGGTTAAATCGTGAAAGTTAGTACTCTCTTAAAGAAAACGCGTAAAATCATCGCTAAAGAAGAAAATTGGACCAGAGACGCTGACGCTAGAGCCGCTAACGGTAACGCCATAGGTGTGCATACCCAGGGAGCGTGCGCCTATTGTGTAGGAGGAGCACTGCAAAAAGCATATGGAGATCATTATTTGATTGGGAACACCACATTCTTGAAAGCGGCCAGACTTTTACACGAAGATGCTCAACGTTATGGATTCCAAGGTTTTGTGCATGCCAATGACAGCGCAGCCACCACCCATAAACAAGTTTTACGGGCTATCGATCGATGTATTGAAGTTGCTAAAAAGGAGGAATTTAATGCATAAATATTTAGTTACAGTAGAGATGACTCGCACCGAGTTTGACTCAGTCGAAATTGAAGTTGAGGCAAAGGACGAGAAATCTGCTCGTAAACAGGCAGAAGAAACTGTTAAGAATAATCCGAATTACGATGACTGGGAAGATTATGACGCTGGTGCAGTCGAGAAATTGGATCCATAATGGTAGAAAAACATCCAGGATTGGTCATACTTTTGATTACGGGGGTTCTATTTGTAGGCATCGCCTATCTTATCTCTATTGAGGAGAATTGGGAACACACTAGTAAGTGTGAATACATCTCCACACATCATTGTTACTATCTAGATACTTATTCTACCCCAGGTATGCATGTTACCTACACCTGCGTACTTAACAACGGCCCCATTACAACCCATCAAGATATCGACGTTCCAGGCAAGTGCAAATAGTAAATCTTGGCATGTCTTGTGCAATACTAAACGTATGGCAAACATCGCTCGTTTAGAAGCCCTAGCTGACTGGATTGAAACCAATGTCACACCCGAACAATTCTATTTCGGGGATTTTTGGAATGGGGTAGCCTACAGCCCTGACCAAGCGTGTGGAACGGTCGCATGCCTGTGCGGTTGGGCTCCCGCTGTGTTTCCCGAATTGCAGCAGGCATGGAATAAGAGTTTGCATTATTCCAAGTTTAACAGCGCTGTAGTTCAAGTATTTCTAGATCTATCAACTGATGATTTTCACAGATTGTTCCTACCTGGTGACGAATGCGACGGATTAAGCGGACTTCAAAAAGATGCCAGTCTGGCCGACGCTATTTTTCATCTCCGTTGGGAAATCGAACAATTTAAAACGGAACTGACATGTGATCCTCTAACTACGAGAAAGACATGACCAACAAAGAAATAAATCGACTGGCTCTGTTGTTGATTAAACAAGCCACATGCGACCATAGTGGTGGTAGGGTGTATGGTTTTAAGACCACTTGTATTTCCTGTGGTAAAGTTCTCAAGGAAGTATGGGGTCGTAGGCGATGAATTTGAAACTGGTCGTTAACAACAAGGACGAAACACTCCCGACTGTCCATGAATTATGGAAGGAAGGTCGGAGTAACTATTGGGGTAGAAGCCCTAAATTGTTATGTCGCATCATCGGATGTTCGCCTGGCAGTGGTGGTATTCGTAAAGTTAGTTGTATGTCTCTATGGGGAGATTTGTTTGAGTGCAAGCGGTGTTGCCGCATTATCGCAGTAGATGCGTGGGATTAAGATGAACACAAAAAGAAATACGTCGATGCAAGCGGACATTCTACTCTTGATCGACAAGGTGGACAGGTTGCAAGCCGAAGTCGCGAGCCTTAAACGCGAAATGCGAAAATCAAACGAGCCTAAACAAATCGTTGCGTTTAAAACGTGGCGATACGGCGACCGTATTTTCCGCGTGCCTGCTGAAACTTTTCGTCGTACGTCAGCCCATAAATGGGTTCGTTATGAAACGGAAGAAGGTTACGATGAGTAAACGTGAGTGGACAGACGCAGAACTGAAAGCTGTATGTAAGGAAGCTTACGTGCGCGTGCCTGACCGAATGCATGTATATTCTTTCGATCCGCTTGAATGCGCACGTATGGTACTGGATGCCAGAGCGGAAGTTGCGGCCCTGAAGCAAAAATGCTTTGATCTCCAAGAAGAATTGCAGTGCGATCGTGATGTTATGGCAGACTATGAGAACCGTTTAGCAAGACTACGTGACGGCGACGACATTAAAGTCGCTCGTATCGAAGGAGCTATTGAAGCCTTAGATTGGGCACAGGAACAAGTCTATGTTGATGGAAGTTATGCCCGTCATAACATCAAAAATCGCATCACCGTACTTGAACTAGAAAAGAGCAGCAAATGAACTACCAAATTATCGTCATGAAAGACGAATACTACTCTTTTATTTTGAATCTCAAGAATGGTGAGATTATCACAGAAATGTCTAGGATGGATGGGTTTCGATCTATGGCTGAGGCTAAAGAGCAAGCCTACAAACTTATTCCCGCTGATGCAGACTATGAGATCATCTACGGAGAAGCATCGTGAAAAACTTTATTAGCAATGTGCTCTCTTTTATGAAGAGAGATGCGACTTCCGATAGTGAAGCGGCTATTCAATCAATTTTATTGGAAGCCAAAACCCACAGGGACTTGGCAATTATGGTATTACAGGCACGTACGGAGTGCGATTTGCTCAGTGATTTACTTAGAACCGCGTCCAAGCAAGCTAAGATTGATACCTTGAAGTGGGTCTCTAAGTATTATGGTCATTTTTATTCACAGAATTGGTATGGTAGGACCAAGGACTACTTGAAAACTTATATTGATTTGCGTATTGGTGATCTAGAAAGAGGCAATGATGAGTAATACACTGTTTTATTTCTTGTGCGAAGTATGGCCTATCGGACTTACCATTGGTGTCATTCTTACAGTGGGTGTTTATGCCGCAGTCAATATCTATAGCAAACATGGGAAGAAATCCTATGAGTGAAGTAGAACTTTGGCGTAAAAGCTACATGGCTCGTCTTAAAAGCTATATCGACACCTACGATTTTGTTAAGATTGCAGCGGCTAGTGAATTGGTTGACGCAGAGAAAATCTTGGCTCAATTGTCCGATATAGACGATGCATACGACCAACATCATGTGGTAGTGCAAATGGAACGACTGCTACGAGTAATTGATCAGACATATCGTGATGCAAAAGCGATTCTTGGTACCATGCAGAGTATGTTCGATTCGGAAGGAAAGAGGCGTTAGTGATCCGTACTATTGTTGGGCTACTAATTGGTGTTCTAATTGCAATTTCGTTCCCAATTGGTTTTCTGATTGGAAAATGGAATGATAAACGCAATCGAAGACACAATAAACAAGTAGGTGAAACATGCCTGTAAGTCGTGCCGATCACTTGAAAAAGGTTCTAGCTTCTTGGTGGGATAACCGAGACGGTGGTACTTTTGAAAGCAGTTATATACTTGAATTAGTAGACGCGGCTATACAAGAAGCCTATGAAAAGGGGCGATCAAAGCCTCATCCCCACATTCACAAATGTGAGGAATTCTTTTATGAACCTAGCACAGAGCGACATCACTGCGTAGACTGTGGGAAGCCAGCGTCATGAATGAACCAGGTGAATTGAGATATACTTGCGCAGCCTGTTTGGTGAGTAATGTTAAAGGCTGCAAGCGTTGTGCTAAAGAATTGACCACTATTATGGTGGCCCATACCATAGGTACTGCGGCTATGGAAGCAATGGCCGCTTTTAAAGCACCCCTATTGAAAAAGGAGGACGACGATGAGGATCCCTAAATTTGCATACTGCAGAAAATGCAATAAGACCGTAAATCACGTCGTAGAAACCACCAATCAGGGGCATGTTATAAACGGTGAACTTTACACTTGGGATCGATTGTTGAAACATGCACTGCCTAAAAGCGATAGGTTTGCATGGAAAGGTTTTCCAATCCCACCACACAACTGCACACAAGAATTTGGGAAGTAGAGGCGACAGATGAGTAAGAAAAAATTAAGCGAACGAATTTCTATTATCAATGGTACCTTGGTTCACCTTGACGCCCCATCTACGATAGCACATGTGGACCATATTATGTTAGCGATTTCTCAGTTGGAGTCCGAAAACGAACGTTTACAGGCTGAGAACGAATATATTGAAAGACACCTCGATGAACTTTGCGAAGCCGCCTTGTACTACATGCGCAAAGAGCGCGATGGTTTGGAGGAGGAACGTAATCACCTGAGAGCAGCACTTACTATCTCTGACTCGAAACTGTTTGAAGCCGACAAAAAGCTTGCAAACGCTAGTACAACGATTAACGATCTGATTAAGCAACGAGATGAAGCGCGCACAGAACTAGAAAAATATAAAACGCCAGTTTTTGAAGACGTATTGATGCGTAATCAAGAGCTTACTGCCGAATTGGCTAGAGTGTTGAAGAAAGATGATCAGCTTCTAAAGCGATTGGCTGAAGTTCTAGAATGGGCCAAATGGGCAGTTAAACCTGGAAGCGTTACTATGAATCAGGACATGCATGAGGAAGTAGCGGGTCTTATCAAGAAGATTGAAAGTAATGAGGTGTCTGCGGAAGAATGTGTACAAGGTATTGGTTCGTTGCTTGGCGAAGATAAAGATTCGTACACTTGGGAAGAAGTATACAACGCCATGGACCCAAACAGCAAACGCTGCAAACCGACAAAATCATCAGTGGATGATCAAACATATGAAACTGTTCAAGTGCCTGTAACTCTCCGCAGATATGCGAACGGTCGGTGGCAAGTAGATGAGAGTGACCTAGTTCCACAAGGTGACAATATAATTGCTGAAGGTGTAGCCACTTTTGCGATCCCTAAAGCTGAACATAAGACACTCGTGGAACGACTGCGTGCAGTTGGTGCACACAACGTTTTTCCTATTCCTGAAGAATTATTGAATGAAGTTGCCGAACTTGAAAACAAGGTGAAGCAATGAGCGACAACAAAAGTAGTAGGGCAGATGAGTTGCGTGAATGGGTAAACTGGTACAAGTCGTTACATGGAGCAATTCCTGCACATAAAATCTTTAACTTGGAGCCACTAATCGAAGCTGCGTTGGCCGAAGCACGTGAAGCAGGTCGTAAGGAAGAAGCAGAAGCGATCTATAAAAACTTTAACGTGATGAGAAGGCTATGACACTACCGAAACTAGATACAGCTATGGATGTTTTAGATTGGGCGCGATGGGCCGATGAAGACTTTGATTCCATGGGAAGGCTAGTAAAAGGCTTAGACGTAGAAACCGCCGAGTATATAGCAGAGTGCATACGACTTCGAAAGTTATTTGAAAATGTGGACAGTTGGGCGGGCGCATGGCCTATGTCCTACGATGAGTATGGCCGGCGTATGGAGTATCTGCGTAACTCGATAAAAAGCCCCGACAGCGACGTAGATTTAAAACTTGAAAGAGATACAAATAAGTGATAATGTACGGTTTGTTATCACTATTTGTAGGGTATGACACCACACCTCACGATTATCAATTAGGTAGCAGTCCTGTACACTACGCTGTTGACCTAGAACACAACGTAGTTTGTTACTGGTACGAGTCATCTTTGGGCGCTCCTAGTTTATTCTGTGTACAAATGGACCAAAGGGGAAATAGCAAATGAAATCAAAAATTATTAAATGTCTTACTACTCCCCATGGGGTTCTTGACTGGGCGGAAAATGCCTGTACACCGTCTAATTGGGACGATGAGACAGCGAAATTTATAGCGGAATGCGTACGGTTGCGACTAGCTTTTGAAGCGGCAGAATCGGAAATGCACAATCTACCTCTGGGTGATGCCAATCGCCAATATGGTGATAGCACGTATAACCATGCCCAACATTGGCTACGTCCATTACGTCAAGCCATTGGCGAGAAATCAAAATGAAGCCAGACTTGACTACCACAGAAGGCGTCATGTGGGCTTTTAACCACTATGCCGCAAATACTTGGTACAATCAGGAAGAAACACGGAAAACTGCTGCCTATATAGCGGAATGCGTACGCTTACGCCAGACAATCGATAAAACAAAGCAAATTAGCGAAAACCAAGAGCCTATATTATCAAGTTTAGGAGTGTACAATGCGTCCAAGTAAAATTCTAGAAAAAGCAATGGAAGCGATAGAGCATCCTAAACATTGGACGAAAGGACATGCAGCCCGCACTTCCAAAGGTGAAATGTGCTGTACGGGGTATCATGATGCCGTGAGTTTTTGTGCGGTTGGTGCGGTTTGCAGGTTAAATTATTTGGTACCACATAGACAGCTAGGCATAGCTATTGAATATCTACATAAAGACGCGAAGCGTTATGGGTATGAAAATGCTGCCCGAGCGAACGACGATCCAAAGACTACCCATAAACAAGTTCTAGAAGCTTTTAAACGTTGTATCAAAGCCGCCAAAAAAGCAGAAGTTACACCATGGGAAAGATAATTAATAAGATTAAATCTTTATTTCGTAGGAGAGCAAAGATGAACGATGGAAAATCTGCTGCACTCGCAGCTCGTCTGCAGTATTTGACAGAGGCTACGGCTGAACTCACCAAATTGAATGACAAATTGATAGAGTTACGTGCTGCCCTTGATCACCTAAATTACGTTATGGTTAATGCTACTAAACAAGTCAAAACTAAACCTGATAAATTTGAAGAATTGAACTGATCATAGATATGGCATGAGGTATTCACTTCTAGTCATATTTTTCATAGTTGGTTGCGGTACTGGTTCAGTCTCTCCGACATACACATCAACGGCTATAGACATAACCAACGCGTACGTAGAGACCAACCTACCCTACAATTTTCAAGACGTTATTCAAGGTGCTGTTGGTGATTGTTGGTTAGTATCAAGCATTGTAGCACTAGCCTTAAACGATCAAAACGCTCTAAATACCGTTGTTAATTCTGACGGGCAAAAATACAAAATAAATATATTTGTTGGCAGCAAATGGGCATCTACTGTTGTTGACAGTATAGACGTGGAAAACAGCATCGAAAACGGTGGATCCATGTGGGGCGACGCAATAGAACAAGGAGTTGCCAATCTTAATAGCGTACTTCATTTCTTGGACGGGGAAAGTGGCGATAGTGGCATCACGGACAACGTACCTAGTGCGGCATTTACCATGTTGACCAGCTTGAAGTCAACTCGTGTTGTTGCCTCTGACCCATCACTATGGTATTCTTTGCTGGATAAGAATGGCACACCGTGTGTCGCAGACACTCTTAGCAACCCATCGGAATCTTATATTATAGGCAGCCATACTTATACTGTTATAGCTAGCGGCTTGTATAAGGGTGTGGAAGCTGTTATGCTTAGAAATCCATGGAAGTCCAACCCTGTTGGTGGAATTGGCACACCTGAATTACAGCATGTAGGAGTAATCGTGGTTGATTTACAAACTTTTAAAAAGAACTTTACAGACATCGAGTGGGTGGAGTGACCGCATGTATCCTGAGCCAGAAGACCATGAATTTAGCACAAGTTTCCGCACACTAATTTGGGCGACCATAATTATTTGTGTTATTACCATTTTGTTTCGAATTGTGTTCGACGGGAAGCAGGCTATCGCAAAAGCAGAAAATGCTAGAGCGCTACAATATGTGGCAGACCATCATTGCGTGATAGAAGATTTGTATGTGTCACTTGAGGATGCGACTATAAAAGGTGTGCCATACGTCTGTCCAAATGGACAAATTATTTGGATTAAGAAAGTACGTTAGGTATGACCTATTTTCTACTATTTGTAATCGCATGTCTAAATGATACATTGCTTACACGCTACTACATAGAAGCTACGTTGGGCCACCGTTACAAGTGTATGTTGCTGGTTGCCTGTCAGCAGGTAGTCAGCGGTACGTCAATGTGGTTTACAATCGTCGATGTGAAGTTTGGCTCACGAGAACAGTTAATTCGATGGGTGGTTGTTGCTATGGGATACGTGATAGCACCTCTTTGGTCTGTTAGACCAGAAAAACCTAGCAAATGACTTACAACTCAGCCTTTGCAGAAGACCTTTCCGGTTTCTTGTGGATGGTTAAAGAAGATCGCCTTGCCGAGTGCATTGACCATCTGCTTTTTATGCAAGCCCAAGGTTTCTTGACGAAAGAAGAAGTTACTTGGTGGATAGGCCCTAAAGTGCTCGAAAATTTTGAGGCTCAGCGTCATCACTTTGATCTGTAGGAGTTTAATGTGGGATATAGCGAACACTCATTTATGGTGAGAGTTGGCTTCTTTAGAGAGAGCGGTAAATGGTACTCCACTGAGGCTGTCAGTATGGAGGGGCATTATAAAATACAAGGACCAAAAGAAGCTTTAGCAGCAGCTTTACAGAAACATTTGAATGGTAGGCATAGTGGTATGACTGCTGTATGTCTAGAGCCATACCACGAGTTTAGCTATCCGGTTATTGTCAAAATTCCGTAACATGTAAACAAATTTAAGGAGATTTTATGAGGAAAATTGTTTTTAATTTTAAGGACACAATGGACCAGATTGTTTATCGGGTGCACGCTAATTCGTACATTCGAGCCTGTTCTATCATGGATAAATACTTGGGTGGTAGTTTTGTCTATGAAGAAAACATCGATGAATACACTCGACCTGGTTCTGGGTACATCGTTCAGGATGTGACTCAAATGGACATCAAGTAATAGGAGATACCTGCATGGCGTATCCACACCATCCTCGGTTTAGAAGTGATCTACGCTTTGATTGGTTTACTTCTGATCCTCATTTCCTGCATAAAAATATCATTACATTTGCGAATCGTCCGTTCGGAACGGTTGAGCAGATGGACGCAGCCATGATCAATGCTTGGAACGATTGTGTGCAACCAGGTCAGAATATTCTTTGCTTGGGTGATTTCAGCCTGTCAAAGGATCAAACTGCTCTGGATCGAATTATGAGTCGGCTGCAAGGTAATAAATTTATTATTCCGGGGAACCACGAAGCTTGGCTTAAACATCAACAGTTGCATCACTATTGGACTATTCTCAACGATGTTGAGAGGTTTGTATTGATCGACGAGCGCACTCAAGATAAGCACAATTGTATAGCTTCACATTTCCCCTTTTACACATGGGAGGGTGCCCATAAAGGCAATTTCATGCTACATGGTCACTGTCATAGCAACATCGATGCGGCTAATGCCAATACAACACGTATCGATTTGGGTGTAGATAGTACTGCGAAGTGGACGGGGTCTTATAGACCGGTCTCTGCGAGAGAAGTATTAACCAAATTGAAGACAAAAGTTTACACACCAGTAGACCATCACGGGTTCAAGAATGAAGATTAAACACATCGACGACATTCACACCGAATTTCACCGCGATCAAGGTCTTGATTTTGTTACATCTATTGTAAATCCAGGTGATGTGGACGTTCTTACTCTTGGTGGTGATATCAAGACTGCAAAAGACACTTGCGACCGTCTTAAGCCATTCACTGACGAATTTCCACATGTGGTGTACGTGCTGGGCAATCATGACTACTACGGTGGTTCAGCACAGCAAGTACATGATGACATTCGCGAGTGGGTTGAAACTAACCACGTTTCAAACTTTTACTTTCTTCACAATGAAAGTAAGAAAATCGACAATGTAACCTTTCATGGTACAACCCTGTGGGTACCTAATCCAGGACCCGGCGCGCATCAAATTATATCCAGACGCATGAATGATTTTGTGCAGATTACAGACTTGATTAAAGATCCCTACTGGCTCTACAAGCAAAATGAAGATGCCGTATTATTTCTGGCAGACAATATCAAGGAAGGCGATGTGGTAGTCACCCATCATCTGCCATCGGCCCAGCTGATTTCCCCTGAGTATGGTGGGTCAGATACAAATTGTGCTTATCACGACAATTTGGATAACTTGATTTTACGGACCAAACCGAAACTGTGGCTCCATGGTCATTCCCATACTTCGGCACAAATCAAAATTGGTGACACCCTGTGTGTACGTAACCCTTATGGATATTTTGTGGATGAATATTGGAGTCAAACAAATTCCAACTTCGACTACGATTTGGTGCTAGACGCATAAATATAAGAAATCTAGGCAATATTATATAGGGTATGCCTTCTCGTTGTAACTACGCTTAAAAAGGTTATTTAAAATGTCTAAATTGATGCCGGACATTAAAATTTTGGTTAACGCTGTTCGATCTGTATTGGGCAAGCAATCTACTAAACACGTGTCCATTGGTTTGAAGCTATATAAAGATGAGTATGGATACGTTGTAGTCGATAACAATACCGCCTGCAATGGTAAGCTTGTGGCTACAGGCACCCACACCTTCACACTTAAATAAATTGGCACGGAATTTGCAATACATCAATATAGGAGTTAACATGTTCCATCGTAACAAGGGTAAGATCTTTCTGCTGCTAGCCGCTATCGTAATCGATTGGGTCGTATTTGATGGCAAATACCGGAAAGCCCTAGTCGCCAAGATGCGTGGACTTAAGGATAGTACCGTAGAGTGGTTTCTGTCACACCCTGCCGTACAAGAAGAAGACAAGAAATGAAAACCACGCTGAAAATCTTCGTGGCTTTGTTTGCCCTGGTGGGAATTTTCCTTACCTGGTTGGTGTGGCCTATCCTACATCTCTTTGGTGTCGTCCTTAAGGCGGCTCCTAGGGTCATGATTATCTTGTTTATGCTTGGACTTGCAACACACGGATACCGGGATTTGTTTTCGCTCATCCCTACTGTCTCTCAATGTCAATTGAGCGGCATTTTAATGGTGGCCAGTTTCTTGATTGCTGTATATGCCTTCTTTTCAGAAAAATTCATGTGGTTTCCTCTGGCATTGATTTTGATGTTGAGTGTGGGCGCGATAGCCGGTACACACGCACGTGATAACAATACATGCCATGCTCAGAAACATTGAAAGGTTTTAACATGCGTAACATTATCCTGATCCTAGCCTTTTGTACTGGTTGTGCTCATGTACCCCTATATAGTCGAGATACCGGCAAGCCTGATCATAGGGTATATACTTGCTTGCTTACACAAGCAGAATGTGACCGGGCAGATGTGGCAGCCAAGGTTGTAAACGACTTGGTTGGTCATAAAGTGTTGATTCGTGACGATCAAAAGTTTGATTTGGCTATTGTGGCTAATTCTGATAGATTCTTTATGTTTGATAGCCAACCTGCATACCGGGTGAGTGCTAACCAAGTGGACACATTTATCGAGACATCGTTGGTTGTTAACGACAAGTTTGCCGCATATAACAATGATAATATTGTGGTGTATGTGTCAGCCAATAGCTTAAATGACCGGCAAGAATCAGTTATGTTTATGCATGAATTCTTGCACTCGCTTGGATTTGGGCATGTAAATAATGCGATATCAGGCATGAACCCTAAGCAGTCAATCGACGACCTTGGGTTTACAGAGTATGACTACCAATCTGTACATAACGCTTATAACGGGCTAGACTACACACCATAATGAAAGAGGACCAAATGGGCCACCATAGACTTGAAGCCGCACAAAACCGCATCGACGACCTTGAAGCCGAGAACAAGCGACTGAAAGATGAATTGAAGGAGCTACGCAATCCTACGAATGTCGGATGGGCTCAGGTACTCCGTGAGCGCGACGAAGCGTGGACTGCGGCTATAGAGAACGGTAAGTTTATCTACCACATAAGTACCGAACGCGACGCCGCCCTGGCCAAGCTGGAGAAAGTGCGCGCCGATTTAGAGCGTTTGCGTGCATGCTATGCTGATGTGCACGGTCAACTCGCTTCTGCAGAAGTTGAGCGCAATGACATTCGCAATACATTGTCTAATGTGAGTAATTGGGCACATGAGCGCGATCGACCAGACTCTACGCACTCCACCGACGGTTTCTTGACCGCTCAAGCTGAGATTCGTGAGATTCTTGATGCGCCGCCTGGCGTGGTTCAGGTCGATCCTGAGGATTTGCAAGCTACTATTGAAAAATTCAAAAACTCACCGCGTGGATCATCTGGTGAGTCAAAACGTAAAAGTGCAGAGTGGCTCCTTGGAAAGGAAGACACATCTTACGACATCATCGAACGGGAGGTTGTTCTATGCGGTAATGGCCGTTTCGTGAATGGCGTAGAGGAGCTGTATGTCTCCGAATCATGCCAAGTCGGCAACGTTGCCGGTGAAATCGCACGCGCCACCGTGCAATTTAAAGTTCCGCGCCAGGCTAAGGCTAGTTTGGCGGATCGCTTGGAATATTTGCTTCGTACAGGTAAGCAGATGCCCGGTACTGATTCCACCTTGGTAGACGAAGTGCGAACGTTGGAGGCCAGACAAATGACCCTTTTAAAAGGTGACGAGGAAAATGAGCGTAGTTAGTCCACGTGGTTATTGTAAAGCTTGTTGGCAGGTACCAAAGTCATACACGCAATGGATGGCGATAGCTGCACAATACAAGAACTTGTACCAACTGAGCAGATTGAATGGGGCTCATGAGAACAATATTGAAATGTATTATGATGTATGGAAGGCAGCTGTAAAAGAAGCTGACTCATTGCTAGATAAGCTGAGTAAGGCGAAAGAGCTGCGTCAGTGGATACAATCTTTAGGATTCAGTGATGCCCGTATTGCCAACCGACTTGAACTACTCGAAGCGGCATTTGCCGAAGTATATGCCGAAGGCCGTGAGAGTGTTTGGCAAGATGAGCAGAGAGCAGCTAAAGAACGTTCTGACAAGATCAAGAAGGAGCATGGTCTAAAATGAAATGGCTGTACGACAAATGGCTGGACTGGCAGTGGAAACGCGAACACTCAAAATGGTTGGCAGAAACAGAAGCTGTCTACTTGTTAAATAGCAAACTCACGTTGTTGATGCCAGACAATAAAGTGGCACAAGAAGTATTTAAATACGCACAGTATGAATATCAACGTGCTTTGCAAGTTGACCCAAAATGGAGAAAGAAATGAAACGCGTCTGGAGTGTTAAAGAAGTTGATCAGCTACTCGACGAAATCGCCGAATTACAAAACAAAATGGTGGTAGACAATCGTCTATTGGATAACTACAAACAGACATTGAAGAATTTAGGCTGCACATTTCGCACGAAGGGTGAACATGTAGGAACAGTTCTTACTACTCCTTATATTACTCCTTATATTACTCCACCGGACGTTGAGGCTGCCCTGTCGGCAGACCAAATCATAGACACCACCATTAAAACACTGGAATGGGTGTTGAGTAGGGGTTGGTTTATTAATGGTACACCTGGCCCAATGCAATTAGATCCCGGTGAGATTCGGGATTACATCGAAGAACTTAAGTCCAAGAAAACGTTGTAAATCCGACCAGAATATCTTCTATATGCTAGAATGAAGCATCAACCACCAAACACATACCACCAAGCAAAGCTAGCAGCAGGCAAAGCGTACCTTAAGTACATTGAGGCACGTGATTTGGCTCAGTCCTTGCATAATCACACTTGGGAGAAGCGTGTTAGTTGGGCGCTTTATTGTCCAGAGTGTGGTGAAACCAAGGATTTGCGTATCAAGAAAGATGTTTTAAAATGAGTGAACAGAAGTATCGTGCCCCCTGGCCGAAGTTCAATAAACCATTCATTATTTATAAATCCACGAGAAAATCACGATGCAAAATTTAAATACAGTAGAAGAAGTTATTCAATGGGCAAAGCAGCCAGACGAAGAAACCGCTAAGTTCATAAAGGACAGCATTGAACTGCGGCTCAGTTTTATCAACTTCCTGAAAATGAATCCTCCCTTGGACGCTCCTATGGAAATTTTCTATGGGTCTGATCTAGACACTGTACGCGAGAATGCTAGATTGCGTGCATATTTTGAACAATGCTGGTTGAGTGAGAATTTTGGCAACCGAGAACGTTATCCAGTGGGAGGACCAGGGATCGTATCATTTGCTCACGATTTACGTGATGCAATGAATGCTAAACTTGAGGACGAAACTTCTCAAGATAAGGAGTCGTTGACAATGACTAGGAAACCTAACAAACATATCGGCTCCAGCTTTGAGTACTTCCTTGAAGAGGAAGGTATGTTGGAGGAAGTAAACACAGCAGTAAAAATTGATTTAGAAGTTTCACCTACACATGCAACGGAGACGGTGGCCAAGATTCTTATTAACCCACCGCAATCTACTAACCACCAAATCTTTTCGGAAAATGACATCAATGATGTATGGGGAGAAACCGATGTGTCTCAACCCTACTTTCCAGATCGCGCCTATCAAGCATGTATTTTGGTGTTAGAGGCTCGTGCAGAACGCGACACATGGAAGTACCGATGCGAACAACTTACTGTCGCCCCCAACCCAGAGTCCGATTATATCGACGGACAAATTGATGCACTTGAGTGGGTGAGCAACGAGGCGGGTGATGAAGAAGGTTATAAGTGTGGAGACACGCTTATGGATATCGACAGGCGAATTGTTCAACTACGCAAACAAAAAGAGGCACTTCCTAAATGAAGACATATCAACGCTGGGTAACTCGTAATGGTTCAATCGCGGTATTGCATGAAGAACGTGTAAATCCAGTCAGTGGGCAAGTTGAATATATAGGTGAAGTATATGACCACGTGCAAAGAAGGTGGTTCACACAAGTTACTTGGATTGCACAATTGGCTACGTATCCAGAGTACGATCTAATTAAAGAGGATCGATAAATGACCGCCCGAGATTCGCTTAGCAGTACAGATTTAGGTGAACAGTCTAAAAATGGACATGCTTTCCATATTATATTAAACATATGGGATGCCAATAGCACAAAGCACCGGGACCAATCCGGTTTTGTGATTGCAGACACCCTACTGGATGCCATAACTTTTTATATCAACAAACACAGTGTGATCGGATCACAATATGTGACGATTCACGCTATGCCTTTTAACGCAAAGAATGTTACATTATGAACACCCTTCCGCTTTATGTATGGCTTGATCTTGAGACTTCAGGTCTTAATCCACAAACATGTCAAATTTTGGAAGTTTATGCTGAAGTAACCGACGCAGAGTGTAAACCTGTTGGTGTTCCATCTTTTCATAGGGTGTTGAAATTGACAACTGACCCGGCAAACTGGGACCCATTTGTGCAAAATATGCACCAGAAAAATGGTCTTCTCGAAGAAGCTAAACATTCAACGTTCACAACATTGAGTGAAGACTGGCAACATTGGGTCGCCAACCAACTTTTCAGTAATGGTGTATACACACAATATTTTGCAGGTAATACAGTACATTTTGATCGTAAATTTATGGAGCATGCAGACATATTGAACTCGAACGGCATGTCACACCGTCACATGGACGTCTCATCATTGCGGATTTTATTTGATATTTTGGGTGTGCCTGCTCCGATTAAGAAAGAGGCACACCGGGCTAAAGATGATGTGCAGGAGAGTAAATCTCAGTACATGTACTACTATAATTATGCGATGGAGAAATTTAATGGAAACGTCAAACTCTTGTCCGAAATCAACGCAGAATCAAAATGATAACGATGATAAACTATATGATGCAATCCTAATGCTTATGATTTCCATGGTTTTGGAATCAAAGGAACAGCAGAATGCGACCCTCTAAAGGACCTAAACCGAGTTTAATTTGGACAGCGTTGCTTTTTGTGATTATGCTTTTTGTGTTTAGCTTTTTGGTGGGAGAAGCGATCAAGACATTTGTGTCTGTTGTCTCTGACATTCTTAGCCACTAAATTTGAGTACACACTTTCCAAGTGCAAAAGTCTAATCTTCTCATGCCTTGGACACATTCCAAGTCCAACACCCACCATCTCGGCAACTAGTCCATATTCTTTTGACCACCAAAACATATTCGAATGATTGGGGTCATTCATTGAGAACTTAGGGTCATGCATAGTTGTATGTGTTAATTCATGCCAAATAGGTGTGGCGAACACGCAAGTGGTAGCAGTGTTTAGAGTATGATCGTCGTACGACATAGCTACTTTTATAATGTGGTGCTCCACACCGTCCAGAGTTTCTGGATAAGACAAACCTATGTATAAAGAATTTGGGTTATTGGTATTGGTTAGATGTACGGGGTCAGTAAATGTTTGATTCTTGTAGAAATAGTATTCTATGTTGTCTGGTACATACTGGCCTGTAACCATCTCAAAAGTGTGGATCACTTTATTCAAGTCGTGTTCACTCACCGTAGCATCCCCATGAATGCGTTCAGATAACGGAACCGACAAAATCATAAAGGCCAATAGATGTATCATGTATACTAGTTCACCTATATTTTATTAATGGAATCCAAACTATATCTAATGCGCATTTACATTAAACTCCATAACCAAGGCATGCCCTTTGACCAAATCGCCGAACACCTCGGTATGACGGCACAAGGCTTGCAAAGGATGTTGAATGAAGCGAATTCTACTCCCAATACTACTGATTCTAAGTAGTTGTGCCCACACTGTTGATACCCCTGTAGATCTTAAGTACAGCGAACTTAAGAATCCGGCATATCCGTCGTTTACATATTTTTGTCAACTCAGTGTTTCGGACTGCAGGGTGGCCGAAGCGGCGATTGCAGAAATAAACCATACGGTTGGATATCCGTTGTTGGTGAAAAAGGGTAGACACCCGAATATCATGATCGAAAGTTTTAGAGAGTTCGATGTAGGTAGTTCACCTATATTTGACTCTGATTATTGTATTATTAGAATACGCAGCAAGACTTTCCATGATGAACAATTACAGGCATTTTTCTTGCACTATCTAGTGATAAGTCTAGGTATGCGTAAGACTCAGACCATAGATAGTGTTACAAACGAAGACTTTATCTATTACAAAATTTATCATCTAACCGCTTACGACATCCATATGTTGCGAGCCAAGTTTATGCCGATATGAAAATCACAAACAAATTATTTGACGAGAGTGTAATTGCTGCAGAACGTGGTGATTTCCACACGGAAGCTGTCTTGTTACGTAGATCACTCATCGCAGACCCATCTAACATTCTAGCCATGACTCACCTGAGTCAGAATCTCATGTTATACCAACGATATGATGAAGCGCTAGAGATTCTTTTTAAGGCAGAAAGCCTAGCGCCTACCAATCTAATGGTTATTCTAGCCATGAACGACTTGGTGCAATCGGTGGAGATGTATGAGACTCGTAATCTTCAATCAAGAACCGGGCGCAAAGCCAGGACAGTTCGTAATCTGCGTCAATAATCGCGGCGCGCACTCATTAACAACTTGCAAACTATACACAATTACAGAAGTTTTCCCTAACTTCTACTTGGTCAAGAATGATCAGGGAATTGAGTCATATTATGCGAAATATAGATTTAGCACTGATCCAAAAGCCGCCATCAAACTCAGATCTAGATATGCCAGAATACGAAATGACCTTTGGTGAGCGCGTCGCACGTTTACTTAGCATTCCCAAAGAAAATGCAGAATACGAACTAGAATTAATTAAGGATATCGCATGTCAAGCTCGAAAAAACCAAAGTACGAAGTAACGATCACCTTTGATTCTGGTACAGGTGAATTCCATATGCAAGCACTGGATGTATACAATCCAGATGCCAAATACTTAGACATGAATTACATTTGTAAAGCAGTCTGCCGTATTGCAGAAAACGTGATTAGCACGCTAGATAACGACCAACAAGAGACCATAAAAGACGTAGATATCACCCCATCCACGAAAAAGGGCATGAATTAAAATGTGGAGAATTATTGACCCAGACACCAGCGAAGTTATTGCCACATTTTCGTGCATGCCCAATCTGGCTGCGATTAGAGAGTTCGTCCCCAATGCCCAATCAATGGGCGACTATAATGCTCATGGTGGAATTTTTACTGTAAAATACGGTCATTCGACCGTGGCTTGGGTTCGTAAAGATGAGCAGTGATTACTATAGTTTTGACTACGAAAATCTGCCTATAAATGTGGATGCAGAACCCACCCCACTCATGTTAATAGATTTTGCAAAACTGGAAACGATACTTAAAGATATAGCTTATTTTCATAATGAACATTACATAGTTGATGTGGCCGAATCTAGATACACACTTATAAAGATAAATCGATCAAACCAGTTAGTGCCACAACACAAGCCTAAAACTATGCAAGACTTTGCTGTGTTCATAACAGATTGGTTACAACACTACAAAAAGAAGATTTAACGCTAATAATTTTAGAATTTAAATATTTTTAAAGGTTTAATATGCAAACTCCACTCGTCCCATGTTGTCCTCTATGTGGTAGTGAAACCCCTAAAGTTGTTCATAATGGAGAGAGGTTTAAGTGTAAAGCTTGTGATAAAACCTTTCTTAAAGAGAAACTTACCTACAAAGAAGTTGTTTATCAACGTGCTCAAGGAAATAAGTTTGTAATTACGTCTGCAGTTAGCGACTCAAAAGCAGATGTGAATTTTTTGGCAGCTCTGGATAACTATTGCAAGCATAACCATGCGCAATTGTTGATTGTGCCAGTCCCATATCGAAATCCAACCTCAAATACTGAGCACCCAAACAGGGTATATGATGTAATCTTAAGTAAATATTTCATCCAAAAACCTGTTGAGCTTGGTCACAAACTTATGTTGTTTTCCAATGTTCACATTCAGCCTACTGCTAGTCGTCCACTCAGCAGCATGCAATCTTTTGGTGGTGAAAAATCAGCTATCTTCGGTCATCCCAAAGTGGCCGCTGAATTTGTAGCTACCCGTCTTGGTAAGGAACCCAAGACCGTTCTTACTACAGGTGCCGTAACCAAATCTAGATATGGCGACTCAAAGGCTGGTATTAAGGGCGATTTCCACCACGTGATTGGTGCGCTAGTTGTCGAAATTGATGAAGAAGCTTTTCATTGGCGGCATGTGTACGCTAATAAGGATGGGTCTTTTTTTGACGTAGACTTGAAGTATTTCGCAGACGGCACAGTTTCTAAAATTCTAGAAGTAGCCACCACCAAGAAAGATGCTGAAATCATCTTGACCTGTGGTGATCTGCATGCGGTTAGAGCAGACCCAGTTGCCCTTGAACAGACCTTTTTTGCAAAAGATAGTATCTTCCACTCGGTGAGGCCATCTGTGGTGATGATTCATGACGGGCTTGATTTTCAGAGTGCCAGTCATCACAATGGTTTTTTCACTAATATGCGTCTTCACAATAAAGGTGAACGTTCAGTTCAAAAAGAACTTGAGGCCACTTGTGCATTGATAGACCGAATTGCCGAGTTGGATCCAAACGTTCAGATTGTGATTGTAGACTCAAACCACCCGCGTCATATGGGTAGATGGCTTGAGAACCTACATAACGCGCACGACTACGAAAATGCTCTGATTTATCACAAGACCAAGACAGCCTGGATTGAAGCTATTCTAGCGGATAAAGAATTTGACGCTTTTGCATTTTGGGCTAAACAGCTTCTTAAGCATGGCAACCAAGTTCTATTCTTAGGAAAAAATCAGTCATATGTAAGAAACGGCATAGAATACGCCATCCACGGTGACGTTGGACCCAATGGAGCAAGAGGATCAAGACAGGCTTTTGTAAATCTAGGTAATAAGCTGGTCATCGGGCATAGTCACACTCCAGGTATCACAGATGGCGTATTTCAAGTAGGTACGACATCTCTTAAGGATCTTGGGTACAACCGGGGTTTTTCGAGCTGGTGCCACACACATTGTATTACATACCCAAACGGGAAACGTACACTAGTGTCGATCATTAATGGGTCTTGGCGCATGCCACGCAGAAAAAGTAGGCATACCTAAGATAAATTCTTTCGATCATTCTTACTATATAGATGTATGCTTACGGTCACACTCCTCATCACACTAGCCGGGAATACCAATTGCGCTCAACAATGTGATGAGGCATGTAAACCTGCTCATCTATTTCGGTATAGATGTGGTGACCCTGGTAAGATTATTTGCGTGTGTAGTGACAATACCGTGAAACGAGTATCATGGTATACTTCATCTGGAGCTGAAGATGCGTTCAAGTAGAATTATCCAAGTCCTGGAAAAGGACACGCAAAAATTGGTTGACTATATTATTTTTAAGACTAACCCACCATTATCGGCTGTTCAAAAGGCGTTTGGTGGTAAAGTTTTGGACCCGATGTACGGTAGATATGAAATAACCATTCAGAATAAAGATATTATAGAACAATTTCTCAATAAACCTTTACAGCTGAATTCGTTCAGCTATTTCTTCATGACGAGACAATGAGCAAGAACAAAAATTCACGACGTGGCATGGGTAGTTTTCTAACAGGTGTTCCTAGGGGTCTTCGGTTGCAAATTGAACCTTACCTAGAATCTATGAAAAACGGGCCTACTAGTTTGGACGTTTCTAAATCAAAGAATTTTTCGACCAAGTCAGACTCATCGCAACAAAACTCACCAGTAGACGATTAAATTTACCATGCAAACTTGGGCAGTACACAATGGACTCGATTTATTCGGGTTCATACAGATAACTTCTATATTCTCTGACCGAGAAATAATGGTTGCCCTTAATGTACTTTTGCACGCCGCACTTAGACAAACCGATTTCATAGTGAGACGTCGTGAAAATAACGATAATGAAGTCTATGACGTGTTTTTATACCCCGAACGTGTACACTATTGTACTCTTCGATTGAAATACTGAAAAGAAACAAAAATATAGTATATATGGTTGATGAAAACGTCGTTCGATGTAATATGTGGTATACCGAAAAGAAACAAACGTTTCTCTCGAAATAATTCTTTTGTAAAATTATTTATAAAACTAACATGACGACTTCCGTACCAATTCAGAACTTCAATCATCCGGATGGGTATGGCTCAATCACCATTTTTTCAAGAGGTGAACGCTTGTGCAGCTATTCAAAACTGCCAGGCATCGACATGAATCAAGAACTTCATATCCTACATGTGGATGACAAGGTTCATGCTCTACCATTTACGAATTCTTATGTCTGGCTCAGTAAAAACATAAAGTCTCCCGCTAATACCATGGAAGACAATCAACTTAAATATTTTTTAATAGTATATTGTAAACTCAACACAAATGCTTCTTATTATTTACTAAACAGGAAAATACATGAACAACAGTAATTTTTATTCTAAGTACTCACATGTCGTCAACGGTAGTGTTCGTAAGGCCACCACCGAAGAAGTAACCACCTACACGTGGGCTCGCCACGGCAGTGTATGTACAATCAAGTGTGTTGGATGTGGGGTTGAACGTAGTGTCGCTACCCAAGATGCTTGGCAGACCAAACAGTGCGACGACTGTCAACGTAATTCATTGAATCAACGTCGTCGCGATAAACGCACAGCCAATCGTAAGGCTAAGGAGTCTAACAATGAGTGATATCGAAAATGTAACGGTTAAATTCAGCCCTGGAGCACTCGACAAGATCAAGGAAGCTTCGGATAAGCTTAAGGCTTCTGCTACAGTGGGCGATGAATCGGCCAAAAAGGAACAAAAGCCTCTTTACACCCTGCAACCAAATGAATTGCCGGTGTATGACGAGGACAAGCGTCTGGTTGGTGGATTCCCTGGCCAAAGTTTGGCCGGATTTAAGGTGGCTGGTTTCAAAGTAAAGACCGTTAAAGGTTTGGAACGAGTGATCCTTACCCTTGAGGCAAACGTTGAGGATATTGGTGCCGGGACCATGGATATTGGTGGAGTACTAAACAGCTTTACCAATCACATGACGACAGGCATACACACGGGTTTGCGAGTCATGCCATCAACCAATAAGTAAACTATGAAAGTTATATTCATATCTCTCCAGACCGACATTTCCGGGTATGACCTGCTTGATTCCATATGTGAAAAAGTCAAAGGTAAGTTTAACATTACCCTTGACATGATAAATATACACCATAGGAAGGATAGATGGATCGTATTGTCATCGGTTATATCTGATGGAGAGTATGAATCTCTTCGATTTAATAAATATTCTGGCGGTTTCAATCTTACATTTGCTGGGACGGACGATAGCGAAAGTTCTATCTACACTCCTTTCGTTATATTCAAATCGGCGTATCCACCGCCACCCTACACCCATGTGGACTTGGCTGACATATACAATAATCACCCACATCATAAATACATAGATTAGAAGGTATGTTAGTCCCAACCACACCAGAAAATGAACAAAAAGTCCTCTCAAAATCCGGAAAATATAGGATTTTTATATATGGAACTTTACAAGGGAACCACGCAAAAGTTACCTGTGACGGCGACATACGGGTCCTCCCGGATGGTTACGCTGCAGTCAGGTTTGATCGTGATGGCATTGTACATGGTGAAGTGATGTACGTTGATCAACACGAACTTGGTGAACTCGACAAGCGGGAAGAAAACGGTAAGCCACACTACGAACGAGTTATCGTTCGAATGAACGATGGTTTATACGCCTATTCTTATCAATTCAAAGATCATGTATTCCAAGGTAAGACATTTAAAACCTTACCAAAAGTCAAGGGCGGCCACTGGAATTTTAAATACTTAGAATCGGGGCATCACTAGCACTATATACGTACGAACATAAGGAAAATAGTACGGAAAGCTTCCCATGCCCATCACCAAACCGTTTTTAGCCTACACCATCACAGATACTGCAAAACTTAAATATCCAGTTCTTTGTACTCCGAAACTCGACGGCATTCGATGCGTTAAAGTAGGCGGCAAAGCCCTAAGTCGTAGTTTTAAACCTATTCCCAATAGGTTTATTAGAGATTGGATTGAGACAAATGTGCCGGATGGTTGTGACGGTGAAATTATGGTTGGGGACAATTTCCAAGCCGTAACCAGTGGGGTCATGTCTCATGACGGAGAGCCGGAATTCACTTACGTGATTTTTGACTATGTTACAGATCTTAATAGGCCGTATGAAGAAAGGGTAAAAGACATGGATAATTTACCTTTGCTTAACCACGCTAGGATTTTATATCCTGTCTATGTGAAAAACGAAAAAGAGTTGTTGGAGTTCGAATCTGGGTGTTTGTCTGCTGGATATGAGGGTATTATTGTGAGATCTGCAGACGGCTTTTATAAATGCGGCCGTTCTACCAGCAAAGAAGGAGGAATGGGCAAACTGAAGCGTTTCTCAGATTCCGAAGCTGAAGTTATTGGGTTTGAAGAACTAACCATCAATCAAAATGATCAGACTCGTGATGCGTTAGGATATGCAGAACGTTCTACCGCAAAAGAAGGCATGGTTAAGGGCGGGACGCTTGGTAATCTCCTGGTGCGTGACATCCACACAAAAATTGAATTTAGTTTGGGTAGTGGATTAAATGATGCTATTCGTGATCAGATTTGGAACAATCAAGAAAGCTATATAGGACAACTCGTTAAGTATAAATATTTTGCCTTTGGCATGAAAGATAAGGTTAGGTTTCCAGTATTTATTGGATTTCGTCATACGGATGACTTATGAACACGCAAACATCACAATCTAGGCGACTTACTCATTATCCTGTTTGTGATACGATGGATCAAGCCCAAATTATTGAGGCTCTTGATAAATGGCGCTCCACCAACGATGTTAGATATAGAGACAAAATTCTGGCCGCATATCAAGGTGTAGTTGTTCAGATTGCGAATAGATTACACAGACAAGGACATCTTACCAAAGAAGATCTTGTACAAGAGGGGTTTATAGCTCTTCTATATGCGGTCAATCGATATGATCCATCTAGAGGCACTAAATTCATGTCTTATGCATGGGCCTGCATTCAAGGCTACATGTATGTTGCTATAAACCGTGCAGTACTTATTCGGTACACCATGTCCAATGAGAGACAGAAGATATTTTGGAAACTGCCAGGTTTGTTGTCGATGATGGATAATCACCATGACAAGGCAAATGTGCGTGAGACATTTGCCAAACAACATGATGTTGCGTTGAAAGATATAGAATACATGGAGGAATGGTATACTAATACTTGTGTAACTTCTGAAATAGAGAATGTCTCTCGCGACAAGCCATCTAATATCGAAAATTCACTACAGAGTGAGGATTTGTACAAGATAGCAAAGAAAGCTTGGTACACCAACAATTGCGTAAGAAAAGTAGACGTATACTGGGACGTGTATGCCAGCATAGCCAAAGGTGCAACTCGCAAAGATATATGTGCTAAATATGGATATACGAGAGAAAGTATTCGTCAGATTCTTCTCCGTGTCACCGCTCACATTGAAAAAACTATATCAAAAGAACAAGAACCGCCATTTGTCTCAACAGATAGACAGTAGGAGTAGTAGATGGAAGTCGGTTTTAACATAACAGTTAATTTAGACACCGGGGACTACGAAGTCAAGGTAAATAACCTCTCCAATCCTGGGGAACCCATGGAATGGAACAAAGTTAAACGGGCTCTTGATGCAGTGTTGGGTGACTTCAACAAGTCTAAAGACGAATTAATGGTGGAACAATGACACCTACTGAAGAGATGGACAAACTAAAACAGTTTGTAAAACGTGCAGATGAATATTGCGAGCAATTTGATAAATCGCCCATGTACGTAGCAGGGGACGGTTTTGATGACTACGGCCCATTTCTTGATATTTTTACCAACAACTACGTTTTTAGACTTAGGAACGCTTCCACCACCATAGAAACCATGATGGTTGCTCAAAAGTTTCATGGTGTATGTATTGAAAATCCTCCTCATGTAGATGGTAAAGATCGTCCAAAACCCTACACTAACCTTTTCTTTGCCAATCCGGCAGATTTAGTTATCTACACTAGATAATTGGAGACATCATGATCCTAAATGGCTCTTACATCATGTACTATGACCCGCTTGATGCTCATCATACTATTATGAAGCAACAGAGGTATCAAGATAAGTTGCGCACAAGGGACTATTTCAAATTGGTAGTTTGGTCAGGAGGGGTGGAAATTATTCAATGTGTGGACGGGGTTGAGCGTTTTCTACAACATTCGAATGAAGGTAAAAGCCCCGTAACCTTTACACCAAGACCAATCGCATTGCCAGAGTGGAACAAATTAATGCGCAAGCTAGACATCGAATTGGATTTTGAGGATCTATCAAAGCTTCTTTTTTGAAGCCTTTATCATTGCTTGCATTCTTACATTGATATCATCCATCTGTTTAATCAAATCTCTTATGTTGTCTTTACAAACTTGTAAACGTTGTTTAGAGGTTTGCTTAAATTCTTCCACATCTACTGCTTCTGCCAAATGGCTTGTTTTAGACGACATTTTATCCCCTTACGTTATGAACTACCACATAGTCTTTTAGAGACTGAATTACAATAGTCATGCTAGTCATGGCTCTGTTATGTTCGTCTGTCATTTCTAAGACATCACGATTGATTTCTTTTATGAGTTCCATTTGAGATTTTTGAATATCATATATTCTATTCTGCAAAGCGATGATATGTTTCCACATAACACCAATCGCAATACATAAACCGACGATAATTAAAATGATTAGGGTCCAACCAGGACCGAACTTTGTAAATTCAGCTACTATGTCGCCTATCATATGAAACTACCTTCAACTGGGCATCGACTCAAGTTCTGGTTTTGCGCCCAATTCTGGTTGATGCTCACCCTCAGGTTTTTTCTCAAGATCTTCTAAAGCTTTAGAAGTATTTTCTAGGGTGGTGCTGACTTCGCTACGCAATGCTTCATCGTTATTCTGCATGGTAGCATCTTGCAAGATATCTTGCAATTCTTGCAACATTTGCTGAAACAAGGCTAACTTCTCTTGAAGTTTATCTTGTTCCATTTGACTAACCTTAGGAATAGTTGGTTTTGGCAAAGACGTAAGATTCTTGGTCTTACGTTTCATTTTGCGATCCATCTTTTGTTGTGGGGTAAGAGTCTTTTTACCGGCATCGCGTTGACCCTCTGCGTACCAAAACTCCTCCCAATCATTGATTTGAGAATTTTGTAGGGCAGTTTGCGCTTGTTTTACTGTACCATCAAACACGCGCCAAGATCCTACACGACTAATAAATCCACTATCTAGAGATCTAACACCTTCTAGACCCAATTTACCTCCATCGATTGTACGAACAGTAAAACGGTCGGGTGAGATCTCACTAACTTGCCAGAAACGTGTGTCGTTATGAGAAGCCACAACCATACGACCGTTGTGTTTACGCAACGCGGTCATCATCTTTAAATGATCGTCCGTCGTCCCCTCGTGCATATCATCCCATTCTGGCACTTCTACTTGGTCTTCCAAACGAGAAGTAGTAACTTCTGGCTCAAATTCCTCGCAAGCCTGAATCATGGGACCACTATCACAAGCTTCCAGATCTAGACCATTCCCCATAGGGGCTTCAAGGGTCATTTCCGGATCCATCTCTTTTGGTGCACTTAATTCGGGTTCCATCATCAATTCAAGCATATCAGGTGGAAGTTCTTCAACTCCACTATCAGTTTGGACCGAAATGGCAGATGGCGCAAGCACGATAATATCACCAGTGGCTACTTTACCATTATTGGGGAACTTAACTCGCGACCCTACTTTGAGTGGATTCCCGAATCGGTCAGACACCTTTTGTACGGAGGCAGTACGGTTCTGTGAAACCTTTTTATGCTCCTCTTTACGGACCAGGAACATACCGTCGTCATCGGAAATCATTTCCCATAGGTAATGGGCAGATCGCCAAAAGCCCGTTCCAGCCGATTGAAAATTAGACGGCACGTCTGCAACAGAGGCAACTTTGATGCGGGTGGGCTGATCGTCTTTAGTCTCCGAAGCCTGTTTAACAACTACAGGTGTAGAGGTTGGGGCGGTTTTAGATTTAGACTCCAAGAAACGGCTAGCGATACGAACAATGCCATCATTATCAATAGCAGAAGAATCAAAATTTTTAGATACAGTATTGGCGTTTTTCTTGTGGTCCACTTGTAGACTCCTCACGTGACTTAGTAGATAATCGACCATTACCTAAAAATAGCAACAGGGTATTAACAAACAATACAGGTATCGGAGATACACTATTATGGCAGAAGTTAGGATTAAACTTAAAAAGAAATTTTCAAACGATGGAACAGAGTATTACATCGGCAACTGTGATCTAGAGCTGAACTTAGCCGACACCGTTATCATGGTATACCCAAACGACGATGATAAGGGTGCGACACTCATTGTACGTGTCTACAATGAGGACATGCGTAAAACTGCTGGCCACGATCCAGAAAATGATTGATCAAAATTTTGCAGATTTCATACGTCTGGCACCCAAAGCTGATTTGCATCAGCATCTCGGTGGCTCTATTCGTTTGAGCACAATATTGGATCTGGCTGAACGTAATCGTATAAAACTGCCCTATCAAACTATAGATGGGCTACAACAGAATGTATTTAAGCGACAATATGACTCATTGGCAGAGTACTTAGAATGTTTCAAATACACCAGTCTGGTAAGTCAAACCGGAGAAGCTCTTACTCGCATCGGATACGAATCCGTAGTTGACAATTATGCAGATGGAGTTACCCACCTAGAACTTAGATTTGCACCACATTTGCACGTTTCTCATAAAGATGGCGTTATAGATGCAATCAAATCAGTGTATGAGGGGATGAAATTAGCTGCAGATGAGATAAACGCGTCGAATCCAAAAATACCATTTAACTTTGGTATTATATGTATTGCCATGCGACACGTAACTCCAGAGAGTAGTCCATACTTTCATAGACTTGGCACGACACTAACTCTACAGGAAGCTTCCTTAAATTTGGTCCATACCGCCACATATCTCAAGTCAAGGAAACTTTACAATGTGGTTGGCTTTGATTTGGCGGGTCCTGAAAATACATTTCCTGCTAAAACGCATGCAAAGGCGTTTAGACATGCTTTTGAAAGTTTTCTTGGGACCACCGTGCACGCCGGAGAGGCATACGGGCCAGAATCTATTTATCAAGCAATCACCGATCTCTGTACAACCCGCATTGGGCATGGAACAAACCTATTGCGCACAGACATGATTAAAAAGTTCTCTAAACAAGAAGATAAACAATCCTATGTAGACGGATTGGTAGAGACCCTATCTAACAGGCGTATTCCTATAGAGATATGTTTGACCAGCAATATGATGGTAAATCCTGTAATGTGGGATAACCCTACCACTCATCCAATGAAAAATTTTATGGATAAGGGTCTAGCTTGCGTGTTGGCTACAGATAACAGAACAGTATGCAACACTACTCTAAGTAAAGAGTTCATGTTGGCTAAGGAAACATTTAACTTGTCTCTACAAGATGTAAAGAAACTTGTAATTCGAGGATTTAAACACGGATTTTACGCCGAACCCTATGTAGAAAAACGGGACTACGTGCGAAAAGTTATCGATGTTTATGAAGATTTGGAACTGAAATATTTTGGTGTGGTAAGTCCACGATATTAATCAAACTTTCCAGGTAACACTGACTGGATGTGCGTCTAGCACCCGTTTAGCCTCCTTCTTACATTTAGGACAAACGGTATTAGACTTATAATCTTTCAGAGGCCGGTCCTCAGTAAATTGCTGTTTACACTTATCATTTGTGCATTCATAACTATATCGCATGACTGTCTCCTGTCATTCTATTAAACTTGCCCGTGGCCATAGTGTGCACCAACTTAAGAGTCCAAAGACTCATAGGACAAGGAATTGTATCATTGTCCGCAAATTTTTTATTCCAATTTGGGATAAGCTCCATAATTAGAGCATTCTTTTCAGCAGTGCCATTATCAATGGCTTGTTGAATCTCATCAAGCATTATCCGGTGTTCGGGTGATATCATCGGTTTTCCAGGTTGAGTGTTCGACCAAATAATCCACAATCCAATTAATGTAGACACCCATGTCAACTGTAGATGGAGTAACTGCAACTTTATCTTTGCTGGAGGTTGGATAGGGTATAGAAAAAAGCACCCCCAAATTCCAAAGTTTAAATGTGATATCGCATACATCCAACATGCGCAACTTTTCAGTTTCTAGTTCGTCGGCCTTAATCGTACCCGCTGCAAGAGATCGATTAGCCAACATCTGTACATATTCCTCAGACACAGGCGCGGATAATTTTACAACTTGGCGCACCTTATCAATAACGGTGTTCTTTTTATACTGCACCTCGGCGGTTTCCATTTGCTGAAGTGCGTTCGTTGTCAAAACTTCCCGCCAAATCTTAAGGTTATCATACCCAGCAGTAATGGCCAATTCGTCGTCAACTGGTTGTGGTTCGCAAGTAAATGTATGGTTTACCGTTACTTCGAGCGTTAATTGGTCCAATCCAATAGTTTTAGCAAATTCATTGTCCTCAAGCAAAAACATATCTCCGGACTTTTGGCCTACCAGAACTTTTAGTAGAGAAGGTGGGCGCATATAACCTTCCAACATGCGCAGTTTCACACTTGATTCACGAAGTTCAACTACTTCATTACCATTTGTAAAAGCTCGCACAGAAACTTCTACGGAGTCGCCAATCTCTGCCGGCAAAGAATTGCCTGCCTCATCGGTTTTGGTACGCAGAATTGGATTTGAAATCGAAAAATTGTGTGTGGCTTTATCTACTACTGCATCCACATCCAAATGTGGTAAAGATGGCAAAATAAATTGTGACATGTCAATTGGCTCCATACTAGGGATAACCATTAAGTCACAAGTTACCTGCCAAGATTGATCATCCAATTTGCTAGCCATATGATGTGAAGTATACAACATCCGATATGGGGATTGCAACTTCAATTCATTATCCACAAGAGATGCAAATGTTTCCCCATACACTTTCTCTGCTCCTCCCAAACGTTTTTCAAGCAAATGGCGATTAACACCCTTTCCATTTCTAAAACCAGGAACAGAGGATTGCTTGAGGCTTTTAGCTGCAGTTTTTTCAATTTTAGTGGAAATTGCTTTACCAATTTTAACTTTAACCGCAAACAAGGCACCATCTACATGGGTACCAGTCAAATCGAATTGATCATTCTTAAAATGGAAGTTTTCCATTGGCTTTTGCCTATGAAATTGTGAAATATCTTTTCGATCAAAATCTTGCATTGTAATCCCCTGTATAATCAACACTTGACATGTCATTTTTCTTAGTGATGGTCCAAGTGTTGTCGAAATCCATACTATTTACAAATCTACTGTTGTGACTAATTATCAAGCACGTGTCTGTATGTTTAAGTCTATCGAAAGCCAAAATAAGATTATCTATGTTCGTGTTATCCAAGGCGTCATCAATTTCGTCAACAGCTGCGAAATTAACTCCAACTCCACGTTCGAAAGCCAGTGTTCTCATAGCCAAAAACACAGCGAACACTATCATTTTTGATTCACCGCCTGAATACATACCAATCGGTATGTCACCCCGACCAGTAACGGAAACTATCAAGTCTATGCCTTGTTTAACACCCTTGCCTGACGCCTTTGTTTGAGCTGTCACAAATCTAGCAGTTGCACCACCAGGCCAAATTGTTTCTAATTCCTCGGCAAGCAACTGGTTAAGCCTTTCAATAGAAACGTCGTATTCCTGCAACTTTATCTTTTTGAAATGTTTATCTAAAAATTGTGCATGCTGTACGTCAAGTAGCTTGCTCTCGATAGTACCCGCTAAGGCATTTTTCTCATCCAATGCTTTAGTATATTGGTCGCGACGAGCCACCATGTCTTCCAACTGCTTGGTGGCCACTTGTATGTCTCTGACTATAGACTTAAATGCGATTTCTTTAGTGTTCAAATGCGATTGCTTAAGTAACAAATCGTTTTTTAGACTAGAATGGTCAACTTGCGTTGACATCGCAGATATGCTCTGAAGTATTGTTTTTATTTTTAAGTCTATGTCTTTAACTAGGGCTTCTGTTTCAATGTTATAATTGCTTCGCTCAAATTGTTCCAACATAAATAGCTGTCTGTTAGCATCCGATATCAACAAGTCCAAACTTTTTATCTTATTAACTGTTTCCTCTGAGTGATTCTCAACTGGATGGCTAGGTAAAGTTTGTTTGCAATATGGGCATATACCACTTACATTGTTCTTTATAGCAGCAAGTTCTTTAGCCAAAATAGCCTTATCTAAGCTATATTCGGCAATTTTGGCCTTTAATTCTTCATGAGTGTCTGAGTATTTAATCGGCCTAAAAGAAACCGCACCACGCTCAAGTTGAAGAGAGTCATAGTGTTGACGCAATGCGTCCATTTGTCTAGCATGTGCTTGAGATGCCGTTTCGGCAGTTAGCAATGCTGATTGTGCTGCTGAATACTCCGCAACTGCCGTTTGTCTCTCCTGGTCTGCAACTTGCTTGGCAAGTTTCAACGACTCAAGCCCAACTACTACTTCAGACATCTCGTGGTCGGACGGATAAGTAAACTTACTAAGCCACCCCTCCATAGTTTGATGTCGAATATTTAAAGCATCAACTTCTACCTGGATAGATGAAGCTTTAACTTTAGCTAATTCGGCAGCACGTTCCCATAAAGAAACGTCAACAACAGCTTTTATGATTTTTTCGCGTTCACCTGAAGTACCATTAGTAAGTACGGACATAGCCCGTTGACCAATGCTCACATATGCAGAAAACTGGTCGATTGTCATCTTCAACACATCTTTGCAGACGTACTTCTGAATATCAAGAATTGTCTTGGCACCCTGTGATGTAGGACGATCATCAACCCACTCGTCCCCATCCCAATACTCTACAAACACATCTGTGCCTGTATATGTGTTTCCTGTGGAAAGTACAGTTGATGGCTCTGTGCCAATAATCGACGTACCTATTTCCTCATCAGTCCATTTCCGAGTTTGAATAACACGATATTTTATGTCATCATGATTGATGAACCAAAGTACACCAAACTGGCCTTTATTCCACAGTTTGTTTGTGTTTACAACATCTCCAGCGCCATGTCCAGTATCGTTTTCTCCAAAAGCAATCTGCTTAACTGCATTTAGAATAGATGATTTACCAATTCCATTTGACGTGCCACGATCCACATCTGTGCCAGTAATATATACCCTACCCTGTTCGTGCAGAGGTATAGTTTTACAAACGCCATGAGAGAACATACCGGTTGTATTTACGGCCAAAAATGTAATCACTTAACATCTTCCAACTTCAAATTTGAATTCTTCATTAGTGAGATAATGTCACGAATGAATTGGGCCTGGGCCTCATTGCCGGGCCACTTAGACGCTAACACACCGCGCAATGGGTCTGTCATAGGAGAAGTACGAAAAGAAGTTACGTACTGACCTTTACCACCTAGAACCAAATCGTATTCTTCGCGGATTTTTTGCACTAGAGCTTTAATGTTTTTCAGATCATCACGTTCATCAAATATATCAGACATTAGTTCGCTTCCTGTTTGGCTTGGCTAATTATAGATAGACTATCCTGTATTAATTTATTGGGCTCAAGATTGCCGATCTCTTGTGCTTTTAGATAAACTGTAAACTTATTTTCTGGCGTGTCTTTAACATTAAAACCATCCACCAGCTTAATTTTTTCAAATTGCCGTTGCACTATCAAACGTAGTGACCTAATTGGCAATTCTTTATTTAAGAATGTAGAAACCTCATCTCTGTCAACGTCTTTGGTAGACTGAACGGTAAGTTCTATGATGGCCTCTTGACCTGGCAAAAGCACCTGTTTTATGTTTGATACAAGCACATTGAGGCTCCTTTTATCAGTCGATTGCACAACTTCTTTAAAGGGCACTGGTGATAAAGGACGAATTAACTCCATTTCAACACCGTCTCTAGTGACTTCAAAAGCCCAAAAGCCACGCGTTTGTCCACGATCTCCCATAGAGTGATACATTGGAGCACCCATGTACAGAGAAGGACAACCAAGAAGTTGGTCTAAACGCTGAGCGGTGTGATTGTCCGCACCAATCACTAGACTAGGTTTAAATTGTTTTATGGTCTCCGGGTCTATGCCTGTATGAACAGCTTCACCATTCGCAAAGTAGGAACCCTTTAACAATCCGTGGAAAACAACCACTAATGGACATTCAAGACGCCTATTAGACATATCTATTGGTTGACGCTCAAGACCAGACGGCATAAATAACACGTCAACATCTTCTACATGAACCACAGTATTCCGATCATACGGAATGAACTTAGATAAGTCCTTTGTAAATATCTCGGCTCTCTGGAATGCATGTCCTGATATAGCACTACGGCGGTTACGGTCGTGATTGCCGATACATGTTAATGTGACAATGCCACGATCACAGCGTTCTTTCCAAGCACGCTCTGCAGCCATTGATACAGCTTGTTCGGGCTGAGTATTCTTATAGGCATCACCACCAAAAATTACACAAGCAACTGCACGCTTTACAGCTTCTTCAGTAATGAGACGATCTATATCCTCTATATCGGACAGTGTCACAGCGTTTGAAAAATATCCATTATGGTAATGGATATCGCCATATCCTAGAAATTTCATAATTATTCTTTTGTAGTTTGTTCCAACAATTTTACCAAATCATATACCATAGATTTCGCAGAAAGATACAGACTGTTGGCAAGAGAGTATTCACGCCCATACAAATATGTACGCAAATAACAAACTAAATCTAAAGCCTCCTGCAATGAATCAATCAGTTGGTCACGACCATTGCCGGGTTGAAGGTGCACACCATGCTTTCTAACACCTTCCTTATCTCTAGCTTTCATGATTTCAATGGTGTGATTGAATGTTTCAATACTATGTTGTATACCACCAACATGTTTCATATCTGCTATGACGTCATCAATAACCAAATCCCAAGAATGCGGATTATCATTTTTGGTTGGTGGCTGTTGTTCCGTGATTAATTCTTGTGTATTCATGCTAGGTTACTCATCTTTGCCGGATTGAAATAATCGTATTCCGGAGGACTTACCACTTGTCCTTGTCGTTTTTTCCAGTTGGCCAGATCTTCGAACTGGTCTCGCAGCCATTCGTATTGGTTCTCGCAAAGACTTTTAATCGTTTTTGGGAACTTCGGGTTTATTTCGGCCATACGAATCAAAACTTTACCGGTCATCGTGGCGTCGTGGATGGCGCGGTGTGCACCTAGATACTCAAATCCAAACTTATCGGCCGCGTTGATAAGTTTCTTTCCCTTCGACATTTTATAGAATTTACGATATAAAACTAGTACGTCTATCACTGGTTTAGATGGAAACTTATATCCTGCAGCTTCCAATTGTCTACCAAGAATACGACGGTCGAATTCGTAATTGTAGGCGGCAATGTAATCAGCATATTGCAGTATGCTTACAATTGTAGCTGCATAATGCTCAAATGGTTTTGAGTCTGCGACGTCTTGATTCGATATATTATGAATCGCGGTAGCTGATGCCGGAATAGGAATCGTCGGCTTTACGAATTCCCCGTATTCGGTAACAAGTTCTCCATTTTCAAATATGGAGAACCCAAATTCGCAAATTTCATCCGTGCTTGTTAGTCCGGTGGTTTCCGTATCAAATACTACAATTCTTTTATTTAGGTAATCAGGCTTGGCCATTATATTTTATTTCTTCTTATGGAGTGCTACGACGCTATCTGGAACATGTTGAACTGCATGGCAATTAGGACAAGACAAAGTAGTCGTCCCAGTACCACCTTGGTACACTCGCATATTGCGATTTTGATCTTCTTTATTTGAGTCGCCACAAACTGTACAACGCAAAGTGGTTTCTTCTCCAAGTTCGCCTTGTTGACCAGGTCCAAGAATGTCGCCGCTATATGTAAAACTCATTATGTATAATCCTCATCGTCATCATGCAGATCGCGATATGCGTCTGAATTGTATTGCAAATTAAAAACCGCCGATTTATATCGTTGACTTTTTTCCAAATTGGTAAGAGCCAATGCCAAATCGTCAGCCATGTTTTTTAATGCACCAGCCAACGTGTCTGGTACATATAACTTCAAGTCACTATCCTCAACCATCTTGTCGTGGTAAAAGCGGATCGAGTCACAATTAAACAGCAATTTCCGCATGTTGCGAATAGCCGCAATAAGATCTGCATCATCAAGTATTTTAGACATGTTCATTTCCGGTGTTCAAAATAATTTTAAATCCATTATCGTGCTCGTCTGCGACTCGCTCAATACTAGCGGGACTCATCAGCACACTACCCATCTCCAGTAAATGTTTTTCTCCAAATTTACGTAACTTTGAAGGTTCACCACCGAAAGATTTTACAATATCGACCGCTTTATTAGCGTCATTGATTAGGAGACCAAATACTGGAATGCCATTCATAAGAGGGATCACTTGCTTTACCCGTAAGGCATACACAGATGGGTCAAACTTATCTGTTGCTACCGTACATTCAATAGCAAACATTTGTCCTTCAGTAAGGATACCCTCTAAAGCATTACACTGTGGAGACCATACCATTATTCTATAAGTTGTGTACAAATCACTTATCCCAAATGAAATATAAGGATCGCCACGCTTGGTGATGGCATGTTTCACATAATCAACCATGCCAAATAGCAGCAGCAAATCACCAACCACACATTCCTCAACCATAGACGGTGTAACTACCTGATGTGATTGTACTTCAATAAAATTTGCCAACCTTTGATAAACAGCTGCGGGGTGTCCGGTGATGTAAGAGTTCAACACTTCGCGTTCATGCTGCTGTCGCTTGATATCATCAAATTCGTTGCCACGTAGTGCACATTGTGTAAGGATCACCAAAGGTGGGACCTTTGACCCATCGAAAGATTTATTGCGCTTTTTAGCGAAATCGCATATAATACTCAGGTTGTCCAACTTATCGCGATCAGTAATGCTAACATCCCATCGAAATGCGCCAGCTTTAACCAAATTCTCCTTAGCTTTTTTATTGACAGATGGCATACGCTGACAAAACTCAACAAATGAAGTAAACTTACCATTCGCGGCTCGTTCTTCGATAATAGCTTGAGCCGCCTTACCTACACCTTTAATGGCAGAAAGTCCCATATAAAGGACATTGTCACTCCCTACGGTGTATGTGTTGTTTGATTCATTGGCGTGTGGGGGTACGATCTGCACACCTTTACGTTGAATGTTCTTAATAATATCAGCAGCGCGCTCTTTTTTGTCCGTGTTACGATCTAACAAAGCCGCATAGTAATGTAGCGGGTAATGTGCTTCCAAATAAGCGGTAATATACGTAATGCGTCCGTACGAGGCACTGTGACTACTATTCCAAAGGTATCTAGCGTAGCCGGTCAATCGACCGATCAATTCATCTACCCAAACTTCTTTAGTGCGTGGTTGACCATTTTGGGGTTGCCAATTGGCAGGTAGATCTACCTTAGGATTGGCAAGAACTCCAGCACGAAACTTTGCGAGCTGTGCATTTACAACATCTGCGTTCTTTTTACCGATACCAGCACGGAACTTATCCGCGTCTGTGCCAGAAAAACCAGCCAAAATGCGCGACATCGCCATGGCACCTTCTTGATAGATGATGGCTCCGTAAGTAGGTGCCAAAACCTCATCCATAAGAGGATGCCAACTTTCAACAAGCTCCCTACCGTGTCTACGATTTACATATGATGCAGTTGCTCCAGATTCCAAAGGACCTGGTCGATACAGAGCATTAAGAGCTGCAACATGGTGAAAATTAGCAGGTTTAAGCTGCTTCGCCAATTTCCTATACCCGGGGGAGTCCAACTGAAATAAAGATACATACTCCCCAGTGCCTACCAAATCCATAGATGGTTCATCATCGTATGGCAGGTCATGCATATTGGTGGTGACGCCTGCACGATCAAATGCATCTTGAATAATATCTAAGGTTTTAACACCAAGCATATCTAGTTTAAGCAAACCAAGTACACCACAGTCTGCCATGTCATACTGAATGCCTAGAATACCGGTATTTGATGGCAGGATGGGTGAGATGTCCTCAAGAGGATCATTCGAAATAACAACACCTGCAGCATGGAAACCAATATTTTTCGCTAAGTCGATTAGAACTTCAGCATTGTCTAGCCAACCATCCCATTCAGCGATTTGACGCTTCGCATCAGCTGGAATATCGTCTATGGTTTGAGCGGCATGTGGAATCAGCTTACGAATAGCACGATTCTCTGAAAATGGTATATTAAGAATACGACCAACGTTATCTAACGCTGCAAGGACGCCCAAAGTTTGGAACGTGGCAATCTGCGCTGTGCTGTTGACGCCATATTTTTCTGCGATATGGGCCAACACAGAAGGACGACCATCTTGAGAAATATCAGTATCGATATCTGGAAGGTCCTTACGTCCTTCATTGATGAATCGCTCAAACGGCAAATCCCAACGGATTGGGTCCAATTCTGTAATACCAAGAAGATAACATACTAAGGAACCGCCTGCAGAACCACGACCTGCAGCCTTTGGCAACCTTTTAGATACCATGAAGTCAACAATTTCTTTAATGATCAAGAAGTAACTTGAAAACTTCTTGGACTCCATCATTGTCAATTCTACTTCCAGTCGATCCACGTATACTTGATTCTCGTGTAGATTTTTACGGATCAACCCGGCATGTGCTTCTTCTCGTAGCAGTGCAGCGGACTCTGCTATAGACAGATTCCTACCACCCTCATCCTTGAAGTTAGGAATAATGAAACTATTATTTACAACGTTGTAAGGCTCGATAGAGTTCGCGATATGCACAGAGTTGTCGTAAGCTTCTTGTGGTAGAGCCAAAGCCGCCATTTCGTCCTTGCTCTTAAAATAGTGTTGATCTGATCCATGCATGTCTAAATTATATTTATTAATCTGCAAGGCTACCAGATGTGCGGTTGCATGGGATTGCAGAGTGTAATGTACCGCATTGGTTGCCACTAAAGGCAGATTATGCTTTTTTGAGAGAACTTGAGAATTCTCCAAATATATAGCTTCTTGAGAAGCGAAATCTCCTTTTAGGAGATGTTTGTATATCTCGATGTAAACGGGAGATAATGCTTTTTTGAGATAAATTAAAGCCGCGTCGAATTCATTGTAAGGCACTTCTTGTGGAACCAGGATTATGACGTCGCGCGCTGTAAGAATGTCTTGCCCATGAAGACCAACCTTAGATTTACTCAGTGGCTCCACATGTGCTTTTGTATTAAGACGAACAAGTTGCTTGTATCCATTGGAGTTTTTAGCTATGACGGTTATTCGAAACGAGCCACCATCCAACAAAACTTCAAAATTAGTACCGACAATAGGTTTTATGCCTGCAGCTTCACAATCTTTAATAAAAGATGGAGCCCCACACAACAGATCATAGTCTGTCTTAGCAAGATATTCATATCCCATTGCCTTTGATAGTGGAATAAGATCTTCGGTTTTGCAAATGCCCTTTAAAAGGGACATGTGGGTGTGAACACGCAAATGCACAAAGTCTGTGCTAATTTCCTCATTTACGTTACCACAAGATTGACAAATCCAAGTTGAAATCTCTGGTTCGTAAACGTGATCAGGATGACTACAGCCGCAATCAAAACCACTCTCATCTTCTTGATTAGTCACTTGACTCGGCTCCACCTGTAGAAATAACTACCCGCAAACAATCGTTTGGCTTAACACAGTATGTCTTAGACGAACCAGCAACCGTACCAAATTGGTCCGTCAAAGACCCACATCGAGCACACTTATGCATGCCCACTTGTGGTTGAAGATCTTGAATATCGGCAAGTTCAGACGCAATTGCCTCGCAGTCAACTGCTAACTGTTCTGGCATGTAACGTCGTAGTTCTTTGGCGACATCAATAACGATTTGTGTAGAATAAGTGAAATACATCAAACGTGGTGGTTTATCATCTGTGGATGGCTCAATGACCATCGTAACCATCCCTACGCCGCCGTTTGTAAGACTAAACTGCTTTTTCCACTGGCCATTTCGAAGTGAAAAACCATATTTGTTGGCCATCTCCACTAATTTGGTTATAAATGGGTTTTGTGGAATCTGCGGTTTACTATCCACAGGCTTGGTAGGTTTAACCACTTTAGATTCGCATGCCGCACACAAAGGCTCATTGGCTCCAAACCTGCCTACCACAACTGGTGTCTTACACGTTTTGCATTCGCGTACTTTTTGCTTATGTGGGTCATGACGGATGAGAGATGGATCGATCATATAAATATCCTTAAACCTAATAAGATAACAATGTTGTAGATTGCCGAATTTCATCAAATAACTTTGATGAGTGTACTTCCAAACGCCTACCGTCATTATATCGCGGGTCGGCTTCATCAGTTGTTACCATGTCGGTGTCTTTATTTCTGGCGACTACCATTACACATCTGCCATTAAGTATATGCAGCTCTGCCGGATCCGTTTCATCAAACTGTAACCAATAGTCGGCACCACATTTGGTAGAGTAAAGTTCACACATTACAGCTTAATACCTCGGCGATTGGCTTCCTCAATTATTTTCAATTTTGCACAGGAAAATAACTTGGTGCATCGAGGACGACTAACACCCATAATGTCGGCCATATACATATGCATGCCGTCAATCAAACGTACCTTATTGGTTGGATTTGAATGAGTCATACAAAATGCAAATACTCTAAATTCATTAGTGTTAAGAGTATACCCATCCCATACAATGGCCTTAATCGCTTCTAGGGCATTGTTCGACTGGTCATACACATCCGGGGTCTGATTGCGTTCCGCCAGAGCAATAGCTTTCCGATCTTCTTCTGGGATAGTTTCCTCTTGATCGGAGTCAGGATTGTACCCTGTAAATCGGTGACGTTTAAAGAATTTGTTTTGTTTTGAAAATCCCCACAAAATCCACTTACGAACCCACCCCGTAGACTTATGCAAACCAAACATATATTCAGTCAAGAAAGCTGGTGAGCCAATATTAAATCCACGCACTGGGTCTATTAGACACTCAATAATTCGGGATTCAAGATCACGCTTTAGTTCCGCGATATCAACATATCCACTACCCACACGTGCTTTGGCATGATGCACAAGTTTAAGCACATTGGACTCAATCATCTCAATAAATTGAGTGGCGGATTTATTACGATCGATCCCATTACGAACACGACAGGCAAGGATATTCAACACGACGTTACGTGGGGAAGCTGATTGGGCGTAACATCGGTCGGCATAAATACATTGAGCACAGTTTTGCTCACGCAACCTTGGTATTCCATCTACATAACGAGTATTCTCTTGAATTATTCGCATAGATTATCTCAACACATAAAACAATCATTATAATATAAATACTAAATCAATTATCACATTACAAAATTTGGTTGACCTGGTTTAACTTTCCAAGTTATTGCTAGCCATCCAGATTGGATGTAGTGGGACGTGCCATCTTCAGCATAAATTCGGTGTCCACCACTAGTGGATACATGTAGCGCTAATGGACGCAATATGTTAACTCTGTCTCCACCTGGAAAGGTGTAAGTACGTTCCAACTCGCTTGAAATGTCTTTAAAAACTAATCCAGAAGCATTCCACTTGTCACTCATTTTCAATTGCCTCACGTAGTTCGATAAAAGCTTGATTATACCCATCATCATGTTGAACCGGGATATGAGCATCTACTAATTCGCGAATGCGCTCATTTTCAAATATACGTTTCTCGTAGTCAACTGGATCATTATACTTAGCTTTAAAAGCGTCCATTGCTTTAGAACGCGACACACAATCGGCAATGTATTCTGCAATTTCCATTACCTCTGGTGTCATAGTATCTATATCTTCTACAGATATTACACCGTCTCGTTCTCGCCAAGTACTGATGCCTAATTCCATCTCAATGGCAGCAGATAGTACACCCTCTGGTGTAGACAAATCGTATTTATTCATTTTTTAACTCCATTTAATCCTCAGCGCTGCCATCAAGGAACTCATTCCAGTCATTCCATCGACGTTCTGTTCGCTTGCCCTGCACCCAGTTTCCACTACACCAACCATTACCTTTTACTGGTTCCGTGATTGGACCACCACGTTGAGGTCTATCATATCCAAACGCCGCAGTCATCCAATTGTAAGTAATAGTAGTACGTGTGCGCTTCAAAACCTGTCGCATCATGCCTGGCTCACATACATATTGATAATACCTAATCATTCTTTCGTCCTTAGCATGCTGTCGACCCATTTACGTACTGCCGTCGCTAACTGCGTATCCTCCTGACGGTATACCTGCCAAGTAGGCGCAATATTCAAAGCATTTAATATGATTTGTGCCGTGCGCATATCTGGGAAAGCCGCTTTAGCTTCTCTCAATGCGGCAAACAGGTCTTCTTGCGCTTCCGGGCTACGGTCTGGTGCAGTCATTTTTTGATCCTATCCAACCAAGTCAATTTAACACTCAAACGTTCACCAGACAACAAAGGAGTCGTAATGTCAAAATAATCACAACGTTGGCGTAATTTAACACACTCGACTATAAATTTAGCAGTTTCTTCAAAATCTTCATAGGCTCCTGGCAATCCTATGTCAATGCCTACTGCATATGCCCACTCTATAACTTCATCAGGTGTATTCAGATCGTATTTCATACTTTAAACCTTGTGATGTTCTCTTCGTTAGGTAATGAATATCTATAAGAGTACCAACCCACAAAATTACCAGCTTTAGTATAGGAGTCGTTGAGTTGGGCAGCTTGATGCTCAAATGGCGACATGTGACCAGAGTTAAGCAACCTATCGTGTAACGACAAGTCTTTATTTGGATCAGGTTGAGACCCATCGTGATTCAACGTACTAACGCGTGCACATCTAGCCGCACTAAATTTTTTAAGATTTTCCTGATTAAATCTAGTGTGTTCGTCAGAACTTATCAACGGCAAGTGCCAACTGTCGGCATCGAGTTGAGTTGGTTCACTCTGACAGTACACTTTAAACATTGCATTAGCCAACACTTGAAATTCGGGTTGAGCGTCTGAATGAGTACGCAATCCAAAAAAATTATCCCATTCAGTGGCTGTAACTATCGTTGTAGAATACTGTGTCCACTCTAAAGGTCTGTTAGCGGTTTGTTTATGAAGACCCAAGTCTGCCATTTTTTGGACTTCTTTTGCGGTATGAATTGCCAAATTGCGCCAAATTAACTCTACTTGCTTAGACGCTTCCGGATCCATTTCTTCAGTGGCCTGCATTCCAGGTTTATTCTTCATCCAAACTGCCGGCATTGCCGGATCTTGCATCGCTGCTTGCACGGTTTTGCTTATGGGTATAGCACGAGAGGAAGCCGTTGACCTAGAAAAAACCCGATGGGTGTTAAACTCGGCTAACAAATAACGATGATAGTGAAGTACAAACGTGGTAATACGTTTCCCACTTAAAGATATAGAGTCTGCCACTATCTTTGCTGTCGGTTGCATGCATGCCTTAAGTATTGGTACTGCCAAATCCTGTAGTACCGCGTATGGTGGTGGGTAACTTATCAGTTACCTCTATAATTGGCACTACAGAAGGGAAAAATACCAATTGTGCAAGACGATCCCCATTAACCACGTGGGCGTCAACTTTAGTTGGATTAAATACAAAAATATGCAAAGATCCAACATACTCACAGTCAATTGTGCCATCCATCACCATCAAATTGCGTTTAGCAAACGTGGATGAACGCGAACGAATGGATGCCCAATATCCATCAGGAATTTTCACAGACACGCCCGTAGCGATATTTGCAAAAGTACCAGGAGGAATCACAAGCACATTGTCTGGGATCCAACATTTCAAATCAAAACCCACATCTCCCGGTTTAGCAGGCCAGGACAGTGGATGATCGTTTTTACAGTCTTTATCTACCAATACTTTAAGTGTCTGCATAATTATTGTTGCTCCGTATTTACGTTAAATCTTTTAGGATAGTTATTTGCTAACTTATTTAAGTTTGCCAAAGCATCATTCACAGCAATGCGCAATTTGCTCATGGCGTCTTGACTATCTGAGGACACCACCACCGCACCCTGGCACTCGTAATACTTTAGATACATAGATTTACGCATATCAGTGTAGATAATAAGTGGAATATTAAATTCAGCTGCGGTAGCGATCTCAATCGGCGTGCCAACAGAAGGACTTTTAGAAGAAATGTAAGCAACCACCAAATTTGACTCTCTGAGAGCATTCATGTTTACGTTGTAAACAAATTCCACAGCCGTATTATCAATTACGGACCCAACAGTAAAAGCTTCTGCCGGGTTGTAAAACACTGTTTCGGGATTGGCGGTAAGGATGTATTCCTTTAATTTATCTTTCCAAGACTGTTTTTCATTATTGTAATCAATAGGTCCTGCAGTATAAATAACCATCTTATTTCCTAAGTCCCAACAGTTTTGCAAATTGTTTGACAGCATAACCTAAATCGTCATTTACTATCATATAGTAGGGTATACCCACCTGGTTCATGCGTAGTTCCATTTTATAATTCTCAGCTACTTGTACATCTATTTTCTTCTTAATAAAGAACTCGGCATCTTGCTCGTCACGCATACGCAACTTAGCTCTCGACACCAAATCGGAAGCTGTAATGTTAATTACACATCCGTGCAGTTCTGTACCAACAAGCCCGTGGTTCAGAGCCCAATCCAGTTGATCTACTGATCGTGGAAAACCATCAAGAATTATCAATTCTGCACCATGATTCCACATATACTCAATTTTTTCAAGGATTAGTGCACGTAAAATATCTTCCTTGGGGTATAAATACCCATTTCGCATGTGTTCAAAATCTTCTGGTGTGGATATTGCACGTACTATATCACCAGTACGAATAACCGTCATTAACTCTTTAGATGCCTCTACTACCGCATTTACAACAGTAGATTTACCTGCTGCTGGAGGCCCATTTACAAATATGATACCCTTTTTATATCTCATGATCAACCCATACCGTTGCCAGCTTTGTAAAAAGCCATTCTTTCTTTCAAGCTAGCGGCTTCTATCAAACGTAGATTGGAAGTAGCTTGATCGTCCGACAGAAAAATATCAATTTTTGCATCGCTTGCACCATGACGCAATTTAGGAATAGAAATCATGCGATTACCTACCTGAGCTGAGTCATCAGTAGGACGTTGACGCGGTTTTTGAATCTCTATAAGAACATCCGCATCTTGTGCCACTTTATACGAACCACCAATTGCTTCCGAACCATGTTGATCACCTGATCGATTGCGTTGAGCTACAACAATACACCCAAGCTGCATACCAAGCGCAACCTTATTTTTCATAATAGTTGAAGCTTCACCAATAACCTGATCCCTAGACATACCGCGCTGATCATTAGACGCGGACACCAATTGAATGTAGTCCCAAACTACACCAGTTAGCTTATATTTAAAATGGTAGTCCTCAATGGTCGCCAAAATCTCATCAATAGTTCCATGTACTGGTTGATAGGAGTACAACCCGGAAGTTGCAACACGTTCTATTGCATTGTGCACAATACCAACTTGGTCGTTATTTAATTGTCCCTTAATAATGGCTCGATTAGATATGCCCGTCATGATGGACACCATGCGCAAGCCATTATCTTCTGTTGTCATTTCCTGGTTGATCCACAGCCATTTTTCACCTTTATCCATCACCAAAGGTGTAATGATGTTCATAGCCAACAAAGATTTACCAGCACCCGTAGAACCGGCAATTACCACGTCATGGCCAGGAGATATGCCGTTTATGGCTTGGCACAAAGCGGGTAGAGTAGCGGAAAAATCTGAGCCCATAAATGCGCCACCAGATTGAATACGCTTCTCTATAGACTTAGCCAGTAGATTACTAATTTCCTCAGGAGTATTGGCTTGGGTGTAAGTAGCTTTCGACTTAGCCGTCAAGTTTTTCCTGTGTTGATCCACAACGACATTAAAATCGAGTTGTAGATTTTTTACACGTTTCCCAAGAACTTCTGACTCTCTAAGAGCCACGCGCCGCTTGTGCAAATCTAAAACAATAGTGGTAGCGACATCAACTGCATACTTAGGTGTAATGTCTAGAATGCCAGCAACAGTATCTGTAATGGTTGGGTCAGGATGTTTTTGTACCAAATAATCTATAATGTTTTGAGGAGTATATTGATCTCTATACCGCTCATACACATATACCGTAGACAACCAACACTTTTTGTGGTGGTCAATTGCAAAAGTTTCGTCTGAGACACCACGCGATAGCATGTTTGATAGGCCATGAGGGTCTAGAAACACATATTTCAAAACCGCTTGTTCGGCGTCCACACTAAAAAGTTCTGTCCTAGTAGCATGAATCTCAGCGACTATTTCATGTAGGGTTTCAACGCTTAATTCCAAAGACTTAGCCAAGCGTGGCAAAATCAAATCAGTTTGTAGCGGCCCATGGTTAAAGAGCTTTGGTTTTATTGCCGTCAAAATCCCAATTTTTTCATGGTCTGTAATATTGGCGCTATCAATATCATACGTATTATCCAGCCAAAACTCTAGAGGTAACCTACGGTCCGCCAACATTTTATCAACTGCATTTTTACCTCCAACACGCCATACCTCATGTGGATCTATGTCCAAAGGGGGCCGTGAGATTGTTACATACTTATCATGATACCATTCCATTTGATCGACAACTTTTAAAGATTTAGACCATCCGGTCTCATCCCCATCTAGACAAATATTGAATTTGTCTACACCGTTGCGAATAAGGGCGGCAACCTGCTCCTCGCGTACTTCACTACCCATAATAGCTACAGCACCAAGAGCAATTGCGTCTCTAAACCCTTCAACCATAGTCACACTATTAGTCGAATTGATGGAACGATTGATCTGTGAAAAACCATAAACTACGCTTAGATCTGCTAGCGGATGAGTAGCTTTATTTCCAATGTATTTAGATGTACCATAGTGCAGATTTCCATCGGCTAACTTGGTACGGAAACCAATTACTTCATTGTGATAATTATGAATTGGATATACAACCACATTACCGAATAGGTCCTGTCTAGAAAACTCCAAATCGCGAATTTCATCCTCAGTTAACTTAATTTTCTCCAATAAAGCGTGCACCAGTGCGTCACGAGAAGGACAATAGCCAACCTTATATGGCGCTATTTGCTCTAGCGTGAACCCAGACCTGGTAAGAAAGTCCTCACGAATCTGTGGGTGACCCACAAGCCAATCATGCATAATGTCCGCAGCATACCGATTAGCATCAACGTACCGATCACGTTGAGTGGCCATACGAATGGCTTCTGGTGACTTAAACTTATCTAGATTAATATGAAACCTATTAGATAGGTGCAATACAGCTTCAATAAAAGTAAGCTTATGCCAGATCATCACCCATTTAATGATGTCTCCATAATGACCTTCTCCACCATAATCCTTGAAACGCTTACGCTCAATATCAACTTTGAATGAAGGAGTGTTTTCCTCACGAAATGGCGAATTGCACACATAGCGTGAACCGCTAGCCTCAGTGGACCACTCCACGTGCGGTAAATCTGCTTGAATAAGATCGAGAATATCTATCTTGTCACGCAGAATGTTGCATGCACCAGGCATGTCGGTAAACAGTTTTTGGCTCGTCACTTTTTATCACCTTTTGATTTCATTAATTCGCGCATCTTGCGTTCCGACATATTATTAGAACCAAACTTCCAAGTCGGTTCAATCTCAGGCATGGTAGATTTTGCCATTAATATAGTTCCATCTTCCGCAACCGTAGTTGCTGGGATACTAGCAAAATCTCTTATATAGTTTAAATCTTCTCTAAATTGGCGTACACGTTCTTCCAACTCTGCTTTCGATATCGGGCGTTCATTTAATCTGTTATTAACCTCTTCATACAACTTTTGCGTTTTCTTGAGGCCGTCAACATCGGCTTGATGTTGCATTTGTTCAATTTGATATTGCTCTTTATATTTATGTTTAAGTATGCCACAATTTGCATATTGTGCGTCAGTAGCTTTACTTAAAATTTGTTGTATAACTTGTACACCCACCTGGTCGTTTGACACGTTCCACAAGAAATACAAATCACTATACGTACAGTCCGCCGCCAACCAAGATGTAACATCATTGTAAAGGCGGTGGAAAGTAAAATTATTTTTAACTCTATCCGGCTGAAGCGGATCCGTACGTGGTATCTTTATAAGTTTATACCAAAACTCCGGTGCCGCAAGAGCTACTTGTATGTAGTCTACACTAGGGTTGCGTAAAGTTCCAGCCTTTATATCTCTAAGAGGAGCATTCTTATCATATGCTTTAGCTGTACGATTCGTAATGGCAGTCATAATACTCTTAGGACTGGCATATAATACTGCTATCTCATAATAAATTGGATCAAATCGTTCATCTACCTCTCGATTAAAATATTTACCAGCTTGCGGATCGGTAGGTCGAGTGCCAACATACCAATGATAAGACGCCACCACCAAACTTTCTATTAATTCACGAGCATCACGGCTCATCACTCGTCTAAGTTTAGCAGGCGATATGATTGCTTCCACTAAATTCAAAATTCAACCTTCCATCTAGGTGTAAATGGAATATCTGAAGCAGACGTCTCAGTGATATTGTCAATATAATATGATTTAACATGGTTTAGTGATTGTTCAACTGCGTAAAACAACACGCCACTTTTACCATTACGCAGTGAGTAAGGTTCCACCAATCTCTTTGTACCATTGTACTTTATATATACCATTCTGAGCCGTTGAGCCGATTTACGAATGGTAGCAAGCTTATTGGCGGCCTCCATATATGGTTGCGTATCAGACATCTGAGTTACAGGTTCTGCCGGCGCAACATCTTTTTCCTGAATAGCAGGAAGCGTATGGTGAATACTCTGAGGAGTGATCGACGGGGTTAAACGTCGAACGGTGTCAACGATACGATCAAACAGTTTACTCATTTATTTACATACTCTAAATATTCGCGAGATGGTACGATACCTTGTTGACCTTGATACTTACCGTTGTATGCTGGTCCATCTCCAATGACTTCATAAAAGTAGATCTGGGCAATCCTCATATTAGAATAAACACGAATAGGATGAGATGCTACTATTTCTAATGTCCAAGTGCCACTCCATCCGATGTCTCCAAATCCAGCGGTTTGATGAATCTGTAGTCCAAGTCTACCAATCGAACTGACACCCGATAGACATGGAACATATTTCTTAGAACCAGTAGTTTCTGTAGTATAGCCCAAATATAAAACACCCTGCTCAAGTACATATCCATCATCTGGTATGGTAATAATCTCATATGGGTTGCGCGATTTTGGGTCAATTACACGCTGTGTGTAAACGGACAGCTGAGATCCTAAATGGAGATTATATGAATTGGGGTTTACTTTCGTAGGATCAAAACCCGTAATTTCGATATCACCTTTATTTACAGCCTCTGCAATTGCATTTCCACTTAGCATTGCCATTTACAACCTCAACCTAAAACTATCGCGTTTTGTGCTATATATTGTGATCTTCTAAAATCAGCATGATTATGAAGCATCGGAACGTTATCAACTATGTCAATCACCAAACCAACATCCTTACCAGGAAAAGAACGTACTACACGACCTATAAGTTGTCGAGCGTCTTTAGATGGGTATGCAAGAACGAGAGCGTTCAAAGAAGGTACATCTAGTCCATAAGCACCGATGTCGGATATAACAACTAAAAGTTCTTTCTTAGTAAGAGCTTGCAGAATTTCCTTACGTTCATCGGATGGGGTAGATCCGGTCAAGGTTGCAGTCACCAGATCATCCATTGCCTCAGCTAACTGCTTGCCGTAATCTAGTCGCTGATAGTATATGTAAACACTTTTACCCATATTAACTAGTTCACGAACTTGATCCGCTATAAACTCCGTACGTTCGGGGTTGTCAAGCACTTGAGTGTCTACGATGTCCTTATATGACAATTGTTCATACTGACCATACTTAGAAGGAGAGAAATCTTCATACGCCTTAACAGTGGGTGCTTCTACCATCCTAACGAACAAAGGCACATTTACGCCCAATTTAATAAAGTCAACCTTATCACGTGTATCAATTGCTACTTGTCCGAAATTGGCTTCGATCTGCAAACTTTCAGAAGCCTCTTCGTCTGTAGACCACACATACGGTGTGGCAGTTAAACCAATATATTTTGCAGCATTCACCAACTCGCACACGCCATTCACCGAATGCGAATCAGCGCCGTGAGCTTCATCAAAGATGAACAATTGAACAGTTGATAACCATGCACGTAATTCTGGCGCTTTACCAGTAGCTTTCTGTTTCTTCCCTACACCTAGAATAGATGATATCGACTGAATGGTTGCAATAGTCACATCTTTAAGTGTGAATTCTCCAGAACCAACTATACCAACTCCACCAGGAACAATCTTATCCATAAAATCAAAGGTCTGGTCGAGCAAAGTACGAGTATTGACAATTATCAAAGATACGGTCTGATATTTTTTTAACATCAAAGCCATCATCCACGTTTTACCGCTACCTGTAGATGAAACGACCATGCAATGACTATGCGGTTCTGTACACTCAGCTGCTTCTATTTGATAGGGATGTGGCGTGCCGTTAAGTTTAATAGCCGCTAGTTGCTTACATACAGGTGTGATTTTAGGTAGTGTACCCAACAATTTATATTCAATTTGTACACTATCCAAATAGTGCGTAACCCTTTTAAGCAAACCAGTACGAAACGTGTAATCTGTACCATTCAATAAATGATTGTACCCATCCCACTGTTTACGTTTGTACAAATAAGCAAATTTATATCCGTCAGGACGATATCTGAGTTGTTTACGCAGAGCTGTAATTAAATTGGCATCAATCGGTCTCTGGAATTTACAAAAAACCGGCCCAATTTCAATATTTATCATTTGTATTCACATGCGGTTTCATATCTGCATCACTAAATATCGGTGATAAGTGTGGAATCACGATCAGATCACCGGATACTGTACCGAACATACCATGACGTATGATATCCAAATACAATGCTCTATTTTGTTTGTCCGCAATCATTCTTCGCTTTTTCTTTATCCGCTTATTCATGCTAATACCCGTACACGTCTCTGCTTTTATTGTCTGATAAAGTCGTGGTCAACATTCGAGACGCGGAAGCGTATAGAGCATCTAATGCGTAAATAGTACGTAACAAAATTTCACTTGCAGCTTCTAGATCCTTATGCTTACTTTCTGAATACCCATCAGACTTTTCTGATTTTGCGATCTTCATAGTATAATATGCTGAATAAACAATCAAGTATAGAGAAGTAACGAAAGCTTTATTGTTAGCGTAAACCGGCAAAAGAGGCGCAATTTCTTGCGAATACGCTGTGTGGTTTGCCGAATATTGAGGTAGAGGTGATGCCAATACCGTACTATTCAGGTAAGTTGCTACTTCATGTGAAGATTTGTTCAAAACATTTAATACCGTAATGTGTTCCATTTACTTCCACAGTTCTGGTGCTGTCTTGACCATGTCTGAAAGCGACCACAAATATATAGTACTACCTTTATCTCCAGGTAATGTCATCAACTTTAAATTTGCAGCCTGTGGCGGTACCACATCTTTGGATGCTACAAATTGTTGACCAGCATGTGCAAATATTACCCAGGGTACTTTATCTGGAGCGCAGTCACGACACGATTGTTCAAACCACTGATACATCAACGGGTTAGTGGAAACTAATACCTGGTGAACACCCACGAATGTACGTACATTCTTGCATTCGATATGGTATTTAAAAGATGGATCATTGCAAGCTAAATCACCTGCCATATCGAAACCATTTTTTAAAGCAGACCCCCCAGATTGGGGGGTGCGCCTAAACTGTGATCCATTACCCCACCAAGTCTCTAATTTTTTAGCTACAGTACGCTCAAAACTCGCTCCACGAGCACGATTTGATTTACCAACCTTGCTCTGTACTTCGTGCTTTGACGGCTCAAAAATATGTTGACAGTCGGGGCATTGTAAACGCATTATGCAGAAGCTTCTTCCTGATGAAAGGCCATTCCACCATTTTTACCAATAGCTGCCAACACCAAAGTACGGATCTCACCCAACAAAGCAGGATTCGCACGTAGTTGCTTCAACAGATCAGTACGTCCATTAGCCTTAACTTTGCCAAATGTGAACCAAGAAGAATTCTGCGCAATAACACCAACTCTGATACCAGTTTCCATGTAATCTTTCAGAATGTCAACACCACGATTGTAGTTTACACCTTCTTCATCCTGAAACTGGTCCGTGTACACATCAATGCTAAAATGAAATGATTCACCTGGTTGATAAGGCGGAATAACCGCAGTTTTGTTCTTCTTGATACGAATACCACAAGAAACACCAACCTTCTTTTCAACAAATTCTCCGGTGTCCATAAGCACTTGTTTCAGAATCGGTTCAGTACGCGCCACATGGAAAATATTGGAAGCGAAAAAACCGAGAGCATTACCACCAGTTGATCCTTCCTTCTCTTCATATGGCTTGGTCATAGGTTTACCACGCATCTGATTAATGAACGCTACAATACTACCACTAGAGTTCACCAGTGGTGTAATTGCAGTTAATCCTTCAGCCATCAATTGAGCAGAGGTAGCCTTTTGACCCTGACCAACTTCATTAGACATAACCTGCTTGGGTGTCAATGCCGGACAAGAATCCACAATAATGAAATCTACTCCATTACGCACCAACATTTTGATGGCTTCAAAATAGTCTTCACCAGACAAAATCCGATCTGGAGTAGACTTAACCACCACAAGTTTGTCCCATTGAATACCAGCAGATTCCGCAAAGGGCCTACTTAGTGTACCCTCCGCGTCAAGAAATGCAACCACTTTGTTGACTTCTTGCCCTTTACTATTGATTTTTGTACACCGCTGAATGTATCCAGCGATTGTCATCATAGTGAGAGTTTTACCAGATCCTTCCCATCCAGAGATATCAACAACACGACCACCAAGTAGTCCACCACAACCAAGTGCAAGGTCCATCGACAGAATGCCAGTCGAAACCACAATGGGATCAATCATAGCTGATATGTCTGCCTTGAAATACTCATTTAGCCCAGTACGCAGCGAGTCAACATCTCCATTCTGGACGATAGATATTGCATCTGCGTCCTTCTTTTTCGCTTTTTTAAAGTCTACCATAGTAGCCTCCTATTTTTAGGGTAAAATTACGCGTTTGCGCGAACTTTCAAGGCTGCTACCAGCTTTTGAAGCGTTGGGGCGTCGGCGTCTGCGATATTGGCACTACCAATGGTATTAACAAAAAACGGCAACAAATTCTGCACCATGCCCATTGGTCCCTGAAACTCAGGGATAACAGTGCACAACCCATTAATCTCTTGCATTAGGCTATTTTTATCGACGCTAGAGGTTGCAGTGTCATCCCCCTCAGAGCCTTCATCCGCCTGCAATTCTTCGATCGCTTCCTTTAATGACTTCTCAGAACGTTTCAACACGTTCAAGTATGCCGGTGAATTAGCTTGGATCCAACCAAGAGTTTTACCACTATGTTTACCAGTCGTGACCACGATATCTCGTGGGTGCGGTGGCGGTGGCACAAAAGCTGTTGCGGCCACGTTTGGTGGAAACACCGGTTGCACCTGTACAGGAACACTTACAGTAGCTGGCATGATAGATGATCCAGGCTGCTGAGTTGTTTCCATAACTGTGTGAGTCATAGCCCTAGGAACAGAAACCGGTGTAGCTTCTTCTGTGGGTTGATCTCGACCACTAGACTTGAAAAATTGTGACGTAGGCAGTGCCGTCTGCGCTTGTTGCGGCTGAAAACTATTCGGAGCTGCATTTGGCGACGTGCCAGCAACAAAAGTAATAAGATCCTCAATAGAGGAGAAGGGGTTAAGTGCTGCAATAGCCTGAGCCATAGACGCCTTGATTTTTTCACCCAACATCTCACGACTGATAGGCGGATCAAAAGTGGTGGCGTCCATATTGGTGGCCACATACTCAGTGTCACGACCCGTACCTTTCTTGTACACTGACCAATCGCAAGCTGTGATAGAACGCCCAGTATCGTAATACTTTTTAAACTCAGTAAAAAGCTGATTACCTTGCACGATAACTTTCACATCGTTATCAGAGTAGGACCAAACCGGCAGCAAGTGCATCATTTTGCCCTTAAAATCAACCCGCGACCCATCCTGCTTAAACTTTTCGTGCGGCAACAATTTATCCCAAAGCGGATCCTTCATGGTGTTAAGCGGATGTTGTCGATCGGCGTAAACTGATCGATACTTACGAATGGTAACTGGTTGCCCAGCGTCATTCTGTACAGTGCAAGAGGCAATGTTGCGCATAAAAAAAGATTCTACATCTGCAGTTAGTGGCCGAACCAGGCGCTTTTTATCAGAATTAATAGTATACTGTACGTTATTGCCGTCCATTGATGAAAAACTCATGTTATGCTCCGTTAAGACTTTGTAGTTCTAGAATGATTTGGTCATATGGGTTGTTGTTGATATTTTTTATTCTATTCTCGTAAACTCGTTCTAGTTGAATTTTAGCCAACTGTAGAACTTTATTGGTGGCTTGCAAATTGGCTTCTTCTAATGTATAGCCACTTGCAGATACTTCTATCGCAAGTGTTTCGTACCCACCTATATTGAAAGTGCGACGTATAGTAACCGTCTCTGTGTGAGGACCATCTGTTATAAACATAAAATTCTATAGTAAATCGACTATTTCAAATACACATAATCATTATGGTCTGGACCTGTACCGATCATAACAACAGGTAGATTAGTAGTTACTTCCATCTTGTCTACGAAGGCCCGCACCAATGGATGCATAGTCTCAAATTCTTTACGACCACCCCTGACCTTGTATGCTGACCAATGCAAATATTGTGGAAAATTAAGAATTAGTTTAGTTGCGCCACCAAAGTCTGCTGACTCTTTCAATAACTGCCATGACTGATCGAACACGCGACGAACTTTTTTCGTAACTGTGGTTTTCTCCCTCTCAGAGAGAGTGTCTATCATATATTGAGGCATTTCGGCCTCTTTCCCTACCTGAGCCCAAGTTACTTCATGCTGATCTGACATGACGTCACCAGAGTAGCCAATTTGAACTCCGCTAGAATCGTAGTTATTACCCACCCGGATCGGAAACGTACGAACGTTCATATAAACGTCACCCACCATGCTAGGCAGAATGCCAAAATCAGCATATGCTTGTTGTGGGGTACAATCACGAAATGTGCAAAATGGATAATGCGTACCATGATTTAAAGACAGCGCAAAACCTTGTGACACTTCATGAAGGAAAGACCCATTCTGTAGAGCAGCACGTACCGCATACACATACTCCATAGGCGTCATGGCGTGATGCAATTCCCCCCACAATTCGACATCCTGCTGACGCATAGCTTTATCGGTATACGCAGCACCGCTACCCGACATCGTAGAGGAAATACGTAAAGTAGATTGTGTGCCACCCTGTGCCTCAGCGTCTCTGTGGCGTTGTTCAACAATCATAGCTCTGGGATGAATATTTACATCAGACAAACTGTATCCGGTTTGGCTAAGTTCTTTACGTAATTGTTGTCTTTCTATACCAGAGTTGGGACCAACCCACAGTTTAGAAACCTTAGTAGCAAGTACAGTAGATTTAAGTGCGGCTCCAGTTGGTAAGATTTTACCAACAAATTTATACTCACCATTGATGTAAGTATGTCCAGCGTTTGGATAATTCAGTGACGATAGATTAGGTGTATCAAAAATATCTGCCAGACGAGACGATGCGGCTCCTTTAGCGGAGCTGCCCCAAGCACTATCGTATATAGAATTGAACTTATTACCAATCATGTAAAATCCCTTCAGATCATATCTGAAATATTATCAGGTACGGTGGTATGAACTTTTAATACCACTCTATCTTTTTCATCTAAAAACAACCACGTTGGATAATGGATCACACGATGTTTAGTCAAAAAATGCAACTCATCCAATGGAGCGGTTTCAAACGTAATCCTAGTAAGTGGTAGTTGAGGAGCTGGATTGTTAGGTGTTGTGCCCCTACGCTGGAAAATTACAATTCTTGTAGATCTCATGTTTAAAACTTTTCGTCAAAAGATACATTACCATCTACAGCACTGATATAATTCGTAACTCGCGCTTCGAAAAAATTAGTGTGTACCTGGGTATCATTTAAAATCATAAAATTATATGGGTTCTCCACACCATACATAGGTGCTAAACCAAAATCCTTCATACGCAAATCTGCAGTATATTTAATAAATTGATGCATGCTAGACTTGCTTAGACCAACTACACCATAGTCTAGCGTATCGTCAGCGAAACCCATCTCACACGCAACGGCCTCTTGAAGCATGCTAGCGACCGACTTATTAAAGGTCGCTGGAAACAAATCAGGACGTTCACGACGTACGATATTAATAATCTCTAATGCAAAATTAAGGTGGTTACCTTCATCACGCATAGTCCATTCCGTGCCAGTGCTTAAACCAGGCAATAAACCACGACTACGTAAAGCATAAATATATGCAAACGCACTCATGAAAAATAGTCCTTCAACACCTAGAGCAAAAGCTGCCAAATTAATCATAAATTGCTTAATTTGTTCGTCCGTGTCCAGACTATTGATTGACATGATTGGATCAACCCACTTAGCACAAAATCTAGCCTTTTTGGCTATCGACGGAATTTTCTCTACAGCTTGAAACATTGCTGTGCGTTCATCGTGGTCAGGGACATACGTATCAAGCAGTCTCAAATAGAAATCGACATGGTTATTTTCCTCAAATAACTGTCTGCCTAAATACATTCTGGCTTCAGGAGAGTTAATATGCCTATAAAGATTCAAGGCTAAATTATTGGCTACAATAGTGTCTCCTGTAGCAAAAAATGCCACCAAACGATTAACCATGTGTCGTTCAGCCGGCGTCAATTTACGTTTAAGATCAATAACATCAGTCTTAAAATCAATTTCCTGTGGAGACCAATTAGAAGCTACCGCATCTGTGTACATCTTATACAACTGAGGGTATTTCATAGGACGAAGAGTAAGATTTTGGCCAACGTCAAGTATCATACTAAATCCATATAGTTATGTGCATGCTTCGCAATATTCAGGGTTTTCTAAAGAACAAGCAACAGCAGCAGTATCTGTTATGGTAAACTGCTTAAGCTTGGTTGCTGCACGGCTACGCAAATAATAAGAAGATTTCAACCCCGAGTCATGCAAATAAGAGTACATGGACGACAGCTTACCGATGGTAGGTTGTTCCATAAACAAATTAAGTGATTGACTCTGGTCTACATACGCACCACGCTCTGCTGCCATATCAATAAGTGATTTTTGCGACATTTCCCACGCTGTTTTGTATAGTACTTTTATACTATCAGGCAAACCATTAATATTTTGAATAGAACCTTCTGCCTGTTTTATGATATTTTTAATCTCGTCAGTCCACATGCCCAATGCACGCAAATGCGACACCAGATATTTATTAATTTGGATAAAATCACCCGACATCGTCTTTCTAGTGAAGAGATTTGAAACCAAAGGTTCAATACTCTCATAACAACCAGCTATTGAAGCGATTGTTGCAGTAGGAGCAATCGCAATCAACAAAGAATTACGCAATCCATGCTGTGCTATTTCAGTTTTTAGAGACGCCCAATCATAATTCATATACGAAGCCGGTTCCTTCCACAAGTCAAATTGTAGTAGACCGTTAGCAGCCTTCGTTTCATAAAAAGTTTGATGTGGCCCAAATTTTTTGGCTAACTCGCAAGATGCTCTAAGCGCATAAAAGTAAATAGTCTCGTGGATAGAAGTACTTAACTTTTTAGCTTCACTTGACTCGAATGGCAGTCCTAACTTCAAAAATACATCATGCAAACCCATTACACCCAAACCAATTGGTCGCCATTGGTTATTCGAGTACTTTGCCTCTTTTATTTGATAAAGATTTCCATCTATTACCCTATCTAGGGATGGCACCACAGACGTTACAATCGTTCCAAGTAACTCATGATTAAATTGTTTATTCTCAGTTACTAGTTTAGCTAGATTAATAGAACCTAAATTACATACAGCCGTCTCTGACTCTGAAGTAACTTCCTCAATTTCAGTGCACAAATTACTACTATGAATAGTACGCCCAGACTTACCAGTCTGGTTGCTCTTTAAATTTGCATGATCTTTGAAGCACATCCAACCGTTTCCGGTTTCTCCAATAGTGCGCATCATAGCAGCATACAAAGTTCTAGCAGGTAACTGTTTTTTAGCTAGCCCGCGCTCTTCAGCTTCCATGTATGCTTCTTCAAAAGAAACACCGTATAGATCAACAAAGTGAGGAACATCTGCGGGGTCAAATAAAGACCATTGCATATCTTTTTCGACACGATGCATAAAGAGAGATGGAACCCAATTTGCGATGTTAAGATTGTAAGTACGGCGTGATGGATCACCCGTTTGATTTTTTAGTTCCAAAAAATCTTCAATGTCGGCATGCCATGTTTCCATGTAAACAGCACAAGCCCCTTTACGTTTTGACCCCTGAGACACAGCTGCAACAGATGAATCTAGAGTTTTGATAAATGGGACAATACCAAATGACTTACCATTTGTACCACGAATCAATGATCCCTCTGACCGCAAACGACTAAAGGACACACCTATACCACCAGAAAACTTAGACAGCCGAGCCACATCAGAATATGTCTTATAAATAGCCTCTAAATCGTCTTGTGGGCTATCCATTAAAAAACAGGACGACATCTGTGTATGAGTTGTGCCAGAATTAAAAAGCGTAGGAGATGAAGGCAAATAGGACAAAGTCGCCATCAAATGATACAAATTTAATGCGTCTTCCCTAGTAAAAGAAAGTCCAAGAGCAACACGCATAAAGAAATATTGAGGAGACTCAATAATCTGTTGAGTAACAGGATCTCTCAACAAATATCTATCGTAAACTGTTTGCAGACCAAAATATTCAAAATGTTTGGTGGTGTAACTAGCACATATTTCTGGGGACAAATTAAACTTATAAGCAAATGCTAAAGTGCGATCCGAGACTAACTTGGTGGCATGACCGTGTTCAATAGACTCAGTAAACGAAGTTATGCCAGATTCCACTAATTCTAGATTGATCTTATCATTTAAAAGATTCACAGCAACCTTAGAATAATTAGGCTCTTGTGCAATCATCATATCTGCTGTGGTGATAGCGAGATTCACCATTTCTCTATAGGATGTACTATCTGATACACCACTGTAGACCTTTTCTATCAAAACATCAGCGTCTACAAAATCAACATCAACACAAGCGTCCTTAATAAAGGAAAAATTATATGTCGCAGTCATAATTATTAGAATTCCGAGTAGGTGTAGAAAACGCGGGTATAAAAGAGCATTCCGACAGATTATTCGGTGTATGTGAGATAGATGGAAATTTCAATACTAAATCAAACCGACATTACGCATAGCGATTTTCATATGGTCGGCTGCTTCAGATGGGTGAGAAACAATAAAATCAATCATATTCGAGCGAATACGACTCATACGTGACGCGACAAAAGTCTTGTTTACACCAAGTTTGTCACCAATTGCCTGGCAATAGTTCACCACATTCTCAAAATCTAGGTACCCATCCTCGGTATCCGGGTTGTTAACCAACAATCCCACAATTTGAGCAGAGCGGGTTTCCTTACCATTATGCTGTAACTGCTGCTGGAATTCCATCATAAGATCATGTAGGAGACCTTGTATCATATTCTCATCGGTACTCACATCTACAGCCGGTTGTGTAGCAAGCTGTACTACACCATCATACACGTGTTGTGTCACAGTTTGTGTGTGTGACTGACATTTCGGGCAAGTGTGTTTATGGTCTTGTACTCCTGTATATCCACATGCGATACACTGTTTCTTTATATTTTTACGGTATACGTTTACTACATAATTACGAACCCCAAATTGACCCTGCATACGAAGATAGTACATAGGATTATTTTGAGAATACTTTCCCGCGTCTTCTACTGTATCTCCGTTTTTTTCTGCTGGAGGCCCAAATAATTTAGCTTTAGGGAGATACTTGAAAACAGTTTCCCAAAAAACCGACACCAAATCGTGTCTATCATATAAGTACTGGTGGTGATTGGTAAGATCTTTACGTACCAAGTCAAATACATGACCCTGACGTTTCAGATTTGTAGTAGTGTAGTTCTCTATCCCAGACACAGCATCCATAAATGCTTGCACCTGCTTATTTTGACGTACATTAATGAGAAGTTCGTTGGCGTAGTCGTTTTCAATGCGCATGTGAGTGTAGCTCCTTAAATGAATAAGTTTGCAATGCTTGTGCCACAGTAGAATTTGTTTATTTGACGCGGTATAGTTTAATGTTAAGTTTAATTTTTATCTTACACATCGTTACATTGTATTACATTTTTGTTATCGCAGCCCTTCGTAAAACCTCTCTGTTAAGAGGAGAAGGCGCATAGTGTTTAAGTTAAAGTTTAGTGTTTACTCCAAAAGCATGAGTCTTACGCCCTGCTTGAAAACTACTGTTCCGTGGGGCTGCTAACACACTCGTTTGATGAGTGTCGAAGAAACTGATACGTTTTAATTCTGGTTTAAACCCAAAATTAAGAGAAACGTTTTCGTTTTCTTCTATGTTAAGCTGCCCCTCTAAGTATTGAACGCATTCGTTGTCTTTAAACATCGACTGAATTAAACCAGTGTAATGCGTTTTTACTTTTTCTAAGGCTCTGTCAGGTACATCATCTACTTTTGTAACAAGCGGACCTTTATTATCGGGCCAGAGATATAGAGTTGTTGACTCGCCATCTCCACAAAGCAATTGATACTGTTCAGTAGTTGAAACCTGGGCTGTCTCTTGACTAAGTTCATGAATGTGACGCCTAGGTGCCTTAGTTTTATAAACAAAGGTATGACCTATTTGTACACGGATACGGTTAGTTAACCTACCTTTTAAATTTAAAGTCGATATTACTTGTTCGGCTTGTCTGTCTGGGTTAGGATTACCAGTTCGAAGTTTACCCATACCTTGTTTGATTAGGTGGGCCTTACGTTTTTGACTTATGTTAGCATTTGTGAAGTCATCTACGTCAAATTCAAAACCACGTGGTATGGTTTCACCCAATCCAAGGTCAATAATTCTCTTAGTGTATCTTTGACATGTAGTGCGATCAATGTGTAAAATAGAGGCATGAGCGCCTCTGTTCATTCCATCACAAGAATATGCTACACAGATGCTATGATAAAGAAGCGCGCACGTATCTCGATTTGAAGCACCAAATAAATATTTTGAAGGAATTGAGATAAGTTTTACATTTTTATAAAATGTCTCAATACTTACCGGGTTACCTGCTTCAGCGAATGCAGTTTTTGGATTAGCGTAGGTGTCTATTTCTTCATATTTGCGATGTGTTGGGATATCTACACCACAATTATTTTCCACAGTTTTATTATCAAACTTAATTAAAAATTGTACCCAGTCGTCATGGGTAAAATTAATGTTATATCTATATTTAAGCGCTATACATTTAGCTTCTAGTTCAGAAATAGGAATAGACGCAGAACTTTTCTTTAGTAGGTGGCTTGTTGCCTTTAACTTCCTATATTCTACCTGAAATTTTTTACGAGAAGTTTCAGCAAGAATATAAGCGCGTTGAGACAGATTCATGTCTGTGTCGCGCCTTGGCGAATCTTCTATTTTGCTGTCAAAATCACCATACCATGCGTAAGTATCGCCATTTTCTTTATATTGAAGTTCTAGCGGCTGTTTGCCGCTATTTTTATACTGGTATAGATTTTGAGTTACAGTTCTATAGTCTTGGTCCATAGCAGCTGCTATTGCTGCTGCTACAGTTTTATGATTGTGTGGCCGAATGAAATCTTTAGTATGTATAATGTTGGTTTCTGCAAAATCTGCCACGCTAGATAGCATACGATTTGCAATCTTATCTACATTTATACGAGAATTACCGATGCGTTTGTAGAACTCAGTGGCTATTGTTTTAAATTTACTGTATCTAATCCAACCAGTAAATTTTTTATTCGATTCTTTAGCTATCTGAATATATACGCGATTTACTTGACGCAAAACCAACCACAACGAATATTCAGCTGATTGGTTGTATTTTGACACCCATATGTTTATATTAGACTGTACACTTATAGGAACTTCATTGTGAAGTTCTACGACTCTATCTACTAGATAGTCTAATGTGTACTTATTATTAACCATTAAAAGACAGCATCAAAGAACAATCACGTTGAGTTATTTTTTGTTAGATTGAGCGCAGAAATTTGTGATCTAAGCCAGTCCATGTCAAATAGACTTCCTGGACATGCGTGGGCGACCGTCAGTTTTTCAGGGAAAGAAGTGCCATGTGGTCCAAGTTCGGTGTGACCACGAATTTCCGGCATATTTTGTCCGTCGTTAAGGACAATTTGTGCAACTTCTGCAACCATCTCTACAATAGAAGTAAGTTGAGCTGGTGTAGGTGTATTATTACGTGAGCCCTCAGCTGGGGCGAAATCACCATAAAGAACCAAACCTACAGAAGTTTTATTAAAGCTTAAAGCATGGTATGCAACTTCATCCCAAGCAATCATGTAATCTTTAGTTCCATCTTGTCTAATAGCTGCATGGTATGAATTTGGGTGTTCAGCGGCGTTAATCTCGGGGCCGGTAAAACCTTCCTCGGAACGATGGATTACAATATATGAAATTTGTCTCATTTATTATGTACCACAGTAGTTTCAGCGTGTGGCGCTGAAATGGTAGGTTTTTGAGAAGCTTCTTTATTCTCATTAGTTGGATGAGTTGTTTCATGTACTTCAACTGTTGCCGCATTAGTAGGTACAACCATAGGAGCAACTGCGCCAGTTTGCGCATCCACAGTGTATTTAGAAATATCGATACCTAGTCTAGTTCCTATCATAATCAACAAAGACTGTTTTTGATGCAGCAACACTTGCTGCTTAAGAGATATATTTTCAAGACGTGTTTGTTCTACTTCTGTAAGCTTAAAGTTTGTCATGTTTCCTCTATAATGTATGATCTACTATGCGTCCCCGATTATCACAAATGAGAAATTAGCAGACGCTTCATAATTACTTGCTGTATGGAACGATACGTTAAAACTATTTTGACCGCTAACCAAGTATGGAGTGCTAATCTCAGCGGCATAAGCAAAACCACCCGACGAAAATGATGAATTATTCAAAGATTGGACAAAAATAAATGCTGGCCCATTCACTATGGCTGCACCAAGTGTGATAGTTACATATGTAATACCACCACTGGTGACGTTGTTGTAAGTGCCGTTGTTTGCTATGCCTGTAGCTGCAGTCAATCCCAGCGGACCACCGCCAGAATTACCAATAACCACCGCTTTGCCTAACACGCGAAGATCTCTATATAAACCATTGCCTATTGTAGACGCGGCAGCTGCCGGACTGTTAACCGATACATGACCAGTAGTTGTTGCATTACCTGTAATTTCAACAGTTCCTGTAAGATTTATACTAGGTGAAGTAAGGTTTAATACACTAGCATTAACGATATTGTCTACATATAGTGTGTCCCAAATTGCGGACGCAGAGCCCAAATTTAAATTATTGGAAGTATTAGGAAGAATACTTAGATCAGTAAACATGTCTAAATTAACGGGGTCAAATGTCAATAACGTTTTGTATGTTGAATAGTCTCCGTTTGTGGAAGTGTTAACAATAAAGGACAACAACCCATCTTCGAATTCTAGACCATATAGTTGTGTTGGCGTAGCCGATGGAAGACCATCACTGCTGTTACGCAGTTGTAAAATTTTATTAGTTGACACATCGATATTAACTTGATAACCGTTATCTACAGTTAATCCTTTTGTATTATCTGTAAATAAAACGCGCTTGTTTAGGTACCAAAGAGCCCCAACATCAACACTGCCCATACTAAACACACCAGTGTTATCACTGATTTCGTTGTATGACTCAGTTCCAAAAATATTACGATTGTTATAAATAGTATTTGGACTGTTAGCTACGCCAAATCCATTGCCTACAAAACCAGTACTTGAACCAGAATATGGTGCAGCCGCAATACAAAGTGAGGTGTTTAAATTTGACGGTAAAGCAAACACGGTTAAAGTATCTGTCAAATTGGCGGTATATGTTGACCAGCTAGATAAAGCTGCGACATACAAATCGATGTAGGTGGAATACGTAGCGTCGTACAGCCGAATGACTGACGCTGTGGTAGGAACCGCAATAGCACTACCTATTGTCCCGGTAGGAGGAGTCCATGCAAGAGTGTTTCCAGAGGCTGTATAAGTTATAGTGCCTGAACCAGCAACAACACCACGATGCAAACCGGCTAATTGTACTACCGTTTGTAACGGTGTTCCGGATGTAGCAAATCTGACACGTTCAAATTTAGCAACATTCGCAATGGTATTCGCACCAGCAGTTAAGTAGATGTCAAACAATGACAGGCTATTGTTGGTTACATCGTTAAATGTGACTGTAGTTGTGCCAATACCAATATATTGCACACCACCAAGATAGAAAGAATCACCACTTCCGGGTGCAGTAATAGCAACTGTATCAGGAGACGGCGCAGTTTGTGGGGTGCACATAAAAATAAATGACGACGAACCGCGCACTACGCCATTAGCGTGGAAAATTTCTTGGTGTGTTTGAGTTGGATCGGTCGTAACACCCAAATCGGCCAATGTCAAACCGTGTGGATTTGCTTTGGTAGGTACGCCACTACCAATATAACTGCGATGTAGAATATCATCAGCAGTGAATGTGGGCACCACTTGAGAATACAAATTGGTAATTTGTAAAGTGTCGGATGTGCTTGAGGTAGGTAAACTAGGAAATACAATCAACACCGACAGTGTATGACCACTTAGAGCTGTAAGTGTATATGATCCTGAGTTCAGAATTGTAACGGGAGTGCCGGCAGTAGTATCTCCCGGGGCTGTCCACGAAAGTGTTGAGGCACCAGAAACGTACGTAAACGTAAGTGTTCCTGTACCGGATGGCGTAGTTCTATCGATAGTCAATACCGACACGCCGGTGACCAAGTTTGTTAAATTGGATACTTGAAGAGCACCACCAATAGCAGTCGCGTTAACTATCGCAGTTGAAGTAAGAGGAACGCCAATGCCTTGAGCCGTAACGATGCCTAACAACAATGCACGGTCTTGTGCGTCATTGGTAGTATTGGAATCGGTTGCTGGTAAAGCATTAAATTGTGTTTGAGTGTATATCCTAACTCGAACACTAGGATTAGCTTCAGTTGGATAGCTATTACCATTAGTTTCGTGTGGTTGTGGGTCGTCATATGTTTCAGTATAAAATGCAACAACATAATTCAGAACGCCAACAGTATAGCTTGCCAAAGCTAGATTAGTAACAGCGGACGGAACAGTTACATATTCACCATTTGGTGCGTAACCGGTGCCGGCTGCTACATTTACGTTGGTGGCATTTACAGAATTTACAGATACCACGCAACCGCTTGTGACACCAGTTGTATCTGTGGCTAGCAGTCGTGATAAAATAGCATTAATTTTACTCGACTCAGTGAACTGAAGATTGTCACTTTCGACAATTACCCCACTTGGGTACAATGAACGTTGCATGATAATACTCCTATTATAGACCTGGGGTAGATGCTAAGGTTAAGCCCTTGATACAGGCGCTGGACAATCTAATATCTCGCACATCTGTTATGTTATCAAACGTTAACCTAATCTGATAGTATTTGTTTACCGTATCCACTGTATCGTTTATATTAAATGGTACATATGTTGCTGTGGCTAGATCTGTAACAGTCGCCGCATTGCGTATTTCGGCGGTAACGCTTACCACTCTTGAAGGGTCAGTGATGCGCTGGTTGTAAGTAAACGAATATATGGCAGTAGGATCGTACTGTGCGGCATCTATATTAACGGTTAATGAATCTACATAACGCCAAGAAGCAAAAGGTATTGTGCGTTGAGTAATACCGTTATCTGCTATTAGGTTAGAACTTATTTGATCCATATCTGATCTGCGTGGAAGCGTTGCCGTATATGTATTTGAAAAATTTAGTTGAATTGTTTGTGTGACTGTCTCAATACCAGACAAGTGACGATTCCATAACACATAATCGGCAAACCAAATATTGCTTGAGAATGTGCTTAGATCAAGCACGCCAGTTTCAGCTTGTGTTAATATATGGTAATCCATAGTGACGGACAATGTACTATCAAAACTACCGGTTATTAAAATTGTTTGACCATCTACAAATGACCACATGTCGTTAGTAAGTGGTATTCCATTATTGTAAAGTGTAGAATTTGACTGATTTTGATCACTTAAATATGTAAGTTTGTATTGATCACCGGTACTTGATTGTAGCTCATCTCCTTTCACTAAGTTTGACATGATTGGCACAACGTTGCTGAATCTATCAGGTGTTCTAGTTACAACGGTCATGTTGTTAAGAGTAGCCATGTTCCAATCTTCTGAAGTGAAATATCCCACAACTGTTTGACCAACATTAAATGCTTCCACATAATTTTGGGCATTATGAGAAGCAGAAATAAGGCCACTAGTTACCGGTACTGCTATACCTAAATCTAGAATTTCGTTAGAATTCAATGCATCAGGGCACCAAATATACATCAATTCACCGAAGTTCTGAACGCTGTCCGTGCGTGGTACTGTAGCGTCACCTAAATACAACCCGGTGAACCCAATCTTTGTCAAAGCCACACGATCTACGATGAACGCACTACTGCCAGTATTCTCAATAGAAACCGTCAGAGTTGTTGCTTCCACGGGTATATTGATGGTTAGTGTGGCCAGAGATGGATAGACAGCCCCAGGAGTAACAACTACAGTGGACCCAGTGAATGTACCACCATTATCGAACACTGCTTTTATTTCAATATTTTCACTGGTGTTTGTGGTGCCGTTAATATTGCGTACCCAGGCGTTTATTCTAACGCTGTAACCTGTCAATGCAGGTGGTATTTTTAGTGTCTGATTTAAACTCTCACCGGCCGCAACTGGAGTTAACGATAAAGCCTTGGTATCATAAACTCCTATAGGCACAATTTCACCTTGTGCCGGTGACGACCAGTTATTCGGGTACCCCGACCCATACACATTTACAGTATAAGTTGTAACAGTATTTGGTGCGTTAGCCTCATTAATGGTTACAGTTAAATCACCGAAACTTCGTGTGCTCTTCACATCTCTAGTCATGAAAACAGCGGGAGTCAAATCTGCGTTCACGTATGTCGTTGATACCGGTGCCGCCAATGTTAGTGTGTCATCACCCACAGATGCAATAACACCAGATACTGCAGTAACTGACTCGCCTAAAGAAGCAAATCTAAATATACCACTAGAAGGGCTTTCAGACGAAGATGTAAAATTTACAAACCCCGCCGACACTGGTATATTGTATGTACCTGGAGTAAGCGTGCTGTACACTACCAATAAATCAAGAGAAGTACCATTATGTGATGTAACCGTGTAGTGTCCGTTGTCCGGTATTACAGTAGCCGCACCAACGCTATCGCCTGGTGCAGCCCAAGTCATATTTGTTCCATCCCAAGTTAAAGTGCCAGTACCAACAGCTGTGTTGGAAGACATGTTCAATATAGCGACGTTCCCTAGTGTTGG
>Ga0116227_10000080_pt1 | contig 159395 bp, 130 predicted proteins | sample S1TSphgellanicum_FD_89693 | JGI IMG/M metagenome (GOLD analysis project Ga0116227, IMG submission 89693) | Host-associated microbial communities from peat moss isolated from Minnesota, USA - S1T2_Fb - Sphagnum magellanicum MG | ecosystem: Host-associated > Plants > Peat moss > Unclassified...
TACCTGACGCACGGCTACTACGCCGCCGAAGTCACGACCACGATCACGCCGATCGACCGCGACCGCGTCGGCCTGCTGTTCTCGGTGATCGAAGGACCGAGCGCGAAGATCCGCCAGGTCAACCTGATCGGCAACAAGGTGTTCAGCGACAGCACGCTGCACGACGAAATGCAGTTGTCCACGCCGAACTGGTTCTCGTGGTACACGAAGAACGACCTGTACTCGAAAGACAAGCTGACCACCGACCTCGAGAACCTGCGTTCGTACTATCTGGATCGCGGCTACCTCGAGTTCAACATCGATTCGACCCAGGTCTCGCTATCGCCGGACAAGAAGGACATGTACCTCACGCTCACGATTCACGAGGGCGAGCCGTACACGATTTCAGGCATCCACCTGTCGGGCAACCTGCTGGATCGCGAAGCCGAGCTGCAGAAGCTGGTCAAGATCAAGCCGGGCGACCGCTTCTCGGCCGCCAAACTGAAGGCGGCCACCAAGGCGATGGTCGACAAGCTCGGCGAGTACGGCTACGCATTCGCCACGGTGAACGCGCAGCCGCAGATCGACCAGCAGCATCACACGGTCGACCTGACGCTGCAGGTGGATCCGAGCCGCCGGGTGTATGTGCGGACCATCAACATCGTCGGCAATACCCGCACGCGCGACGAAGTGATCCGCCGCGAAATGCGCCAGCTCGAAAGCTCGTGGTTCGACTCGAGCCGCCTCGCGCTGTCGAAAGACCGCATCAACCGGCTTGGCTACTTCACCGATGTCCAGGTCACCACCGTGCCGGTGGAAGGCACCGCCGACGAAGTCGACATCGACGTGAAGGTCACGGAAAAACCGACCGGTTCCCTCACGCTGGGTCTCGGCTACGGTTCCGGCGAAGGCCCGATCATTTCGGCGGGCATCTCGCAGGACAACGTGTTCGGCTCGGGCACGAGCCTCGCGCTCAACGTCAACACGGCAACCACGTTCCGCACGCTGACCGTGACCCAGGTGGACCCGTACTTCACGGTGGACGGCATCAAGCGCATTACGGACGTCTACTACAAAACCAGCGAGCCGCTCTATTACTCGAACGTGACCGATACGAGCTTCCGCATCATCACGCTCGGCGCGGACCTCAAGTTCGGCGTGCCGTTCTCGGAGTCGGACATGGTCTACTTCGGCACGGGCATCGAGCAGGACCGGCTCGACGTCGATGCGACCACGCCGCAAAGCTATATCGACTACGTGAACGACTTCGGCCGCGTGTCGAACAACATTCCGCTGACGATAGGCTGGTCGCGCGACAATCGCGACAGCGCGCTGGTGCCGAGCCGCGGTTACTTCACCCAGTTCAACGCCGAGTACGGCACGCCGATCGCCACTACGACGTACTACAAGGCCGATCTCCAGGCGCAGTATTACTACTCGTTTTCGAAAGGCTTCGTGCTGGGCCTGAACTTCCAGGGCGGCTACGGCAACGGCCTCGAAGGACAGCCGTATCCGATCTTCAAGAACTACTACGCCGGCGGTATCGGTTCGGTGCGCGGCTACGAGCCGAGTTCGCTGGGTCCGCGCGACGCGACCACCGGCGACCCGATCGGCGGCTCGAAGATGGTGGTCGGCAACGTCGAACTGACGTTCCCGCTGCCGGGCACCGGCTACGACCGCACGCTGCGCGTCTTCACCTTCGTCGACGGCGGCAACGTCTGGGGTTCGGAAGGCAGCAGCACGGGCGCCAACGGCTTGCGCTACAGCTATGGCGCCGGTCTCGAATGGATTTCGCCCATCGGCCCGCTCAAGCTCGACTTCGGTCTGCCGATCGTCCGGCACGCCGGCGACCAGTATCAGAAGTTCCAGTTCCAGATCGGCACCGCATTCTGACGCGGCTGCCAGCTTCGCGACAGGCCGCGCCTCTTCGATGCGCGGCCTTTTGCATTTCTAACTAATCGCTTTCGTCGCATTACGTTTAACCGACATGACGCCACTGCATCTTTCGGATCGGACCGAACCGTTACCGTAGATTACGCAGCGCCCTCGTAGTAACTCCTCGCAATCTCTTCAACGCTCGCGATGTGCGGCGAGGCCGCCCCGGCACATTAAACTCCCACGCATGGCTATCCAAATTCTGGTTGTCGACGACGACGCCGATCTGCGCGACCTGCTGCGCAACTATCTGGGCGGTGCGGGCTTCGAGGTCTCCGTGCTGCACGATGCCGCCGCGCTGGAGCGCCGGCTCGAACGCGAACGTCCCGATCTGATCGTGCTCGACCTGATGATGTCGGACATCGATGGCCTGACCGCGCTGCGCAAATTGCGCGCCACCGGCGACGACCTGCCGGTTATCATCCTCACCGCCAAAGCCGACGACGTGGACCGGATCATCGGTCTCGAACTGGGCGCGGACGACTTCCTCGCCAAGCCCTTCAATCCGCGCGAGTTGCTGGCCCGCATCCAGGCGGTGCTGCGGCGCCGCACGTCGCCGTCGGCGGCCGCGCCGGAACATCGCGAACCGTTCAGCTTCGGCGGCTTCATGCTCGACTTCCAGTCGCGCACGCTAAGCCAGCGCGGCCGGCCGATCATGCTGCCGGACAGCGTGTTCGCCTTGCTGCGCATCTTTGTGGACCATCCGCTGCATGCGCTTAACCGGGAGCGTCTGCTCGAATTACTGCACGGTCCGCAATACGACGGCACCGACCGCGGCATCGACGTCCAGGTGTGGCGCCTGCGCCGCATCCTCGAAGCCGATCCGTCCGCGCCGCGCTTCATCCAGACCGTGCGCGGCCGCGGCTATATGTTCGTCCCGGCGGGCACCGCGCAGGAGGAGTCGTCATGACGCCGCCGCAACATCGCACGCAACGCTGCGACTCCGTCAGACCTTTGTCAAAGAGCGGCTCGATGGTGACAACGGACAGTAAACGTGGCACTTTGCGCAGTTGCGACAAATCCTGCTTTCCTGCTCCGGCCCGCTACCCCGAAGCGGGCACATGAACCGGTCCGCGCAGGCAGTGCCAGTAGTTCTTGCCGGTCCGGCCAGGTTGGGCCGGACCAAACCAATCTTCAATAGCAATAAAAGTTTTCGGAGAAGAATATGAGCGAAGCCGTGTCCACGAAGCCGAAGCGCTCGCGCCTCAGGCTCGTCCTGATCGCGGTCATCGTGCTGGTGCTGATTGCAGTCGTGGTCCTGCACGTGCTGCACCAGAAGAAGCCGGTGCGCGGCGCGCCGCCGCAAGTGGTGACCACGGCCGCCGCGACACTCGGCTCGATGCCGGAAACGCTGAGCGAACTCGGCACGGTAACGCCGACCGCGACCGTCACGGTATTGCCGCAACTGAGCGGCTATCTGACCGCCGTCGGGTATCACGAAGGCCAGGACGTGCAGAAAGGCCAGTTCCTCGCCCAGATCGATCCGCGCCAGTATGAGATCGACAAGCAGCAGGCCCAGGCCACGCTCGCCAAGGACCAGGCCTCGCTCGCCCAGGCCCGCTCCGACCTCGCGCGCTATACGCAGTTGAACGAGCACAAGTCGATCGCCGAGCAGACCTTCGTCGACCAGCAGTTTCTCGTCCAGCAGGACGAGGCCGCGGTCAAGTCGGACCTCGCCAACATTGCGCAGTTCGACCTCGATCTGACCTATTGCCGGATCACCGCGCCGGTGTCCGGGCGCGTCGGCCTGCGTCTGGTCGACCCGGGCAACTACGTGACGGCGTCGTCCTCGCCCGGCATCGTGGTGATCACCACGATGAAGCCGACCACGGTGCAGTTCACCGTGCCGCAGGACTCGCTCGCCAAGGTGCTGCAGCGCATGGGCACCGGCGCCGACCTGGCGGTCACGGCCTACAGCAGCGACAACTCGAAGGAGATCGCCACCGGCACGCTGTACGCGGTGAGCAACCAGATGGCGACGGCCACCGGCACGGTGACCTTGCGCGCCACCTTCGCCAACGACGACGAGGCGCTGTTCCCGAACGAGTTCGTCAACGTCAAGCTGCTGGTCGACACGCTGCAGAACGCCGTGCTGGTCCCGACGCCGGCGGTGCAGACCGGCGCGCCGGGCGACTATGTGTACCTCGTGAACCCGGCCAACAGTACCGTCTCCGTGCATAAGGTCACGCTGGGACCGAGCGACGGCAAGAACACCGTGATTGCGTCGGGCCTGTCCGCCGGCGACGTCGTGGTGACGGACGGCACCGATCGCCTGAGCGACGGCGCGCCGATCAAGGCAGCGGCTGCACGGCCGGCCTCGGGTGCTTCCGGCGCCGAGGCAGGATCGGCGGCGCAAGCGGGGGCCGCGAGCGGCGCCCATGCCCATCACAAGCGGCCCCAGGGCGGCGCATCAGGGGCGTCCGGGGCCTCTGCCGATTCAGCCGACGCAGCTTCGTAGAAGCGGACCCATTCGCCGATGAATATCTCCCGTCTGTTTATTCTTAGACCCGTAGCGACGCTGCTGCTGATGGTCGCCCTCGTGCTCGTGGGCCTCGTCGCGGTACGCGTGCTGCCGGTCTCCTCGCTACCGAACGTCGACTATCCGACCATCCAGGTGCAGACCTTCTATCCGGGCGCGAGCCCGGATGTGATGGCCACCACGGTGACTGCCCCGCTCGAGGTGCAACTGGGCGAGATCCCAGGCTTGCAGCAGATGACGTCCTATAGTTCGGACGGCGCCTCGGTCATCACGCTGCAGTTCGACCTCTCGCTGAACCTCGACGTCGCCGAACAGAACGTCCAGCAGGCCATCAACGCGGCCAACAGCTACCTGCCGAGCGGCCTGCCCGCGCCGCCGACCTACGCCAAGGTCAACCCGGCCGACCAGCCGATCCTGACGCTCGCGGTGACCTCCACCTCGATGTCGCTCACGCAGCTCGAGGACGCCGCCAACAACCGCCTCGGCACCAAGATTTCGGAAGTGTCGGGCGTGGGTGTCGTGACGACGAGCGGCGGCAACGTGCCCGCCATTCGCGTCGAAGCCGATCCGCAAAAACTCGCCGCCTACGGCCTGAATATCGACGATCTGCGCACCCTGCTCAGCTACGTCAACGTGAGCCAGCCGAAGGGCAACTTCGACGGGCCGGACCTCGACTACACGATCAACGGCAACGACCAGATCTCCGATCCGAAAGACTATATGGATACGGTGGTCGCCTACCAGAACGGCGCGCCGGTGTTCATGCGCGACGTCGCGAAGGTGACCTCGGCCGCCCAGGACGTCGAGCGCGGCGCCTGGTACAACGGCACGCCCGCCATCGTGCTGAACGTGCAGCGCCAGCCGGGCGCGAACGTGATCGCCACCGTCAACCAGATCATGAAGCAGTTGCCGCAGCTCGAATCGACGCTGCCGGCCGGCATGAAGGTTACGGTGGTGTCGGACAGCACCGGCGTGATCCGCTCGTCGGTCTCCGACGCGGCGCTCGAACTGGTGCTCGCCATCGTGCTGGTGGTGGCGGTGATCTTCGTGTTCCTGCGCAACGTGCCGGCCACGATCATCCCGAGCGTGTCGGTGCCGGTTTCGCTGATCGGCACGCTGGCCGTGATGTACCAGCTGAACTACTCGATCGACAACCTCTCGCTGATGGCGCTGATCATCGCCACCGGCTTCGTGGTGGACGACTCGATCGTGATGATCGAGAACATCGTGCGCTATCTCGAGGAGGGCAAAACGCCGCTCGAGGCCGCGCTCGAAGGCGCCGGGCAGATCGGCTTCACGATTCTCTCGCTGACCATCTCGCTGATCGCCGTGCTGATTCCGCTGCTCTTCATGGGCGGCGTGATCGGGCGTCTGTTCAGCGAATTCGCGGTGACGCTCGCGGTCACCATCGTGCTGTCGGCGGTGGTTTCGCTGACGGTGGTGCCGATGCTGTGCGCGCGCCTCTTGCGCGCCCAGGCCGAACGCCATCCGAGCCGCTTCGAGCGGATCAGCGAAGGGCTCTTCGACAAGACCCTCGCCGCCTACGAAAAGGGCCTGCGCTGGGTACTCGATCACCAGTTGCTCACGCTCGTGGTGTTCGTCCTCACCCTCGTGCTGACCGGCTTCCTGTACATCGTGATCCCGAAGGGCCTGTTCCCGGTGCAGGACGTCGGCGTGATCGAAGGCATCAGCGTGGCCGACAACTCGGTGTCCTACAAGGCGATGGTGACGCGCCAGCGGGCGCTCGCCGATCAGCTCCTGAAAGATCCCGACGTGGTCTCCCTGACCTCCTATGTGGGGATCGACGGCACCAACTCCACGCTCAACAACGGCCGCTTCCTGATCAATCTGCGCGATCACGACAAGCGTTCGGATACCGCGCAGGAGATTGCGCGGCGCCTGCAGACGGAAGTCGCCAATGTGCCCGGCATCAAGCTGTATATGCAGCCGGAGCAGGATCTGACGCTCGACACCACGGTCTCGCCGAACCAGTACAGTTTCGTGCTGCGCGGACCGAGCCAGCAGGCCTTCCAGAAGTACGTGCCTGAACTGATCGCGCGCCTGCAGAAGATTCCGTCGCTCGCCGATGTGCAAAGCGATATGAATACCGACGGCATGAGCGTGAACGTCGAAGTGAACCGGCAACTGGCCGCGCGTTTCGGCATCACCCCGGCGACCATCGACAACGCCCTCTACGACGCGCTGGGTCAACGGATCGTCTCGACCATCTTCCAGCAGTCGGACCAGTACCGCGTGATTCTCGTCGCCAAGCCGGAGTCGCTGCCTAACGTAGGCTCGCTCGGCAATCTGTATCTGCCTAGCCAGACCAGCAGCACCGGCCAGGTGCCGCTGTCGGCGATCGCCAAGATCCAGATCGTCAAGTCGCCGCTCGTCATCAGCCATCTGGCGCAGTTCCCGTCCGTCACCATCTCGTTCAACCTCGCGAAGGATGCGTCGCTGAGCACGGCGGTGAAGCAGATTCACGAGGCCGAAGCCGCGGTCAATCTGCCGCCGTCCATCACCTCGTCGCTGCAGGGCGCGGCCCAGGCGTTCCAGGACTCGCTCTCGAGCGAGGTGTACCTGCTGATCGCCGCCCTGGTGGCCGTGTATATCGTGCTGGGCGTGCTGTACGAGAGCTTCATCCATCCGGTGACGATTCTCTCCACACTGCCCTCGGCGGGGATCGGCGCGCTGCTGGCGCTGATGATCGCCGGCAGCGACCTCGACGTGATCGGCATCATCGGTATCGTGCTGCTGATCGGTATCGTCAAGAAGAACGCCATCATGATGGTGGACTTCGCGCTCGATGCCGAGCGCAATCACCACAAGCCGGCGCGCGAGGCGATTTTCGAGGCGTCGCTGCTGCGCTTCCGGCCGATCCTGATGACAACGCTCGCCGCCATGCTCGGCGCCCTGCCGATGCTGGTCGGCACCGGCACGGGTTCCGAACTGCGCCGTCCGCTGGGTCTTGCGATCATCGGCGGTCTCGCCTTGAGCCAGGTCCTCACGCTCTTCACCACGCCGGTCATCTATCTGTTCTTCGACCGCATGGCCGAGCGCACGCGGCGCTGGCGCAACCGCAACAAGCCGCAGGATCCGTCTGAAGGTACGCCTGCCGGTACGGCGGAGGACACGCCTTGAACATCTCGGCGTTATTCATCCGGCGCCCGGTCGCGACGACGCTGCTGGCCGTCGCGATCCTGATCTCGGGGGCGCTCGCCTATTTCCGGCTGCCGGTCGCGCCATTGCCGAACATCGCCTTCCCGGTGATCGTGGTGCAGGCCAACATGGCCGGCGCGAGCCCGGACATCATGGCCTCGACCGTCGCCGAACCGCTCGAACGGCGTCTCGGCACGATTGCCGACGTCGAAGAGCTGACTTCGATCAGCTATGTCGGCTCGTCGATGATCGTGGTCGAGTTTGGGCTGAACCGCGACATCAACGGCGCGGCGCGCGACGTCGAAGCGGCCATCCAGGCGGCACGCGCCGACCTGCCGACCACCTTGCGCAGCAATCCGACCTATCGCCAGTACAACCCGGCGGATTCGCCGATCATGGTGCTGGCGCTGACCTCGAACACGCTCACCAAGGCGCAGCTCTACGACTCCGCGGATTCGGTGATCCAGCAGCAGCTCTCGCAGGTCAACGGCGTGGGTCAGATCACGCTGGGCGGCGGTGCGTTGCCTTCGGTGCGGGTCGAGTTGCAGCCGGGCAAGCTGAATAGCTACGGCATCGGCCTCGAAGACGTGCGCGCGGCGATCGCCGCGGCGAATGCCGATAGCGCGAAGGGTCACCTCGACCAGGGCGACCAGCGCTACGTAGTGTTGTCCAACGACCAGATCACCAAGGCGGCGCCCTACCGCGACCTTGTGGTGGCGTACCGCAACGGCTCGCCAGTGCTGCTGCGCGACGTCGCCCAGGTCCGGGACTCCAACGAAAACATCCGCAACGCCGGGCTCTACAACGGCAAGTCGGCGGTGCTGGTGATCGTCTATCCGATGCCCGGCAGCAATGTCGTCAATACCGTCGCGCAGATCCGCAACGTCCTGCCGGCGATCGAGGCGACGCTGCCGCACAGCGTCCATGTGCAGGTCGCGGTGGACCGTTCGGAATCGGTGCGCTCCTCGGTGGCCGACACCGAACGCACGCTGTTCATCGCCGTGCTGCTCGTCGTGGGCGTGGTGTTCGTCTTCCTGCAGTCGCCGCGCGCCACGCTGGTGCCGGCGGTGGCGCTGCCGCTGTCGATCGTCGGCACCTTCGGGCCGATGTACCTGCTCGGCTACAGCATCGACAACCTGTCGCTGATGGCGCTCACCATCGGCACCGGCTTCGTGGTGGACGATGCGGTGGTGGTGCTGGAAAACATCACGCGCCACCTCGAAATGGGCCTGAGTCCGAAGGAAGCCGCGCTCAAAGGCAGCGGCGAAGTGGGCTTCACCGTGATCTCGATGAGCCTCTCGCTGATCGCGGTGTTCCTGCCGATCCTGCTGATGCCGGGCATCGTCGGCCTGCTGTTCCATGAGTTCGCGGTGACGCTGTCCGTCGCCATCCTGATCTCGCTCGTGATCTCGCTGACAGTCACGCCGGCGATGTGCGCCTATGTGCTGAGCCGCGACCGCGCCGGCCACTCGCAGGCGCGCTGGGCGGTGTGGGTCGAGGCGCAATTCGAGCGCTTCAAGAACGCCTACTCGCGTTCGCTCACGGCGGCGCTCGACCACGCGCTGCTGGTGATCCTGCTGCTGATCGGCCTGCTCGTCGCCAACGTGTTCCTGCTCAAGCTGCTGCCCGGCACCTTCTTCCCCGAGCAGGACACCGGCATTCTGATCGGCCAGATCATCGCCGACCAGAGCATCTCGTTCACGGCGATGGAAAAGAAGCTGGCCCAGTTGCAGGAGATCGTGCAGAAGGACCCGGCGGTGCAGTCGGTGGCGGGCTTTACCGGCGGCCGTGCGCTGAACACCGCTAACGTGTTCGTCGAACTCAAGCCGCTGGCGCAGCGCCATGCGTCCGCCACCGACGTGGTCAACCGTCTGCGGCCCAAGCTGAACGCGGTCTCGGGCGCGCGGCTTTTCATGCAGGCGCAGCAGGATCTGCGGATCGGCGGACGGCAATCGGCCGCCGAATACCAGTACACGCTGACGAGCGAAGACTCCGCGGCGCTGTTCGCCTGGACGCCCAAGCTCGTGACCGCGCTCGGCAAGATGCGCGGCGAGGTGCTCGACGTGAACTCGGACCTGCAGCAAAACGGCCTGCAGACCTACCTCACGTTCAACCGCTCCACGGCGGCGCGCTACGGCTTTGCGCCGAACCAGATCGACAACGTGCTGTACGACGCGTTCGGCCAGCGCACCGTGTCCACCATCTACAACCCGCTCAATCAGTACTTCGTGGTGATGGAGGTGGCGCCGGAGTACTGGCAATATCCGCAGACGCTCAGCCAGATTTACCTGAGCACGGCGGCGGGCAATGCGACCGGCACCGCGCAGACCCAAATGCCGGGCGGCACCGTGTCCGGCGTGGTAGCGGCGAGCGCGGTCAGCACTGCCTCGAGTTCGTCGAGCACCAACTCGCTGAACTCGAATGCGGAGGCCAACGCGACCACCAACAGCATCTCGAACAGCAAGGGCGGCAGTTCGAGCGGCAGCGCGGACAGCACCTCGGCCGAAACGATGGTGCCGTTACCCACGATGTCGAGCTACGTGAACAACCATACCTCGACTCAGGTGAACCACCAGAGCGGACTGGTGGCCGCGACGATCTCGTTCAACCTGCCGCCCAACGGCTCGCTGAGCACGGCCCAGGCGGCGATCGATACCGCCTCCCGCGAGATCGGCATGCCGGCCAGCATCCATGGTGCGTTTGCGGGTGCGGCGCAGGCCTATGCGCAGTCGACGGGCACCATCCCGTTGCTGATCATCGCGGCGCTCGGGGTGGTGTATATCGTGCTCGGCGTGCTCTATGAGAGTTCGATCCACCCGCTCACGATCCTCTCGACACTGCCCTCGGCCGGCATCGGCGCCACCCTTGCCTTGCTGATCTTCGGCACGCCGTTCTCGGTGATCGCGCTGATCGGCATCATTCTTCTGATCGGTATCGTGAAGAAGAACGGCATCATGATGGTGGACGTGGCGATCCAGTTGCAGCGCAACGAAGGGCTGCCGGCCAAGGAAGCGATTCATGGCGCCGCCGTCGTGCGTCTGCGGCCGATCATGATGACCACCTTCGCCGCCGTGCTCGGCGCGGTGCCGCTCGCGATCGGCATCGGCCAGGGCGCGTCGCTGCGCCAGCCGCTCGGTATCACGGTGATGGGCGGCCTGATCCTGAGCCAGGTGTTTACGCTGTACACGACGCCGGTGATTTACCTGTACCTGGACCGCTTGCGCTCCAGGCTCGTCAGGTGGTCCTCGGGACTGCCATGGAACCGCCAGGCCGAACAAATGGGGCCGCCGCGGCAATCGGGGCAAACGGATACGAAGGCATGATGATGAAGATTGACTGCAAACCGCTGGCCAAACCGCTGGCCGCTTCCATCGCGCTGCTGCTGAGTGGCTGTATGGTCGGCCCGGACTATCACCGGCCGCAGGTCAGCGTACCGGCGACCTACCGCGAGCTGCCGGGCTGGACCCAGGCCGAGCCGGCCGCCGCCGGACCCAAGGGCGCATGGTGGACCGGTTTCAACGATCCGCTGATCGACCAGCTCGAACCGCTGGTCGAGGTCTCCAACCAGACCGTGCGCCAGGACTACGCGAACTATCAGGAAGCGCTGGCCGAAGTGAAAGTGGCGCGTGCCGGGCTGTTCCCGACGGTTGGCGTGACCGGCTCGGCCACCCGCGCGCGCGGCGCCACCAGCTCGACAACCTCGACGGCGAGCCGGGCTTACACGACCAACTCGGGCTCGCTCGAAGGCAATGTGAGCTGGGCGCCGGACCTGTGGGGTTCGGTGCGCCGCACGATCGAAGAGAATTCCGCCACCGCCCAGGCGAGCGAAGCGACGCTGGCGAACGCCACGCTCTCCGAACAGGTGACGCTCGCGACCACGATCATCCAGTTGCGCACCAGCGACGCCAATATCGCGCTGCTGCAGGACACCGTCAAAGCGTATCAGCACTTTCTGGACGTGGTCTCGAATCAGGACAAGTACGGCACCATCGCGCCGTCCGACCTGATCACCGCGCGTACCCAGCTCGAAACCGCGCAGTCCAGCCTGATCGCGCTCGGCGTGGCGCGCGCGCAGTACGCGCATGCGATTGCCGTGCTGGTGGGCAAGAACCCCGAAGACCTGGACATTCCGTTCAACCCCACGATGCCCAGCTTGCCGTCGGTTCCGGTGGGCGTGCCGTCCACGCTGCTGCAGCGCCGCCCCGATATCGCCACGGCCGAGCGCCAGATGGCGTCGGAGAATGCGGCGATCGGCGTAGCGGTGGCCGCGTATTACCCGACGGTGTCGCTCTCGGCGCTGGACGGCTTCACGCAGTCGCCGCTGGGCGGCCTGCTGCATATCGCCAACTACGTATGGTCGCTGGGCGGCAGCGCCACGGAAACGATCTTCGACGGCGGCGAGCGCAGCGGCGAAGTGGCGGCGGCCAAAGCCGCCTACGACGCGGCGGTCGCGAACTACCGCGGCACCGTGCTGACCGCGTTCGAAGATGTCGAAAACGATCTGTCCGGCTTGCGCATCCTGAGCCAGCAGGCCGATGCACTGGATGCCGCGGTGCGCGACGCGACCCGCGGCACCGAAATCGCCTTCAACGAATACCAGGCCGGCACCGTGGACTACACCACGGTGGCGACCGCCCAGGCCACTCAGTTGAGCAATCAGCAAACCGCGTTGAGCGTGCAGGAATCGCGGCTCGCCGATGCGGCTTCGCTGATCGGCGATCTGGGCGGCGGCTGGTCGGATGGCGCATTGCACGATCCGCGCAACCCGCGCGATTCGGATAAGGCGGCGGCTCAGGCGGCGTCCGCAGCGGTCGGGGCTTCGGCGCCGGCCGCGCAGACCGGTAGTGCCGACTAGGCAGTATGGGCTAGCCGCGCGGCCGGCGGAGCTTGGGGCGCTCAGGGCGCTTGCTAGGCGCCGCTGCCGCCGACCGTCCTGATGCTCTTCCACTGTCCCTGCTCGACCTGGAACAGCGTGTACGGCGGCTTGATCAGGTCGCCATAGGGGTCGAAGGTAATCTTGCCCGTCACGCCGGTAAGCGTGACCTTCGCAAGACTGTCGACGATCTTCGCGCGGTCGAGCGAATCGGCGCTGTGAATCGCCTTGATCAGCGCGAGCGCGGCGTCATAGGCAAACGGCGCATACAGTTCGACATCCTGATTGAAGCGCGCCTTGTAGCGCTTGCCGAAGTCCAGCGCGGCGGGCAGCTTGTCGAGAGCCGGTCCCGGCTCCAGATCCTGCGTACCGTCGCCCGCCGCACCGGCGATCTGCAGGAACGCGTTGCTCTTCAAGGCGCCCGCGCCGAACAGTTGCGCGTTCATGCCCAGCGAGCGCATCTGCTTGACCAGCATCGCGCCCTGCTCGTCCAGTCCGCCAAAGAAAATCAGATCGACGTTCTTGCTCTTGAGGGTGGTCAGGATGGAGCGGAAATCGACGGCCTTGTCGTTGGTGAACTCTCGATCGACCACGTTGCCGTTCGCTTCCTTGACGCCTTTTTCGAAGGCGTTGGCGAGGCCCTCGCCAAACGCCGTGCGATCGTCGATGATGGCGATGCGCTTCGCCTTCATCTGCTCCACCACGAAGTGACCCGCCACCACGCCGCCGATGCCGTCGTGACCCATCGTACGAAATACGTTCTTGAACCCTTGTTTGGTCAGATCCGGATTGGTCGAACCCGGCGTGATCATCGCGACGTCAGCCTGGTGGTAGACCGCGGAGGCCGGAATGCTGCAGCCTGAGTTGTAGTGGCCAATCACGCCGACCACGCCGTCGTCGACCAGTTTCTGCGCAACTTGCACCGCGACGTGCGGGTCCGCCTGGTCGTCCTGCACATCGAGCACGAAGGTGACCGGCTTGCCGCCGACCGTCGGATGCCTGGCGTTCTCCTCGTCGAGCGCCAGTTGCGCGCCGTACTGCAAATCCTTGCCGACGCGGGCCACCGGGCCGGTCAACGGTCCGACAAAACCGATCTTGACGACTTCCGGATCGGCGGCCCACGACGGCGCCACCTGCGTGCCCAGCGCGCAGACGGCCAAACTCAACAGCCAATAGCGGCGATTCATGATGCGCTCCTTGCGAGATATGACGTCGCGCGTGATGTCGGTGAACCGGTTCGATGCGCGACGCCTCGAGACCGTCCTCTGGTGCTTGCCCTAAAACGTTTTAGAACCGCGTCGCCGCGTACGGCGCGAGCTCGAGCGGCGGCGCGCGTCCCGCGACGAGGTCGGCCACGATCCGTCCGCTGATGCCCGCCAGCGTGAGTCCAAGATGCTGATGGCCGAATGCATAGATCACGCGGGCGCCGGCGCTCGAGCGGCCCAGCACCGGCACGCCGTCCGGCAGGCTCGGACGAAAGCCGAGCCAGTGGTTGTCGGGCGTCGCGAGCGTGGGCAATGCGCGTTTCGACGAGAACGTCAGCAGGTCGAGCAGCGCACGATTGCGCGTCTCGTTGAAGCCGCCCAGTTCGACCGTGCCGGCGACGCGTAGGCCATCGCTCATCGGCGTCATATAAAAGCCGCGCTCGGCCCAGCCGACCGGCCGCGAAATCAGTTGCTGCGCGCCCGGATAGCGCACGTGATAACCGCGCTCGGTATCGAGCGGCACGGCATCGCCGCATTGCCGGGCGAACTGCGCGGAGCGCGCGCCGGTGGCAATCACGGCATGGCTGAAGCGCCTCGCGACGCCGTCGACCGTCAGCGTGGCGCCGTCCGCGGACGGCTGTACCGCGCTGACGCTTGAGCGCTCCAGCTTCAGCCCTTGTGCCGCGAGCCGTTCATACAGCGCCTGCAAGAAGCCCTGCGGATCGGAAAAATGCCAACTGTCCTTGAACAGCACGCCGCGCTCGAAAATCGGCGCGAGCGACGGTTCGAGCGCGCGAATGTCGTCGCCGGCCAGCACATCGAAAGCGACGCCTAGCTTCGATCGCAGACCGAGCGCGGCCTGCGCGGCGTCGAACGAAGCTGCGTTCGAGTACAGATAGAGGCACTCGCGCGGCCGTACGAAACGCGCCAGTTCCGGCTGCGCCAACAGCGGCGCGTAACCGTCCTGGGCACGACCCAGCAAAGCAGCCAGCGCAGCCGCGCTCGCCTCGTAACGGCGCGGCAGCGAGCTGATCAGGAAACGCGTGAGCCACGGCGCAAGCTGCGGCAGATATCCCCAGCGCAACCGAAACGGACTCTGGTTCGAGAGCAGAAAGCGCGGTAAATCGCGGAACACCGAAGGGTTGTTCACCGGAATGCATGCGTAATGCGCAAAGGTCCCGGCGTTGCCGAACGACGCCCCCTGCCCGACACCCGACGGATCGAACAGCACGACGCGATGACCGTCGCGCATCAGCGCCGCGGCGCTCGCAAGACCGATGAAGCCCGCGCCCACGATAGCGATCTCCGGCATCACGGATGCCCCGTCTGCGGCGTGCCACGTGGCTCGAGGGGCGGCGGAAAGCGCATGAAAAACTCCGGCTGACAGATTCCAGGAGATCGTCCAGCGGCGTCCCGATACGTCCGCCACCAGACAAACCATGACACCTAGAATCACACAATATTTTTTGTGTGCAATTAAAACGTGCATTGTGTGGTCCTGGCATTTTCCCTGGATGGTTTGAGGCAGGTGCGTGCGGTGTAGCCGCCGCGCCATGTGGCAGCGTGCTGGAAGACGTTACAGCAGGGCAGACGTGGTATAGAATCGCTCAAACTCCGCACAATCGCGGACAAAGCTGGTTTTGTATGGAGACATTCGTTCTTATGGCTTCTGGCAAACACGCAGGCCGCGCCGCCAACGGCGCGCCGGCCCAGGCGAAGCGCTCGACGTATGTCGAGGTGTCCAGTTCGATCGAGAATGAGATCCGCAGCGGCGTGTATCCGCCGGGAAGCCGCCTGCCGCCCCAGCGGCAACTCGCTACCGAGCTGGGCATCAATGTGTCGACGGTTTCGCGTGCGTACAAGGAGTTGCAACTGCGCGGGCTGGTGATCGGCAGCAAGCGGCGCGGTTCGCTGGTGACAGGCGGCGCTATGCCGAGCGTCGAACCCGCCCAGGCCGCGAGCAATGCGCTGATCGATCTGACCGTGAACCGGCCCGCCACCGGCGAATTTCTGACCTGTCTCGCGCGCACGCTGGCGGACTTGCCGCACGATCCGCGCTACGCGCAATTGCAGGAATACCAGCCGCCGCAAGGACCGGCCTGGGCGCGCGCCGCCGGCGCCCGCTGGATGGCCGCGCCGGGTTTCGAGCCGTCCATCGATCATGTGGTGGTCACGAGCGGCGCGCAGCACGGCCTGTATGCCGTGCTGAACAGCCTGATCGGCACGGACGGCGTGATCCTTGCCGATCAACTCACCTACTACGGACTGAAAGCGCTCGCGCCGGTGTTCCAGTTTGAAATCGTTGGCATTCCTAGCGACCGCGACGGCTTGCTGACCGACGAAGTCGAGCGTGCCTGCCGGCGCATGCCGGTGAAGGCGATCTTCACGGTGCCGAATCTGCAGAACCCGACCGTCACGACCATGAGTCTCGAACGCCGGATGGCGCTCGTCGATATTGCGCGCCGGCATGGCGTCGCGATTATCGAAGACGATGTCTACGGGCCGCTCGTGTCGCAGCGCCTGCCGACCCTCGCGAGCCTGTGTCCGGAGCTGACGTTCCACATTGCCGCGACCTCGAAGATTCTCGCACCCGGCCTGCGGCTGGGCTATCTGCTGAGTCCGCCGGACAGCTCGGCCTTGTGTGCGGAGGCGGTTCGCACGACCGCGTGGATGCCGGCGCCGATGTCGATGCTGATCGCTTCCATCTGGATCGAAGACGGCACCGCGCGCCATATCATGGATGCGCAGCTCGCCGAGATTCGCGCACGCCAGGACCTCGCGCGTGAACTGCTGCCGCAGGAATGGCTGCAGACCGACCCGGCCTGCATGTTCGTGTGGCTGAAGTTGCCGCCGCCATGGCGCGCCGACGATTTCGCCGCCAACGCGAAGGCGCGCGGCGTGGTGGTGATGCCGTCGTCGGCGTTTGCCGTGGACCGCTCCGAGATCGAACACGGCGTGCGCATCAACCTCGCGTGCGCGACGAGCCGCGATCAACTGGTCAGCGCGTTACGGCTGTTGACGGGCACGCTCAAGGACCGTCCGAGAGCGCTGTTCGGGACGATCTGATCGATCTGGGACGCGCGATGTGAGCGTCCGTCTTAAACTCGCGGACTGTATTGAGCCGGCTCCGATGGGAATGAGGAATACCCGGGCGCGCACAGCGTAAATTCTGCGGTTTGATCCGCGCTGGATTGGGCCTTCGTTAGATTCACTTCGGACAGCTAACGTGTCTGGAATGAAGCATCTTCGCGACAACGTAACGCGAAGATGCTTCTGCTTTGCCCGGGCGCTCTAGAGCCCGTTTGATGACTTAGTGGCCGCCATGGCCGCCACCGCAACCGCCGCCGGAGCCACCGGAGCCGGAGCCGCCTGAGCCGTGGCCACCGCTGCCGTTACCATGGCCGCCGGTGCCGTGGCCGCCTTCTCCATGGCCGCTGTCGCCGTGACCGCTTTCGCCGTGACCGCTGTCACCATGTCCGCCCTCGCCGCGACCGCCGTCACCATGTCCGCCGTCGCCGTGACCGCCGTCACCATGTCCGCCGTCGCCGTGGCCGCCGTCGCCATGTCCGCCGTCACCATGTCCGCCGTCGCCGTGACCGCCGTCGCCATGACCACCGTCACCGTGACCACCGTCACCGTGACCACCGTCGCCATGTCCGCCGTCGCCGGCGCAGCCACTGCCCGAACCACCGCTGCCAGAACCACCGTTGCCGGACCCGCCACTGCCCGAACCACCACTGCCAGAACCACCACTGCCAGAACCACCACTGCCCGAACCACCACTGCCAGAACCACCACTGCCAGAACCACCACTGCCGGACCCGCCGCTGCCAGAACCGCCGCTGCCAGAACCACCGCTGCCGGACCCGCCACCCGCAGCCCCACTACCCGAACCATGACTTCCCGACCCGCCAGTGCCGGAACCACCACTTCCTTTGCCACCGTTGCCCGCACTGCCGGACCCCGTATCGCCGGCTCCGCCACTCCCTGACCCCTGGCTTCCCGCGGCCGCGCCGTTGGTGCCGCCCGGCGCGGTGCTGGCGCCGAATGCACTCTGCGGACCAACTGTCCCACCGAACCCCTCCGCATCCTGCCCACTGCCGATCAAGGCCTGTGGACCACCCAAGTCCTTTCGGCAACCCAGCGTCGCGGTTTCAGGACAATCTTGCGTGGGATTCTGCGCCAGCAGCAGACGCGAGGAACTTACCTCTCCTTTCCCCATTGGCGCAGTGTGCATCGTCTCCAGATTCGACTGGGCACAAGCCATTCCCGCATATAAGGTCACGGCGGTTGCAATCGCCACCCTGCACATTCCGATTGCGTTTGATGCATTCTTATAGCTTTTCATAACGTACTCCTAATCACTCATTCACAGTCATGTTTTAATAGGTCGTTCGAAGTCCCCCTATCTACAGAATCCGGATCTTCGCGACCGTGTACGGCAGAACCATGTACTGCCCAAGCCGGCCTCGAAAGCCGGTCGTCGAACAGACTGGGATATGACGGAATGGGATCCGTGCGCGCAGCACGTGCAACTCTACGACCTGACACAAATGGGATTCACCCCGTCTGACACCGACGCAAATCCACAGTAGTTGACCCGCTATAGGCTCACTGTTCGGCACCACACGCATGATCTGGATGCGAATAGGTTTACCCGTAAAAACAAGGCCAAAATCGTTAACTATCGATAAATTTACCGACATAAATACAGATCGGAATTTTTAATCAATCAATATGGATTCCAAATTAATCGATCGATAATAAGGGTCAGCTGAAACGACGAATGCATGAACAGGAGCGCTTGCCAATATGACCCGAACACCGGGACAGCAGAGGCATTCGTATGAAGGACGATCGTTGGAAACTGCAGCGCCGCGCGTCGATCAGCGCGCGGCGAATCAGGCCGAAGAAACGGTACAACCCGACGGTGCATCACGTCGGGCAAAAAACATCATCTGCGATGTCGCTACGCCCCCGCAGCGCCCACGTGCGTATCGATCCATCTAAGGATCCAGTCCGCGACGTCGAGATTATTGCGGTCCTGCATCATCATGTGCGTGTTGCCGTGAATCCCTTCGTCCGGCAGTAGCACGAGTTGGGCGCGCCCACCGGCATGGTCCACGGCGTCGACGAAAGCGCGGCACGCTTTGAGCCGCGGCGCCCAACGCGGCGACAGATCGACGTAGTCGCCGAACAGCACGAGAATCGGCAGCCTGGTGTAGGGCGTGAGATCGCCTGTCGCGGACGGACACTCCCCCGGCTCGATGGACACGATGCCGGCAATGCCCTGCGTGCTGATCGCCGCAGTCTGGAACGGATAGATGCCCGCCTGCGAATGACTGATCAGCACCGTATGGCCGAGACGGATCGCAAGTTGCGAGAGCGCCGGAACGGTTGGATTGGGTGTGCCCAGCGACGGACTCCAGTCGGGCACCATCTGTTGCCAGAGGCTTGCCTGCGCATCGACTGGAAACTGCTCGCCGGGAAAGGTCTGCGGATATTGCGGTCCGAAACGGAAAATGGTCCACGCCGATTCATGCGACGCCGCAAAGACAGTCGGCAACTGCGAGATGGGCACCTTACCGCTGCGCACCGCATTGATCGCGCTGATGTCGGTCGCCGAACGGCCGCGGTCGGACTGATCGATCACGTAGGTCGGATAGCCTTTGCGGACGAAGTATTCCTCCCAACCCATGCGCCCATCCGGCGTCGTCTCCCATGTCATGCCCGTCAGGCAGCAGCCATGGACGAGCGTGAGCGACAACGGCTTCGCACCCGAGGGGATCTGGTAATGCACATACATCTGGTCGACGGTCACGGTGCCCGACGCGGCGTAGTTCGGCAACGTCGAGAGCGTATCGGAATGCACGTCGTGTCCGCCGATGAAGAAGCTCCCCTGCTTTGCGATCGACATGGGGCCGGACAGCGCAGCGGCGCGATCGGGTGGGGACGCTGCGCAAGCGGCGAGTCCGATGGCGAATGCGGCGGCAAGGAGGATGGTGCCAAACCGTTTTGCCGTATGTTCTCTCGTACGTACCATGCAACTGTCTCCTCGTTAGCAGTGGGTATCTCCACGATCAGGGCGGTCATGCGCCCACGCCATGACGCGGTGCGAAGTATACGGTACGGCTGACAGTGGCGTTGCCCGCTACTTCATCGGCGTAGCAGCCGTTTGATGCGTAACCTTGAGTGCATGATCGCGACGCGGGGAAGCGGCCGGGCGCCCCCCCATCGCCTACGCGAATCCCCCGACCCCACCGCCAAGATCGAGCGCAATGAAATCGACGAACGCACGGATCCGGTTAGACATCTGGTGCCGCTGCGAATAGACCGCGAAGATATCGGCGTTCGGCGTCTCGTGATCGGGCAGCACCCGCACCAGCGAACCTTCGGCCAGGTACGGCTTGATGTCCCACTCGGCCCGCATCAGGATGCCGTGCCCTTCGAGCGCCCACTTCACGGCGATCTCGCCATCGTTGGTCGTCAGACTGCCGTTGATCCGCACGGCCTCCGTCTTGCGCGCCGCGCCCCGCCCCGACGTCAGGCGCCAGACACCATACGCCTCATCGCCCTGCCGGATGCCGATGCAGTTATGCCGGGTCAGGTCATGCGCCGTGACGGGCAAGCCGCGCGACGCGAGATACGCGGGCGCCGCACACAGCACCCGGCGATTCGCGGCAAGACGACGGGCGACCACCCGCGTGTCCGGCGGTTCGCCGAACCGGATGCAGACGTCGAACGCGTCGTCGGTCAGCGGCGGCGGCGTCACCGACAACTGCAGTTGCACCGACACCTGCGGATACTTCGCGACAAACCGCGAAATCGCCGGCGCGACATGGCTGCGACCGAAACCCAGCGTTGCGTTGACGCGCAACAAGCCTTTGGGGCTTTGCTTCGCGCTGCCAAGCAAGCCGGCCAGCTCGTCGATCTCATCGAGAATCCGCCGCGCGTGCTCCAGATACAACTCGCCCTCCGGCGTGAGCGTCATGCGCCGCGTCGTCCGGTTGACGAGCGCCACGCCGGCGCGCCGCTCCATCTGCGTCAGATGCTTGCTGATGGCCGCCGCCGTCAGCCCCAGTTCGCGCGCGGCGGCGCTCAGGCTGCCGGACGCCGCGAGCGTCGAAAAGAAGCTTAAGTCAGACGGTAGGACCGCTTCGCGCATGGCCTTCACTTGTGAATTGAAGTTAAGGATGCTTTGAGTTTAGCACCGGTTTTTGCGTCCGGCGCGCGGTAGAGTTTATTCGTATCGACACCCCCTAAAACCCAGAAGGACGGAGACATGAAGACCTATCGCATCGCAACCATTCCCGGCGACGGCATCGGCAAGGAGGTCGTTCCGGCTGGCGCGCAAGTGTTGCAGGCCCTCGCGAACACCACGAAGTCGTTCGCCTTCGAGTTCGAAAACTTCGACTGGGGCGGCGACTACTACCGCCAACACGGCGTGATGATGCCCGCGGACGGTCTCGACGCGCTCCGTAACAAGGACGCCATCCTGTTCGGCTCCGCAGGCGACCCGGACATTCCGGATCACATCACGCTGTGGGGCTTGCGTCTGAAGATCTGCCAGGGCCTCGATCAATATGCCAACGTGCGGCCGACCCGCATCCTGCCGGGCATCGATGGGCCGCTCAAGCGCTGCCGGCCGGAAGACCTGAACTGGGTGATCGTCCGCGAGAACTCCGAGGGCGAATACTCGGGCGTAGGTGGCCGCGTCCACCAGGGGCATCCGATCGAAACGGCCACCGACGTGTCGATCCTGACGCGCGCCGGCGTCGAGCGGATCATGCGTTTCGCGTTCCGCCTCGCGCAATCCCGTCCGCGCAAATTGCTGACCGTGATCACCAAGAGCAACGCGCAACGTCATGCGATGGTGATGTGGGACGAGATCGCCGTCGAAATCGCCAAGGAATTCCCGGACGTCACATGGGACAAGGAACTGGTGGACGCGGCGACTGCACGCATGGTCAATCGCCCCGCGACGCTCGACACGATCGTCGCCACCAATCTGCATGCGGACATTCTCAGCGATCTGGCCGCCGCACTCGCCGGCAGCCTCGGCATTGCGCCGACCGGCAACATCGATCCCGAGCGCCGCTATCCGTCCATGTTCGAGCCGATCCACGGCTCGGCGTTCGACATCATGGGCAAGGGCCTCGCCAATCCGGTCGGCACGTTCTGGTCGGTCGTGATGCTGCTCGAGCACCTCGGCGAATTCGACGCGGCGAAGCGCGTCATGCAAGCGGTCGAAGCGGTGACGGCGGACACCTCGCTTCACACGCGCGATCTGGGTGGCACGGCCACCACGGCGCAGGTGACGGCCGCGGTCTGCGCGCTGCTCGAGAAAGCAGCCGCGCCCCACGCCAACGCAGCACAGCCAGTCCCGCTGGGGGACGCCGCCTAAGCCCGCGAAGCCGTCCGCACACGGTCAGACCCCGCACCGTGCGCCCACCGCGTCGCACGGTGCGCACGGTGGACGCGCTCGAAGAAGCGCGCGGACCGACCGTCCCGCACCCACCGACACGACAAGCCCGCCGCCGCGCCACGCGGCCGCGCGAACTCGTCCGTCAGCAGTACCTATCGGGCAGCAGGCAAGCGGACTGCGCCTATGCGCATCCCGCCTGTCATAGCGCACTGCTCACGCCTCCATGGAGGAGACAATGATTGCCGATCTCGAAGCCCGGGTTTCCCGCAAGCTCATGCTGCGGATCATTCCGTTTGTCATGCTGCTGTATTTCGTCAGTTTCCTGGACCGCGTCAACGTGGGATTCGCCGCGATGACGATGAACAAGGCCATCGGCCTGTCGCCGACGGCGTTCGGCCTCGGCGGCGGCCTGTTCTTCATCGGCTACTTCCTGTTCGAGGTGCCGTCGAATCTGATTCTTCATCGCGTCGGCGCACGCCTGTGGATCGCACGGGTCATGGTGACGTGGGGCATCGTCTCGGCGGCCTCGGCTTTCGTGGCCGGGCCAACCAGCTTCTACGCGTTGCGCTTCGTGCTCGGTGTCGCGGAGGCCGGCTTCTTCCCCGGCATCATCCTGTACCTGAGCCTGTGGTTCCCGGTCCGTCAGCGCGCCGTGGCGGCGGCCTGGTTCATGGCGGCGGCGCCCATCTCGACGGCAATCGGCTCGCCCCTCTCCGGCGCGATCATGAAACTCCCGCCGCTCGCAGGCCTCGCCGACTGGCAAATGCTGTACATCCTTGAAGCCATACCGGCCATTCTCCTTGGCTTCGTGGTCCTGAAGTACATGACGGACTCGCCGTCGAAGGCGCACTGGCTGCAGCCCGAGGAACGCGCGTGGTTGATGGCGAAGCTGAAGACCGAAGCCGACGCCCGGGCGTCGCACGCGGGTCATACGGCCGGCGCGCTCGGCGCCTTGCGCGACCCACGGGTGCTGGCGCTCGCGCTGATTTACTTCGGCACCTCGGCGGGTCTGTACACGCTCGGCCTGTGGGCTCCGCTGATCATCCGTCAATACGGTTTCGGCTCGTTTGAGACGGGCCTCATCGCCGGCATTCCGGGTGTGCTCGCCGTGATCGCGATGGTCCTGTGGGCCAGGCACTCGGACCGCACCGAGGAACGCACGTGGCACGTGGTGTTGCCGTGTGTGCTGGCGTGCCTGGGTTTCGTGCTGGTCGGCGGGGCCAGCACGGCCTTGATGGTGATTCTCGCGCTGGTCGTGGTGAATATTGGCATCAGCGCCGCGAAAGCACCGTTATGGGCCATGCCGAGCGTGTTTCTGTCCGGCGCGGGCGCGGCGGCGGGCATTGCCATGATCAACTCGGTCGGCAATCTCGGCGGCTTCGTTGGGCCGTTCGTGATCGGCTGGCTGAAGAACCTCACCGGCAGTTATTCGGCCGGGCTGTATGTGGTCGCCGCCACCCTGGCGGTATCCGCCATCGTCACCCTGATGCTGAGCCGGCAGACAAGGCCAGGCCCCGCGCCGGCCGGCGAGCGGCACAGTCATTGAACGTTCTGAATTGTCACGGATCGAAGCGATCATCAATAGACGCCGTCGCACCCCAATTCGCCCGCGGCTTTCGTCGCAGTACACTTGGCGTATTGAACGATTGAACGCATTGGGCCCAGACCAGACAGGCTTTGGTCCGGCATACGGTTTTCGAACGAGGGAGATGTCCGTGGCAAATGACAAGATGCTGGCACAAGTAAGTGAAAAACCGGGCTTTTTTGCGGCCCTGGACCAGAGCGGCGGCTCGACGCCTGGCGCCCTGAAGCTCTACGGCATCCCGGAAGACGCCTACAACGGCGACGCCGAGATGTTCAAACTGATCCATGAGATGCGCGTGCGCATCATCACTGCGCCCGCCTTCACCGGCGACAAGGTGATCGGCGCCATTCTGTTCGAAGCCACCATGGACGGCCAGGCCGAGGGCAAGCCGGTGCCGTCCTTCCTGTGGGAAGACCGCGGCGTGGTGCCCTTCCTGAAGGTCGACAAGGGACTGGAAAACGAAGCCGACGGCGTGCAGTTGATGAAGCCGATACCCGGCCTCGACGACCTGCTCGCGCGGGCGGTCAAGCTGGGCATCTTCGGCACCAAGATGCGCTCGGTCATCAAGCTGAATTCGCCGGAAGGTATTGCGGCCATCGCGAAGCAACAATTCGCGCTGGGTGCGCAGATCGGCGCACATGGCCTCGTGCCGATCCTCGAACCCGAGGTGTCGATCAAGAGTCCGGACAAGGCCGGCGCCGAGGCCACCTTGCGCGCCGAACTGCTCAAAGGACTCGACGCCCTGCCGGACAGCAGCCGCGTGATGCTCAAGCTGACCATCCCCGATGTGGCCGATTTTTATCGTCCGCTGATCGATCATCCGCGCGTCGTACGCGTCGTGGCGCTTTCAGGCGGCTACACGCGCACCGATGCCTGCCGGCGGCTCGCTGCCAATCACGGCATGATCGCCAGCTTCTCGCGGGCCTTGATCAACGATCTCAAGGTATCGATGAGCGATAGCGAGTTCGACGCGACGCTAGCCGAGGGCATCGACGAGATTTATCAGGCCTCGGTCGTTAAGGTCTGAGGTTGCTAACGGGCAGCGAGGCGTCCTCGCTGCCCGTGATGCCTTGATCCAGCACCGCAGCAAGCTTCAGACCGCTGGCGGCGAGCTTCGCCGTCACATGAACGCGCGGGGTGTAACCGTATTCGAAGGCATTGCGCGGACCGTCTCCGGTCGCACGCGAAAACATCCCCACCACCTGGCCGTCCGCATCGAACACCGGCGAACCGCTGTTGCCCATCGAGCCGTCGAGGTCCGTCGTAAAGTAATCGGTCTCTTCGACGGCCGTGACCTTGCCGCTGGAGACCCGCAGCGAACCGTCAGCGTCCGTATAGTTCAGCTCGCTCAGCTTCTGCTCGTGGCGTGCGCTACGCAGCGGAAAGCCGGCCATCCATACCGGGGCGCCCGGCGTCATGATCCGGTCGCTGAGTTCCAGCCACGCCTGAGGCGCAGGCTCGATACGAAGCAAGGCGGTGTCCTCGCGTAACTCGGCGCTATGCGGGCCCGTCTTGCGCACCGCGCGCGCCGTGGGCGGGTTCGATACCAGCCAGACACCTTGTGCGTCCCGCCACTCCCACTCGCCATTCGCGCCGCGGTTCGCGATCTGTGCCCGCAGTGTTTTGCAGGGCGTTTCGACACCCTCCACACCGTCCTCTCGCTGATGGTTCGCCACCTCGGAGGTCACCAGGTGGTAGTTCGTCAGCACATAGCCATCGCGCGAAATCGCGAAGCCACTGCCCCCGCCGTCCAGCTCGATGCGGGCCGGCCACACCGCATTGCGTCGCACCAGTTGCGCGAATTCGTAGCGCACCATGCCCATGGCGAAGACCGGATCGTCGATCTTTTCCATATCCTCTGCGGTAAAGAAGCGATACCAGCATTCCGAGCCGTCGGGCAAGGCTTCGTTGCGAGCAAGCGCCTGGGCCTCCTCGCTGCTGGAGGCGATGTCGATGACCAGAATCGTTCTGGGGAGGATGCGCACCATCGATGCGATCAGCCGCTCTTTATCGATGCCTGGAATTGTGAGTACCGACGGGTCGAACATGCCTTCAGACATACATCCCTCATGACTTGAGTGTTTCGGGGCTGGACAATCGCTGCGAGCGGGCCGGAAATTATTCCGCAGACAAAACGTACTTAAATACGCCGGCAATCGCAAGGTGCAGAGCGAAACTTCGATTGAATGTTCGATAGCGGCGTCAGGCCAGCCTTGCCTTGCGCGGCGACCGGAACGGCACTTCACCCGGCATATCCAGAACGAGGCGGCCGAACTCCTGCACCGCCAGGGTTTTATCGCCCTTGCCCCACAGCAGCCGGAATTCGGCCTCCGGCAAGGGCGGCAAGCCATTCGACAACGCAAAACCCGCCCGCCTTCACCGCAGAAACGCGAACGCCGCCAGCGCCGTCATCACCGTGATGGCGCCGCCGATGCGGGTCGCGATCTGTGCAAACGGCATCAGTTCCATCCGGTTGGCGGCGGTCAGGATCGCGACGTCGCCTGTGCCGCCGAGGCCGCTATGCGTCGCATTGACGATCGCCGCTTCCACCGGATACATGCCCACCAGCCTGCCGACGAAAAAACCCGTCACGACGAGTGACAGCACCGTCGACACCGCCGTGACGATATTCACCCAGTGGAACGCGGTGACGATTTCGCCCCAGGGCGTCATCGCGACGCTGATGGCGAACATCAGCGGATAGGTGACGGCGCTCGAAAAGAACCCGTACATGAAGCGCGCACCGCCCTGAACGCGCGGCGACACCACCTGGAACAACTGGGCGGCGACCACCAGCACGAGCATCACCACCGGTGCGGGCCAGTCGAACCATTGATGCGCCAGCACGCCGAGCAGATATAACGCGATCGCCGTTGCTCCGGCTGCGGCAACCGAACTGACGTCGAACTCGAACGACGGCGGCGCCGGTCGCACGGCCTCGTCGTCCGCTTCCGTCACGGTCAGCCGCCCGTGGCCGGTCCACTTTGGCCGGCGGCCGCCGAGATAGCTCAGCAGGCCCGCACAGCAGATCGCGGCGATATTGCCGAGCATCACCGCCGACAACACCTGAGCGAACAGCGGCCCTTGCGCGACGCCCATGATCTGGGCATAGCCCGCCGAGAGCGGCAGCGCACCCTCGCCGACGCCGCCCGCCATGATCGGCACCACGACGAAAAAGAGCGCGTGCTTGAAGCCGAGTCCCAGCGCGCCGCCCACAGCCGTGCCGACCAGCGCCGCCACCACCGAGCCGCTCGCCACCGGAATGAAGATGCGCACGAAGCCTTTGATCAGCGTCTGCCGATCCATGCTGAGCACACTGCCGACGATGATCGCCGCGATGAACAGGTACAGGAAGTTCGAGCGGTTCGTAAAGTCCGTCACCGCCTTCACGATGGGCAGCGGCATCAGCTTGTAGTACACCAGCATCGACGGAATGAAGGCCGCGAAGATCGAGGTTGCGCCGATGTGGCGAATCCACGGAATGCGCTTCGCCAGTTCCGCGCAGGTAAAACCGCCGACCGCGACGAGTGCGATGCCGGTCGGCAGGTCCGAGGCCAGTTTGCCCTTGAGGGTCATCGCGCCGAGCACGGCAATCAGCAGCAGATACACCGGCACGGGCAACGCCCCGACACGCCGGTCGAAAATCGCCCACCAGCGGTCCCGGAAGGTGTGCGCCGGCAATGGCGCTGCCTGGGTGCCGCCGCCTGGCGTGGATACGGTGCTGTGATGCGCGGCTGATTTCATCTGCCTGGGTCTCCTCATCTCTCTATATGGATCAATCGTGCGCGTCAGACCAGCAGCAACAACGCTGCGCCGTACACGATGGCGCCGACTACGAACGTCATCACCGTAAAGCCCAGTACGCGCTGCACGCCGATCCCGGCCATCGCCACCACCGGCGCCGCCCAGAACGGCTGCATCATGTTCGACACCTGCTCGCCCATCGCGACGGCCATCGTCGTGGCCGGCACCGGCGCGTGCAAGGCCAGCGCCGCCGGCACCACGAACGGACCCTGCACGGCCCAGTGCCCGCCGCCGCTCGGGATAAAGAACGTGACGATCAGCGAACACACATAGCTCCAGAACGGCAGCGTGTGGGCATTCGAAATCGCAATGAAGAAGTGCGAGATCACATCGGGCAGTCCGGTCGCATCCATCATGCCCATGATGCCGCCGTACAGCGGGTACTGCAGCATCATCGAACCGGTCTGCTTTGCGGCGTTCTTGACGGCATCCGCATAGGCCAGCGGATAGCCGTGCAGGATCACGCCCGCAATGAACATGACGAAGATCACCGCGTTGACGCCCGAGAAGGCCAGGTGCTGCGTATAGGCCAGCACGAAAAACGCCACGCCGGCCACGCCGATAAACGCGCTGCCCAACCACGAATACTCGATCCAGCGCGCAAAGCTCAGCTTGCCCTGCGGCTTTTCACGCACGGGCGCGTCGGGGTGCTTTTCCGTATCCAGCACGACCGCATCCGCGTCGTTCGGCTTGAGCAGCGCGAACACGAACGGCATTGCGACCAGCATCACCAGGGTCGGCACCAGATTGAAACGCGTGAACACCGTCGCGCTGAACGGCAGCACCTGGCCGGTCAGCTTCTGCACAACGTTCATGGAACTGCCGGGCGTCGATTGTGCGAGTGCAATCGAACTCGAAATGCCGCTTGCCCACACCACCCATCCCGAGAAACCGGCCGCGACGATCCAGGCGAAATCGACGCGCATGCGCTTGGCCACTTCGCGCGCGAGCAAGGCGCTCACCACGAGGCCGAGTCCCCAGTTGCAAAACGATGCGACGGCCACCAGCACGAAGGTCAAGGTGGCGGCCTGCGCCGGCGTGCGCGCGAGCGACACCAGCGCCTTGAAGACGCGCTGCACGGGCGGCGCGTGAGCGAAGGCGTGGCCGGTGACGAGCACCAGCGTGATCTGAAACGCGAAGGTCAGGATATCGAAGAATCCCTTGTACCAGCCGCCGACCAGCCGCCCCACCGACGCATGCGGCGCGAACACCGCCGAGATCGCGGCCACCAGGACTGTGATCAGGATCGCGAGGACGAACGGGTCGGGAATGGTCCGCTCGAACAGGCGGATCGTCGCTTCGGTAAAGCTCGGTCTGCGTACCGGCGTGGCCGCGGTGTTGGGTTTCATGTAGTCCGGTCTCCTGAGATTCGTTGTGGCCCACGCGTTCGCTGCGCGTGAGGGTTGCAATGGGTTTTTGTGTGTCCGTTTTTTTGGCTTGTGACGCGAGGCTGGTTATTCGTGACCCATGCCGGCGCCGCAGCCGTTCGCTCAGGCCGCGAAGCCGTACAGTTGCGCCGCGTTGTCGACGAGGATGCGGCGCCGCACGACGTCGTCATCGGTCCAGTCGGCCAGCAGATCGAACAGGTCCGCGTCGTCGGGCTTGTGCGTTTCCGTGGTGTGCGGCCAGTCGCTGCCCCACACGACCCGCTCCGGCAACGCGCCGATCCATGCGCGGGCCGTCGGCGTCACATCCGCATAGCCGCCTTCGAGACCGACCGCCGAATCCAGATACGGGCCCGACAGCTTGACCCACACCCGGCCGTTGTCGGCCAGCTCGCGTACCACGTTGAAGGCGGGATCCGCGCTGGCGGCGGGCAACGGCAGCCGCGCCAGATGATCGAAGACGAGCGACGACGGCAGGCGCGCCAGCATGGCCTGATGCTCGACGATCTGCGCCGCTGTCCAGTGCAGTTGAACATGCCAGCCCAGTTCGGCGACGCGGCGCGCGAGCGGCTCGACCATCGCGAAGCTGACCACGGCGTGCTCCGGGGTGTACAACGTGAAGCGAATACCACGGATGCCGCCTGCGTGCAGCGCGGCGAGTTCGGTGTCGGTGACGTCGGGCCGCAGGACGGCGACACCGCGCGCATGCCCGGCGCCGAGTTGCCGGATCGCATCGAGCGTCACGCGATTGTCGGTCACGTAAGTGCGCGGCGTGACGATCACCGTGCGCTGGGTGCCGAGACGCGTCTGAACCGCACGATAGTCGTCGACCGTGGCGCCTTCGACGAAGCCCGCGCCATCGCCGGCAGCGAGAAAGCGCCGGTCGTAGATATGCATGTGCGCATTGCACGCGCCCGCGGGCGCGGCGATGCGTGGGCGCTTGCCGTCAGCCGCGTGCGCAAGGGTCGAACCGTTCACGCCGTCCACTTTGTTGGCCTCGTCTCGAGTGTCCATCGATCGTCTCCGTTTTTTCTCTATCCCGGCTACTTCGTCCGTCGGCTTATAGCGTCAACACGCCACCGTCACAGCACCGCGCGCTGCGCACGCAACGCCTCGATCTGCGCGTCCGTCAGGCCCGCATCCTTCAGGACCGCATCGGAATGCTGGCCGAACCCCGGCGCCGCGGCCGGCACAGGCGCAGGCGTCGCGCCGAAGCGGATCGGCTGCCTGAAGCCGCGATAGCGGCCCACCCCAGGATACTCGAAGGTGCTCACCATGTCCTCGGCGAGCACTTGCGCGTCGTCGAACATGTCTTCGACGCTGCGCGCGGCCGCGCACGGCACCGCATCGCCGAAATGCGCTTCCCATTCGAACGCCGTCCGTGCCTGCAGCGCCGCGTGGAGTTGCGGAATGATCTCATCGCAATGCAGCGCGCGTTTGCGCACGCTGTCATAGCGCTCGTTCTGCGCGAGCGCATCCAGTCCGGTCTTCTCGCACAGCGCCTGCCAGAAATGCGGCGTGTTGGCCGAGATGTAGAGATAACCTGCGCGCGTCGGATGAATGCCGGTGATGCCGCCCGAGCGCATGTCGCGGCCGATCTCTTTCGGCTCGCCGTCGGCCCAGATCATCCGCGCGGACTGCATGGTCAGCGCGCTGCGCAGCAACGACACGCCGACATACTGTCCGGCCCCCGTGCGCTCGCGCTCGAACAGCGCCGACGACACCCCCGCCGCCACCAGCGCCGCCGCATAATAATCGACCACCGAGCCGTACAGTATCTCCGGCGGCCCGCCGTGTTTGCCCTGCATCGCGCACATGCCGGTCATGGTTTGCAGCACCTGGTCGTAGCCGGCCTTGTCCTTGTTGGGCCCCGTGTCGCCGTAGCCGGTCACCGCGCAATAGATCAGGCGCGGATTGACTTCGCGCAGTTGCTCGTAGGCGATGCCGAGCCGGGCCGGCACGCTCGGACGGAAGTTGTGCACCAGCACGTCCGCCTGTTCGACGAGGCGCAGCAGCACCGCGAGCGCTTCGGGTTGCTTCAGGTCGAGCGCGAGGCCGCGCTTGCCGCGGTTGATGCCGAGAAACGCGCGGCTTTCGGCTTCGAGCGTCGACGGATATTTGCGCAGGTTATCGCCCGAGGGCGGTTCGATCTTGATGACGTCGGCGCCCTGGTCGCCGAGTAGCGTGCATCCATAGGGGCCGGCGATGTAGGCGCTCAGGTCGAGCACGCGTACGCCTGCGAGCGGGCCGGTTGCGTCGGAGCGCACTGACTGCGGCGAGCGTTCCATGAGAGTCTCCGTATTGATCCAGTGTGTGGCGTGTGAACTGCGGGGTGATGTGCGAATGAAGTGCGAAATGACGCCCGGAACGAAGCGCGCTTCAGCGTCCGGCATCGAGCGCGGCATGCTGGGCGCTGGTGAGCAGTCCCATTTGCCGCGCCTGGCCCACCAGCACCCGGGCCCGCTCGACAAACGGCGGGTCGATCATCCTGCCGTCGACCACATAGGCCCCCACGCCCTTCTCGTCGGCGTCACGCGCGGCTTCGACGACGCGCACCGCGTGCGCGATCTCGTCGTCCGACGGACGAAACACTTCGTTGGCCAGCGCGACCTGGCTCGGATGAATGCAGCTCTTGCCGAGAAAACCCATGGCGCGCGCCATTTCTGCTTCCTCGCGAAAACCGGCTTCGTCCTTGATATTGGCGAACGCGGAGTCGTAGGCGAACACGCCCGCTTCCCCTGCCGCGATCCGCAGCGCGAACATCGCCTGACGGATTGCCGAGAGATCGCGCCGCGCCATGCCGAGCGGTTCGAACAGATCGCCAAGGCCGAGTTGCAGGCCGGCTACCCGTGGATGCGCCCCGGCCAGTTCCGCGGCATGGCGGAAGGCTTTGGGCGATTCGATATTGAGCAGCAGCCGGATCGGCGTGGTCACGCCGTTGGCCTGCTCGGCGCGCTCGAGGGCCGCGGCGGCGACGCGGACATCGTCCACGCTCGAGGGCTTCGGCAGATTGATGAGGTCGAGACCGGGGCGCACAACCGCGTTGAGATCGGCCGCGAAATGCGGCGTATCGAGCGCGTTGACGCGAACGATCAGCACCTTGCCGGTATCGGCCACGGCGTCGGACAGCAGCAGCTCACGCAAAGCGAGCCGCGCCTGCGGCTTGCGTTCAGCGGCAACCGCATCTTCGAGATCGAACGACAACGCGTCCGCCGCGCTCGCGAGCGCCTTGGCGAACAGCTCCGGCCGCGACGCCGGCACGAACAGCTTGCTTCTCATGTCTCCAAATCCTGGTTCTGATTACCTGAAACCAGTCTACGTGCGAGTGAGATTTAGATAAACTATTCGCACCTATCTTCAAACCATAGCAAATCTATCTTTTATGGACATCGAATTCCTCGCCAATCTGCTGCTGGTGGTCGACAGCGGCTCGATGGCCGAAGCGGCCCGCCGCGTCGGCGTGACGGCGGCGGCCGTCGCGCAGCAGGTCCAGGCGCTAGAACGGGAATTGGGCGTACCGCTGCTGGTGCGGGCGGGACGTACGGTCATTCCGACTGAAGCGGGGCATCGCGTGATCGAGCGGGCGCGCGGTCTGGTTCGCGAGTTTTCCGACCTCAAGGCGTTTGCGCTGAAGGGGGAAGCGGCCGGCGAATTGCGTATCGGCACCATCACCACGGCTTTGCTGAGCCTGATGCCGGATGTGCTCGCGCGCTTTGCCGCGGTGTTTTCGCAGGTAAAGGTTCTGATTCGCGCCGGCACCTCGATGGAACTCTACGAAACGCTGCTGCGCGGCGAGCTCGACGTCGCGGTTTGCCTGCACCCCGCGTTCACGTTGCCGAAGGCCTACGACTGGCATCTGCTGCGGGAAGAGCCGCTGGTAGTGCTGGCGCCTGCCCGCTTCGCCGCAGACGATCCCCATGAACTGCTGCGGCGCGAGCCGTTCATCCGCTACGACCGCTCGCTCGGCGGCGGCAAACAGGCGGATGCTTACCTGCGGGCGGCGCGCATCGCCCCGCGCGAATTGTTCGAGCTGAATTCGCTGATGGCGATCGCCATGATGGTCGATCGCGGTCTCGGTGTGTCGCTGGTGCCCGATATCGTCTCGCCGCTGACCGCGGGGCTTGAGGTCGCGAAGCTGACGTTGCCCGTCAAAACGGAGCCGCGCCGCTTCGGGGTGGTGTGGCATCGCGGATCGCCGCGCGCGCATCTGATCAGGGGACTGCTTCAATGCGCCGACGAGGCGCTGGTTCAAAGCGATCGCTAAGGTACCGGTGCGATTCAGGCGTGCCCGAGAGAAACGAATCCTTACGTACGCCAAAGCATTCGACCGAGCCAGCGCAGGAGATCAGACCGACAACCTGCGGACAATCGTTTCAACGGCCTGCTCGACCGACACCTTGGCGGTGTCCACGACGAGATGCTGCGATTCCCACGGATCATATTGACGTTCAAGCACGCTCTGCCATGTCGGCAGCGTGTGGCCAGGGATATCGGCCCCCCGCCCTTCTACTCGCTGACGATGCGCCGTTGCATCGGAACAGATCAACTCAATCTCGACGATCCGCACGCCTGCCTCGCGCGCCACGTTTCTCCAGGCGCTGCGCGTGATCTGCAACGCGTTGACCGAGTCCGCGACGACGGTCAGCCCAAGACGCAGATTGTCGGCCGCAACGGCATACGCGGCCAGATAACCGGCAGGTCCGATATCGGCCCCGCCGCTCCCTGACGCGAGGAAGGCCTGCTCCAGCGTATCGATGCGCAAATACACCGCAGCCAGCCGGCGAGCAAGCGCTCGCGCGACCGTAGTCTTGCCGGTGCCCGGCAGTCCTGCGAAAGCAATCAACATGTTCGATGCCCGATCAGGATGGTTAGCCTCGCGGCCGCGATGCGGTGTGTGTTTAGTCACGACTTGCCTGCACCTGCAGCACGCCGACGGCTAGCTCTCCTGCAGGGCGCGCCGCTGCGCATCCGCAAACATCGCGCGCAGCCGCTCCCGCTCGTCGCCGCTCAAATGCGACACCGCAACCGGCATCGCCAGCACCAGTTGCAGCGTCAGGTCGCCCCGCAAGCCGTTGCGGTCCGTGAGCCCATGGCGGGACAAACGGATCGTGCTGCCCGGGTGCGCATTCGGCGGAATCGACACTTGCTGCGCACGGCCCAGGATCTGCGCTTCGAAGCTGCCGCCAAGCGTCGCCGTGACGAAATCGACCTGAATCTCACAGGCGAGATTCAGCCCGTTGCGACGAAACCCCGCGCCGCACACAATCGCGACCGAGAAGATCGCGTCGCCGAACGGACCGCCATTCGCCCCGGGATGGCCGCCGCCTTCGACGACCAGACGCTGTCCGTCCCACGCCCCCGCCGGAACCATGACGGTCTCCGACTTGCGGTAGGTCGCGATACCCGAGCCGAGACAGATCGGACACCCGTCGCCGGCCAGCGGACGCCCCGTTCCCGCACACGCACTGCAGCGCGCGCCCGACAGCGACTGGCCGCTGCCGTAACAGCGCGTGCACTCCGTGGCGCGTTCCTGACATTGACGGCATGGCCCGTTCACCGCGTAGCTCACTTCGACCGCGCCGCCGTGAATGGCCGCTTCGAGCGGCACAAACAGTTCGACGAGACAATTCGCACCGCGCATGCGCGGTCCGCCGCGTTGCTCGCGCGAGCGCGCCTCGTGCTCGCGCTCGTCGCGCGACGCCGCCGGCTCGAAGACCGGCGGCTTGCGCTTGCCGGTCAGAATCTCGAACGCCTCCTGGATGCGCTTGAACGCCGGCTCGACGCTGGTCTCGCGCCCCTTGTTGCGGTCCGGGTGGTACTTCGCCCTCAGCCGCCGGTAGGCGCGTTTGACGTCGGCGGCTGAGGCCGTGCCCGGCAGTTCCAGGCGCCTGTAGTATTCCTCGAGGCTCACGCGTTTTCCCGTGTTCTTTCTGATATCGCAAGTCTATCAAGAAGGAAGCGTCGGGATGATGGCGCCGCACTCAGGCGACGAGGACGGCCTTGGTCCCGTCAGGCGGCCCGTAAGCCATGGCCGCTTCGATCTGCTCGTAACCGAACGTCTTGCCGATGCGCGTCGTAAACATCGGATCGTCGATCACGCCTTCCAGTGCTCTTAGCGCGGCCACGAGCTGCGCCGGCTCCTTCACCGTCCTGGTTTCGAAATTGCTGAAGCGCCTCATGGTCAGGTTCTTCATCATGAAGAGCACGGACGGGATGGAGATCGGCGTGCTTCCCGCCAGAAAGCCGTAGATATAGACGGTCGAGTTCATCGGCAGGCTGGGGGCGATCTTCCCCAGCAGCTCGCCGCCCACGCCCTCGAATACCGCCGTCGTCCCCAGTTCGGCGGCCAACGCGCCGAGCGTGTCGGTGAAACCCTCGTCTGTCACGAGCACATGTTCTACGCCCAAAGCGCAGAGCGCCTCGCGCGCCGCCTCGTTGCGCACGAGGAAAATCGCCGGTACGTTGCGTTGGCGCGCGAGTGCGGCGAGAGCATGTCCCGTCGCCGAATTTCCGGCCGTGACGATCACTCCTTTATGGCCGGCTTCAGCGATCTCTTCGAGAAAGGCATAGGCCGTCATCACGTTGACGAGCGAGCCGCAATAGTCCCTCGCATCCACCTGCTCCGGCAGAATCAGGCAACTCGTGTAGGGCACATGCGCCCGCTCGCACCACAGCCCAACACTCTCGGGACTTCTGGCAAGCGAGCGGTAAATCGCCACCTGTCTGCCCGCATAGTCCGCGGGGACACCCGCCCCCACCGCGACCACCCGGCCCGCTCCCGACGCGCCCCACACGTCGTACTGACCGAGCGCCAGCGGGTTGCCCGCCGCCCTCGGCATTCTCAGGAACGTCCTGTCGCCATGGTTGATCGCCGAGGCCGCCATGTCGACCAGCACATGGCCCGGCGCTGGCTCGTGCGGGGTCGGGATGTCGCGAACTTCCAGCTCGCGCTCAGGCGTCACACAAATCGCTTTCATCATTCAGCTCCTTCGGTTTCGGTATCGGTGATTGCGCAGCCCGTACGATAGGCAACTTCATCCATTGCCGAAACGTCGCTTCAGGACATACCATCCATTCCACTCTGGAATTGATGCTGCGAGCCTCTATGGACCGGTTGGATGCGATTCGCCTGTTTGTGCGCCTTGTCGAATGCGGCAGTTTCTCTGCCGTGGGACGCGAGGCGGGGATTGGACAGCCTGCCGTCAGCAAGCAGATCGTGGCGCTGGAGCGGCACCTGGGCGCGCAGCTCGTGTTGCGTACCTCGCGCCAGGTCGTGATCACGGAAACGGGGCAAACCTTCTACGAGTCGGCCAAGCAACTGGTGGACGACTTCGACGCACTGGAGTCTTCCGTAGGCGAGCGGCAGCAGTCGCCACGCGGCGTGATCCGCATCAATACCGCGCCGGCGCACGGCCGGCTTTGGGTGACGCCGCTGCTCCCCGAATTCTTGCGACGCTATCCCGATGTCGCGGTCGAATTGTCGGTCTCGGAGCGGCAGGTCGACATGCTGGGAGAAGGTGTCGATCTCGCGATCCGTCATGGGCAACTGGTGGACTCCTCGCTCACCGCGCGCAAATTGTCCGAGACCGATTTCATCCTGGCGGCAAGCCCTGGCTATCTGGCGGCGCGCGGTGTGCCGACCCGTCTTGCCGAACTGGACCGGCACGCCTGCATCGTCTTTGCGAAAGGCCGTGAGCGCCGCCCCTGGTCGTTCAAGGTCGGGCAGGAAACGGTCTCTTACGTGCCGCACGGTTCGGTGTTGACCGGCGACGCCGAACATATTCGCGCGGCGGTGCTGTGCGGCCTGGGCGTTGCTCAGGCGCCGTTCTGGCTGCTGGCCAACGAGATCCGTTCCGGCGAGGTGCAGGTCCTGATGCCGGAACTGCAACCCGAGCGGTTACCGGTCCATCTCGTCTATCCGGCGGGCCGGCGAATACCGATGCGGGTGCGGGTGTTCATCGACTATCTGGTCGAGGCGTTCGAGCGTCCTGAAGCGCCGCCGTTGCGGGCGAAGAAAATCAGGCACGTTGCGTCCTGACCGCCCCACCTCGGCTCGACTCAAAACACCTTGACGGACAGCAACGTACCGCCTTTGATCGGCACGTTCATCGACACGAAGCCGTTGGCCGGATCGCGGACAAAGTCGACATAGTCGGACTCGCCGTTGTCGTTCATCAGAAAGCCGCCTATGCGGATCTGCGGCGCCACGACCTCGATGACCTGGCGCGCGAGCGACGGTCCCGATCCTGACGGCCAGCCGTCGATCAACGCGAAATCAACCGGGCCGCCAAGATCCTTGAGCGTCTCGCGGCCATCGCCTTCGCGAATCTCGGCGTAGTACGCAAGGCCGGCTTCGGCAAGGTGACGTCTGGCGGTGACGACCTTCGAATGAACCAGTTCCGAACCGATCACCGTGCCGCCGCCGTTGTCGCGCAGCGCCGCCGCGAAATAGAGCGTCGAGAGTCCGACCGAGGTCGCGAACTCCACCACCCGGGTCGCGCGTATCGCACGGCACAGCAGATAGATCAGATCGCCCTGGGCGGGGAAGATGGAAAATCCGTAGTCCGCATAATCTTCAGGATCGCAGCTCGGATTCGCACGTGGACCGCCGTCGTCGGGATAGCGTTGCGACGCCCACACCCGATCGATCACCTCGTTGACCTGGGCATCCTGAAGCGGACTGGGGCCGTTGGCATTGCGGGTCTCGCGGAGAAACTTCTCGATCTCGTCGATATTCATGATTGAGCCTTCTGGTGAAGAGGGAAATGAATCTCGGGTCCAACAACCGGGAGCGTGCTGCACCCTGAGAACGAAGACGTTCCACGCGCGAAAATATTGTGGGCAAAGGCGACATGCGATAATGCGAGCTCTCTCAGGTTCTGGCACGGCCCTCGGAATAGCCAGGATCTTTAGCCGACCGCGTTAACCGGTCGGCTTTTTTTCGAGTGTTTGTCTAGTGCAGTTGTCCGACGGGTCTTCGGTTCCGTCTTCGCCACCCGGCGTGATCTTTATCGGCGGGCCCGATCGACACGCGCCCCCAACATGCCCCACGATTGCGAAACGAAAACAGCTGCGGTACTGTGGAGAACTGTCACGCACACCGGATCGTCATCATGCGGAAATTGCCCTGTCTCCTCGCCTTGAGCATGACGTTCGGCACCGCCGCCATCCTGCCCGGGTTCGCGTCCGCCGCCCAGCCGCCCTCCGCTCCGTTGCCGCTCGACCAGTTGAGACTCTTTGCCGAAGTGTTCGGCCAGATCAAGCAGGAATACGTCGAACCCGTCGACGACGACAAGCTGCTGACCGCCGCGATCAAAGGCATGGTGTCGAGCCTCGATCCGCATTCAGCGTATCTGGACAAAACAGACTTTCGCGATCTGCAGGAACAGATCACCGGCCGCTTCGCCGGCATCGGCATCGAAACCAGCGCGGAAGACGGTCTCATCAAGGTCATCGCGCCGATCGACGACACGCCCGCGTTTCGCGCCGGCATCCGTCCCGGCGACCTGATCACGAGCATCGACGACAAACCGGTCAACGGCATGACGCCCGATCAGGCGTCGGCGCTAATGCGCGGCAATCCGGGCACCAAGGTCACGCTCACCCTCTATCGCAAGCGCGAAGACCGGACCTTCCCGCTGACCGTCACGCGCGCCGTCATCAAACTGCAGAGCGTGAAATCGGCCATGCCGGCGCCCGGCTACGCTTACGTGCGCATTACGAGTTTTCAGGAGCACACGACGCCCGACCTGGCGGCGCGGCTCAACACCATCGCGCATCAGGAGCCGAATCTGAAGGGCCTGATTCTCGACTTGCGCAATAACGGCGGCGGCCTCGTGGAAAGCGCGGTCGGCGTGGCGGGCGCTTTTCTGCAGCGCGATTCGATCGTCGTCACCACCAACGGCCAGGTCGAGTATTCGAAGCGCGCCTATCGCGACACCTACGCGTACTACCGGCTGTCGTCCTTTAACAGCGATCCGCTGCTCAACGAGCCGGCCATCTTCAAGACCGTGCCGATGATCGTGCTGACCAACGCCTATACGGCCTCGGCATCGGAGATCGTGGCGGGCGCGCTGCAGGACGCGCATCGCGCGGTGATCCTCGGCAAGACCACCTTCGGCAAGGGCTCGGTGCAGACCTCGGTGCCGTTGACCTCGAACACGGCCTTGCGCCTGACGACCGCGTACTACTACACCCCGAGCGGCCGTTCCATCCAGGACATCGGCATCCGTCCGGACGTTCCGGTCGACCAGTACGCCGACGGCGACCCCGACGACGCGCTCGTGACGCGCGAAGCCGATTATCCGAATCACCTCGCGAACATCCAGGATCCGAACGAGAAGAAAGAACTCCAGGCGCGCCAGCAGGACCGCGTCGAACAATTGCGGCTGCTCGAAGAACGCAGCGACAAGGAGACGCCGGAACAGCGTCAGAAGGATCGCGACCGCGCGCCGGTGGAATTCGGTTCAAGCGACGACTTCATGCTGCAGCAGGCGCTGAACAAGCTGCAAGGCAAACCGGTGCTGGAATCGAAAGCGCTGCTCGAGCGGCGTCTCGCGCAAAGCGACGCGTCGGCATCGCAGACGGAGCCGGTTGAGCCCTGAGGCTCGTCGCACCACGTCATTGTTCGCCAGTTCCGTCCAATGAATTCGCCGCGAGCGCAATGATCTCTCGCGGCCGATCGACTACAGTCCTTTCAGCCCTACTCTCCTTGCACCTGCGGGAAACCTCTCGCCGATGCTCCGATGTACTCCCCCTGAAAGGATTCAGTCATGAGCAAGCTCACCGGCAAAGTCGCCGTCGTCACCGGCGCATCGAAAGGGATTGGCGCAGCCATCGCTAAAGCGCTCGCCGCGGAAGGCGCGTCGGTTGTCGTCAACTACGCCTCCAGCCAGGCAGGCGCCGACGCAATCGTCGCCACCATTACCCAGGCCGGCGGCAAGGCGGTCGCGGTACGCGGCGACGTCTCGCAGGCCGCCGATGCACAAGGCATCATCGATGCCGCCATCGAAACCTATGGACGCCTCGACGTGCTCGTCAACAACTCGGGCGTCTACGAGTTCGCGCCGATTGAAGGCATCACCGAAGCGCATTTCCACAAGCAGTTCAACGTCAACGTGCTCGGGCTGCTGCTCACCACCCAGGCCGCCGCGAAGCACCTCGGTGAAGGCGCCAGCATCATCAACATCGGCTCGGTCGTCAGCCGCGTCACCCCGGCGGCCAGCGCCGTGTACACGGGCACCAAGGGCGCGGTGGATGCGATCACCGGCGTGCTGGCGCGCGAACTCGGGCCGCGCAAGATTCGCGTCAACAGCATCAATCCCGGCATGGTGGAAACCGAAGGCGCGACGAGCGCGGGCTTTATCGGGTCCGATATGGAAACCGCGCTCGTGACTCAGACGCCGCTCGGACGCGTCGGTCAACCCGAAGACATCGCGAAGGTCGCGGTGTTCCTCGCCTCGGACGACGCCGGCTGGCTGACTGGCGAGCAACTGCTGGCGGGCGGCGGCTTGCGTTAAGCGCACCACGCGGCAGCCATCTACGTTTCGTCGCTCAATGCGACGAGACGTAGATGGAACCGGGCGCAGCCTCGGGAAGCGCGAAACTCTGCTTCATCCGGTCGGCTTCTTCGACGGGGCTGCGCCCGAACAGGCGTTTGAATTCGCGGCTGAACTGCGAGGCGCTCTCATAGCCCACCTGCACGCACGCGACGGCCGCCGTCACATCGTTTCTGACCATCAGCAGACGCGCCTGGTGCAACCTTGTCGACTTCAGATATTGCATCGGCGAAGTGTTGGTCACCGCCCTGAAGTGCGCGTGGAACGACGGCACGCTCATGCTCGCCTCCATCGCCAGTTGTTCGACGCTGAGCGCTTCGCCGAAGCACTGGTGGATCTTGCGCAGCGCTTTCGAAATCTTGCCGAATTGCCCCTGACGCGTCAGCGCGGCCCGCATCGACGCCCCCTGCTCCCCGGTCAGGACGCGAAAGTAGATTTCGCGCACCAGCGCCGGGCCGAGCATCTCCGCCTCCAGCGGCACACTCATCGCTTCGAGAAAGCGCAGTACCGACACACCGAGTCTGGCGTCGAGCGGGGTCGACATCATGCCCTTCGGACGACCGGCGGGCGCGCTATCGTGCCGTTCGTCGAGTTGCAGCATCAGGTCGGCGGCGAGGTTGAAATCGAGCCGGAAATAGATGGCCAGCATCGGCTCGGCCTCGCTGGCGTCCGTCTCCATCGAAAACGGGACGGGCACCGCAACGGCCAGATAGTGCTGCGCGTCATACAGATAGACCTCGTCGCCGAGGAAGCCGCGCTTGCGGCCCTGACACACGATCACGATGCCCGGATCGTACAGCACCGGCGTGCGCGCGAGCGGCCGGTTCGAGCGTAGAAAACGCACGTCGGGCAACGCCGTCAGGTTGTATCCCTCAACCGGGGTCAGCGCGTCGAGCAACGCCACCATGCGTCGCTGCGTGCGTGTCCAGTCGTCGTCTGCGAGAGTCATGCGGGCCCTTTTGCGCGTTTTTGCGCGTTCCTGCCAGCCTGCAATGTGCCATTTGCACCGACAGAAATCTACCGGCTCATAGGATCAGGCAAGCAAGACAGAAGAACCGGCATTCGCTTCGGCCGGCGCGGCTCCTAAGATGCAAAGCGAGTTCCGGTTGGGCAACGCCTTTGCCGGCGGCATGCGTATGCCTTGCCTGCCTGTGCATCGCGCCCCGCTGCTGCACCCCGAGCCGGACTCGCCACCGATGATGATCGACAAGCGAAAGGACGACCCCACCATGAGCCACACTCCCCATAAAACCTTCCTGATTACCGGCGTCAGCTCCGGTTTTGGCCGCGCTTTCGCAGAGGCCGCCTTGAACGACGGCCATCGCGTCGTCGGCACGGTGCGCAGCGACGCCGCACGGCAAGCCTTCGAAGCGCTGGCCCCTGGTCGCGCGCATGGCATCGTGCTCGAGCTGACCGAGTTCGATGCGATCGCCCCGGCAATCGATAGGATCACTGATCAAGTCGGCCAGATCGACGTGCTCGTCAATAACGCGGGCTATGGCTACGAAGGCACGCTCGAAGAGTCGCCGCTCGCCGATCTGCGCCACCAGTTCGACGTCAACGTCTTCGCCGCCGTCGCGACGATCAAGGCGGTGCTGCCCGCCATGCGCACGCGCCGCGCGGGACACATCGTCAACGTCACGTCGATGGGCGGCTTCATCACCATGCCGGGCATCGCCTACTACTGCGGCAGCAAGTTCGCGCTCGAAGGCATTTCCGAGTCGCTCGCCAAAGAAGTGGCCGGTTTCGGCATCAAGGTCACGGCGCTTGCGCCGGGCTCCTTCCGGACCGACTGGGCCGGCCGCTCGATGGTCCGCGCGGGCCGCAGCATCCCCGACTACGATGCGCTGTTCAGCCCGATCCGCGCGGCGCGCGAGGCGAAGAGCGGCAAGCAGTCCGGCGACCCGGCCAAAGCGGCGCAGGCGCTGCTGAAGCTCGTCGAAGCCGAGGACCCACCCATGCACCTCCTGCTCGGCAACGATGCGCTCAACCTGGTCCGGGAAAAACTGGCCGCGCTGGGTGACGAAATCACGGCCTGGGAGGCCGTGTCGCGCTCCACCGACTTCGACTGACGCACACCGGTTGCGCCAGGCTGGCCGGTCGGCGAACCGGCGGCTCCGGCGCGCACGTCTGCCGGTCTGACAACCGGTTCGGCCCGCTTATCGGTAAACTAGGGGGTTTGGTTCGATGCTTCCGCGCGAGGCGACACGCTCGCCCGCCGCAGAAACGTCGTTCCGCTCACCACAGGATTTCGGAATGAAGCGAGTCGTCGTATCCGCCGCGCTGGCGGTTTGCCTGGCGCAGCCGGCCATGGAAACCATGGCGCAGACCGTCAGCGATCAATGTTTTGCGCTCGGCGATATTGCCGGGCAGGTCGCGTCGTGGCGCACGCACAAGAAGACGAAAGCGCAGGCGCTCGACCAGGCGGCCAAGTACTACAAGGACGACGCCGACCGCCAGGCCATCAACGCCATCATCGACCGGATTTACAGCCAGCAAGGCCCGGGCATGACACCCGACCAGGCCAGCATGATCGCGACCGCCGACTGCGCCAACCACCAGAACACCGCCCCGTCGCCCGCGCAATGATCGCCTCGCCTCATCCCGGCGGCGGCCCGCGGCTGCCCCCGCAGCCTGTGCCGCCGGCCACAATCGGCTAAGATTGAACAATCCGCAGCCCATCTCCGGCCGCCGGCACACTGTCGCGGCCACTCGCCCTACCCATCAGAGGAACCCAGCATGGCTACATCGAGCTATACCGATACCCGACTCCTGATCAATAACGAGTGGTGCGACGCCGCCAGCGGCAAAACCCTCGAGGTCATCAACCCCGCCACCGGCAAGCCGATCGGCAAGGTTGCCCACGCCGGCATCGCCGATCTGGACCGCGCACTCGCCGCCGCGCAAAAGGGCTTCGAAGCCTGGCGCAAGATCCCCGCCAACGAGCGCGCCACCGTCATGCGCAAGGCCGCCGCCCTGGTGCGCGAACGCGCCTCGGACATCGCGCGCCTGATGACCCAGGAGCAAGGCAAGCCGTTCGCCGAAGCCCGCGTTGAAATGCTGTCGGCCGCCGACATCATCGAATGGTTCGCCGACGAAGGCCGTCGCATTTACGGCCGCGTAGTGCCGTCGCGCAATCTGGCCGCCCAGTCGCTGGTGCTGAAGGAACCGATCGGCCCGGTCGCCGCCTTCACGCCGTGGAATTTCCCGGTCAACCAGGTGGTGCGCAAACTGAGCGCGGCCCTGACGAGCGGCTGCTCGTTCCTCGTCAAGGCGCCGGAAGAAACCCCGGCATCGCCCGCTGCCCTGCTGCAGGCGTTTGTCGAAGCCGGCGTGCCGCCCGGCACGGTGGGTCTCGTGTTCGGCGACCCCGCTGAGATCTCGAGCTACCTGATTCCGCATCCGGTCATCCGCAAGGTCACCTTCACCGGTTCGACGCCGGTCGGCAAGCAACTGGCCGCCCTCGCGGGCCTGCACATGAAGCGCGCCACCATGGAACTGGGCGGCCACGCCCCGGTGATCGTCGCGGCGGACGCGGATGTCGCGCTGGCCGTCAAGGCCGCCGGCGGCGCCAAGTTCCGCAACGCGGGCCAGGTCTGCATTTCGCCGACGCGCTTTCTGGTCCACAACAGCATCCGCGAAGAGTTCTCGCAGGCGCTCGTCAAGCACGCTGAGAGCCTCAAGCTCGGTGACGGCCTTGCCGAAGGCACCACGCTCGGGCCGCTCGCCAACGCGCGCCGCCTCACGGCCATGGCCAAGGTGCTCGACAACGCCCGCGCCACCGGCGCGACGGTCGCCACCGGCGGCGAGCGTGTCGGCACGGAAGGCAACTTCTTTGCGCCGACAGTGCTGACCAACGTGTCGCTCGAAGCCGACGTGTTCAACAACGAACCGTTCGGCCCGATCGCGGCGATTCGCGGCTTCGACTCGCTCGAAGACGCGATTGCCGAGGCTAACCGCCTGCCGTACGGTCTCGCCGGCTACGCCTTCACGAAGTCGTTCGCCAACGTGCATCTGCTCTCGCAGCAGCTTGAAGTCGGCATGCTGTGGATCAATCAACCGGCCACGCCGACACCGGAAATGCCGTTCGGCGGCGTCAAGGATTCGGGCTATGGTTCCGAAGGCGGCCCTGAAGCCGTGGAAGCGTATCTGGTGACGAAGGCTGTGACGGTGATGTCGTCCTGATGGGTTAGCGGACCTAACGGTCGGCAACGGCCCGCAGATCCAGTTAGCGTCATCCGCCAGGAAGTGCAGGCGGCCCCTCGCGGGGCCGCTTTTTTTTTGTCTTCGCGCTGTGACCTCAGCTAGTCCACCGACATCCGCGCGATGCTTGCCGTGAAGTTACTTTCTGAAACATCCACGACGCCTTCACGACTAAAGATATCGTCACAGGGGCCGATATGCAGACGAGAGGCGCGCTCGCCGAAGTTCCGCGAAACGATGTCGGACCGGATTCGGATTGCGAGTATGAGCGGAGCGCGCAACGACCTTCGCAAAAAGCGAACAGCAGATCAGTGTGATCTCAGCCGGGCCTGGTTCGACATTGTCAAATGCAGGGCGAAGCGAGCGACGTCGCGATGCAAATGCTCGAATTCGGGTGCATGATGCTGGGCGGCACTGATCCCGTGTACACGCTTGCCAAAGGACCGATGACATGCACTGGGGCCCCCGATTTTTCTCGCGGCGAACGCCCCGATCCGTTAGGACACCGGCGAATTCGCCGCGCATCACCTGGCGCGCATATCGCGTCTTGTTGCAGCTCCCGCTGCTGGTCTGCGGCTGCCTGTTCGCGACCGCCCCGGCGATGGCCGAGGATACCGTCCTGCGCGTGCTGGCGTGGCCCGGCTACGCCGATCCCGATGTCGTGAAGGCTTTCGAGGCGCGCTTTCATGCCAGGGTGGAAGTGACGCTGGTCGATTCCGATGAAGCGCTATGGGACAACCTGCATGCCGGCCACACGCCTCCGTTCGACGTACTCGCCGCCAACACGGCCGAAATCCAGCGCTACACGCAAGAAAACATGCTGGCCCCGCTCGACCTCGCGCAGATTCCGAATACGCGACGCCAATTGCCGCGTTTCCAGGCGCTCTCGTCAATCGACGGCCTGACCGCAGGCGGCAAGGTCTACGCGATTCCGTTCACCTACTCGTCGATGGGTTTGATCTACGACCGCAAGCAGATCGCGGTGGCGCCGACCTCGATGACCGAGCTATGGAATCCGCGCTATCGCGGCAAGGTACTCGACTTCAACAGCGCGCAGCACAATTTCTCGTTCGCGGCGCTTGCGCTCGGCTATCCCGATCCGTTCCAGCTCAGTCCCGCGCAAACCCGCGCGATCGCCCTCAAGCTGGTCGATCTGCGGCGCAACCTGCTCACCTACTACACCTTGCCCGAGGAGGCCACGGCGTTCTTTGTCCATCACAAGGCCGCGCTGATGTTCGGCAACTACGGCACCCAGCAGCTCGCGCAGTTGCGTCGGGCGGGCGCGGATGTGGGCTACGTGATCCCGAACGAAGGCGCGCTCGCCTGGCTCGACTGCTGGGCCATGACGAGTGCGACCGCGCATCGTCCGCTCGCGCTCGCGTGGATCAACTACATGCTCGAACCGGAGGTCAGCGCGCTGCTGATCCAGCGCCAGGGCCTCGCCAATACGTTGACGCCCTCGCCCGAGAGCAACGTCAACGCGCATCTGGTCTGGATCCGTCCCGTGGCCGACGTGCAGCGTCGCGAAACACTGTGGAGCAAGATCGTTTCGGGCGACCTGCCGGAGACCTTCAAATGATGCGCCCCGGTCTGACCTTCAAGCTGTCGCTGCTGCTCGCCTGCATCGGTGTGATCGCCTCGGGCGCAACGGGGTTCTACGCGTACCACGCCAACCGCACGATGCTCGTGAACGAAGCCGAGCAGAATCTGCTGACGTCCACCGAGTTGCTCGGCCAGCGCTTTTCGGTGGCGATCCAGGATGTGGCCGCCGATGCCGAGGTGCTCGCCACCTTGCCGTCGGCCGCGCGGGTCGCCCAATCCGACGACGGCTCGGGCACCAATGCCTCCCGCGAGCGCCTGGCGAAGGTCTTCGGCAGCTTCATGGCGAATCACCCCGAGTATCTGCAGATCCGCCTGATCACACGTCAGCACTACGGACTCGAGTTGATCCGTTTCGACCGCAACGCCCAGAGCGCGGTACGGGTCGAGACAAGGGCGCTGCAGGAAAAAGGTCAGTTTGCCTACGTGTTCGACACGCTCGCGCTGCCGCCGCGCGGCATCTATATCTCGCCGATCACGGTCAATCACGAGCACGGCGCGCATTCCGCCGAGGGCAAGCCGACGCTGCGTCTCGGCACGCCCGTGATAGCCGCCGACGGCAGCGTAGTCGGCGTGGTAGTGCTCGACGTGGACCTCGCGAGCCTGCTCAGGGTGTTGCAGGTCGACTTGCCGCGCGACTACCAGGTGTATCTCGCGAACGAATGGGGCGACTTCCTGATCCACCCGGATGCGGCGCAGACCTTCGGTTTCGACCGGGGGCGGCGCATCCTGATGCAGGATAGTTTTCCGGCAACCGTGCCGCTCTTCGACCAGTCGAAAAGCAATGTGCTGATGAACGGTCTGGTGCGGCCGCAGCAGGCCGCGGGGCATGTGCTGGCGTTCATCCGCAAGCCGTTCGGCGTAGCGGACGGCAACCGTTTCGTCGTGCTCGGTCTCGCCAAGCCGCTCTCGGACGTGCTGGCCGGCGCCACACTGCTCGGCGATCGGATTGTGCGCATGGTGCTGGTGTCGAGCGTGCTTGCGTTCCTGCTGGCCATCCTGTTCGCGCGGGCGCTGACCCAGCCGTTGCACATGCTCGCGCATGCGGCCACCCATTTCTTCGCAGACCATACGATGGGCGCCCTGCCGCTCAGGCGTACTGACGAAATCGGCGTGCTGGCGCGTGGCTTCGACCGGATGCGCCGCGAAATCCGCTCGCAGCTCGACGTCCTGCATCACAGGCAACACGAGCTGGTTCATCTCGCCAGTCACGATGCCTTGACCGGCCTGCCCAACCGGATGATGTTCGCCGACCGGCTGGAGGCCGCGATTCACGAGGCCGCGGCGGCGGGCGAACGGCTCGCGGTGCTGTTCGTCGACCTCGACCGCTTCAAGCAGATCAACGACCAGTACGGCCACGCCGTCGGCGACCGCGTGCTGGCCACCGTGGCGCGTCGTCTGCAAGCGGTGCTGGCCGAGGGCGAGTCCGAGGGCGATATGGTGGCGCGGCTCGGCGGCGACGAATTCATCGTGCTGGTCAAGGGCGCCCGCTCGACCGATGCGGCGCCGGGAATTGCCGTCAGCATCATCCGCGCCCTGAACGACACGCTGCTGATCGATGGGCAGCCGATGCTGGTCGGCGCGAGTATCGGCATCAGCCACTACCCGGCCGATGGCACCTCGGCCGAAGCGCTGCTGCTCAACGCCGATGCCGCCATGTATGCCGCCAAATCGGGCGAGCACGTTTCGTGGCTGCACTACCAGGACGTGCTCGAGGCACGCAGACGCACGGCGCGCTCGCCAGGCGCCGATGAGTGCGACAGCCCAACGGACAGCGACGACGACTCCGACCGCCTCGAGCCGGGGTCGGGCGTGGGCAACCCGGACACGGTGCAGTGAGCGGGACGTAGCCCCTCGCGAGGTGCCCGGTGCAAGGCCGGCGCATGCTTCATGCTTGACTCGCACCCAACTATGAAGGTAACCTTAACAGGCGCCCTTCCTAATTTCCGCCTGGCCGATTGCGCTCCCCCATTCCCCGTTCTCCTGGACCAACCAGACATGAGCGATTCCCCTGCTGACCCCGAAGCCGCCCGCGCACTGGCGCTGGCCGGCGAGTTGCGCGTCGTCATCGGCCAGTTGAAGCGGCAACTGCGCGAGCAGTCGAACTTCGGCGATCTGAGCTGGACACAGGTGCGCGTCCTCTCCCGTCTCGATCGCGAGGGGCCCGCCACCGTCACCGCGCTGGCCCGGGCCGAAGGCATGCGCCCCCAGTCGATGGGCGAAACGGTTACCGCCCTGAAGGCGGCCGGTTTCGTGAGCGGCGCGCCCGATCCGGCCGACGGGCGGCAAACCGTTCTCTCGCTCACGCCGTCCTGTGCGGAGGCGATCCGCAGCGGCCGGGCCGCGCGCGAAGACTGGCTGTTCCGCGCCATTCGCGCGAAACTCGCGCCGCCCGAGCAGGCGCAACTGGCGGGCGCCGTCGAACTGCTCAAACGGCTCGTCGAGACTTGAGCCTGTTGTTTGCTGATGGCCTCGCCGCGGCGGCAGGTCCGTTGTCCCACGGCGCGACGGTGGTCAAGCTACCCACCCGCGAGTGGCGGAGAACCCCCTGCGGGTCCATGCGAACCGCATCCGTCCATCCTCTAACCTCCGGCCGCCCCATTTCGGAGCGGCCTCAGCCTCACCCCTCAAGGAGTCCATCATGGCAGTCACCACGCTCGACCCGAAGACCGCACTGATCGTCATCGATCTGCAAAACGGCATCCTCGCGCTTCCCACCGCGCACCCGACCGATGAAATCGTCAAGCAAAGCATCGTGCTGCTCGACGCGTTCCGCGCCCGCAAGCTGCCGGTCGTGCTCGTCAACGTGGCCGGCGGCGCACCGGGCCGCACGGAACAGGCGCGTCACAGCGGCGCGTTCCCCGCAGGCTGGACCGACCTCGTCCCCCAACTGAACCAGCAGCCCGAAGACCACCTGGTGACCAAGCACACGTGGGGCGCATTCGTCGGCACCGGCCTCGAACAGCACCTCAAGGGCCTCGGCGTCACGCAGGTGGTGATCGTCGGCGTGGCGACCTCGATCGGCGTCGAATCGACCGCGCGCCAGGCGTACGAACTGGGCTTCAACGTCACGCTCGCCACCGATGCGATGACCGACCTCAACGCCGACACCCACCACAACGCGGTCACGCGGATTTTCCCGCGGCTCGGCGAAACCGGCACCGCCGGCGAAATCGTCGCGCTGCTCGGCAAGACCGGCGCGTGAGCGGGCCGGCCACGCAGCAAACGCACGCACGCCTGGGCCCGAGTTCGGCTTCGGCTTCAACCTCGGCTTCAGGTTCACGCAAGCTTCAAGGATAGTCCGGTGAAAGGCACCTTCCGCTCGCTGAGCGGCTTCAACTACCGGGTCTGGGCAGGCGGCGCACTCGTCTCGAACGTGGGCAGCTGGATGCAGCGGACGGCGCAGGACTGGCTCGTCCTCACCGAGCTGACCCACAAGAACGCGACCGCCGTCGGCATCGTGATGGCGCTGCAGTTCGGGCCCATGCTGCTTCTGCTGCCGCTGACCGGTTATGCGGCCGACCATCTCGACCGCCGCAAGCTCCTGTTCGTGACCCAGGCGGCGATGGGAGGCCTCGCCCTTGGGCTGGGCCTGCTCACCGTCACCGGGCTCGTGAAGTTGTGGGAGGTGTACCTGTTTGCGTTTCTGCTTGGCTGCGTCACCGCATTCGACTCGCCGGCACGGCAGACCTTCGTCGCCGAACTGGTCGGCGAGGAGGATCTGTCGAACGCGGTGGCGCTGAATTCCACCTCGTTCAACGCCGGGCGCATGATCGGCCCGGCCGTGGCCGGCGTGCTGATCGCGTCGGTCGGCACCGGCTGGGTGTTCCTCATCAACGCGGCTTCGTTTGCGGCGGTGCTCGGCTCGCTGAAGATTCTGCGCGTCCACGAACTGCACCATAAACTCAAGGCGCACCGCGCACGCGGGGGCTTTGTCGACGGCTTCCGTTATGTGTGGAAACGGCCCGATCTGAAGGCGCTGTTGCTGATGCTGTTTTTGATCGGCACCTTCGGGCTCAACTTCCCGATCTTTATCTCCACCATGTCGGTCACGGCGTTTCATGCCGGTGCAGGTCAATACGGACTCCTGACCTCGACGATGGCGATCGGATCGGTCACGGGCGCGCTGCTGGCTGCGCGGCGGGCAAAGCCCCGTTTGTCGCTGTTGCTGGTGAGCGCCGCCCTGTTCGGATTCGGCTGCACGCTCGCCGCATGCATGCCCACCTACGGACTGTTCGGACTCACGCTGGTCGTCATCGGCGTATGCACGCAGACCTTCACGACGTCGACCAATAGCCTCGTCCAGCTATCCACCGAGCCGGCCATGCGCGGCCGGGTGATTGCGATTCTGCTGGCTATCGCGTTAGGCGGCACGCCCTTGGGCGCGCCGATTGTCGGCTGGGTCGCCGATCATTTCGGACCGCGCTGGGCACTCGGTGTCGGCGCCGCTTCCGGCTTCGCCGCGGCGCTGGTCGGTCTTCACTATCTGAAGAAGTATCGCAATCTGCAGGTGCGTTTTACCGGCTGGCGCGTTCATGCGAGCGTCGATGGGCTGGAACCGGCGGGCGCGGTGCCGCCCAATGCGTAAGCTGCTGCGGCGCGCTTCGCCCTAACTCTTATACAACTCCGCGCGACGCCCCGTCGTATTCACCACGCGCTGGGTCCACTCCGCCTTGCGTCGCAGAATCGGCGCTTCGATGAAGCGCCACGACAGTTTCGCCAACCACAGCGAGACGCCAAACGAAATCGCGATTCCCGCGAACCGTACCCAGGTGGGCTCGGCCGCGCCGTGAAACAGGGCCTTCACGCGGTTGAGCCGGGCCGGGTCCGGCACGAAGTTGTGATACAGATAAAAACCGTAGCTGATGCGGCCCAACGACGCCAGCCAGCCCGTCTCCAGCACGCCCACAAGCGCCGTGCTACCGCTGCACGCAACCGCACAGACCAGAGCCGCAATGCCCATGCCGTACAGCGTGCAAACGAGCGTATAGACGGCGGGATTCGCGACCGCCGACCAGTTCGGCTCGGTGACGCACAACACCGTTACGCCGAATAACACCGCAATGAAGCCCGACTGCCGCGACAGCAGCGCACGCAGCGTCGAGCCTTCCACGCGCAACCACGCCCCGCCGATGCCGCCGAGCGCCAGCATCCAGAAGTTCGTCAACGGATGGGTGTAGACGACGATTTCCGGCGTACCCGCAAAACGCATCAACAGCATCGACGCCACCCCGGTCACGAACACCGCACAGCACACCAGCAGATGCCAGCGAACCGGTACCAGCAGGAGCAGCGGCGCAAAGAACAGATAGAACTGCTCCTCGATCGAAAGGCTCCACAGGTGCGACCACGGGCCAGGCCAGTAACGCAACACTTCGCCGATCCAGATATTCGACAGGTAAGCGAAATGAAATGGCAAGCCGCTTTTCAGCTGCGGCGCGGCGTGCCCGAACATCATCAGCACGGCCATCACGATCAGCAGCAGGTAGTAGATCGGAAAAATGCGCAACGTCCGCCGAAACAGAAAGCGCTTCAGCTCGGTAAAAAAGTCGCTCGCGTCGCGCTCGATCGTGCGGCGTTGCGCGCTCAGGATGCCGGTGATCAGAAAGCCGCTGAGCGCGAAGAAAATCCATACGCCGAGGTGCCCTGTCTCGTCGCGGCCGCTCAGCACGCGATGCTGCAGAAACACCATCAGTACGGCGATAGCGCGTAGTCCGTCGAAACCGCGAATCCTGTTGTCCATGAATGCCGTCGTCCGGATCGGTGTACGCCAGTCGAACCGGAGGGGACACACTCAGGCCGGCGCACTCAGGCCATCATAGGACGCCATGGAAGAGAAAAAAACCGCGCAGGCGCCACGCGACAATTTAAAAAAATGCCGCTTTGGCGTGCGAAATACTTTGTTGTAAAAAAATAATTCCGGCATATCTCGCGCAGCACGCGGCTCAAAGACCGAGATCCGGATGCTGAGTCGCGAGCTGCGTGATCCATTCCGTGAATGCGCGCACGCGCGAACTCATGCGCCGGTGCGGATAGAGAATCGACAGCGGCGTAGACGGGATGGCGTACGAGGTCAGTATTTCCTGCAACTCACCGCGCTCGATCATATCCGCGACCATGAAGCGCGAGGGCTGGATGATGCCGTAGCCCAGTGCGCCCGCCGTGATGTAGACGGTGCCGTCGTTCACCGCGAGCGCACCGTCCAGCGTCACCTTGACCACTTCGCCATTCACCTGGTATTCGAAGGGGAACACTTTGCCGCTGCGCGCGGACACGTAATTGACCGCGCGATGCCCCTGGAGCTCTTCGAGCGTGGTCGGCGTGCCGTGTGCGGCGAGATACGCGGGCGACGCACACGTTGTGATGCGCGAATTGCCGATGCGCCGTGCAACAAGGCTCGACTCTTCCAGAAAGCCCATACGGATCACGCAATCGACGCCGTCCTGGATCAGGTCGATATTGCGGTCCGCGAGGCCGAGACGCACCTCGATCTCTGGGTACTGCTGATAAAAATCGCCGAGCGCCGGCAGCAACAGCGCCTTCGCCAGCGTGCCGGAGGTGTCGACGCGGATGGTGCCCGCGGGACTCTGCCGCTTGTTCGACAACGACGACTCCGCGTCCGAGATCTCCGCAAGGATGCCGACGCAACGTTCGTAGTACAGCGCACCGTCTTCAGTGACGCTGACCTGGCGTGTGGTGCGGTTCAACAGGCGCACGCCGACATGCTGCTCGAGCGCCTGAATCAGGTTGCTCACCGAGCCGCGCGGCAAATCCAGCAGTTCTGCGGCCTTCGAAAAGCTGTTGGTCTCGACCACGCGGGTGAAGACTTCCATTGCCTGGAGGCGGTCCATACAGGGTAATCCTCGTCAATCGCTGTTGAAGGGTTGGGTGGGCGCGGCTCGCCCGTGCGGCGTGGCGCGCCGCGCGGCCCACGGTGCATCGTGGGCGCCGGTGCCGTCATTATGTCCGAGCGACGGCCGGATGTGTGCCTCCTGGGTGTGCCGGATGCCGCCCCACGCGCGCTACCGCCCGCCTCTCGCCTGGCCTTCAGTTGGCCTGCACCGGGTCTGCATGCGGCCGCCTCGCGGCGCTAGACAGTGAGCGGATTTGCTGGCACGATTAAAAACTTACGGCTTGGGCCGCTGGTTCACCACTCAATAGTGTTCGACGATTTCTCGATGAAAATTCAAGCTATTCAAGCCCCCGCTCGTTCGATGCGTATGTTCCTGGCAGGTTCTCCCCCCAGGCGCTGAGGGCTTTTTTGCTTCTAAAAAGGGACGCCGCTGGCGTCCCTTTTCTTTTTTGGAGCGGCAATGACGTACCGATACATCACCACGCCGATTTACTACGTGAACGACCGGCCCCATATGGGCCATGCCTACGCCAGCGTCCACGCGGACATCATGGCCCGCTACCTGCGGGCGGCCGGCCATCAGGTGATGCTGCTCACCGGCGCCGACGAGCACGGCGAGAAAATCGCCAAGGCCGCCAAAGAGGCCAACGAAGCGCCTGGCGCGTTCGCCGAACGGCATGCGAAGTCGTTCGAAGAAGCGTGGCGGCGTCTCGCGGTCGAGCCGGACCGGTTTGTTCGCACCACGGCGCCGGACCACGCGCGGGTCGTGTCCGAGTGCCTGACGCGCCTGTTCGACGCCGGCGAGATTTATCTCGCGGAATACGAAGGGCTCTACTCGGTCGGCCAGGAGCGTTATGTCACGGAGAAGGAGCTGGTCGACGGCAAGCTGCCCGAGGACAAGGAGCCGCCCGTCGTGCGGCGCGAGCCTAATTACTTCTTCCGCATGGAGGCGCACCGGGACTGGATGCGCCAGTTGCTGCTCGATACCCCCGATCTGATCCAGCCCGCGCAGTACCGCAACGAGGTCCTCAAGCTGCTGGAAGAACCGATAGGCGACCTGAGCATCTCGCGGCCGGTGGAGCGCCTCGAGTGGGGCATCCCGATTCCCTGGGACACGCGGCACGTTACGTACGTCTGGTTCGACGCCCTGCTGAGCTACGTGTCGCCGCTCGGCTATCCCGATCAGCCGGCCTTCGCGCACTTCTGGCCTTCGGTGCGGCATGTGATCGGCAAGGATATCTTGCGCACGCATACCCTCTTCTGGCTGAGCATGACGCATGCGCTAGGCATCGCGCCGTATCGGCGCCTGCATGTGTCGGGACATCTGCTGGGCGCCGATGGACGCAAGATGAGCAAGTCGCTCGGCAACGGCGTCGATCCGCTGGCCGCGGCGCACACCTATGGTGTCGATGCGCTGCGTTATACGCTGATCCGCGAGGTCAGCTTCGGCTTCGACGGCATCATCAGTCACGCCGTGATCGAACAGCGCCTGAATCGCGATCTGGCCGACGATCTGGGCAACCTGGCGTCGCGCAGCCTGTCGATGGTCGTGAAGTATCGCGGCGGGGTCGTCCCTGCACCCAAGGTTTACGAAGCGACGGAACAGGCGCTGATCGTACGATCGCGCGAATTGCCGGCCGTGGTTCTTGCTCTCGTCGAGGAGATGAAACTCGGCCGCGCGGCTGAGCAGGTGATGGAGTTCGTGAAGCAGCTCAACGTCTATGTGGCGAGCAGCGCGCCGTGGACGCTGGCCAAAGACCCGCATGCCGCCGAGCGGCTGGATACCGTGCTTTATACCTTGCTGGAAGCGCTTTACAGCGTCTCCAACCTGCTCTGCCCCGTGATGCCAGGCAAGATGACAGAGCTGCAGGCGTGGCTCGGCGTGTCAGCCGGGCCGGGTTGGGATCGGCCTTGGGGTGAAGGCGTCAAGCCTGGGGGCATCGTCAGGGAAGGCATCCTGTTTCCCAAGCTGGCGGGCGAGACCGGTATTGAGTGAAGGCCTGGCCGGTTCGCGGCAGCGTTCGCGCAATGCTGCGCGTGCAGTTTTCCGATACATTGAAGCCGTCCCGCTGCGCGCAGCACGGCCTCAAGTCCGGTAAATTACGCTGCCAGCCTCATCCACTTCGGAGCAAAAATGACGACTCACTCCGCCGCTTCCACCGCCTATTCCACCACCGCGCCGACGCGTGCCGAAGTCGACGCGCTTGCGGGCGCAACGGTCCTCGAATTCGGCACCGACTGGTGCGGTTACTGCAAGGCGGCCCAGCCGGTGATCGGCCAGGCGTTCGACGCTTATCCGCAGGTGCCGCGCCTGAAGATCGAGGACGGACCCGGCCGGCGGCTCGGACGCTCGTTCAAGGTCAAGCTGTGGCCCACGCTGATCTTCCTGCGCGACGGCGTGGAAATCGCCCGGGTGGTGCGGCCTACCGAGGTCCAGGAAGTGGCGGACGGATTGAAAGCGTTAGGCTGAGATCAGTTGCTACGGGCGCCGCCGGCGGTCGCAGGCAGACGCGACTTCGACGGATGGCCGATGCCGCCTTCCTGCATCCAGTAGCCCAGACCCATGAAGATGGCGCCGCCGGCAAGATTGCCGAGCGTGACGAATATTTCGTTGTGCACAGCACCGGCAAGCGTGACCGTCTCCGGGTGTTCGCCGATCAGCGCCAGCGCAAACACGAACATGTTGGCGACGCTGTGTTCGAAGCCGCTTGCCACGAACGCGAACACCGGCCAGAAGATCAGGCCCAGTTTGGCGCCGTCGTTATTGGTGCGCGCCGCCATCCAGATCGCGAGACACACGAGCCAGTTGCACAGCAGTCCTTTCGAAAACAGTGCGAGACCCGGCGCGGACATCTTCGCCGTGACGGCCTTGAAGAAGACCTCGGAACCGTCGGTCAGCAGCACGCCGCCGCCGGCCGCATGCAGAATCGCCGCGAGCACCACGGCGCCGATCAGGTTGCCGATCCAGCACACCACCCATACCAGCACCATGCCGCCTACACCCGTCTCGCCACGCAACACGGCGAACGGCATGTACATGGCAGTACCGGTGAACAGATCCGAGCCGGCGAACACGACGATAGTCAGCGCGCAGGCGAACACCGCACCCATGATCAGGTGCACGTAGGCCGGATCGACATGCGAGCCGACCGAAAACATCAGGATGTCGCCAAAGCCGATATAGGCTCCAGCCATAGCTGCGCCAATCAGAAAGGCGAGCGGCGAGCGCACGATAGACTCTGCCTTATGCGCGCCGGTCTTGGCGAATTTGTCGATACTCTCTGCGTACATCATGGCTCCACGAGTTGGTCTCCCCTCTTCATCGCTGGGGGTGCGTCAATCTGGCGCATATGATAGGGCGAGAGAACGCGTTGTTCATCAACAAAACCCCTTGAAACGGCCTGTTTCGCGGTTTCTTCAAACTGTGCTCCCGCGGCGCGGCGAATTCTGTATCCCTTTTCGCCGGACTGCACTAAGACGGGGCGCTTGAGCGCGCCACGGTGTTGTCCGTGGTCGCGGTCACGATGAGCTTGCCGTGTGTTTCTTCGGCAGCGCACCCGGTTAAACAGGCATGAGCCGGGTATTAGCGGGCCATCAGGCCGTGAGCCGATCCTGCAGCCCCATCGCCAGCAGCAACCGCTCCGCGCCGAGACCAAAGCCCGCGCCCTCGCGATACGCGCCGCCGCCTGCTACCTGCTGTTGCGCGCCGAGTTCGGCGCAGCGAATCTCGAAGCCCTGTCCGTTGAGGTAGTAGCTGAGGCCGCGCTTCGCGGCGGGGTCGAGCGCATAACGCAGCCCGAGCGAATCGAGAAAGCCCGCGGCAAGTTCACGGCTGGCGAGCAGCGCGCGTTCGGGGTCCGGACACAGGTACTCGAAGCCGAGTTGCACGAACTCGCGGTACCGGCCGGCTTGTGGACGTTCATACCGGTAGCAGCGTGCGACGTAAAACAGCATGCGTTCGCGGCGCCGCTCGAGCAGTTCCTGGCAGCGCTCCTGAAACAGCGCCGTGACCTCGGGAATCAGGCAACAGGGCCGACCTTTCTTGTCCGGAAAGGCCCACATCTGCCCGATGATTTCGCTGCCGCCGGCCTTTTCGATGAAGGTGTCCTGCGACCACAGCGCAGGGACGATGGCTTCTTCCGCGCCGGCATCAATGAAGGTAGCTCCGGAAACGATTCTCCAACGCGCGGGCTTGCGCCGCTTCCTTGCCGACGATAAAACGTGTGCCGCGAATCATGGTCATGCTTGCACTCCAGGGGTGGTGAAATAAAAAAAGGCGCCCTTTAGGCGCCCTGGTCGTTTTGCATGAAGCAGGAACTCAGTGTGTTCCTGGCTTCAGTGCGATGAGACGTAACGAACCACGGCGCAACGGACTGCTGCCGTGATGATGATGCGACCGGTTCGGGACGTTACGTGGATTCATGTCGTGCATAGTGACATAGGTAGCGCGGTTTGTGAACGGCTACTTCGAGAAGCGGGCCCGTACCGTGTATTCGTTATCCAGCACCGCATCGAAATCGCCTTCCTCGTCGTGCTGCGCATGGAAATCCGCTGATAGCGGCTCGACAGGATAGCCGCGCCGCTCCCATGCGTCGAGGCCACCCTTGAGCGCCTGCACGTGATGAATATTCTTGCCGTGAAGCTGGGCCACGATCCGCTTGGCGGTCGCTTCGTTGGGGCAGACGCAGTACACGACGATCGGGCGCTGCAGCAGTTGCGGATCCAGTTGCTCGGGCGACTCCAGGTCGAGCGCCCGCGCCCCCGGAATCCGATACGCTTCCTTCGCGCGCACTTCCGGCGGCCGCGCATCGAAGATGAGCGGCGGCGCATCCGACTTCATCAGTTCGTCGAGTTGCTCGGGGCTAATGCGGATCTTCGCGAGCCAGCGGCGAAACTGCACGCGCCGCACCCAGCGATAAGCAACGAACAGCACCGCCAGCACGGCGAACAGATCGAAGATCGTGCCGCCGTTGTGCCGCACCAGCAGCATGGCTTGCGCGATCCAGTCGTGCAGCGCGGCGCCGCCCAGCAGCCAGGCGCCGGCCCATAGCGACGCGCCCAGCAGGTCCCACGCGAGGAAAATGCGCGGATCGATGCTGGTGGTGCCGAGCAAGGGCGCGGCAATCAGGCCGAGCCCGGGGACGAATTTGGACACCGCGAGAATCGGCGCGCCATGGCGTTCGAACAGATTGCGAGTGGTCCGCACCGTGGCATCGAACGACAAGGAGAAGCGCACCAGCGAATTCAACATGCGCCGGCCGCGCAGACGACCGGTAGTGAACCAGAGCGTGTCGGCGAGCAAGGTTGCGCAGACCGCGGCGATGAACACGCTGGAGTACGAGACCTGGCCCACCGCGGCCATGGTGCCCGCGAGCACCAGCATCGGCGCAGCCGGCACGGGTGCGCCGAGCTGCGTGATCAGCACGCTCATGAAAACCGCCCACGCACACAGCGCTGGCGGAATAGCTGTCGGGAAATGCCACACCATACCGCTCCTGTGGAATACCATCGCCGCTGGCTTGACTCCGGTCTGTCCCGGCGACCTGCATGGGATTCGTGGAGCAGGCGCGACCGTGCATTCGACGCGCCGCACAGGGTCAAGCCGGCCACGAATGGCGCTGGACAATCCCGCGCGTGCTGTCGATTACCGGATTCTAAACAAAAACGCCGTTTGGCATGGCTCAAGCGGGCAGGCTTCGCGCAGCGAGCGCGAGCAGATCCGCCCTCACCTGCTGCAAGACCGTGGACCAGTCGCGATAGTGCTGTTGCCGGTAGAGCGTCAACGATGAATACCACGGGCTGTCGCGCCGCTCGCGCATCCAGATCCAGTGCGGATTGACGTCCAGCAGCAGCCAGGTCCGCACGCCCAGCGCACCCGACAGATGCGCGACCGACGTGCAGACCGTAATCACCAGATCCAGATTGCGGATCAGCGCTGCGGACTCGTCGAACGAGTCTAGCGAAGCGGTGTGGTCGATCACAGGCAAGCCGTGCGCGGCCATCTCCTTCAGGTCCCCGGTGCCGTCGATCTGCAGGCTGTAGAAAGCGGCTCCGGGAATCGCACGCAATGCTTGCGCATACAACGAAGGCGCCACCGCGCGCAGCGGATTGCGCTGATGCGTACGACTGCCGCTCCACACCATCCCCACCTTGAGCGCGTCGCCCTGCGACGACGCCGCGAGCCGTGTCTGCCAGCGCGCGGCTCGCGCAGGGTCGGCTTCGAGGTAGCGCGGCGGCGCAGGCAACGTCTCGAGCGTCACACCTAGCGTCAGCGGCAAGCTGCCGATCGCCAGATCGAAATCGAATCGAGGTAATTCAGGCGCATCGTGCGGCACGACGGGGATCGCAAGCGCTGCCAGGCTGCGTTCAAACAGCGGCAAGAGTTTCCGGAAGCAGCAGACGATCAGCGTACCGCCGGCTCGCTGGACCGCGGCGGCGATCGCCGGGATAAAGCGCATGAACTGGATCGCGTCGCCGAATCCCTGTTCGCCCCAGATGAGCAACGTCTTGCCGCGCAGATCCTGACCCTGCCACTGCGTGTCGGGACTCAGATAGACGGCGCTCTCCAGCTCGGGTGAGCCCGCCCATCTCGCCTCGTGATTCACGAAGCCGTTGGCATAGTCGCCGTGCAATAACTGCAGCATAGCCACGGCCCATTTCACTTTGGGTTCGCTGGGCGCCGCCTGTGCGGCCCTGACGATGGCCGCCATCGCGTCATCCCAGCGTTGCAGTTCCTTGAGGGCATTGCTGCGTGCCTGCTGGCCGACGAAGTAGTCCGGCGCCAGTGCGCAGGCGCGCTCTGCCGCGATCAGCGCATGTTCCGGTTCGTGCAGTCGCAGCCAGGCATTGCTTTGATTGGCCCACGCGAGGTAATTGTCCGGATCCCGTTGCACCGCCTGCTTCGCGAAGCCAAGCGCGAGGCGATCGTCCTTTAACTGATAGTGCAGCGCCGAGAGATTGCTATGCAGCATCGACAGACCGGGATCGAGCGCGAGCGCGCGGTGGTACGCCTCCAGCGCCGCGGTCCACGAACGGCTTTTGTGGTGCGCGAGTCCCAGCAGAAACCACGTCCGTGACGAGTCCGGTTGTGTGGCACACCAGGCCGTGGCGACCTCGATTGCGCGCGGAAGAAGGTTGAGTTGCAGCAGCAGTTCGATCCACGCGTCGAGCCAGACTGTGGCATCTGGTGCGGCCCGGAAGGCGCGCTCGTACCACTCGTGCGCCTGTTGTAGCTGGCCTTCGCGATAGGCGAGGCGAGCCATCTCGACCAGCGTCGGCGCGAATTCAGGGGCGATTACCAGAGACCGTTCAAGCGCGGCGCACGCTTCGTCGTAACGGCCTCGCAGCCTCAGCAAGTGCGCGCAGGCGGTCAGGGCACCCGCGTCGGGTGGCTGCAAGGTCATCCAGGCGTCGATCTCGCGCGCCGCGCTTACCAGGTCGCCTTGTTCGAGGCGCCGTTGAATACGCAGGAACGGAGTGGACGGCGCGCGCATTGTGGTCATCGATCCTGGCGACTCTGCTCGCCGGCTAGCAAACCGGCCGCGCCAGCAGATCGTCGAGCAGCGCGGCATACGTCGCCACCAGTTGCCGGTTATCCGGCAGATAGCGGGCGATCAGGTTGCGCTGTTCCTGACGGTACCAGGATGCGTGAGCATCGTGCGTTTCCAGCGCTTCAAGCACGCGCCGCGCGCCTTCGTCCGCATCGTTGCCCTGGTAGTAATAGCCCAGATCGCTGCAGAGCGACGCATTGTGGATCAACGGATAACCCTGCCAGCAAACTTCGAGGTAGAAGTAATTCAGCGGATTCTCGAGCTGGTGCGAGATGACGATATCGGTGTTTTCAGCGAGAAATACCGGCGTTTCGTGCCGGCCGAGGAAAACCGCCTTGTGATCGCGGACGATATCGAGCTGGTTCATCAAGGCGATGAAGTCGACGCTCTCTTTTGCGATCTGCTCGGCGTTCGTGACCTGCAGCAGCGCAATCCGCTCGGGACGCCGGCGGTAGGCCAGCTCGGCAATCAACGCCGGATACAGGCAGAACTTCACCACGTTGAGATTGGGCTCCATCACGCTCAGGCGCCGCGCGCCTTCGTGCGCCCTGTATTCGCCTGCGTTCGGCAAACCCTTGACGCGCTCGTCCAGAAACATCGGACTCCAGACAAACGGCACCACGCGGCCGGGTCGACGGCGCAATACCTCGAAGTACGATTGGCTGATAGGGGCGACCTGCGGAATGATCCAGATATCGTCGTAACGCTGATTGACGAACAGCGCCTCGCCCCACATCGGCTTGCGGAACAGCACCGCCTCCATGGCGTGGACATACTCGAAGCCGCAGCAGTACGACACGAGCCGAGCGTTACGCTGCTTCAGATACGCCGTCTGCGCAGCGTCGATCTGGCCGCCGAGTTCGATCAGCACATCGAGGTCGTCTTTGGCGGCATCGAACGACAGCGTCGGATAGCGATCCCTGTCCCACGGCAGCGCATCCGTGACAGCCACAGCCGTGGTGTTCACGAGGACGACCCGCGCCACCTGCGGACAATGCCGCAACGCCTCCGCCAGAAAGGCGGCGTTCTGCTTGATGCCGTTATTCCAGAGCGTTTCCGCTTCATGGTGCAGCCCGATCGTGATTCCGACGCGCAGTCCGTTCATGGCTTGGCGATTTGTGTCTGTGTGGCTGCCGCGTCCTGGGTGGAGCGCGCCGCGTAGCCGGTTAAATGCCAATGGCCGTCCTCGCCCAGCCGGAAGCTCACCAGCTCGAACAGGGTCCGGCCGCTTGTCACGGTGGTGGCGTAATCGACGTTCGCATACAGGCCGTCCGGCACACCTTTGGCGCCGTTGTACTGGATGCGCGTGACCGAAGCCCAGCCGCGGCGCGACACGCTGCCCACCGACTGGCGCGCCTGCTGCATCTGGCTCGCGAACTTGTCCGCCGACACGCTCGCCTTGACGAACGGCGCCGCATCTTGCCAGAGCGCGGCGAAGCGGTCCGTGTCGAGTTGCTGCAAGACCTGGCCCGCGTCGTTCAGCAGTTCGTCGGCCGAGGTGCCCTGCTCCGCGGCGGCCAGGTTCGTGCAGCCCACCATGATGCAGGCGGCCGCTAGCGTTCGCAACGCTAACGGGTGGATCAGTTGAACCAGCCGGCTAAACGAAAGACGTGGTTTCATGATGCAGTGGAAGGCCAGGACGTTGAACATCGGCGTGGCATGCAGGCTCGGCATCGCCACACGAAAGGAGCAGGCACGCGCTGGCATGCCGGCGCGTGCCTGTATGTGCCTAGGCGGGCGCATAGAGCGCAGCAAGCGCATCGCTATAGATCCGCACGTTGTCCTCATTCTCAGGATCGAGTCCGCGCAGGAACGCGTTGGCGGTGCGACGGTAGGCATCGAGATGCGTGTCGTGCCCGGCGAACGCCCGCTGCAGGGCACGCCCGCCCTCCTCGCAATCGAAATCGTGATAGCGATATCCGCACTCGCCGATCAGATGCGAGTTGTGGATCAGCGGGTAACCGCCGTACAGCGCTTCGTAGTACACATAGTTCTGCGCGTTTTCCCAATGATGGCTGACGACCGCGTCGACATCCCCAGCCACCACCCGGCAAAACGGAAAGCGTCCCTCGAACGAGGTCAGGCCGTGCTTCACGATGTCCAGACTGCGCGCGAAGCCGTTGAAGCTCACGTGTTCCTTCAGGTGGAAGGTGTTGTACGCCCACACGTGTTCGAGCAGGTCGGGATTGGCGCGATGCGCCGCCTCGCAGGACAGCAACGGCACGAAGCTCGTCTTCACCATGCAGATATTGGGTTCGAAGATGCCCGCGCGCCAGCGCCGCCGCCCCGGCCGGTAGCCGAAGCTGAGTCCTTCCGGCAAACGTGCCGCTTCGCGCTCGAGCACCAGCGGGCTCCACAGATGCGGCATCACGCGCACCGGACAGCGGAACGTACTCGCGTAATACGGCACACAGGTAGGCTCATACTCGGCCAGCGTCCAGACCTCGTGATACGGGGCGGCCGTGATCAGCAGGCCATGCGACTGATCGAAGATCATGCGCTCGATGTCGATCACGTAATCGTTGCCCACCCGCATCGAGACGATCTTGCCGCCGCGCTCGCGGAACGCCACCACCCATTCGCGGTCGAGTTGCGCGCTCATCTCGATCATCACGTCGAGCGTCGTGGCCGCCGCTTCCATGTCGATGAGCGGGACCGGCGAATCGGCCAGAAAATTGCGCGCATCCTCCGGGCGCCCATCGCCGCCGCCCGCGACCAGATAGGTGGCTTCGACGAGCGGCGAGCGCATTAGCAGCATCACCAGGAAAATGCAGTTCTGGTAAATGCCGTTCTCCCATACCGATTGCTCGCCCTTGCGCACGTAGATCGAGACACCCACGCGCAGCTTGCGCGGCTGGCCCGACGGGTATGGCGGGGTTCGTTCAAGGTTCATGGGCGGCTCGCGGTGTTGGCGAAGTGCGCGTCGCGGCACAGATGCAGGAGCCGGGCCGCATAAGCGTCGAGATTGCGCTGACTGAACGGATCCACCGCAGCGAACACGCGTTGCGAGCGGGTCCGGTAATCGTCGAGGCCGCTCGCATGATCCACCGCTGCGCGCTGCAATTGCGCCGCGCCTTCACGCGCGTCGAAGCCGTGATAGTAGTAGCCGGCTTCCTTGAGCCACGGCGAGTTGTGGATCAGCGGATAGTCGCCGTAAAGCGCATCGAGGTAGCTGTAGTTCTGTTCGTTCTGCCATTGATGCGAAACGATGGCGTCGGCATGCTGCACCATGAAGCCGACGATATCGTGCCGCCCGTGAAAGGTGGCCTTATGCTGGCGCACCAGGTCCAGCGCATTGGCGAAGTACAGCATGGTGGGGTGATCTTTGAGGTGCAAGGTGTTGAGCACGTGCATTGCGTGCACCGAGCCGGCGTCGGCCCGGTAGGCTTCGTCGCAGACCAGCATCGGAATGCTCGAGGTCTTCACGACCGAAATGTTCGGCTCGAAAATCGCCACGCGCAGGCCACGGCGGGCGCTGTCGGCCGGCGTCTCATGCACCGCGAAACCGTAGCGCATGCCGAGCGCCTCGACCTCCTGGATGCGCTGCTGGATAAACTGAGGATGCCAGATGAACGGCGCCTCGTGCACGTCGCAGCGGTGCAGCAGGCGCATCATCGGCGCGAAGGCGGCGTCTTTCGGCAGGTACCACACCTCGTCGCAGCGGTCGGGCCGCGGTGCATGCGTGGGCTTCGTGAAGATCGCTGGTTCGGCGAGGCCGACATACGGCTGGCCGCAGCAATAGAACACCACCTTTTTGCCGCGCGCGCGCATGAGGTCGAGCCATTCGATGTCGAGCGCACCGCCCATTTCGACGATCACGTCCACCTCGTCGCTGGCCTCGTGCGCCCGCATCAGCCGCAGGTTGCGCGAGGCCAGATCGACCTGGGCGGGCATCACGCCCTGGTCGCCGACGTCGATCAGCAGCACCGACTCCACAAACGGCAGACGTTGAAACAGCTCCGCCAGAAAGACGACGTTCTGCCCCAGGCCGTTCTGCCAGATGTTCTGACCGGTATGGGTGATGACGGAGATGCCAATGCGCATATCGACCCCAGACTGCGTTACCAGGAATACCCGACACCGGCGTTGACCAGCACGTGAGCCCCATCCGTGGCGCTGGCCCCTACCTTGACGATGGTGTTTTGCGTGACCCGCGCACTGGCGCCGATGGCGATTGCGCTGTATCCCGCGTAGTTGCCCACCCCAGCGGCGATCTGGAAGGTCTTGCCCTGTTCCACCTGGGGCAAGCCGGCCAGCGCACCGGCCATGGCCACGCCCGAATACGCCGCGCGGGCCACGTCGTTGATATTCTGCTGAACACCCTGCAGTTGCGCAACGTTTACCGCATCGGTCGGGTTGACGCCCGGCGCCACGTTGGTGATGGTCCGCTCATTGCCGGGCGAACCCACCGATACCGAGTTCGCCTCGCTCGCCACCGAGCCCGCGCCGATCGCCACCGAGTTCGGTGCGGACGCAACCGCATTGGCGCCCACCGCGGACGAACTGGAGCCGGTTGCCTGCGCGCCCGACCCCACTGCTACGGTGTTGCTCGAACTCGCGGTCGAATTGCCGCCCACCGCTACCGATTCCGTGCCCGTAGCGCTTGCAGCGTTACCGGTCGAATTCACTGCGACGTACTTCGAGTTCGACGCGCCGGTGTTGGTCGTCGTGGTTTGCGAGAGCTGCGTGAGCTGGCTGCCGAGCGTCCCCATCTGCGTTTCGAGCGCAAACAACTGGCTGCCGTTGATCGCATCCGTGCTGGTCGCCGTGATTGCGCCTGCCGCGATATTGGTCAGCGCGACCGCCGAGGTGGCGCCGACGCCGCCGAGCGTCACGCTGGTGTGCGAGGCGTTGTCGTACAGCACCGCGTCGCTGGCCACCGAGGCCACCGCCTGCAACTGGCTCACGTTGACGGCGTCGGTCGGCGCGGTGCCGGCCGCGACGCCGGTGAGCTGGCGTGCGCCCGCCGTGCCGGTAAAGTCGACGCTGGTGCCGCCGGTGTTGGCCCCCACCGTAATCGCGCCGTTGCCCGGCGCGCCGCCCACCTGCTGCACGAGGCCGACGGTGCCGTTGGCGATGCCCGTCGACAACGCGGTCACGCTGCTGGTGGCCGTCGTGAGGCCGGTGGACAGGGAGGCGACGTTGCTGTTGGTCGTGGTCAGGCCTGTCGACAGCGAAGCGACGTTGCTGTTCGTCGTGTTCAAACCGGTCGACAGCGAGGCGACGTTGCTGTTCGTTGTGTTCAGCCCCGTCGACAGCGAGGTCACATTACTGTTGGTCGTGTTCAGCCCCGTGGACAGCGACGCGACGTTGCTGTTCGTCGTGGTGAGACCGGTCGACAGTGACGCTACTCCGCTCTGCGCCGTGCTCACGCCGGTCGAAAGCGAACTGATGCTCGTCGACGTTGTGGTGGACAGCGAGGTCAGTTGTCCGAAGTTGACGGCGTCGGTCGGGTTCACCCCGTTGGCGACGTTGGTCAGCGTCACCGGGGTGGTCGAACCGGCTCCGCCCAGCGTGACCTTCGTATGGCTCGCGTCGTCGTACTGGACCGAGTTGGCTACCCCCGTCGACAGCGAGGCGACATTGCTGTTGGTGGTGGAGAGGCCTGTCGACAGCGAGTTGATACCTGTCGAGGTTGACGTCGAGAGACTCGCTACCGAGCTGTTAGTTGTACTGAGACCCGTCGACAGCGAGTTCACGCCTGTGGACAGCGAGCCGATGCCCGTCGAGGTTGAGGTGGAGAGGCTGGCTACCGTGCTGTTCGTCGTGCTCACGCCGGTGGACAGGGAGTTCAGCCCGGTCGAGGTCGAGGTGGACAGGCTCGCGACCGTGCTGTTGGTCGTGCTGACGCCGGTGGACAAGGAACTCAGACCCGTCGAGGTTGAGGTCGAGAGCGAGGCGACGCTGCTGTTGGTCGTGCTCAGACCTGTGGACAGCGAGGTCACACCGCTTTGCGCCGTGCTGATGCCCGTCGAGGTTGACGTAGAAAGCGAGGCTACGCTGCTGTTCGTGGTGCTCAGGCCAGTGGACAGTGAGGTCACGCCACTTTGGGCTGTGCTGATACCCGTCGAGGTCGAGGTCGAGAGCGAGGCTACGCTGCTGTTGGTCGTGCTCAGGCCCGTGGACAGCGAGGTCACACCGCTTTGCGCTGTGCTGATGCCCGTCGAGGTCGAAGTCGACAGCGAGGCTACGCTGCTGTTCGTCGTGCTCAGGCCTGTGGACAGCGACGTCACGCCGCTTTGAGCTGTGCTGATACCCGTCGAGGTCGAAGTCGACAGCGAAGCGAGGCCGCTGTTGGTCGTGCTCAGACCTGTGGACAGCGAGGTCACACCGCTTTGGGCCGTGCTGATACCTGTCGAGGTCGAAGTCGAAAGCGAAGTCACATTGCTGTTCGTCGTGCTCAGACCCGTCGAGAGCGACGCAACGCCGCTTTGCGCCGTGCTCACTCCGGTCGACAAGGAACTGACGCTCGTCGATGTCGTGGTGGACAGTGAGGTCAACTGGCCGAAGTTGACGGCGTCGGTCGGGTTCACCCCGGCGGCTACGTTGGTCAGCGTCACCGGCGTGGTCGAGCCGACGCCGCCCAGTGTCACCTTCGTGTGGGTCGAGTCGTCGTACTGGACCGAATTCGCCACTCCCGTCGACAACGAGGCCACGTTGCTGTTCGTCGTGCTCAGGCCGGTGGACAGCGAGGCGACACCGCTTTGCGCCGTGCTCACTCCGGTCGACAAGGAACTGATGCTCGTCGATGTCGTGGTGGACAGCGACGCAACGCTGCTTTGGGCCGTGCTGATGCCGGTCGAGGTTGAGGTCGACAGCGAAGCTACGCTGCTGTTCGTCGTGCTCAGCCCCGTGGACAGCGACGTCACGCCGCTTTGCGCCGTGCTGATGCCAGTCGAGGTCGAGGTCGACAGCGAGGTCACATTACTGTTGGTCGTGCTGAGTCCCGACGACAGCGAGGCGACGTTGCTGTTCGTGGTGCTCAAGCCCGTCGAGAGCGACGTCACGCCGCTTTGAGCGGTGCTGATGCCGGTCGACGTAGACGTCGACAACGAAGCCAGGCCGCTGTTGGTCGTGCTCAAGCCGGTCGAGAGCGAACCCACACCGCTTTGCGCCGTACTGATACCCGTCGACGTCGAAGTCGACAACGAAGCCACGCTGCTGTTCGTTGTGCTCAAACCCGTGGACAACGAAGCCACACCACTCTGCGCCGTACTGATCCCCGTCGACGTAGACGTCGAAAGCGAACTCAACCCCGTCGACAACGAACTCACCGAATTGCCCACGGAATTAACCTGGCTCGCCACGGCGTACAACTCGCTGCCGTTCACCGCATCCGTGCTGGTGGCCGTGATCCGCCCTGCAGCGACGTTCGTGATTTGCCGCTCGGCGCCCACTGCGCCCACGCTCACGACGCTGCTCGGAGTAGCGCCTGCGAAGCCGCTGAGGGTCGTCGAGCCGACCGTCGCGCTGCTGGTCGGATTCGCGCTCGCCGTCACCGAACCATTGCCCAGCGCGACATCGCCGGCGTTGTTGGCGACAGCGTTCGGGCCGATCGCGACGCTGTTCGCTCCCAGCGCCCGCGAATCCGCCAGCGTCGAGTTGGCGTGGAAGTACTTGATACCCTGGCTGTCGATGTTGTTCAGCGCCGCGCCCACGTTATTGACCGTGCTGGTCGTGCCGTTCGCGTTATACGTCGTGTAAGACGGCGCGCTGATTGCGCCGGTCGACGCGTTGTACGTCGATCCGCCGCCCAACGCCGAGGCCGTGCTGGTGCCCAGTGCGTTGACATTGGTTTGAACCGTGCTGACACCGGTCGACAGGCTGGCGATGCCGCTGTTCGCCGTCGCGAGGCCCGTCGAGGTCGAGGTCGACAGCGAAGTGAGGCTGCTGTTGGTCGTGCCGAGGCCGGTCGACAGCGAACTGATGCTGCTGGTCGTCGTGCTCAGGCCCGTGGACAACGATGCCACATTGCTGTTGGTCGTGTTCAACCCGGTCGACAGCGAACCTACACCGCTTTGCGCCGTGCTGATGCCGGTCGACGCGGAGGTGGACAATGCGCTCACCGTGCTGTTGGTCGTATTCAACCCGGTCGACAGACTGGCGTCACGGCTCACCGCCGTGCTCAATCCGGTCGACGTCGAAGTCGACAATGCCGTCACATTGCTATTGGTCGTATTCAACCCCGTCGACAACGAGTTCACGCCGCTCTGCGCGGTACTGATCCCGGTGGACGTCGAAGTCGACAGCGACGCCACGCTGCTCGTCACCGTGCTCAATCCCGTCGACGTCGAAGTCGACAGACTGGCGATGTTGCTCGCCGTGGTGCTCATGCCGGTGCTCAACTGCGATACCGTGACGGCGTCCTGCGGCGCCGAACCGTCAGCGACGTTGGTGATCCGCCGCAACGCGGTCGGGCTGCCCACCGACACTTCCGAAAGCGGCGCCGCACTGCCCGTCAGGTAGCCGGTACCCGTCGGCGCAGCCGCACCCGTCACGCTGCCGGCGCCAAGCGCCACGCTATTGGCGTAGCTGGCGCTGCTGCCGGCACCGAGGGCGAGCGAGTTGTTGCCCGCAGCAATCGAGTTATAGCCAATCGCACCGGACGAAACCGCGCTTGCTGTGGCGCCATCGCCGATCGCGCTTGAATTGTTGGCGCTTGCCGTGGCGTACGTGCCGATCGCCGTGGCCCCGGTTCCCGTCGCGGTCGAAGTCGTGCCGATCGCCGTCGCGCTCGCGCCGGTAGCCGACGCGTACGTGCCGAGTGCGGTGGCGGCCACGCCTGAAGCAGTCGCCGCATCGCCGAAAGCTGAGGCCTCCGAAGCGTTGGCGATCGTGCCGTTGCCGCCCACGGCGGCGGAGAAAGTCGCCGTCGCGCTGGCGCCGTTGCCGACCGCTACCGCCTGCTGCGCCGCGTTCGAGTTGTAGCCAAGCGCGGTCGCCTGGGTCGCCGAAGCAATCGCGCTCTGCCCCAATGCGATCGAGGAAGCGCCGGCCGCCGTCGCGGACTGGCCCAATGCCACGGCGCCCGTTGACGAAACCGTCGCGGCATAGCCGATCGCCACGCCCGAAGTCGCCGCGCTCTGCGCCACCGAAAAGCGGCCGATCGCAACCGAGTTGGCCGCCAGCGCGGCCGAGCCGCCGGTGCCGCTGCTGTTGCCGCCGCCGATGGCGACCGAGCTGCTGCCGGACGCCGTCGTGTCGTTACCGACCGCGGTCGAACCCAGGCTGGTCGCCTTGGCCCCCGAGCCCATCGCAATCGCGCTCGCGCCTGTTGCCGTCGTCGCCTGCCCGAAGGCCTGCGAATAATTGCCCGAGGCGCTCGCATTGGCGCCGATCGCAATCGACGTCGTCCCGGACGCCGTCGTGGTGCTGCCGCTCGAGCCGCCGATGGCGATCGCCTGCGCGCCCGTCGCGGTGCCGTTCCCCACGGCGTACTGCGCCTCGGCCACATTCACCCCCGCGCTCGCGGCCAGCACGACCACGGCAATGGCCTTCGCCACGGAAGATTTGTTCGGTTTGCCGCGCGCAGATGAAATTTCCGATGCGGCGACCCACGCACCCAGTGCCTCATTCCAAATGGTTCTGTACGACTTGTTCATGATTGACAAAGCCCTCTCAGGTAACGCGCGACACCAACCGACCTTCTGGCATTAGCAGACGAAATTATCTGGCCTTTAAAAACCGAACCCCGACGCGCAAAAATGGGATAGGCCGGATTCTATGGGTTTCGCTTTTCAAAGAATGACAAGCAATGCAAATTAACCCGACAGGGTTTGTCAGGAATTGTCAAATCGAGGCAGAAACGGCGAATTCCGGGATAATAAAGATTAAGCCGATGCAGAACAAAGCCGATTTTTGTGGGTTATAGCGCATCTGCAGCGGCATGAAATGGATCGCCTGTAACCCAACCGCAGCAAGGCTGAGGACAGAACGCTGCGGTGGATGAGTCAATCCCGTAAATTGCGACACCTGAATATGTCGCCGTGCTGTCGAACGGAATACTGTTTTATACGGCTGTTTTATTTACAGTCATTTTATAATCATCACATTAATCTGACAAAACGCGTAGCGTGCGCTTCCGCACATTGCCGACCACCCAAAACCGTTACAACAGCAAATATTCAAGAGACGTCAAATTTTCTTTAAACATGTAAAATTCCCTCTACGACACGCTCAATGCGCCCCATATAAATCGCTCGATCTGACAGTATTTAGAGATTCAGGCTTTCAAGCTGTCTATTCTTGACAGTCTCCCGCAACGCACCGCTCTATCCTTAAACCCGTAAAAGCGCCGCGTCGTCCTCGCGACCGGCCAGACCCGCAGACCGCCGAGTGTGAAGTCGGAGGCTTATCGCTCACATCGAAAAGGAAGGCGCCGTGAATCGCATCGGAAATGCCGCATTAAAACTGACGAACTCGGGCGCCATGCGCGAAGCGGCGGCGTCGGCGAGCCGCGACGAAACGCTTGCGCAGCGGATTCGCAAAGGCTTGAAGGCGGGCGAATTCGGCGTCGCCTTCCAGCCGGTCGTCCACGCGCAAACCCTCAAGCTGCTCAACGTCGAATGCCTGCTGCGCTGGCAGCATCCCGAGTACGGTCTGCTGCTGCCCGAGTGCTTCGTGTCCGCCTTCGACGATCGGGAAACCGCGCGCGAGGTCACGGCGTTCATGCTGGAATCGGTCTGCCTGCAACTCGGCGAGATGCGGCGAGCCGGCCAGAGCTTGCCCGCTGCGGCGATCAATATCCAGCCGTCGCAGTTGCTCGACGAAGCGCTCGTCGCCACCATTCGCGACACGACGCGCCGTCACGGCGTCGACCCGTTACTGCTCGAACTCGAACTGGTCGCAGCAGAAGATGCGTCGACGCTATTGTCGACGCAGGAGTTCACGCGCTCGCTGCGCCAGCTCGGCGTGCGGCTCGCGCTCAACGACTTCGGGTCGGGTTATTCGCCGCTGGCGATGCTAGGCGTGGCCCAGATCGATACCGTCAAGCTGGCGCGCGGTTTCATGGCTCGCGTGCCGGGATCGACGCGCGATTGTGTGGTGATCACAGGGCTGCTCGATCTGCTCGACAAGCTGGATATGCGGGTCGTCGTGGAGGGCGTAGAAAGCGAGGCGCAGCTAACCTGGCTCAGGCAACGCCCGGAGGTCTACGTGCAGGGTTATCACGTGGCGCGGCCGCAAGCGAAGCTCGCGAACGCGCTAGCAATGCGTTGAGCGGTGCGCGCCCGCCCGCGTGGCGCGCACACCCCACCCTGCGCTCCCGTCAGCTCGACGTGAACGCGACGTACGGACCAGCGCCGCCGCCCGACGACGCCGCACCCGAGATGCCGTAATACACGTGACGCCCGTAGAAGAACGGCATGCCCATATCGAAGATGCCGGTCATGTAGGACGCCATGTCGTTGAACGCATAGTTGCCCGAAGCAAACAGCGTGTTCGCATTGGCCACGTTGAAATCGATGGTCACCGTCGCCAGATTGTTGATGGCGATCGAGACGGAACGTGCCAGCGTCGTGCTGGGCACGTAGTACTTGAGGCCGTTCGCCACGATGGTCGAGTCCGCGAAAAACAGCGCGCTCGAACCCGAGTCGAAGTAGGAGTTGCCGCTATACGTGACGCCGTTGTACGTCGCGTCGAAGTCGCCGCTCGAACTGGTCTGCAGCACGGTCGCGCCGCTCCCCGCGAGCGCGTTGTTGGCCTGGGTATCGATACCGAAGACCAGTGTGCCGAGCGCCGACGACGCCCCCGTCGAGGCGACCGGCTGCATCTCCAGCACCACGCCGTTGTTGTCGGTCGCGAAGTACTGGACCGGATTGCCCACCTGTGCAGCGAGCGCCTGATTGGCGACGCTGCAGGTCGAGCCGCTGCAGGCATAGTAAAAACCTGCCGGGCTATTGCTCACGCATTGGCTGCCGCAGTCCTGCGGCGCCACGCCCACCCCGAGAATGCCGTTCGCCCCCAGGTCGCTCGGGGTGTCGAGGGCCGGCTGCACCTGGCAGTCGCCCGGCGCGGACGCCGTGAGCGCTGTGTCGGCCATCACCTGGATCGGCACGTTCTGCCCCACTTCGTCCGCCATCCTGATGTCGGCGTTGCGCACGGTGCCCCACGCGTAGCCGCTGCCGAAGATGGCGCATTCGGCAATCGTGGCGCCGCCCGGTGTCTGCGTTTGCGCCGTCAACGCGTTGAGTGTGGACGCCGGAATCGCCGAAGCAAACAGGCGCAAGCCGAACGATTCGGTGTCGACCAGCACATTGTCGATGGTCGTGCAGTGCGAGCTTGCCTGGCTGCCCGCCGCGCACACGGTCACGCTGGTCAACGGAGAATTGGCGCGGTTGAACTGCGTGGCGGCGACCACCACCGGCACCGTATTGGCCGCCGTGCTCGAAGTCGGGCTCGCGGTGGGGTTGGCCGAACTGAGCGTGTTGGTCGTCACAGGCGTGTTGCTGGTAGACGTAGACGTGTTGGTCGAATTGCCCGTCGGCGAGGCCGACGAAGAACCGCCGCCACCGCCTCCGCACGCGGTAAAAACGGTAATGAGCGCCGCGACGAACGCCCAGGCCATGGTTCGGGTCATGTTGATCCTGTTCATTGCAAGTCGTCGGGGCTGGTGCCCTGCGGGAGCGAGGCCGGCAAATACGCCCGGCCGGCGAAATTGCCCATATGGCCGCCCGTCTGAACGATCAAGCCGGGCTGCTGCACGTTAGCGGGCCCGTGGCCGCCGCCCTGAGCCGCGTGCAACGCACTCACGCCCTGCAGATAGGCGGGAAAATAACTGCCGAGCAAGGTGTTGAGCGGCGCCATCTGCGGGCCGCGCCAGACCACCGCGAACACCGTTCCGCTCTGCGCAAGGTATTCGCGCACCACGGTGCCGCCATTCAGCGTGGTTTCGTTGACGACGTACGGCACCTCGGCCGAACTGACGTGCTGGACCAGTCTCGTCGCCCGGCCCGCCGTGCTCGCCGGCCAGGTCGGCGCAGCGCCGAGTTCGGCGTGCGCGGGTATGCCGGCGACAAGCGCCGTCATGGCGGCTGCCGCGCAGAGCATGCTGGTTCTCATTGATTCTCCCCGTATGATTCGTCGCGTGACGAAGCGTGAAGCAACCTTCACCTCATCACACAGGACGGATTATTGGGGGGACGGGCGGATTTCGATCCGCAGAAAAGAGCGGGAGAAAGGGCCTATTTGCAGGTTTGCCCGATCACCCGCTGCGGCTTGCCTGGAGCGGCTGAGCGGGACAATTGTTAAATCCGGACGGCGCCTGATTCAAGTGCTCCGTGCGCGCCTCGGATGGGCGCGCAGCGCATCGATCTCGTCCAGCAGATCGAGCACCAGGGCAATGCCCGGCGGATTGATCTCGAGATCGTGCGCGAGGCGTCGCGCCGTGCGCACGCGGCGCAGCGATGCGCCGCTAAAACGCCACTCCTGCGGTTCCTCCCCGCGCGGCGTAAAGGCGCCTTCGGCAACCCACAATGTCACCTCGTCTTGCGACGCGCCGCTTGCCTGGCACAACTCGACAAGCGTGAACTCCATCTCTTCATTGACAATCTGGCCTTCCAGATAAGTCGTCACGGACTCTTTCATGATGAGCGATCACCCATAAAAATGCGCACGTGGGTCGAAGTTGAACGCTTGCCGCATCACGTCATATGCGGCGGCAGCGCGCTCGGTATCGGCCGGCGGCAAGACGATGGTCAGGATTACATACAGATCGCCGGGAGTCGTTCCCGGAATGCCTTTGCCCTTGAGGCGCAAGCGCCGGCCGCCTTGCGAACCCTTGGGCACCGTCATTTCGACGGAACCGTCGGGTGTGGGCACCTTGATCTGGGCGCCGAGCGCGGCTTCCCAGGGGGCAACCGGCAAGTCGAGCGAGACATCGCGGCCGTCCACGCGAAAACGCGGATGTTCGCGAAATGCGATCTCCAGATACAGGTCGCCGGGCGGCGCGTCGCCCATCGCCGGACCGCCCTGGCCGTTGAGCCGCAGGTGCTGGCCCGCGCGGATGCCCTTGGGGATGGCGACGTCCAGCGTGCGCGATTGCAGCGTCACGTGCCCCTGCGCGTCGAGTACCGGCATCTGCAGCGAAATGGAGCGCTGCGCGCCGCGGTAGGCCTCTTCCAGATCGATCAGCACCTTGGCGTGGTGATCCTGGCCGGCCATCGCGGCCGCCGCCTGCCGTTGCTGGGCTGCGCGCGCATGGCCGAACATGGCTTCAAAGAAATCGTCGAGATTGGCCTCGCCCGCCGCTTCGTGGCCCGCGCCCCTGAACTCGAAACCCTCGTCCCAGTTCGGCGGTGGCTGGAATTCCTGGCCGTTCTGCCACTCGCTGCCCATCCGGTCGTAGGCCGCCCGCTTCTCCGGGTCTTTCAGCACCTCGTACGCTTCGCCCACTTCCTTGAAACGCTCCTCGCCGTCCGCTTCCTTGGTGACGTCGGGGTGATACTTGCGGGCGAGCTTGCGATAGGCGCGCTTGATGTCGTCCTCGGTTGCGCTGCGCTCCAACCCGAGGGTCGCGTAATAGTCCTTGTATTTCATGTGAAAGACAGCCCCATAAAAGGTGAGGACGGCATGGCGTTCAGATCCGGCTGCCTTATTACTCTATACGACTCCGCCGCAAACGTGCCGTCAGCGTGTCGTGCCTGGTGTTGAACCGGACTGGCACGATCCGTGCGGCCCATGCACAATCACGCCGGTGTGCCCCGCTGCGGTCCGCGCGATCACCGCGGTCAGCGGCGCTTCGACGGCGCACGCGCCTCCCATCCGCATCGCGCCCGGCAGTTCGGGCGGGTGCATGTCTTCGAACAAGCAAGCTGCGTACGACCGGAAACGGCGATACGCCAGGCCACGACATGTCGACCCTGCGTATGCGTATCATCACGTTGATCCGGCAACCCGCCTTTGCCGCCGCCGGCACTTTTGTCGTCATTCTCGCGACGGCGCTCGGCACGTGGTGGCTGGTGCGCGAACAGTCGTTGCAAACCGCGCGCAGCCAGTTCGAGCAGCGCACTGCCCATATCACCAGCGATCTGCAACAGGAACTCGCGACTTGCGAGTATGTGCTGCGCAGCGCCAGCGGCGTGTTCGTGGTGTCGCCCACGGTGACGCCGGACGCCTGGCTCCAGTACGTGACACGGCTCGATATGGACGACACGCTGTCCATCGTGCGGGCGCTCGGCTATGCCGAACTCGGACCCGGTGCGACGGCGCCCGGCGGCGCAGCCATCGCCACCGGGCAGCAAGCGCAGCCGTTCGCCCCCGTCACGCTGATGACGCCGGTGCGGGCCGGCGCGCCGGCCGCCGGCTACGATCTGGGCCGCGACCCCACGCGCCGTGCGGCCCTGTTGCGTGCCCTCGACACCGGTGAACTGACACTCGATGCCCGCGCCGCGCAGGCGAGCACCATGCAGCAGCCCGCTCACCCGCATTTCGAGCTGTATCTGCCGGTGTATGGCGGCCCGTCTGACAGTCCGTCTCGCAGCCCGTCAGGCGGCCCGTCCCCTGCGGACTCCACCACGCCCGCGTCCGCCACGCTCGACGACGCGCCAACCCGGGTCGCCGGCGTGCTGGTGGCCGTGGTAGACCCGCGGCGTCTGTTCGAGCGCGGCATGGCCCATCAATGGGGTGTCGACCTGCAGGTCTTCGCGGGCGCCCCTTCTACGTCGCTCTATACGTCGGAGGCGGCCAGCGATGCGGCCTTCGACTCGTCCCCCGTCGTGCGCAGGGCCGAGACGCTGCGCTTCGGCGGCGAACCGCTCACGCTGGTGTACACGACCAGCGAGCGGTACCTGGCCGCCGGCAACGACTATGCCGCGATGACCGTGCTGCTCGCCGGACTCGTCAGCGCCACGCTGCTGGCGGGCGTCGCGTGGCTGCTCGCGCGAACCCAGGGGCGCTCCCCGTGAGGGCTGTCACCTGCGTATCCGCTCAAGCCCGAACGAAGCGCGTTTGACGGGTCTGAGCGTCACCCCGCGTTTGCCTGAAGCGAAGCGGCTCGGGCGCCTCAGCCGTCAACCTCGGCAAGCAAGGCCTTCACCGCTGCCCGCGCCTCGCGGCCCAGTTCGGCGAGATCCACGCCGTCGATCCGATCGTCGCTGACGATACGCCGTCCCGCCGAGAACAGCGCCGCCAGCTTCGGCCTGCCGCCCGAGGCCACCGGACCGATGGCCGGATCGTGCAGCCCGAAGTAACGCGGATCGTCGAGCCGGTAGATCGCGAGGTCGGCGGAATAGCCCGGCGCGAGGCGCCCCACTTCGGCCAGCCCCAGCACCTGCGCTCCGCCTGCCGTGCCCCAGTGAATCACGTCGGCCACGCTCGCCGCATGCGCGCCGCCTTCGAAGCTGCCGCCGCGAAAACGCGGCGTCGCCGCCATGCCGAGCCGCGCCCGTTGTGCGAGCCAGGTCATGTGCACTTCGGAGATCATGTCGGCGGCTTCGTTGGAGGCCGCGCCGTCGACGCCGATCGAGATGGGCACGCCCGCCTCCGCCATCTCGCGCACCGGGCAGATGCCGCTTCCCAGACGTCCATTGCTTTGCGGGCAATGCGCGACACCGGTGCCGGTTTCGGCGAGCAGCGCGATTTCGTCGGCGTCGACCTTCACGAGATGCGCGTACCAGACATCGTCGCCGAGCCAGTCGTGCTCGCCGCAGAACGCCACCGGCGAGCGGCGGTACAACTCGTGCGCGCTGTCCTGATAGCCGACCGTCTCCGACAAATGACTGTGCAGGCGCAATCCCAAACGCCGCGCGACCGCCGCGGTTTCGCGCATCTGCGCCGGCGAGATCGAATACAGCACGGTGGTGGGCGCCATCACCACGCGCCGCATCGCACGCGGCCCGGCATCGTGATAAGCGGCAGCGAGACGTTCGATATCGGCCACGAAAGCCTCCAGCGTTTCCGGGCGTAACGCGGTGGGCAAATCGGCTTCGAGCTGGCGCGTTTGCGTCGCGCCGCCGCGCAGCAGCACGAAACGCAGACCAAGTTTGTCGGCCTCTTCGAACAGGATCGCCGAACTGTCGAACGGCATGTTCGGGTAGTAGACGTAGTTGTGATCCGCGACCGTCGCGCAGCCCGAGCGCGCGAGCTCGATCAGCCCAATGCGCGCGGCGAGGCGAAAGCGCTGCTCGTCGAATAGCGCGCGAAAGCGATACGGTGTCGCCGCGAGCCACGGCGTCAACGATGCGTCGAGACCCGCCGTATCGCCTTTGAGCAGCGACTGGAACAGGTGATGATGGGTGTTGACCCACGCCGGATAGATCACGCAGTCGGTGGCGTCGACGAGCGTTTCTCCGGGACGCGGGCTCAGGGCGCCAATCGCCTCGATGGTGTCGCCGGCAAGACGGATATCGGGGCCGCTGACGCGTGCGGGGTCGTCCGCATCGCCGCGGCCGCCCGTCATGATGGCGGCTGCGTTGCGGATCAGAACGGTAGTGCGGTTTGCGTGGGTCTCGTGTGTCTGGATCGGCATGGACATATGCTTGAGATTGCGCTTGAGTTGACTTGAGTTGACTTGAGTTGGGTTGAGTCACGGAAAACGAGGGCGGCTACCCGATGGCGTTCCGCCGCCGCGGCCCCGCTACGAAGACCGCAGCCGGCCCATCACAACTGGCTGTCATGCCAGCCGCGCAAGCCGATGCGCGACACCCACACGGTGATGCCAAACAGCACGACACCGGTGACGGTAATCAACAGCAAGGCCGCAAAGAGCCGCGGAATGTTCAACTGGAAACCCGCCTGCAGGATCTGATAGGCAAGGCCCGCGCCGCTGCCGCCGGTGCCCGCGACAAACTCCGCCACCACCGCGCCGATCAGCGAGAGCCCGCTGGAAATCCGCAAGCCGCCGAAAAAATACGGCAGCGCGCTGGGAATCCGCAGTCGCACGAGGGTCTGCCAACGCGTCGCATGATTGATCCGGAACAGGTTGATGAGCCCCGGATTCACGCTGCGCAAACCGAGCGCCGTGTTCGAGATGATCGGAAACAGCGCCACCAGTGTGGCGCACAGCACCAGCGCAGCCGTCATGTCCTTCACCCAGATGATGATCAGCGGTGCAATGGCGACAACCGGCGTCACCTGCAACAGGATCGCATAGGGAAACAGGCTGGCCTCGATCAACGGACTCTGCACGAACAGCAAGGCAATGATCACACCCAGCACCGTGGCCAGCGCGAACGCCAGCAGCGTGATCTTCAACGTTTCCAGCAGGCTGCCGAATAACAACGGGGCGTCCTGAATCAACTGCCCTAGAATCGCACTGGGCGCCGGCACGAGGTACGACGGCACCTTGAACAGCACGCACCAGCCCTGCCAGATCGCAAGAAAAACAACGCCGACCAGCCACGGAGCCATGGCTTTCGCCATGCCCGGCCGTTGCAGCAGCGGCGTGCGCTGGGTATCGCGCAGGGTTTTGGCGCGCCGCGTGGAATGGGCCCGAAGCACGTCGCCTGTCATGATTGCACCTCTGCATCTTCGTTCATATGGGATGCCCGATGCGCGTCGACGATCAGATCGGATAACGTTTGGCAATCCTGTATAAACGGCGTGGATACGCGATAGGCGTCGTCGCGCTCGAGCGGCCCGTCGATCGGCACCTCGGCGATGATCCGCCCCGGCCGCGCCTGCATCACCACCACCCGGCTCGACAGATACACCGCTTCGTAGATGCTGTGCGTGACGAACACTACCGTCATGCCGCGCCGCTGCCATAAGGCGCGCAAATCGCTGTCGAGTCGGTTGCGGGTGAACTCGTCGAGCGCGCCGAACGGCTCGTCGAGCAGCAGCAGGTCGGGTTCGGTGACGAGCGCGCGGGCCAGCGACGCGCGCATCTGCATGCCGCCGGACAACTCGCGCGGCAACACCCTGGCGAACTTTGCCAGCCCCACGCCGGCAAGCGCCTCGGCCACCCGCGCATCGGCCTCGCGGCGCGGCACGCGAGCGAGATCGAGCGGCAGGCGCACGTTGTCGGCCACCGTCGCCCATGGCATCAGCGTGGCTTCCTGAAACACCATCGACATGCGCTGGCCCGGCGACCCCACCGTTTCGAACGGTTGACCCCACCAGCGCACATGACCATGGGTGGGTGTCTCGATGCCGGCGAACATCTTCAGCAAGGTACTCTTGCCGCACCCCGACGGCCCGAGCAAGGAAACGAACTCGCCGGGCGCAATCGCAAGGCGTACGTCTTCGAGTGCGATCGTGCCGTTCGGATAGCGCTTGTCGACGCGCTGCACCGACAGCAACGGCGGGTTGTCGCGGCTCGGCGCGGCGGCCAGCGTGTCGGGCTGCGCAGAAACCTGAGTGGTACTGTCCATGCTCAAACCTCCGTTTCGATGCGAAATACCTCGCTTTCGCCGTGATCCGCGAGCAGCTTCAGCAGCATGCGCCGCATCAGCAGGCCCGGCTGGTCCGATTCCATGTGGCACTCCTGCTGGCGCCGCACATCGATGCAGGCGTCGTAGTCGGTCGCTTCCAGAATGTCGCGGTCTTCGTCGGTGATCGGACGGTCCCAGTCGATCAGCTCCTGAGTCGAACACGCCTCCTCGGTATCGTTGCGATAGAGCCATTGCGACAGCATCAGCGTGCGATCGTCGATGGGCGTCGCGCAGTTGTAGATGATGTGATGCACGCCGCTCGCCGGATACACGCAGCCGAAGCGGCGCGCGAACGGCATGAACCAGCGGTTGGTGAGATGCCGCTCGGTCACCTCCTCGGTCGTGCCGGTCACGCGGTAGCTGGCAGGCGGGTTGCGCACCGGCACATGGGTTTCGGCCTCGAAGCCCCAGTCGTTGGGACGGAATTCGTACTTCGACGGCTTCGGGTTATCGAACAGGCCAAAGTTCGATTTGTGCACGAAGCTGAAATGCGAGTTGTCGAACGAGTTTTCCATCATCCGCAGCGGGCTGGTCTGCCAGCGTTCGTAGAACTGAAGAATGCGGCGATAACCCGTTGCGTCTTCCTCGGGAAACGTCGGGATGGGCTGCAAGGGCTCGTCGAGCGCGACCCAGGCGTAGCCGTAGCGCTCCTCGCAACGATAGGCCTGCACCACCGCCCGCGAGGGAATCGCGCTGCCGCCGTTCTGCGGAATCTTCACGCATTGGCCGGAGCAGTCGTAGGTCCAGCCGTGATAGCCGCAAGCGATGTTGCCGTCGCCGTCGACAAAGCCCTTGGACAGCCTGGCGGTGCGATGGCAGCAGCGATCGCGCAAGGCGTGCGGTTTGCCGCCCGCGCCCTTCCATACGACGATCGGCTCGCCGAGCAGCGTGAACGGCTGCGGACCGGCATCGAGTTGCGCCATCGGCATGATGGCGTACCAGAAGCGGCGCAAGACCTTTTGACGGGTGACCAGCATCGTGAATCTCCTTCAATCAACATGTCTGTATCAGCCGGCGCGACGAAGCGCGCCGGCGCGGGAAAGCGTGACGGCAAGTGCCGGTGCGTTCGTTACGGCATCACCTTGGCGTCCTGGATGTATTGCAGCGTGTAGGCGCTGTGGTAGTCGGTGGCGGGCTTGAGCAGCTTTGCGCCGACCATGTAATCGAAGGTCTTCTTCCAGCGTGCGTCGGTCATGGCGCCGATGCCGAGCGTGGCTGCGTCGCCGCCCGTGACGAGCTTCAGCTTCTTCAGTTGCGCGACGCCGTAGGCGAGTTGCGCATCGCTCATCTGCGGGTTGTCTTTCTTGATCAGCGCATTGCCGGGAGCGGGATCGTTGAGATAGCTCTTCCACCCTTCCATCGACGCCTTCACGAAGCGCGCCACCACATCCGGCTTGTCCTTCAGCGTGTCGCGCATCGTGACGATTGTCGTGTTGTACGGCGGATAACCGTCGTCGGCGAACAGGAAGAAGTGCGCGTTCGCATGGGCCTGCTCAGCCTGATAGGTCTCCGATGACGGATAGGCCTGCATCGCCACGTTCGGATCGGCGAAGAACGGTTGCAGGTTGAAGGTGTAGGGTCGCGACTGCGCGTCGGTGTAGCCGTATCTGGCCTTCAGCCACGGCCACCAGCTCGTGCGGCCCGAACCGGCAACCAGAATCGTCTTGCCCTTGAGTCCGGCAAGACTGGTCACGTCGGCATGCGTGAGCATGCCCTGCGGGTCGTACTGGAACGAGGCGGCCACGGTCGTCACCGGAATGCCGGCCTCCACGCCCGAGAGCACCTGGAAGTCGTAGCCGAGCATGAAGTCGGCCTGGCCGCCGGCGAGCAACTGCATGCCGTTGACTTGCGGGCCGCCCATCTTGATCGTGACGTCGAGACCGTACTTCTTGTAGACGCCGGTCGCCACCGCCTGATAGAAGCCGCCGTGTTCGGCCTGCGCGTACCAGTTGGTCAGCAAGGTCACGTGATCTTCAGCGTGGGCGAGCGATGCGGCAAACAGACTGCCGGCGAGCGTGAACGCGGATGCGGCACGCGCGAGCAACGAAGGGGCTGATGCGGCGAAGCGGGAAAGAAAGCGCAAAACACGCATGACGAAGCTCCGTGTGAGAACACACAAGGTGTGAGGGATGGATATGGGTGGATTTGAAACTGAGGATGGCGAAGCAATAGGAGTCGTGCGATGCGGGCACGAACGCGCAGCGCGTGGCGAGATTGCCGATGCGCCGAGGTTAATCGCTCGTGTGAAAAGCTGGGGCCACTGCATCGCACGCTCCTTGTCGGCGGGACCGGACGGTCCCGTTCAAACGCCGACTCGAGGTCGACGTGGGCGCACGATGCGCCCCAAGAGCAATGCCCCACGTTGCCGGCACAGATATGCCGGTCGCTAGCCGCTTCTACTCTGAAGGCGTTCTAAGCGAACTGCGTGCCAGGTGGGGGGAAGCCAGGTGGATTGGGGGGAAGCGGGGTTTGGGTGCGGATGTTGCGCGGCTGGCGCGCCCCGCTATGCGGTGCGTGTGCACGTTGGCGAGGCGTGGTGGCACCGTGGGGGTGCAAACGTAGGGCGCTTCAATAGGCTTCGCGTTCTACCGGCACGACGTGGTTCCACGCGCCGAGATCGGCAATCCCGCCAGCGGGACCGCCGGTTGCTACACCTTCCTTAGATCCACTCAAGGAGCCCGTCATGAGCAAACCCCAACCCACCACGCCGCCGGATTTCGAGCATCCGCAGCCTGTGACGCACAGCGACAACGAGAAGAGCAAACTGCCCGAGCGCCACGATGAAACACGCAAACAGTCGCCAGCCGACCGGCCCGGCAAGAAGCCGGGTGAAGGCGAGCCATCGGTCAGTTGAGGTCGGTTAAGTGCAGCAGCCCCTCGGGACATGACTCGTCCGGGAGGGCTGGAGACTCGTGCGTGGCGTCGCATGCGCAGGCGTGCGGCGCGAAGCCGCGCGAGTCACCGCCATTCAACCCGCCGAACGCCCTGCCTGCGGCGCCCCACCCGTTTCGGCAGCCGGACTTGCAGCAGGACTCGCCGCAGCCTTCGGACCATTAATCAGGCTTTCGATCTGCATGGCGACCAGTTTCGCCATCCGGGTGGCGTCGGCGTCCACCGTCGTGCCCGTCATTCCCAGCGCCCCGACTGCCGTGCCCACTGCCTGCGAATTGATGCCCATGGTCGCGACCTTGCCGGGCGCCCTGCCGCTATTCGAATCCAGGTCGATAGCCAGTACGACGGTTGAGTGCCCCGCTACCATCGACGACACCGCGACATGCGTCTTGATGTCGCTTGCACCGCTGCCGAAGCCGATCAACTTCCGTTTGGTCTTGTTGCCTTCGTCGATTGCCGTGAACTCGCCGTCCACCACCAGCCGCGCTCCGCCGCCTTCAGCCGCGGCCACGGCGGCCGAAGCGGCACTTGCCGACGCAACGTGGTCTTTCTCGAGCTGTTCGGCAAGCGCCTTGGAGAAAACGCTTCGAACATGCTTAGCCAGCACGTCGGGCGTCGAGTCTTCGTCGGTTCCATGGCGCATCAACCGGTCTCGGTGCAAGCGGCCGGCGATGGAGTTATCCAGCGTGACGGCATCGATGCGAACCGCGAAATCGTGAATCACGACCCGCTCGGGCTTCGGCACGACCTGCGCCGCGCCATCGTGTTCGACGACTTCGACCGTCGCGCCACCCGTCAGGAAATTGCCGACGCTGCTCTGCGCGTGCGCACCCTGAATCTGTATCGCCGTCACAAGGAGAGCCACGATGACTTTCGGTTTCATCTTTGTTCCTGTTTCGCTGCTGTGACGCTCATATTCGCGACTCAGCCCGTCAAGGACCATCGATTTGCGACGAAGCGGCAGGAGGTGTCGTGAAGTGACGCCGATCAGTCGCGAGAGGGAACGGCCGGCGCGACAGGAGCCACGCTAGCCCGTGCGCCGCGTCCGCTGCGCGTCAACCAATACGTCGCGCCCCGGTCGAGCGCCGTGCATAACACCAGGTAGATGAAACCCACGAACAGGAAGATCTGCACCGGATACACCATCAGGCGGTTATTCACCTGGGTGGCGACGAACGACAGTTCTCCGACGCCCACGATATACGCCAGCGAGGTGTCTTTCACCAGCGAGACCCACTGGTTGACGAACGACGGCGTCATGATGCGGATCGCCTGCGGCAGCAGCACGTAGCGCAAGGCCTGCATGCGCGTGAGCCCAAGCGACAGCCCGGCCTGCCATTGCCCCTCGCCGACCGCCAGAATGCCCGCGTGCACCGAATGCGCGAGATACGCACCGCCGATCAGCGACAGCGCACACACCACCGCCGCGAGCCCCGGCACGTTGACGTGGAACAGCACCGGCAACAGGAAGAAGGTCCAGAAAATCAGCATCAGCACCGGGATGGCCCGGAAAAAACCGATCACGAGCAGGAGCGGCACGCGCGCGATACGGCCGGCCATGGCCAACGCGATACCGCCGGCCATGCCCAGCACGGCCGAGGCGAGCGCCGACGTCACCGCGAGCACCAGTGTCAAGGCGGCTCCGCCTAGCGGCCCGTCGGGAAACGCACCGACCAGCAGATACGGCAAGTTATTCAATAACAGCGACCATTGCATATCAGCGCCTCGCGAACGACAGGTCACGTCGATGCGCGACAACCAGAGACACCGCTTCGATCACCGCCACGGCCGCGATATACAGCAGCGTCGCCACCCCAAACGCCGCGAAGGTCTGGAAGGTTTCGGTCTCCACCTGACGGGCCGCGTACGACAGTTCGGCGAGGCCGATTGCCATGGTCAGCGACGAGTTCTTGACGAGGTTCATGTATTGCCCAAAGAGCGGCGGCAGCGAGATACGCACCGCCTGCGGCAAGACGACGTAGCGGAACGCCTGCAACGGCGTGAGTCCGAGCGCGGCGGCCGCGTGGTGCTGGCCCTCCCGCACGCCGCGCAGTCCCGCCTGAAACTCCTCGGCGATAAACGCCGCCGTATAGCACGTGAGCCCGATCCAGCCGGCCACGAACTCGAACGACGGCCAACGCACGGCCCATCCCATCGCATGGACCGTGTGCGCCGTATTCAGCCATTGCATGACGGCATCCGGCAGCAAGGTCGCCACGCCGAAATACCAGAACAGCAGTTGCACCAGCAAAGGCGTATTGCGAAACGCGACCACATACGCGCCCGCGGCGTGCCGCGCCGCGCGATAGCGCGCATGGCGCGCCAGCGCCAGCACGAAGCCCAGCGCCGTCGCCGCGACGGCCGCGGACAACGCGAGGCCGAGCGTCACGCCGAAGCCTTGCCATAACCACATCAGATATTTTGGAGCGAGCCACGCCTGCATCGTCTGTCCTGCCGGATTTCATCGAGCTTTAAAACACCGATGGGCACGCCGTGGCGTGCCCATCTACTTTCTTGACGCGAGCGAACTCGCCTCGGGTTCAGGTCTTGTCGCCGATCTTGAAGATGCGCACGAGCGGCGTCTTCGTCTGCGGACCGAACCAGCGGTTATAGATCTTGCCCGCCGAGCCGTCTGCTTCGAGGCCCTTCAAGGTCTCGTTGACGAAGGCCGTCAGGCGCACTTCGCCCTTCGGGATGCCGACGCCCATGTAGTCGTTCGTGATCGTGAACGGCGGAATCTCGTAGTTCTGCTTGTCCGGCACGTTGGCAAGCAGGCCGACCAGTTTCGGACCGTCCTGGGTGATCGCCTGCACATTGCCGGCGCGCAAGGCCGCAAAGGCGAACGGCGTGTCGTCATACGCCACGACCGTGGCCTGCGGGAATTTCTCGCGCACCGCGATCTCGTTGGTGGTGCCCTTGTCCGCGCCGATGCGCAGGCTGTTGATCTGGTCCGGCGACTTCAGCACGCCCTTCTTGGCGAGAAACTGCTGACCCGACGAAAAATAAGGAATACTAAAATCGACCTGCTTGGCGCGCTCATCCGTGATGGTGAAGTTGGCAAGCACCAGATCGACCTTGCCCGACGTGAGGAACGGAATCCGGTTGGCCGGATTGGTCGGCTGCAGCTCGAGCTTCACACCGAGCTTGTCGGCCAGCGCCTTCGCATAGTCGACATCCAGTCCGACGATGTGGTTCGTGGCGGGATCGACGTAGCCGAACGGCGGGTTGCTGTCGAACGTGGCGACGCGCAGGACGCCGGCTTTCTTGATGTCGTCGAGACGATCGGCGTGGGCGACGCCCGACACCGTGACCATCAACCCCAGGAGCCATGCGGCGAGAGTGCTGGATTTCATTTTTATAGAGACCTTCTTGTGTGTGGCGGCCGTGTATTGCAACCCTGTGTTGCAACCCCGGCAAGGTTGCTAAAGCAGCGGCATCGCTGCAACGATGCACGAACGCTACCTTAGCAGCCGCAGCCAGCCCCGCAGAACCAACAAATATTCCTGTAGAAAGCGCGATTTCAGCTAAGCGTCAGGATGATTTGCAAACGCGTATTTGTCGTTTGTCGGCCCACGCGGGGCTGACTAGCATCGAGGCTCGACATCCGATCAGAAGGAAACTTGCCATGTCCGAGCGTGCCTCTTTCAAGCCGCGTGTCATCGAACCGGTGGCCGACAACCAGCCCGAGGGCCTCGGCCTCGCGGTCGAGTTATGGCTGGCGCATCCCGTCGACGGCATAGCCGGCCGCGCCGTCCGGATTCACCTGCGCGGCGACGCGCGAATGGCCCAGGCCGAAGCGTTGCGCGACCTGCTGCATCAACTGGGGACGGACATCGTCGTCGCATAGCGAGCTAGCCCTTTTTCGCCGCCACCACGCCTGGCCGCCCGCCGCTCAGCCTTATCCGACGGGGCTGACGGGATTGGCGGCCAATTCGAAACAGTCATTTCATCCTATCGATACAAATATTCAATAGTAGGGGTATACACTGCCTCCATCGACGTTGCAGACACACCGCTCAGGCCGCTGTCGCGACGCCTTCCTGAACCGAAGTCGAAACGTATATGGAGTCCATCATGAAGACCAAGATTCTTGCTGCCCTGCTGGTTGCCGCTTCTGCCACCCTCGCCGCCCCGGCATTTGCCAGCGGCTACGGTCCGGCTCCGTTCTACCGTCCTGCTGTCGGCGCCCCTGCCTCGCAACAAGGCCAAAGCGCACAAACGGTTGCGGCAGAACGCGCCAACGCGGATGCCAACGCCAATACCAACAGCGCGTACGGTGGCGTAAGCGAACAAGCTTCGCAATCCGGCGTGCGTGAACCGGTTACGGGCCCGCGCTCGGTGTTCTTCGGCCATTGATTCGGCCTCACCGGCTTTAGAAGTTTGCTTCAGGCAGTCGACAAAATAATTTTCGGAGGTCAATCATCATGAAGTCCCTTATTCAAGCTGTTGCTATCGCCGCTGTGCTCGCTACCCCGGTGGTGTCGTTCGCCCAGTCGAACCAACCCGTGACCCGCGCCCAGGTGCGTGCGGAACTGGTGCAACTCGAAAAGGCCGGCTACTCGCCCGCCCGTGGCCGCGATCCGTATTACCCGTCGGATATCCAGGCTGCCGAAGCCCGTGTCGCTGCGCAAAACGGTACCGCGCAAGCGGAGACGACCGGCTACGGTCCGGGCACGAGCGGCACGTCGCAGTCGGGTCAGCGCGCTGAAACGACGCTCAGCACGTACTCGCCGCCGGTCTACGTCGCGCATTGATCGACAGGTTGTTCAGGACAGAGCCGCTCAGCCGGCTCGCGAGCCGCACAAACGAAACAGGCCCGCGCTAGCCGTACGCGCGGGCCTGTTTGCCAATACCGAAATCCTCCGTCGCCAGATTTCTGGTGACTTTGCCCAGCTCCCTGACTGGGCGTTTTTTTGCCCCTCTCCGCTTAGCCTCTGCGAGCGACGGCGCCCGCTTACTGCGCTGACGTCGGCGTATGGCTCAAACCCTCACCGCAGGCGGTACATACCTGCACTCATAGCGCTTCCTGACCGTACCGTTTTCGTCGACGCTTTCCAGATACACGTCGAACTGCCACAGCCGCGCCATATGCTTGAGCACCTCGTCGCTGTCTCCCGACAGATGACGGTTGTCGCTCATGAAGTGCCGCAGCGTCAGGCTCCGGTCGCCGCGCGTGTTCACCGACCAGACCTGGATGTTCGGCTCGCGATGATGCATGTCGTACTGCCGTGACAAGGCCTGGCGCACGTACTGATAGCCGCTGTCGTCGTGGATCGCGGAGACTTCCAGCGCATCGCGCATGTCATCGTCCAGCACCGAGAAGAGCCGCATTTCACGGATCAGGTGCGGTGACAGATACTGCGCCACAAAGCTTTCGTCCTTGAAATTGCGCATTGCGTAATGCAGCGCCGGCAACCACGGGCTACCGGCCAGTTCCGGGAACCACTTGCGATCCTCCTCAGTCGGGTTTTCGCAGATGCGGCGAATGTCGCTCATCATCGAAAAGCCCAGCGCGTACGGATTGATCCCGCTGTAATACGGCTTGGTGACCGGCGGCTGATACACCACGTTGCTGTGCGAATGGAGAAACTCCATCATGAAGCCGTCTTCCAGCTTGCCCTGGTTGTACAGCGTGTTGAGCAGCGTGTAGTGCCAGAACGTCGCCCAGCCTTCGTTCATCACCTGGGTCTGGCGCTGCGGATAAAAATACTGGCCGATCTTGCGCACGATGCGAATGACTTCACGCTCCCACGGCTCCAGCAACGGCGCATTCTTCTCGGCGAAATACAGCAGGTTTTCCTGCGGCTCGGGCGGATAGCGGTCGTCGGTTTCCTCGGGTTCCGGCGTGTGTTTGTTCGGCAGCGTGCGCCACAACTCGTTCACCTGCGACTGCAGATACGCTTCCCGCTCGCGCCGCGCCGCCGACTCCTTCTGCAGCGACAACTTTTGCGGCCGTTTGTAGCGGTCCACGCCGTAATTCTGCAGCGCATGGCAGGAGTCCAGCAGTTCCTCGACCCGGTCCAGGCCAAAGCGCTCCTCGCACTCCGCAATGTAGTTCTTGGCGTAGACGAGGTAATCGATGATCGCGTGCGCATCCGTCCACAGCTTGAACAGATAGTTGCCCTTGAAGAACGAGTTGTGCCCGTAGGCCGCGTGCGCGATGACGAGGGCCTGCATCGTCATCGTGTTCTCTTCCATCAGATACGCGATGCAGGGGTTCGAATTGATGACGATTTCGTACGCCAGCCCCATCTGGCCGCGACGGTAGCTTTTCTCGGTAGACAGGAAGTGTTTGCCGAACGACCAGTGCCGGTAGTTGACCGGCATGCCGACGGACGCGTACGCATCCATCATCTGTTCAGCGCTGATGAGTTCGAGCTGGATCGGATAGACGTCGAGCTCATATTGCTCTGCAACATGGGCAATGTGGGTGTCGTATTCCTCGATCAGTTCGAAGGTCCAGTCGGACGGGCACGGCAAAGGCCGTCTATCGGCTACGTTCATACGGACTTCCCTTTGCCCCACAGTGGGCGTTCCGGTGTGTCCCCGTGCTGCAGCAGCGCCATCGAGACCTGCTCCCGCATCGACGGCGCCTGGATCGGCCGCCGCGGCTTCGGCATGCCCGATCGCTTGCTTCGGCACGCCTTTTTTGCGCTCCGGCTGATAGCCGCGCGCCTCATTGTGCAGATGTTTGGTGCTCATGATGACGCCACCTGCTTTTCAAACAACTCCCGGAACACAGGGTAGATGTCGGCGGCCGTTTCGACCTTCTTCATCGCCATGTGCGGCTGCGACAGCGCAAGCTGCGCATATTCGAGCCACAGGTTCTGTTCTTCGGGCGTTACCTGAATATACGCAAAATAGCGCACCTTCTCGAGAATGTCATCCGAAAGGATCTTGCGGCACTTCGGCGAATCGTCGGTCCAGTTGTCGCCGTCCGAGGCCTGGGCGCCGTAAATGTTCCATTCAGTCGGCGAATACCGCTCCTCCTGGACCTTCTTCATCAGCTCCAGCGCGCTCGACACCACCGTGCCGCCGCTTTCGGTGGAATGGAAAAAGGTGTCTTCGTCGACCTCCTCGGCACGCGTGTGATGGCGAATGAACACCACCTCGATGCGCTCGTAATTGCGCTTGAGGAACAGGTACAACAGGATGAAGAAGCGCTTGGCGAGATCCTTGCGCTGCTCGTCCATCGAACCCGAGACGTCCATAAGACAGAACATCACGGCCTGACTGGACGGTGTCGGCTGCTTGACGCGGTTCACGTAACGCAGATCGAACGGATCGATGAAGGGAATGCGCCAGATGCGCCCGCGCAGATGATGGATTTCCTCTTCGAGCGCCTTGATGTCGTCGCGGCGATCGTCGGGGTCCGCCTTCATCTCTTCGAGCTGCCGTTCGAGCTCATGCAACTCGTTGACGAGCGGCGCGCCGAGCGCAATGCGCCGGCCGAGCGCGCTGCGCAGCGAACGGACCACGTCGATGTTATTAGGTGTGCCTTCCGCCGCCCAGCCCGCACGAATGCTTTTCCAGGTGGGCACGGCCAGCAGATGGGTTTTGACCAGACGTGGCAATTCGAGGTCGTCGAAGAAGTACTGCATGAACTCTTCGCGACTCAGCTCGAATACGAAGTCGTCCTGACCTTCGCCTTCGTTGCTGGCCTGGTTGCCGCCGCCTCCGCCACCCCCGCCCTGGGGACGCGGAATCTTGTCGCCGCGGATGTAGTCGGCGTTGCCGGGATGCACCATCTCACGCTTGCCGCCGGGGCCATGGCGGAACGACGGTTCCGCAATGTCCTTGCGCGGAATGGTGATGCTCTGGGTATCCTGAATGTCCTTGATGCTGCGATCGCGCACCGCTTCCGAGACGGCACGACGGATATAGCCTTTGACACGACGCAAAAAGCGTTCGCGGTTTGCAATACTTTTGTTCTTGCCAGCTAGCCTGCGGTCGATGATTTGATGAAGCACATCCGGTCTCCCATGTCGACGGGAGTGAGCGCTTCAACGCTGACTCCCATCCCATGCAGCACTCATTCGGGTGCGCGAGACGCACGCTGCAACTGCAACGCTATGTCCATGCAACTTGCGCCTCGCAAGGTGCCCGCGCATTCCTGCGCGGGCGGCACGCTCTTCGTCTCATGAGGCAATCACGATGACTTGCGCACGCGCAGATACCAGTCGCACAACAGCCGCACCTGCTTGGGCGTGTAGCCTTTCGCGACCATCCGGTTGACGAAGTCTTCGTGCTTGCGCTGCTCCTCCGCCGATCCTTTGGCATTGAACGAAATCACCGGCAAAAGTTCTTCCGTGTTCGAGAACATCTTCTTTTCGATCACGACGCGCAGCTTCTCGTAGCTGATCCACGCCGGGTTCTTGCCTGCGTTTGCCGCTCGCGCGCGCAGAACGAAGTTGACGATCTCGTTGCGGAAGTCCTTTGGATTGCTGATGCCAGCGGGCTTCTCGATCTTCTCCAGTTCCGCATTCAGCGACGCGCGGTCGAAACTCTCGCCGGTGTCGTGGTCGCGGAACTCCTGGTCCTGGATCCAGAAGTCGGCATACGTGACGTAACGATCGAAGATGTTTTGTCCGTACTCCGAATAGGATTCCAGATAGGCAGTCTGAATCTCCTTGCCGATGAATTCCGCGTAGCGCGACGCAAGCACGTCCTTGATGAAGGACAGGTACTTCTGCTCCGTTTCCGGTGGGAACTGCTCGCGTTCGATCTGCTGTTCGAGCACGTACATCAGATGCACCGGGTTCGCCGCGACCTCGGTTGAATCGAAGTTGAACACGCGCGAAAGGATCTTGAACGCGAAGCGGGTCGACACGCCGGTCATGCCTTCATCGACGCCGGCGAAGTCGCGGTACTCCTGATACGACTTGGCCTTCGGATCGGTGTCCTTGAGATTTTCCCCGTCATACACCTGCATCTTCGAGAAGAGACTCGAATTCTCCGGCTCCTGCAAACGCGTCAACACCGACATCTGCGCCATCATCTTCAGCGTGCCGGGCGCACACACCGCATTGGCCAGCGAAGAATTGCGCAGCAGCTTCTCGTAGATCTTGATCTCTTCGCCGTAACGCAGGCAATACGGGACCTTTACAACGAAAATCCGGTCGAGCAGTGCCTCATTGTTGCGGTTATTGCGGAATGCCTTCCACTCCGACTCGTTCGAGTGAGCCAGAATCACGCCGTCGAACGGGATCGCACCGAAGCCTTCCGTGCCTTTGAAGTTGCCTTCCTGTGTGGCGGTCAGCAGCGGGTGCAAGACCTTGATCGGCGCCTTGAACATTTCGACGAATTCGAGCAGGCCCTGGTTCGCGAGGCACAGGCCACCGGAGTAGCTGTACGCGTCGGCGTCGTCCTGGGCGTATTGCTCGAGCTTGCGGATATCCACCTTACCCACCAGCGACGAAATGTCCTGATTGTTTTCGTCACCGGGTTCCGTCTTGGCAATACCGATTTGCCGCAGGATGGAAGGATAGCGGCGCACCACGCGAAACTTGCGGATGTCGCCGTTGTACTCGTGCAGCCGTTTGACGGCCCACGGGCTGAGGATGCTCTTCAGATAGCGGCGTGGAATGCCGTACTGCTCTTCAAGGATCGGACCGTCTTCGTCGTAGTCGAACAGACCGAGCGGCGACTCGTTCACGGGCGAGCCCTTGATCGCATAGAACGGCACGCGTTCCATGAGTTGCTTCAGACGTTCGGCGATCGACGATTTGCCGCCGCCAACCGGGCCAAGCAAATACAGGATCTGCTTCTTTTCTTCGAGCCCCTGGGCCGAGTGCCGGAAGTACGCGACCACCTGCTCGATCACGTCTTCCATTCCGTAGAACTCACGGAATGCGGGGTATACCTTGATGACCTTGTTCGCGAAGATACGCGAGGTGCGCGGATCGTTGCGAGTGTCGATCTGTTCGGGTTCTCCGATTGCCGTCAACATGCGTTCGCCAGCTGTAGCGTACGCGGCGGGATTGTCTTTGCAGAGCGCGAGATACTCCTCGAGCGAGAGCTCATCTTCTCGCGTTTTCTCGAAGCGGGTCGCGAAACTGCTGTAGATATCCATGCTACCTCCTCGCCAAAGTCTAGACCGATGTCGTGCGCGGCGCGCTAATCGGAAACGACATCGCTCGAATTCATCCTAAACCCTTTTAAATTTTTTTTCACGGACTACGTGATGAAAATCGTGCCGTGTTGCCCTCCCTACAATCCTCACTTGGAAACACAGATTCGGTCACCTACAATCTTCGACCGGATTGCCCAGGATTGCAGCCATCCCTACTGCTATCTTGCATGAAACGTCTTGCGTCCCGGCAGCGGCGCAAAGCCGCGCTGTCATTGCAACGTTGCTCGCACAGATTCAAACGCGTCGACTGCGCAAGCCTCGTTGTCTGCCCTATTCTCTGCCGCCGAATTACTTCGCGCTACACCTGCATGTCGTTCGTTGTACCTGCGCTTTTTTCCTCAACGCGCAGCGCAAGGTTTTCGTGCACACGTTTCGCGCTGTGTTACATGTTGGGCAGCCTGGCTTGTGCACAGCACCCGATTGGTTCGTCCATGCAGCGCACGTTTCGTTCACCCTCCATTGCACGCAAACGTACGGTGTCCGACCATGACGCGCGATATCCACAACGCGCTCATGGTCGGCCACTTTCATAACGGGATGTCGGCGGCTCGCGCGCCGGCTTGCATAGGTGTATACGGGTAGGGAGAAGGCTTGGATGCGCCGCCGGCGACAAGGCGGCCGGGCGCGCATCGCTTGAGGTGCCGGCACGGTCTGCCGGCATGCTTGATGAATGGACGACGCGCCCGGGCTGGCGCCCGGCCCCGTGTATCAGGTCAACTCGATCTCGACTTCGCCCAGCCCGTCGATATGGCCATGCACGATACCCGCCCGGTCGACCCGGTGCGCGCCCACATAGGAACCGGTGGTAATGGTCCATTCCGGTTCGATCGTAATGCCCATGGCGGCGCAATGGTTGACGAACCACACCAGCAGCTCGCGCGGATCGCCGACCGGATTGCCGGATGCTTCCGGCACCAGCGACGTGCCGTCGAATGTCAATTCCAGTTCCGGCGAGACGAAATCGAACGTGCGCGCGAATCCCGAGTAGGCCACCGGATGTCCGGCGATCAGCGCGCCGTTGTTCTGCGCGTCGGCCAGTTGCGCGAGCGGAGCGATATTGGGCCACTCGCTGAAGCGGCTATCGACGATCTCGATGGCCGGCAGCACCACACCGACCCGCGCGAGCACCTCGTCGCGCGCATAGGCCTCGCCGCGCGGCTCGATCGCCTCGCTGAAGCGGAACGCAATCTCCAGTTCCAGCAGGACGCGGAAAAACCCGCCGTGGGCGATGCGCGCGGGCGACCCGAACACCTGCGAAGCCGGAATAGGCGCCCCCGAGGCCGCCCCACCCGGCGCCTTCGCGCCGATTTTCCACGCGCCGGTCGACTGGCCGAGCCCGGCGATAACCGCCTGCTGGATCGCGTAGGCGGTGGCGGCGTCGGGCGGCAGGCTGTCGGGCGGCGGGGCGTCGATCAGGCGGTGCTGCCTGCGCGCGTCAACGAGGCGTTGCGCGAGGTCGTGTGGCGTCATGTCGGTCCTTTCTGGCTGGCGCATTGAATGGTGCGGAATGGCATGAGCGGAGCCGGGCGCTGCCGCACGGCGCAGCGTTCCAGGCAGGCGAAGCGCGGCGCAACCTGCCGCGCCGGATCCAGTCACCCGCCGAGGCTACCCGGAGACAAGCGTAGTCGCGCCCGTCAATGTACCGGATCGCGAGTCGTACCGGGTCGCTTACTACGCTGACAATGAAAAAAGACCACGGTTGCGTACGCAACCGTGGTCTCCGCCGGTCAGTCTCAAGTTGCCCGTTACACCGGGTTCGCTCTAGCAGACGCCGCTCAGAACGTTTCCCAGTCGTTGTCGCCGCCGGCCGCAGCGGGCGCCGGGGCTTTGCCCGGCGAGGGGCCTTTGGCCGGCGCCGGTGCACTAGCGGTGCCGGCCGCACCTGACGCGCTTGCAGCAGAAGCGGCTGTCGGCGTCGCAGCCGGCGCTGCCGCCGCTACCCGAGCCCGCGGCGCCGCAGCCGCCTTACGCACTGCAGGCTTCGCAGCCGGGCGATGCGCGATCGGAGCGGCGGGCGCCTTGAACGCCCCCTCTTCGAGCTGGAACACCGCCACGGCGGTGCGCAGCTTGCCGGCCTGATCTTCGAGCGATTGCGCCGCCGCAGCCGCCTCTTCCACCAGCGCCGCGTTCTGCTGGGTCACTTCGTCCATCTGCGTGACGGCGCGCGCCACCTGTTCGATGCCGCTGCTCTGCTCCTCGGAGGCCGCGGCGATTTCGCCCATGATGTCCGTGACGCGCTGCACCGCGCCGATGATCTCGGTCATCGTGCGGCCCGCCTGGTCGACCAGCGCCGAGCCGGATTGCACCCGCTCCACCGAGGTGTCGATCAGCTCCTTGATTTCCTTCGCCGCAGCCGACGAGCGTTGCGCAAGGCTGCGCACCTCACCGGCCACCACCGCGAAGCCGCGGCCCTCTTCGCCGGCGCGGGCCGCTTCGACCGCCGCATTGAGCGCCAGAATGTTGGTCTGGAAGGCAATGCCTTCAATAATCGAAATAATGTCGGCGATCTTCGCGGAACTCTGGTTGATGTCGCCCATCGTGCCGACCACCTGGCTCACCACCGCGCTGCCCTTGTTGGCAATCTCCGAGGCGTTGGCCGCCAGCGAACTCGCCTGGCGGGCGTTGTCGGCATTCTGCTTCACGGTGCCGGTCAGTTCATCCATGCTCGACGCGGTTTCCTGCAGCGCCGAGGCCTGCTCTTCCGTGCGCGAGGACAGATCGATGTTGCCCGCGGCGATCTGGCGTGTCGCCGTGGCAATCGATTCGCTGCCGCCGCGCACCGAACGCACGGTCTCGGTCAGGCTGCGCTGCATCTTCGCAATGCCTTCGAGCAGTTGGCCCATTTCGTCGCGCGAGGTCACGATCACCGGGCGGCGCAGGTCGCCGGCGGCGATCGCGTCGAAATGCTCGAGCGCCTCGCCAAGCGGCCGGCCGATCGAGCGGCTGAGCGTCAGATACGAAAACAGCGCCGCCACCAGCCCGACGATCACCGCGACAATGCTGATCAGGCGAAACGTCTCGAAGTTGCTCTGGGCAACGTCGAAGCCTGCCTGCGCCTGGGTGAACTGGGACTTGCGCAGGGCGTCGTCGGCGGCCGACAGATCGTTGTATTTGACTTGCAGGTCCTTCGCGGCGGCGACGACCTTCGACTGGTCGGACCCGGCCACGATTGCGGCAAACCCGTCCAACGACTGATGCAGCGTGTCGCGTTTGGCCGATACATCCTGGGCGAGGTGGTCTTCCTCCGCGCCGCGCGGCAGATCGGAATATTTCTTCCACCAGGCGTCCGAGATGGTGCGCATGGCGCGCGCCCGCTCGACCGTCGCCGCCACTTCCGGGGTCCCGAACAGGAACGCCGCACGATCGAGCGCGAGACGCTCGCGCGCCGCGTAGAGCTCGGCGTTGCCGATATCGACGGCGCTCGGCATCTCGTTGCTGAACGTCTCGTGATGGGCGTCGTTCGAGCGGCTCATGCCCGTCAGACCGAGAATCCCGATGGCCAGCAGCAACGCGGCGAGAAAAGCCATCGTCAGACCGATTCGTGCCTTGATGGTGATGCCCTTGTTCAACATGCTTATTCCTGTGACGTATCCAGTGGAGGGTGAGCGTGGCGCGAAGTGCTACCTCGATCTGTCCGGCGCTTTAAAGAATCGGCGCTCTAACAGGCGTTTACGGCACTGAGATCCCATACTTAAAGTTTTTATATGGTCTGAGGAATATGCCGGGGAAAGTTTGTATGAATTACAACGAGGCCGGCGGGGGCGAATGAGGCGGCGTGGGGAAGCTTCCTGGGGAGGCTTGCGGGGATGGCGCGTCTGGTTCAACGCGCCCCCGGATGGAGGGTCAGGCGGCCGGGCAAGGCTGCGCGGCCGCGTAAGAGCTGACTTTGCGCCGGCGCTTCTGCCGCAAACCGCCAGTCGGGCCGCGGCAACCGGTGCTCACACCTTTACACCGCTATGCCGTGGCGACCCGCCCCGGCCCCGGCGCCCGCCCATGCCGCCGTCGATTCGCGCACGATCAGCCGCGGCGCGACCACCCGCCGGCGCGCCGGTGCGCCGGCCGTGCCGGCGGCGGTGCCGGTGATCCGCTCGATCAGGGTCTGAGCCGCCATCTCGCCGAGCGCGCGTACCGACTGCCCCACCGTCGAGAGGGCCGGATAGGTGAAACGCCCCAGTTCGATATCGTCGAAGCCGATCACCGAGCAGTCGCGCGGCACGTTGATGCCGCGCTCCGCAGCGGCGCGCAAGGCGCCGATGCCCATCATGTCGTTGCCGGCGAAGATCGCCGACGGCATCACCGTCTCGAACAACTGGCTCGCCGCACGATAGCCGCCGGTGCCCGAAAAATCGCTTTCGACAATCCCGCCCGGCGCAATTTCGATGCCGCGCTCCGCCATCGCGCGGATAAAGCCGTGCACCCGCATCGCGCTGACGGCCGTGGCAACCGGCCCGGTAATGCAACCAATCTTCACGTGGCCGAGTTCGAGCAGATGGCGCGTAGCCAGGTAAGCGCCCTTTTCATGGTCGATCTGCACCAGATCCGCCGAGAGTCCCTCGATATTGCGGTCGACCACCACCAGCGGCTCGCGCGCGTCGGCCAGCGCCTGGGCGAGCACGGCGTCGTCGCCGGCCGAGGCCACGATCAGTCCGTCGATGCGCTTTTCCTGCAGCACCCGCAAATAGTTACGCTGCTTGGCGGGATCGTCGTCGGAATTGCAGAAGAACACGCAGTAACCGTTGCGCGCGCAACCGTCCTCGATACCGCGCGCCAGCTCCGCGAAATACGGGTTCGTGCTGTTGGGCACCACCAGTCCGATCGTCGCGGTCGCGCGCGCCTTCAGCGACCGGGCGACCGCCGACGGCACATAGTGGAGTTGACGGATCGCATGTTCGACTTTTGCGCGCACATCGGCCGACACTGGCCGCGAGTTGTTCACGACGTGTGAAACCGTCGTGAACGACACGCCTGCCACGGCCGCTACATCCTTGATGGTCGCCATAACCTGTTGCTCTCCTGCCTGTTTTTCCCGTCAGCGGGTGCGACCTGCACCGTACCGGGCGTTTGCATCAATGACAGATCCAACCTGCTCTATCCACGCACTGCCTTCCCCGCTTGCCTGCTGCCACGCCGGCACACCCCGCCTAGACCCGCTTGCGGCGGCTGCGATAGGTATCCAGCACCACCGCCACCACGATCACCGCGCCGGTGATGATGCGTTTGGTGGGTTCGTTCGCGCCGATCTGCGCGAGCCCCGCCGCCAGCACCGAGATGATCAACACCCCGAAGAAGGTGCTGATCACCGAACCCCTGCCGCCCATCAGACTCGTACCGCCGATTACGACCGCCGCGATCACCTGCAGTTCGATGCCGTCGCCCGCATTCGGGTCGGCGGCTTCGAGCCGCGAAATCTGGAACAGCGCCGCGAGCCCGGCGAGCGCCCCCATCAGCGCAAACACGATCACCTTGTACGGGCGCGGATTGACGCCCGCGAGCCGCACCGCTTCCTCGTTCGTGCCGATCCCCACGAGGTAACGGCCGAACACCGTGCGCGTGAGCACCAGATGCGCGACCACCATCACCGCCACCGCGATCAGGAAGGCCGGCGAAATGCCGAAGGCGATCGGGTTCGACAGCACGTCGAAGGCGTCGCCGATATAGGCGGTGCGCGAATTCGTCATCTGGTACGCAAGGCCGCGCGCCGCTTCCAGCACGCCGAGCGAAACGATGAACGACGGAATCCGCCAGCCCACCGTGATCCCGCCGGTCACCGTGCCGGTCAGCGCGGCCGCTGCCATTCCGAGGACGGCTGCCGGCAGCGGCGCCCAGTGCCACTTCAGGGCCGCCACGCTGACCACCGACGCGCCCAGCGCCAGCACCGAGCCGACCGACAGGTCGATCCCGGCGATGATCAGCACGAAGGTCATGCCCACCGCCATCACGACCAGGTCGGGAATCTGGTTGGCGATCGTGCTGAACGTGTCGTAGGTCAGAAAGTGCGAGCTGAGCAGCGAAAACAGCACGATCATCGCCAGCAGCGCACCTGCCAGACCGAGGTAGTTCGAAAATCCAAGGCGCGTGCCCGCCGGCTTGCCGCTCGCGAGCGGCGCGGACGAATCGGCCACCGGCGCTGCGCCCGCCGCGCCCGGGTTGACCTGGGCGCTGCCCTGATTGCCGCCCGGCGGGACCGGTTGCTTCGTCATGACAGACTCCCTGCTTCGTTGGTGTCGACGGCGTGCAGCAGCGTCTCGCGGGCGCGGTAGCCGGCAAAGGCCGCGGCCAGCAAGGCGTCCTGCGTCCAGCCGGCGCGTTCGAACAGGCCCGTCATGCGCCCGGCCGACATCACGCCGATGCGGTCGCAGATCAGCATCAGCTCGCGCAGGTCGCTCGACACCACGACCAGCGCGCGGCCCTCGCGAGCCAGCGCGCCCATCAAGCCATAGATATCGAACTTCGCGCCGACGTCGATGCCGCGCGTCGGTTCGTCGAATAACAGCACGCGGCAATCGCGCGCGAGCCAGCGGCCGATCACGACCTTCTGCTGGTTGCCGCCCGACAGCTCGCCGACAATCTGCCCCGGCCCCGAACTGCGGATCCGCATGGCTTCGATCTGCTTTTGCGCCAGCGCGTTTTCGCGCTTCGCGTCGACCACGCCATGACGCGCCACGCTGCCGATATTGCCGAGCGAAACATTGGCCGCGATCGGTTGCGGCAGCAACAATCCTTCGCCCTTGCGGTCCTCGGTGATGAGCGCGATGCCGAGGCGCACGGCGTCGGTCGGCGAGGCGATCTGCACCGGCGTCGGTGCGGCGCCCGGCGTGGCCGCCAGCGACACCGTGCCGCTGTCTTTCGGGTCGGCGCCGAAGATGAGCCGCATCAGCTCGGTGCGGCCCGCTCCGATCAGACCGCTCACGCCGAAGATCTCGCCCGCGCGCACTTCGAAGGACACGTCGTTCACCACCGTGCCGCGCGTGAGGCCTTCGACCTTCAGAAGCGGCGCGCCGATGTTGCGCACGCCCAGGTCGATCCGCTCGCCCAGCTCGCGCCCCACCATCAGCGTGACGATCTGGTCGCTGGTCAGCGCGTTCATGGCCTCGACCTTGACCAGCCGGCCGTCGCGCAGCACGGCGACCCGCTCGGCCACCCTCGCCAGCTCCTCGAGCCGGTGCGAGATATAGACCAGCGCCACGCCGCGCGACTTGAGCCGCTCGATCTGCTCGAACAGCAGATCGACTTCGCGGGCGGTCAGCATCGCGGTCGGCTCGTCGAGGATCAGCACGCGGCAGTCGCCGATCAGGTTGCGGGCGATCTCGACCATCTGCTGATGGCCGATGCCCAGCTCGCCGACCAGCGTGTCCGGGTCGATCGCTTCGAGCCCGACCTGCGCCATCGCAGCGCGCGCGTCTTCGCGCAGGCGGCGCCGGTCGATCCAGCCGAAACGCAGCGCGCCGGCCTGCGGCAGGCGGTTCAAAAACAGGTTTTCGGCCACCGACAAGGTGGGCAGCAGATTCAGTTCCTGCATCACCATGCGCACGCCGAGCGCCTCGGCTTCGGTGCGACTGGCCGGCGCATACGGCGCATCGGCCAGACGCATGGTGCCGGCGCTCGGCGCCACGAGCCCGCCGACGATCTTCGACAAGGTGCTCTTGCCTGCGCCGTTTTCGCCCGTCAGCGCCAACGCCTCGCCGGCAAAGAGCGAAAGTGCAACGTCGGCGAGCACGGGTTCGGCATAGGTCTTGCCAATCCCCGTCACGGACAATACGGCGGGCAGTGCGTCGTGAGCGGTCGATTCCATCGCGATCCTGGTTCCGGGGCGGCCTCGCATGAGCTTCAGACGGACGACCGCCGGCTGGAGCCCGTGTCGGGCGACCACGTGTCATGCCGGCTCAAGGCAGGTCATGCGCTGGGCTTCCAGCGCACCCCGTCCCGCCGCGTCCGCCAACATGACGCTTATCTCTGGAATAACGGCGGCAGCGCGGCTTTCTTGAGCGTTTATTGAATTGACGCAAGCCGGTGGTCCGAACGGCCCGTCCGGGCGGCCCGGGCGTCCCGTCCAAACCGCAAGGCGCGAGCGCGCCGGACTGCTGCGCGAGCGCGCGCCCTGCCTGTCTTAAGCTGAGCTCAGCTTATTTCGTGACCAGATCGACCGGCGTTTCCACCACGCCGGACAATTCGGATTGCTTCTTGTGCTCGCTCAAGGCCTTGAGCGCCGTATCGATGCCGAACACGGCCTGCTTGGCCGCGTACTGATCGGCGGTGGCGAGCACGCGGCCGTCCTTCAGCATCGGCTTGATGGCGTCGATGTCGTCATAGCCGACCACGTAGACCTTGCCCTGCTTGCCGGCCGCGCGCACGGCCGAGACTGCGCCGATAGCCATGTTGTCGTTGCCGCACAGCAGCGCCTTCAGGTTCGGATATTCGTTGAGCATCGCCGAAGCGACCGCGTTGCCCTTGTCGATTTCCCACTCGCCCGACTGCACCGAGTCGATCTTCGCGCCGACCTGCTGCATGGCCGCCTTGAAGCCGGCGGTGCGTTGCTGCGCGTTGGTGGTGGTCGACACGCCTTCGACGATGGCGACTTCGTCGCCTGCCTTCAGCTTCTTCGCCAGGTAGTCGCCAACCTTCTGCGCGCCCTTGGCGTTGTTGGGGCCGACGAACGGCACGTTCAGGTCCTTCGACTTGAGCACGTCCGGATCGAGCTGGTTGTCGATGTTCACCACGATGATGCCGGCATCGACCGCTTTCTTGACCACCGGCACCAGCGCCTTCGAATCGGCCGGCGCCAGCACGATCACATCGACCTTCGAGACGATCATCTGCTCGACGATCTGGATCTGGGCCGCCGTGTCCGTCTCGTTCTTGATGCCGTTGGTGATCAGGTCGAACTCGTTGGCGTTGTGCTTCTGATAGTCCTTGGCGCCGTTTTCCATGGTAAGGAAGAACTCATTGGCGAGCGACTTCATGACGAGCGCCACTTTCGGCTTCTTCGCAGCCTGCGCGTAAGCCGGCGAAAAAGGCAGCGCGGCAGAAGCAGTCAAAGCAACAGCGGCCGCCAGGACGCGGCGGCGAATGCGGTGGTCCATGCACATCTCCAGGTTTATGGGCTCGGAATGAGCCGTGTTTTTAACTTCGCGCAAACGTTTGCGAGGCCCATTCTCAAGGCAGCCAGTTGTCAGTGTCAACGAGTTGCACTGTTGCACTGCACAGGCGGCTGGTCCGTTGCGTGCCGTCGCTGCTGGTTTGCCACCGCCTGCAAGCTTTGCCGGCGGCGGGCCGTTAATGCTGGACCGATATTGCGCAGGATGCAAGCAGAACACCGGGCGGGCTTGAGGTTATGCGTGGGGATGGGTAGTGAATTAGAGCCAGCCCGCCTTGCGGAAGCGCCACCACAGGAACAGGTCGACCGTGAACATCACGGCGAGGCAGGCCGGATAGCCGTACTTGTAGTGCAGTTCGGGGATGGTCTGAAAGTTCATGCCGTAGATGCCGGCGATCATCGTCGGCACGGCGAACAGGGCGGCGAAGGAACCGAGGCGCTTGGTCACCTCGCTCTCGGCTAGCGAGATCATGCCGAGGTCGACCTGGATCGCCGTGACGATCATTTCCCGGCGGCCGTCGATGGTCCGCACGATGCGTTCGAGATGGTCGTAGATGTCGCGAAAGTAGGCTTCCATCCCTGAGCACACCTGCGGAACGCGGCCGCCGCCCAACTTGCTGATCGCTTCCTGCAAGGGCGCGACGTGATGCTGCAGGCTCACTAGCCGGCGCTTGAGCGAATACAGGTCCTCGATGATCGCGCGCGACGCGCGCAGGTCGTTCTTGACGAAGATCCGGTCTTCGACCTCCTCGATTTCGGCGCCGAGCGCCTCGAGAATCGGGAAATAGCGATCGACGATATCGTCCGCGAGCGCATACAGCACAAAGCCCGCCCCTTCCTTGAGCAGCTTCGGCTCGCGCTCGCAGCGCGCGCGCACGTCGCTAAAGCCGAAGCGGGTGCGGTGACGCACGGAGAGCACGTAGTTCGCGCCGACGAAGACGTCGACCTCGCCGATCAGCAGTTCGTGATCGTCGTCCATCTCGACCGTGTGCATGACCGCGAACAGCGACTCGCCGTACTCCTCGATCTTCGGGCGCTGATGGCCCAGCAGCGCGTCTTCGACAGCCAGCTCGTGCAGGCCGAACTCTTCCGTCATCACGGCGAGTTCTTCCGGACTCGCGTCCTTGAGCGCGACCCAGACGAAGCACTCGGGCCGCGCAACGTATTCGCTGATGTCTTCGATCGGGATGTCGGCGAGTTTGCGGCCATCCTGGTAGGCCGCGCAATTGATCAGCATGATGTGGATTACCTTGAAGACAGCGCGGATTGGCGCGCCGTCGCGGTGGTGCCTGACCGCGACAGCGTGCCTGCGCGTTTGAACACATGACAGCCGCCATGTTAGCGGCTTTGTGTGTCACCGATGTCCGCGAATTGTCATTGCGGCGGAACGCAGCCGCGTGCAACGGGAAAGTTTATTGTGCTACCCGGTGCAGCTCGATGCGGTGATCGGCGTTGAAGCTGGCCGATGCGCGGTTCGTGTAGCGGGTGTCGGCCGTCACCACGAAGCGCATTTCCACAATCGGATCGAACTGCGTCGAGACCGCGATGCGGTGCGCGCCGGGACTCAGGTAGAAGACGACGTGCTCGCCGTTCAACAGGTCGGTGACCTGCTCGCCGTCCACGTACACGAGCGCATCGCGAAAGCGGACGACCAGGTCGCGCGAGCGTTCGCGCCGCACGTCCACGGCGACGAGCCCGTCGCCCGGCTGAGTGTAGCCCGCCTTGACGATGCGCTCCGCCGGCACCGGCTTGAACGCCACCGGCTCCGCCGGTTCCGAGGCACAGGCGGCAAGGCAGGCGAGCACCACGGCCAGCACTGCGGCTCTCCAGGTGACCAGCAGATGCTTCAGCATGGTACGTCTCCCCTTTTTATGGATGTGGCGTGCGATGGAGCCAGTGTTTTGCCATCATAGCAACGCCCCGCCAATCCGCCAGCCTGGCCGAATGGCCTACCCCTCGCCCACTTGCGCGCGACCTGCAACTTGTTCATGATCGTGACATAGGCGCGGCCCGCCGCTCGCCGGCCACGCAGACTCACACACATCGCACCACCGCTGCCTGGCTTCACCCACGAGCCGATGCACGCTGCATCGAGTATCCCCGACTTCGATCAAGGAGACTGCAATGTGGTATTTCAGCTGGATTCTCGGTATCGGCGTGGCGCTCGGCTTTGGGATCATCAACGTGATGTGGCTCGAAGCGAGCGGCACGTTCAGCCGTGACGCGGCGCCGAACGACCCGGCTGCCAGCCCGGTTGTCGCGAGCGGAGACAAGCATTTGTGACGTACCTGGTTTTTATCTGCGGACATGCAGGCACGGGCAAGACCACTCTCGCCAGACGGCTGATCGCCCCGTTGATGACGGCAGCCGGCAGCGCGTTCTGCCTGCTCGACAAAGACACGCTATACGGCGGCTACAGCGCCGCCGCGATGGGACTGCTGACCAACGATCCCAACGACCGCGACAGCCCCCTCTTCCTTCAGCATCTGCGCGACCCGGAGTACCGCGGCCTGATCGATACCGCGCGGGACAACCTCGCACTCGGCATCGGGGCGCTGGTCGTCGCGCCGCTCTCGCGTGAAGTGCGCGAGCGCAAACTGTTCGATCGGGCGTGGCTGGGTGTGGGTGACGATGTCGAGATTCGCGTGGTCTGGGTGAGCACGTCGGAAGAGACGGCGCGTCAACGGATCCTCGAACGAGGCGATCCGAACGATGCCTACAAGCTCGCTCATTGGGACGAATACCGGCAACGCCGTTTCGTGCCGAGTGCCGAAAGCAGCGTGGGCCTGTTGAAGTTCGACAATACCGCGCCGGATACGCAGGACTACGATGCGCTGCTGGCGCGGATCGTGGGTGCGTAGCAGCGTTGTGGACCGGCCGCCACCGGCACCGCCGGCTTAGGCGCACAACTGCAACTGCAAAAACAGAACGCCCCCGATAAACGGGGGCGCCCTGACAGCCCTCTACGGGGCCGTTCCTTCCTGCCTCCTGCCGACTACTCCCTCACGGCCCTCGGACAGACTCGTGAGCGCACGGCTCAAACCGTCGCCATCGCGTCGAGCGACTGCCCTTCATACAACTGACCGAAGCGGTTCGCGAGGAAATCGCGCAGCGACACCTGCTCCTGACGCACGAACCCGCGCTGCGGCAACTTCTTCTCGCGGAACAGATCCAGCACGGCGCACATGGCGCCTGCCGTGGTGATCTGGATTGCGCTCATCGGCACACCGCAGACCGTCTTCGCGAAGATCTTGCGCGTGAATACTTCCTCCACCAGTTGACCGTCGCGCATCCCCGTCACGGTGATGAAGACCAGCACGACGTCCTGCGCGGTCGACGGCACCGAACGGCGCATGATCGCCTTGAGGTTGTCGCGATCGGTCGCGAGGCGCAGGTCCTCCAGCAGGAACTTCATCAGTTCGCGATGGCCCGGATAGCGAACCGATTTGTAGTCGAGCGTTTCGACGCGGCCTGCCAGGGTCTCGCACAGCGTACCGAGGCCGCCGGAGGTGTTGAAGGCTTCATATTCGGTGCCGTCGAGCGAGAAGTGCTCGAGCCCTTCGAGCGGCTGCACCCATTGCGTACGGCTGTCGCGGATTGCTTCGCACGGCTGGCAGTATTCGTTGATCAGGCCGTCGACGCTCCACGTCAGGTTGTACTTCAGCGCATTGGTCGGGAATTCCGGCAGCGCGCCGACGCGCATCTTGACATCGCGGATTTCCGTGAAGCGGTTCGCCAGTTCATGCGCGGCGATGCCGATAAAGCCCGGCGCCAGACCGCATTGCGGCATGAACGCGTGATCGGATTCGTCGGCGATCGCGCGGATCGCGGTGGTGGCGCGCACGTCTTCGGTCAGGTCGAAGTAATGAACTCCTGCGCCCTTGGCCGCGGTCGCGACGTTCACGGCCAGGTAGTACGGCAGCGCATTGACCAGCGCGTCGAAACCTTGGACGGCGGCGCGCAGCGCGGCGGCGTCGGCGGAGTCCACGCGGCGGGTCGGGATGCCTTGCTCGGCGAGCTTGTCGAGCGCCGCCTGATCGCGGTCGAACGCGACGACTTCGTAGTCCCCGGTTTCGCGCAGCATATGAGCGATGGTGTGACCGATCAAACCTGCGCCAACGATGGCAACTTTCATATGCTTCTCCTTGTTCTGTGTATGTCTGCAGCTTCGGAAGTGCGCGGCGCCTGGCGCTGCGCATTGCTGAGGGCTGAACCCTTGCGACACAGTTTAGGGAGAAGCAAAAACAGTTTATAGGCGCAAAGTGCTGCGCTATGACCAGCTATTTCGACGATATGACGAGGCGAGACGTCAAATTGACGAAAATGCATAAAAGCGGTGTAAACGTCGGGGTGAAAGTGAGCGGCAATAGCGACTTCTGCCCGCCTATCCCCTCACCCCCCAATCATCCCCCGATCGATCTTGCGCGCCAGAATGATCGACGTCGTGGTTCTCTCGACGCCCTCCAGCGTGCCGATCTGATCGAGCAGGTCATTGAGCCTGTCCGGCGAATCCGCGCGCAGCCATGCGACGTAATCGAACTCGCCGCTCACCGCGCACAGCAACTGCACCTCGGGCATCTTGCCGAGGCGCTTCTGCACATCCGGTCCATGCTTCGGCGCAATGATGATGCCCACATAAGCATAGATGCTCGCATCGAGCACATCCTGGCCAAGTCGCACGCTGTAGCCGGCAATGACGTTGGTGCGTTCGAGCCGCGCAATGCGCGCGATCACCGTCGTGCGCGCTACGCCGAGTTGGCGCGCAAGGTCGGCCACGCTTTCGCGCGCATTGGCCTGCAGCAGCGCAACGAGGTTGCGGTCGAGGTCGTCGAGTTGATCGAGGCGCGGTGGTCTCATCGAAGGCAATCTTTTTTCAAAAGGTTGAACAGCGTGCAGCGGATTATCCCATCACGCCCCAAACCGTTCGATCACGAAGTCAATGAAGCTCGTCAGCTTCGGCGTGGCGCGGCGGTCGCGCGGGTAGATCAGATGCACGGGCGCACCCGGCGGCAGATAGTCCTCGAGCACCGACACCAGCTCGCCGCGGGCAATCTCTTTCGCGAGCAACGCCTCCGGCTGCAACACCATACCGAAGCCGCGCAACGCCGCCACCTTGAGCGCCTGCCCGTTGTTCGCGCGAAACCGGCCGGCCCGTAACGGACTCTCGCCTTGCGCGTCGCCGTTCAGGCGCCATGCGCCCTCGCGGCCCCAATGCAAAAAACCGAGGCACTCGTGCTGCGCCAGATCGGCCGGCGTGCGCGGCGTGCCGGCTCGCGCCAGATACTCGGGGGACGCACACGCCCGCATCCGGTAAGGTTTCAGCGGCCGCGCGACAAAGCTTGAATCCGCCAGCCTGCCGATCCGCACGGCCGCATCGAAACTCTCTTCGACGAGATCGATCACCCGGTTCGACAGATCGAGTTCGAGACTCACGTCCGGCCATGCGTTCAGGTAGTCGGTCATCGCCGGCGCGAACACTTCGACGCCATAGGTCAGCGGCACCGTTACTTTCAGCACGCCGCGTGGCGCCGCGGTCATCGCCTCCGCAAGCGACTCGGCCTCCTTCACATCAAGCAGAATGCGCCGACACTGCTCGTAGTACTGACGACCAATCTCCGTCAGGCTTTGACGGCGCGTCGTCCGCGTCAGCAGCCGGGTGGCGAGCCGCGTCTCCAGCGAGCGAATATGTTTACCAACCATTGCCGACGAAATATCGAAGCGCTCCGCTGCGGCCGTCAGGCTGCCCGCCTCGACCACGGCCACGAAGATCTCCATGCTGACCAGTTTGTCCACCCGCGTTTCCTGTTCGTTTCGGTTGTAAGCGTTTGTCGCAACGTAGACGCATTGTAGGGATATCGTGATACTAATAGCGAGCTTGGCAAAGCGGGCATTCGGACCGGCCGACAGGCAAGACGCCATCTGCATGACCCGCGCCTCGACCACGCGCTATTTGCGCTGTATCCGAATACGAACGAACATCAGGAGTTTCGATGAAAAAAGCACTGGTAATCCTGGCTTCCACGCTCGCCATGAGCGGCGCCTTCGCACAGACCGCCGCACCGGCCTCGGCGCCTGCCGCAGCGTCCGCAGCAGCGGGCAAGCACGAACGCAACGTCGAAGACCGCATTGCCTATCTGCACTCGCAGCTCAAGATCACCCCGGCGCAGGAACCGCAGTGGAACGCTTTCGCAGACGTCATGCGCAGCAACGGCGAGACCATGGGCGCACTGTTCAAACAGCGTCAGGATGCGGGCGCCCAGTCGGCACTCGACGACATGAAGCAATACGCAACCATCGCCCAGGCGCATGCCGACGGCATGAAGAAGCTGGTCGATGCGTTCGAGCCGCTCTACAGCAGCCTCTCGCCGGACCAGAAGAAGCTGGCCGATCAGACCTTCCATCAAGGACCGCATAACGGCGGCAAGAAGCACGGTAAGGCGCCGCAGTAAGACAGTGAAGCGGTGAGTTCCCCTGCGAGATCCGGACGCTTCCGGTAAGCTCCCTCCAACGCCTGCCCTCACCGGCAGGCGTTGTGCTTTATGCTTCTGGCATTATTCGGCTCTTACCTTATCGGCACCCCGCTTCATGATCGAACTCAAGAACCTCGACCTGCGTTCCGACGCGGCCGCTCAACGTGTCGTCAAGGATGAAACCGTGCTGGTCGAATTCGCCGCCGGCGCTGGCGAACTGATGAGCCTCGAAGGCCCGAATCGCTATGCGCCGCGCGATGCGCTGGTGACAGGCTCGACCGGCGACCGCTGGGTGGTGTCGCGCGATCGCTTCGATGCGAAGTACGTCCCCGCCGAAGCCGCGCTCATCCACGGCGAACCGGGCCCCTACCGGAACCGTCCGGCGGTCGTGCTGGCGCGGCAGATGACCCAGCCGTTCTCGCTGGCGCGCTCCGCGGCCGGCGGCGACGTGCTGCGAGGCACGGCCGGCGACTGGGTCATGCAATACGCGCCGGGCGACTATGGCGTCGTGCAGGCGGCGCGCTTTGCCAAGGTGTATCGAACGGTGGAATGAGGTTGCGCGGGTGCGCAAGTCAACAGCGCCCCAGGGCGGCAAGCCGCCGCCCCGGCTTTGCCGCGAATTCACGCGAACTGTTCGTCGAGTTCGATCGTGACTTCGCGCGGCACCGCCTCGCCGTTCGCGTACTGCTCTTCCAGCGAGCCGATGGTCGCTTCGACATAGGCGCGCAACACCGCAAAGCTGCGCCCGCGCTGCCGCGCCGGCATTGCCCGGTAACGCGCCAGCACCGCGGGCGTCATCACCACCGTCACCGTAATGCGGCGTGCCGCCGCGCCGAAGCGCATCGCCACCCAGTGCACCGCCAGGGTCGGCGTGCCATCCTCGGCCGCACGCTGGATGAATTGCGTCTGCTCGGGAAACAGGTCGCTGATGACTCGCGCCAGCTCTTCGAAGTCGGGGCTCGCGCAGTCGTATTGGTAGGCTTCCATTTTGATGGACCGAAAGTTGAAAATCGCCAGAGGGTTTGTGCTGCGTGCTCAGGTCCGCTTCAGGCCCGGGTGGGAGTCCGGGCCTGGGTCGCTTGCGCCTCGCGACGGAACATCCTGACCAGCACGCCGGCCACGATCAGCGCCAGCAGCGCATACAGGCCGTCCACCGCGTAGAGCGGCACGAGCTTGGCCTGAAACAGCGCGGCGGGTCCTTCGACGAGCGCATGCGCCACAATCGCCAACGGCAGAATCCCGCGCCAGCCGGCTCGTATGCCGCGCCACATCAGCACTGACAAGCCGATCTGCAGCACCAGCGACGCCACCCGCTCCAGCACGAAAATGCCCGCCATCTGCGGCGACAAGGTGGCGAGAATCAGGTGGATACGCATCATCGAGTCGACCGGGACGTTGTCCAGATAGCTATCGAGCTGGCCGCGGTTTTCCACCACGGCAAACACGATCCACTGTATCTCAACCAGCACGCCGACAATCCATGCCTCGGCGCCGCCATGGCCGATGCCGTAGCCGAGCGCCGTGCTGTCGCCGGTCGAGGTGGGGGGCGCTTTGCGGACTATCCTGCTCGCCGTCTTGCCGGCCACCATGCCGGGCGGCGTGGCACTCGTAGGACTCGCCGTCGCCCGTCGCCACATCAGGCGCATCGCGACGAAACGCCCCACCTCCTGGCAAACGCCGGCAATCAACGCACCGTAGATGACGAAGTTCAGCGGATGCGACAGCCACGCGGCGGTGGTCTCGTTCTGATGCAGCACGAAGCCGTTCACCGCGCGTTCGATCACCATGGCGCACAGCGCAAACACGGCGATGCCCGCGATCGTATCGCGGCCGTTCAGGCCTAAGGGACGGCGCAGGCGCCGGAACAGCACAATCGGTAAAAGGGCGACGAACAGCGTCGCGAGGGCGAGACAGGTAAGCGTGAGGGGTGCAACGACCATGGGTTTCCTTGCGATGACCGGCGCGCACCCGCTGCGCGCCGCAGCCCGAATGATCGCAGATCAGCGCGAAGTTGACGCGCGCACGATCAATTCGCCGGGCAGCAGGCAGTCGCGAGCAGCCGACTCCACCCCGTCGATACGCTCGTGGAGAAACTCCACCGCGCGGTAGCCGATCTGATAGGTCGGCTGACGGATCGTCGTGATGCCGGCGAATTCGGCCCATTCCGGGTCGTCGACGGAGAGGAGCGCGATGCGCTCCTGCCAGCGTGCGCCACGACGCGCATTCAGATGCCGGGCGAGACAGAGCGCGACCGGGGCATTGGCCGCGAACAGCGCGACGCGCCGCGTGCCGGTCGCTTGCGCGGCGCCGGGGACAAGGCTCGGATTCGCGTCGGACCGGGTACCGTGTGCGAGATCGACGCTCACACCAGGCGTCACGTCCGGAGCCGCGCCCGCTGCGAGGTGAAGCGTCACACCGGGCGACACCTCGAAAGCCGCATCCACCGCGCGGTCCAGTTCGGCGAGCGTCTGTTCGAGCGCCGCCGCATCGCCCAGTTCCAGCACCACCGTGTGGCCGCGAGCGCGCGCCTGGCCGTCGATCGCCGCACGAAACGCCGCTTCGCGCAAGCGGCGCGAACTGACCCGCTCGAACGGCTGCACGACGAACCAGATATCGTCGAAACCGCGCTCGAGCAGATGATGCGTGGCCAGTTCGACCGCCGCCGTATTGTCGAGCCCGACCATATCGGCGACCAGTCCGTCCACCATCCGGTCCACCAGCACCGCCGGAATGCCGCCCTCGCCCACCGGCCGCAAGGTTTCTTCGCGCACGCCAAGCGCATTGACGATCACGCCTTCCACCCGGTAGGTGGTCAGCAGTTGCAGATAGCGGCGCTCCATCTCCACCTCGTTGGCCGCATGGCAGATCAGCGGCATGTAGCCGAGCGCCTGACAAGCCGCTTCGACGCCCTGCAGCACTTCGACCGAATACGGGTTGGTCAGGTCCGCGACCAGCATGCCGATCAGCCGGTTGCGGCCGCGCTTCAGACCGCGCGCCATCTGATTGGGCTGATAGTCGAGCCGCTCGATTGCCGCCTCGATGCGTGCGCGCAGTTCCGGCGACAACACGCTCAACTCGCCGTTCAGATAGCGCGAAATGCTGGTCTTGCCGGTGCCGGCTTCGCGCGCCACGTCGGTGATGGTGGCGCGGCGCGGGGCGACGTTGTGCGGGTTGGTCACGGCGGGCTCACTTTCACTTTTACTTGCGCAGGACGTCGCGGTTCACGACGTTGCGCGTCAGCGTTCCGTCGAGCGCGGCCACCAGGTTCTCGGCTGCGTTCAACGCCATCGCATGGCGCGTCTCGTGGGTCGCCGAGCCGATGTGCGGCAGCGCCACCACGTTGGGCAACGACAGCAGCGGCGAGTCGACCGGCAGCGGTTCGGTTTCGAACACGTCGAGACCGGCGGCGTGGATCGTGCCGTTCCGCAACGCTTCGATCAGCGCCGCTTCGTCGACCGTCGCGCCGCGCGAGGCGTTGATCAGGATCGCGCTCTTCTTCATCGCACGCAGTTCGGCCGCGCCGATCAGATGCTGCGTCTCGGGCGTGAGCGGCACCTGCAGGCAGACGAAATCGGCGCTCGCCAGCAACTCGGCGAGCTCGACGCGGCGCGCACCGTAGGCGTGTTCCGCCTGCGGGTTCGCGCTACGGTTGGTGTAGAGCACCTGCATGTTGAAACCGAGCGCGGCACGCCGCGCCACCGCGCCGCCAATCCGCCCCAGCCCGACGATGCCGAGCGTTTTGCCCTGCACCTCGACGCCGAATTGCGCCGGACCGACGCTGCCCTGCCATTGTCCGGCCTTCACCCAATCGGCCAGTTCGACCACCCGCCGCGCCGTGGCGAGAATCAGCGAGAACACCGTGTCCGCCGTCGATTCGGTCAGCACGTCCGGCGTATGCGCGAGCACGATGCCGCGCTGCGTGAGATCGGGCACGTCGAAATTGTCGAAGCCCACCGAGATGGTGGACAACGCCTTGAGCTTCGTCGCGCCGTCGAGCATGGCGGGCGTGATCTTCACGCTGGCGCCGATCGCGCCGTCCGCGTCCCTGAGCGCCGCGACGAACGCGTCATGTTGCGCGGCATCGGCCTGTACGACCTCGACGTGCTTGTGCAGATACGCGAGCACATCGTCGGGCAGCGGCTTGTAGGCGACAATCTTTTTCATCAGCTTATTTTCCTTGCAATGGAGTAGCGACGAGCCTGGCCGAGGCCGACGGTTGCGGCTTCACGGCCAGCGTCAGAATCACCGCGGCGACCAGCGCCGCGCTCATGAAACCATACGATGCAGCGGGCGAGCCGGTTGCGCCGTTCAGATAGCCGACCACATACGAGCCGACGAACGAGCCCAGCGCGCCCATGCCGTTGATCAGGGCCATCGCACCGCCGGCGACGTTCTTCGGCAGCAGTTCCGGCACGATCGCGAAGAACGGTCCGTAGGGCGCGTACATCGCCGCGCCGGCGACGACCAGCAGCGCATACGAGATCCAGAAATGCGTCGGGCCGATTGCATAGGAGGCGGCAAACGCCACCGCGCCGATCAGCAGAAACGGCCAGACAAAGACCTTGCGACGATTCAGTTTATCCGATGCCCACGACGCCGCCAGCATCGCGAGCGTCGCGGCGAGATACGGCAGCGCCGAGAGCCAGCCGGTTTCCACCATGCCGAGCGTCGAACTGTTCTTCAGGATGGACGGCAGCCACAGCACGAATCCGTACACGCCAATGCTCCAGCAGAAATACTGCGCGCAGAGTTTGATCACCGCTGCCGAACGGAAAGCTTCGCCATAGTTGCGCACCGGTTTGATGGTGGCCTGTTCGGCGCGCAGCGTCTCGGCGAGGTCGTCCTTTTGCTGCTGCGTGAGCCACGACACCTGAGCCGGCTTGTCCTGTACGATGAACCACCAGCAGACGGCCCAGAGGATGGCGGGCGCGCCTTCGGCGATGAACATGTGGCGCCAGCCGAACGAATGCACCAGATAGCCCGACACCACCGACATCCACAGGACCGTCACCGGGTTGCCGAGAATCAGGAAGGTATTGGCGCGCGAGCGCTCGCGTTTGGTGAACCAGTTGCTGATAAAGACGAGCATGGCCGGCATCACGGCCGCTTCGACCACGCCGAGCAGGAAGCGGATCACCATCAGCGATGGAATATTGCTGACGATGCCCGTCAGCGATGCGCAGCCGCCCCACAGGATCAGACTCCAGAACACCAGCTTCTTGACGCTGCGGCGTTCCGCGTAGATCGCGCCGGGAATCTGGAAGAAGAAATAACCGAGAAAGAACAGCGCGCCGATCAGCGACGCGAGGCCCTTGCTGATGCCGAGATCCTGATTGATCCCGGCCGCGGCCGCGAAGCCGAAGTTCGCGCGGTCGAGGTACGCGAGGCTGTAGGTGATGAATACGATCGGCATGATCGTCCACCAGCGGCGAATCGCAAGCGATGAGGTCATGGTTGTCTCCTCCAGTCCCATTCCAGTCTCAAGCAAGAGGGTGGCTATCTACGCCAGCGTCTCCGGCATCTTTCCATGAACCCCTGCTACGCCGGACGCGCAAGCGTCGGCGTGTTCCAATGCATCGAGTTCGGCGCGGGTCGGCAGGCCTTCGGAGTCGCCGATCACCTGGATCGCCAGCGCGCCGATACGATTGCCGCGCGCCACCGCTTCCGGCAAGGTCCGCCCTTCGAGCAGCGCACTGACGACGCCGACCGCAAAACCATCGCCGGCCCCCACCGTGTCGACCACCTTCGCGACCGGCTGCGCGGCGACCACGCCCGCGTCGTCCGCCGTACGGAAATACGCACCACGGGCGCCGAGCTTGACGATCACGCCACGCGCCCCCCGCTCCAGATAGAAGCGCGCGATATCTTCAGGCTTCGTATAGCCGGTGAGAATCTCGCCTTCGCCGATGCCCGGCAGCACCCAGTCCGCCAGTTCGGCCAGCGCGTTCAGGCCTTCGACCATCGCCGCCCGCGAAGGCCAGAGCGTCGGGCGCAGGTTCGGATCGAACGAGATCGTTTTGCCCGCTGCCCGCATTTCGCGCGCCAGCAGGAAAGCCAGTTCGCGCGACGAGGCGGAAATCGCCGGCGCAACGCCGGTCAGATGCAGATGCCGCGCCGGCAGCACGTAGGACGACGCGTAGTCGTCCGGCGACAGATGGCTCGCCGCCGAGCCTTTGCGGAAGTACTCGACCGCCGGGTCGCTGCCGTCGTCGTTTCTCGACTTGAGCTGAAAACCGGTGGGATAGCGCTCGTCGGTAACGACGCGCTGCTGGTCGATCCCTTCGCGGTTCAGTGTTTCGCGCACGAACTGGCCGAACGAATCGTTGCCGACCCGGCTCATCCAGCCCACCTTGAAGCCGAGCCGCGCGAGGCCGATCGCCACATTCAGATCGGCGCCGGCGACGCGCTTCGTGAATTGCCCGACGCCGGCGAGCGGTCCTGTTTCGGCGGCGACGAACATCGCCATGGCCTCGCCGTAGGTGATGACATCGAGTGTCGGATTCATCTGCTCTCCTGATCAAGCGGGTTCATGATGCTGCCGGTTCGTCCGGCTCGCGTTCGGTTGGCGTCTGGTTGGCGTTCGGTTCGCGTTTGGTCGCGGACGGCTTGGTTATCCGGCGCTCGTCGACGAGTCGCTAGGCTGCGGCCAGCCATGCCACGTAGTGCGCGGCGTCCGCGGCAACGCGACTCGGATCGAACGGGAATTCGATGCCGCGCGGCACCTCGCGCGGCAGCAGTTGCAGCACGTCGGCGCACAGCGGATCGTCAGCCGCCGGAGCTGCCGCAAAGCGCCGCACGCCCTCGCCCACCACCGCCTTGCAGTGGATGTATTCGACATGCGCGGCAAGCTGCCGGGCGGCATCGCGTGGCGCAACGCCTGGCCACTGCCAGTTGCCGATATCGAAGGTCATGCCGAGCGCATCCGCGCAGCCCTCGCGTTCCAAAGCCTCGAACAGGCCCGCGAACTGCGCGATCAGGCCGCCTTCGCGCAACTGCCCGTTTTCGATCACCAGACGCGCGGTGGATCCACGCACGCAGGCGGCGATTGTTGCGCCGTTGGCGTGGGCATCGCTGCCAAACCCGCCCAGTTGCAGCTTGACGAAACGCGCGCCGAGCGCTGCTGCTTCATCGAGTGCGAGCCGCAGCGCGGCTTCATCGAGCTCGCCCGCTGCTGTGTAGAGGGTTGCGGGCGTCGAGTAAACCGACCACATGCCGTGCGCAGCGATCGCTTCGCCCAGCGTGCGCAAGGCCGGCAAACCGGCCTGCGCCTCAGACGCAAACAGCTCGCGCCGCACCTCGAACGCCGTCGCGCCCGAGCGCGCCACCATCTCCAGCCACGCCTCATGGCCGTCGCGCCGGATGGCGTCCGCACCGAAAGCACTCGCGACGATCACTACTTCGGACATGTCGAAATCACCTTTCGTTGTCCCGCTTCCCGACCAATGGAACCGGTTCCATTTAATTGTTTAAAAAAAGCGCCGACGCGCTTCGATGGCTGGATAATGCGCTTCGAGTAGCCCGCCGCGCCATAGTGGAAATCCCTGAAGCAGCTTTGGCTGCGAGACATCAGTCCGCGTCGCCCGCCGTCAATGCCAGAAACCGCTCGACCACCCGCGACGGCGCGCTCGCATGTGGAATCAGGATCGAGAAACGCCGCGTCAACGGCTCCGGGCTAAGCGAGAACAGGCACAGCGCGCCGCTCTCGTGGCGCATCGACATCGCCGACACGAAGCCGATCCCCATGCCCGCGCGCACCGCTTCCTTCACCCCTTCGACCCCGGCAATCTCGAGCGCGACGCGCATTGGCACGCCGGCGCGCGCGAACGCCCGCTCGACCATCTGACGCACGCCCGACCCGGCCTCGCGCAGCACCAAAGGATGGTCGCCGAGCGCCGCCAGTTCGACCCGGCCGGCCGCCGCGCCCGCCTCCACCGTCTGCGCAAGCGGATGGCTGCGCGGCATGATCGCCACGATCTCATCCTCCTGCCACGGCTGCACGGCCGTATCCGGCGGCAGATCCACGCCCACCGGCCCTTCGACCATCGCGATATCGAGCGAAGCCAGCGCGCCGACGATATCGGCCGTATTGCCGTCCGTCGTATGCAGCGTCACGTCCGGATAGCGGCGGTGAAACCCCGCAATCAGGTACGGCAGCAGGTAGCTGGCGGGCGTGGTGCTCGCGCCGACCCGCAGCGTGCCGCTCTCGAGTCCGCGCAGCGCATCGCGGTAGGCGTGGGTCTGCCGCCAGGTGTCGCGCAGACGCGTCGCATAGCTGGCGAGTTGCTCGCCCGCGGGGGTCAGCCGCACGCCGCGGCCGTCGCGCTGATACAGCGGCTCGCCGAACTCGTCCTGCAACTGCCGCAATTGCCCCGACACCGCCGGTTGCGACAGGTGCAAGGCGACCGCGGCCCGGCTGATATTGCGATGCTCGGCGACGGCGGCGAAGGTTATAAGCTGATCAGGGGTCATGGGGCGCAAATATCGGTTCAGCAGATAGTTTAGGTCATAAATGACGATTTTTCATATCGATATATCTAAATTAGGATTAGCTCATCCCATCAGAACCGCCTTGCAGGCGAAGATCATGTCCACCGCTCAACTTCACGCCGCGCCCCAGCACGCCGTCTCCACCACCCGCGGACAGCTCAACGGCATCCTGTTCGTCGCCCTGTTCGCCGCCGCCGTGACCCGCATCGCAGCCGTGCCCGCTATCGCCGGCCTCGGCCTCAGCCCGTTGATCGTCGGCATCGTCGCCGGTGCGCTGTATGGCAACGCGCTGCGCGACGGCATGCCCGCGAGCTGGGCGGCCGGCGTCAACTTCTCGGCGCGCAAGCTGTTGCGCATCGCCGTGGCGTTCTTCGGCCTGCGCGTCAGCCTGCAGGAGATCGCCCAGGTCGGCTTGCCGGGACTGGCCGAATCGGTGCTGGTGGTGGTCAGCACGCTCGTCATCGGCACCTGGGCCGGCATGAAGCTGATGAAGCTCGATCGCGATACGGCCTTGCTCACCGCCGCCGGCAGTGCGATCTGCGGCGCGGCAGCCGTCCTCGCCTTCGAATCGACGCTGCAATCGAAGCCGCACAAGAGCGCCATGGCGGTCGGCAGCGTGGTGCTGTTCGGCACCCTGTCGATGTTCCTCTACCCGATTCTGTTCAAGGCCGGCTGGCTGCATCTGGATACGATCGGCGCGGGCCTGTTTTTCGGCGGCACGATCCACGAAGTGGCTCAGGTGGTCGGCGCGGCCAGCAACGTCAGCCCGGAGGCGGAGCACATCGCCACCATCGTCAAGATGACGCGCGTGATGCTGCTGGTGCCGGTGCTGCTCGTGATCGGCGTGTGGATCAACCGGCCGGCGCGCGGCGGTGCCGCGGGCTCGCAAAACGGCACGCCAGGCGCCGCCCCGCATACGCCGCGCAAGCTGGCGATTCCCTGGTTCGCGCTCGGCTTCCTCGGTTTCGTGGTGGTGAATTCGCTGCACGTGTTGCCCGAAGCGGCCACGCAAACGCTCAACACACTCGACACCTTCGCACTGACCATGGCCATGACCGCGCTCGGTATCGAAACCCGCATTTCGCAGATTCGCGAGGCCGGTCCGCGGGCGCTGACCACCGGGCTGATCCTGTATGTGTGGCTGATCGGCGGTGGCTTGGGCATCACCTGGGCGGTGCAGCGCTTGCTGGGTTGATGCGTCCGGGTTGATGCGTCCGGGTTGATGCATGCCGGTTGATCCGCCCGGGCTCACCCGCCCAGCCAGGGACCGCCCCTTGCTGCGAGCCCCGCCGTGTGCGGGGCTTTGCGCATGTCTGTGCACAACGCGACGCGCCCGCACGGCATACTGACCGTGCAGGCAGTCGGGATGGGTCAGCCGGAAGCAGCGAAATCAACCGAAAAAGGATCGATCGATGAGCTATGAACTCTACTATTGGGACGGTTTGCAGGGCCGCGGCGAATTCGTGCGGCTCGCCCTCGAGGAAGCGCGCGCCGACTACATCGAAGTGGCGCGCGGCAATGAAGCCCAGGGCCTCGGCACCGGCGCCATGCTGGCCCTGCTGAACAGCAAGCGCGAAGCCTGCCCGCCGTTCGCGCCACCGTTCCTGCGCGACGGCAATCTGCTGATCTCGCAGACCGCCAACATCCTGTTCTACCTCGGCCCGAAGCTCGGCCTCGCACCCGCCGACGAAGGCCTGCGCTACGTCGCCAACGGTCTGCAACTGACGATCGCCGACGTCGTCACCGAGGTTCACGACACCCATCACCCGCTCGCCTCGGGCCTCTACTACGAGGACCAGAAGGACGCCGCGAAGGTCCGCGCCCACGATTTCATCGACAACCGGATCCCCAAATTCATGCACTACTTCGAGCGCGTGATCACGCAGAACTACCAGAGCGACGCGCATCTGGTCGGCGACAAGCTGACCTACGTCGACCTGTCGATGTTCCAGTTGATCGACGGCCTGCACTATGCGTTTCCGCGTGCAACCAGGCACTTCGGCGAGCACTACCCGCTGCTTGCCGCGTTGCACGACGCCGTGGCCGCACGTCCGAACATCGCCGCGTATCTGACTTCAGAGCGGCGCCTGGCCTACAACGAATCAGGGATCTTCCGACACTACCCGGAACTCGACAAGGCTGCCCGGTGAAAACGCCCGCGCTGCGCCTTGCTTGTCTGTCCCACGGGCGCGGCACAATGCTATTCTTGCGCGCGGTTGCTCTCCATTCCTTACCTACCCTGCTGCCGTCGTGCTTTCATTCCTGCTGAAGCTGCGCACCCGTGCGCAAAAACTGTTTCGACTGTCGGAAGCCCATACGATGCTGGTCTGGTCGGTGGTGGTCGGGGTCGCGGGCGCGCTCGCGACCATCGCCTTCCGCGCGGCCATCTCGCTGCTGCAACTGGCGATCTCCGGCGACTCGGGCAGCTTCGTCGAAATGGCGCGGCGCATGCCGTGGATGGAGCGCATCTGGCTGCCGGCGGCCGGCGGGCTGATCGCCGGCTTCCTGTTGGTGATCGCGCGGCGCCATGCCGACAAGAACACCCACACCGACTACATGGAAGCCGTCGCGATCGGCGACGGCGTCGTGCCGGTGCGGCTGAGTTTCTGGCGCAGCGTGTCGTCGCTGTTCACGATTGCGAGCGGCGGCTCGATCGGCCGCGAAGGTCCGATGGTGCAACTGGCGGCGCTCGCCGCATCGCTGATCGGCCGCTGGGTCCACTTCGACCCGGCGCGCCTGCGTCTGCTGGTGGCGTGCGGCGCGGCCGCCGGGATCACCTCGGCGTATAGCGCGCCGATCGCCGGCGCGTTCTTCGTGACCGAGATCGTGCTCGGCTCGATTGCGATGGAAAGCTTCGGTCCCGTCGTGGTCGCCGCGGTGGTCGCCAACATCACCATGCGCGAATTCACCAGCTACCGGCCGCCTTACGAGATGCCGGCGTTTCCACCGGTGGCGGGTCTCGAAGTGCTGCTGTTCGTCGCGCTGGGCGTGCTGTGCGGCGCGGCGGCTCCGCAGTTTCTGCGCATGCTGGATGTATCGAAGGCGGGCTTTCGCAAGCTGCCCTTGCCGCTGCCGGTGAGGCTCGCGCTGGGTGGGCTCGTGGTCGGCATTCTGTCGGTGTGGTCGCCCGAGGTGTGGGGCAACGGCTATAGCGTCGTCAACTCCATCCTTCACTCGCCGTGGACGTGGACCGCGCTCGTCTTCGTGCTGGTGTTCAAGCTGGTCGCGACCGCCGCCACTGCCGGCTCGGGCGCCGTGGGCGGGATTTTCACGCCGACGCTATTCGTCGGCGCGGTGGTCGGCTCGCTGTTCGGCCAGGGCATGCATGCGCTGTGGCCGCATGCCACCTCGGCGCCCTACGCGTACGCGATGGTCGGCATGGGCGCCTTCCTCGCCGGCGCCACCCAGGCGCCGTTGATGGCGATCCTGATGATCTTCGAAATGACGCTCAGCTATCAGGTCGTGTTGCCGCTGATGCTGTCGTGCGTGGTGGCGTATTTCGTGGCGCGCGCCATCGGCAAGACCTCGATGTACGAGATCACCCTGCACCGCAATCGCGAGGAACAGGAACGCGTGCGCCTGCGCGCCACCCAGATGCGCGAGCTGATTCGCCCTGCCGAGACCGTGGTGCAGCCGCACGCCACCGTCCAGGAGATGACGCGGGTGTTCCTCGAGTATCCGGTGAAGTACCTCTATGTCGCAGACGAAGCCGGCGCGTTTCTCGGCGTCGTCGCGCTGAAGGACATCACCTCCGACCTGCTGGAAAAGCGCGACACCGCCAGCAAAACCGCTGCCGACTACCTGCAGCCGCACTTCGACGTGCTGACGCCCGACATGTCGCTCGGCGTGGCGCTGCAGCACTTCATGGCTTTCCAGGGCGAGCGGCTGCCGGTGATCGAGAGCGTCGCGCATCCCACCCTCGCCGGGGTCGTCTACAAGACCTCGCTGCTCGATGCCTATTTCCGCATGAACCCCACGCGCTGAGCGGGCTGGGCGCGCTGGGTGCGCCGTACGCGCCGTGGCAAAGCGCGGCACACCTTCTACAATGAATCAGGCAGCAGGCCGCCTTGCGCGGCGCGGTTGAAACGCCGCGACGGGCGCCCCCGACGCCCGCGCCTTCGACCGGGAGCGACGATGAGCGACCCCTCCTTCGATGCGATGCGCCGCGATCAGGCGGGCTGGATTTTCGTGCATATCGAGGGCGAGCCGTACGATCGCGGCGAACAGCACGGCCAGTTGCTCGCGAGCGAAATCCAGAACGCCATCCATACCGCGCGCTACCTCGCCAAATGGGACACCGGCGAAGACTTCGACACCTTCGTCAACGCCGCCGTCAGCCAGTTCGCGCCGCAGCTCGACAGTGAATTCGCCGACGAAATCCAGGGTATCGCCGACGGCGCCAAGCTGCCGTTTGCCGAGGTGCTGGCATGGAACGGTTACATGGATCTGCTGCAAAGCTGGTGGCCGAGCCACGTGGCCGCCCAGCAGCCGCGGCTTGGCGTCAAACCGTGGCGCGGCCGGCGCGGCCACCATTGCAGCGCCTTCATCGCCACGGGCCACGCGACCTGCGACGGCCGCATCGTCATGGCACACAACTCATGGGACCGCTATGCGGCGGGCGATGCGTTCAACGTCGTGTTCGACATCGTGCCGGAATCCGGTCATCGCATCCTGATGCAGGGTCTGCCCGGCTGCATCTCCAGCCTCACCGATTTCTGGCTCACCGCCGCCGGCCTGATGGTGACCGAAACCACCATTTCGAACTTCGCCGGCTACAACCCGGCCGGCGCGCCGGAGTTCTACCGCTCCCGGCGCGCGACGCAGTACGCGAACAGCATCGGCGAATGGTGCGAGATGTTTGCGATGGACAACAACGGCGGCTATGCGAATAGCTGGCTGCTCGGCGACGCGAAAACCGGCGAGATTGCCCGCTACGAACTCGGGCTGCACTATTCCGGCTTCGAGAGCACGAAAGACGGTTTCTACAGCGGCTACAACACCGCGACCGATCTGAAGATCCGCAACCAGGAGTGCGTCGGCGAAGGCGAGGATTACACGGACGTGCGCAAGAACGGCGCACGACGGCTGCGCTTCATGCAGCTCGCGGAGCTGCATCGCGGCAAGATCGACGTCGAGCTGGCGAAAGAAATGATTGCCGACCATCACGACGTCTATCTGAACCGCCGCGACAATCCCTGTTCGCGCACAATCTGCGGCCACCTGGAACTGGACGATGCGCGCTTCGGCGGCTCGGATCAGGGGCCGTTCAACCCGTGGGGCGCCAACGACGGCAAGGTGGCGGACAGCGAGATGGCGCGCGAGATGGCCTTCAGCGCGCGCTGGGGCCATCCGTGCGGCCGGCCGTTCGATGCGCAGGCGTTCATGAAACGTCATCCACAGTGGAACTGGCTCAACGGCTACATGCGCGACCGGCCGTCGTGGCCATGGACGCGCTTTGCGGCGCTGCGTTGAAGTCCGCGCGGTTCGCCCGGCCCCGCCGTCCACGTGGTCGTCCGTGTAGTGGTTCGCAACGCGAAAACTTTTTTTCTGCCATGATGGACCGCAGACGGATTCCCTCTCGCGGCCCCGCTCGGTTTTGTACAGCGGTTGCAAGATTTGCCGTCTAAGATGGAAGAAGTGCAGCGCGCCGCGAGCGCGGCTGCGCGAAGCGCGCGCCTCCCCTGCGGCCGCAGGAATGGCACGGCGCTTGCTGCAGCCTCTGCGCTGCATCAGGAAAGGAGGTCGGGCGATGAAAACCTCGACACTGTTGGCCATGGTGACGCTGTCGGCTTCGTGCTTCGCAGCGCCGGTTCATACCGCACTCGATAGCACCGCCAATCCCGTCGCCGAACGCGCCAACGCCGCGCCGGTTGCACCGGCGGCGCCCGGCGTCGATGTCACGGACGAGAACCGTCCGCAGCAGTGGGAACATATCGCGCTGCCCAAATCGCGGCATCTGGAACGCGGACTCACAGCGCAAAACGAACACCTGCAAACCTGATCCCGGTTGACTCCTGCGGCTTGACTCCCGCAGTTTTACTCCCGCCTCACCCCCGCATGAGCGCATCCGGCCACGCAACCGCATCATCTTCCCCCCATCAAGGAGCGCGTGCATGGCCGGCTCGGCTATCCCTGGCGAAGCAATCAATCTGCAGATCGCCGATCTACTGCAGGAAGTGAAGTTTCCGATCAACAAGGACGGCCTCGTCGACCTCGCCCGCGAGGCCGGCGCCAGCAATGAAGTCCTGGCGATGTTCGACGGCTTGCCCGAGCAGGATTACGCGGACATCGCCGCCATCACGCCGCTGCTCGCCGGCAATTTCGGACCCGGCCTCGGTATCTGAGCGTCGATGCCGGGCTCCCGCCCACGTCGCCTCAGTGCGCTTCCTGTTCCTTGAGCCGTTTGCGGTGCGCCGCGACCTTCGCGCGGTTGCCGCAAATCGCCATGCTGCACCAGCGGCGCGCGTGGCCCCGCGTGTGATCGGCAAACAGCAAGGTGCAGCGAGGACCTTCACAGGCCTTCACCTGGGTGAAATCTTCGTCGCAGACCAGTCTCGCCAGCGCCTCGGCGATGGGCAACAGCAATGACTCCGCCGACTTCCAGCGCCGCTGCGCGCGCAATTCGAATCGCGACACCCCAGCCGTGACGTCGGCGACGATTTCTTCATAGCGATCGTCGCGCGCAAGGAGTTCATTCAAGGGCGCGAGCTCACCCACATCCACGGCGGCCAGCGGCCGTCCCTTCCTCGTCCGCACAAATCCCCTGAACCACTCGCGCAGCGCGCGCGCCTGTTGCGCTACGGCGTCGAGCTCAGCCGGCGTGGACTGCGCGCGCAGTGCTGCAAGCGCCGCCGGCGGCACCATGCCGGCCTGCTCCAGCCAGGACAGCAGGCCTTCTCCATCGCCGATCCAGTCGACTTCTTCGTCCACCGGTGTCGCAATCGAGTTGAGGAAATCGAGGCCCGGCGCATCGGCCACGAATATCGCGGGAATCTGACGGTAGTCCATTTTCTTGTGATCAATCTGCCATATCGATGAAGACATCGTAACCACTAAAAACGCTCTTGACAAGTTACACATGGAATTAGTAACCTTTAAAACATAAACAAAGAGGTTACTCAGTGCGATGCAGTAGATGGCACATGACAGGCAGCAGCCACTATCTTGAAAGGAGCGGGACATGTCGTTTGGCAAGGTGAGCGCCGTGCTGGTCCACGGTGCATGGGCGGACGGATCGAGCTGGAGCAAGGTGATCGAGCGTCTGCAGGAACAAGGGATCAATGCGGTTGCGGCTCCGTTGCCGCTCACCTCGTTGAGCGACGACGTGGCCGCGCTCGACCGCGTACTCGAGCGGATCGAAGGTCCGGTGGTGCTGGCCGGTCATGCCTATGCCGGCGGCGTGATCGGCGCGACCCGGTCGGAACAGGTCGCGGCATTGGTGTACGTCGCCGCGCTCGCTCCCGACGAGGGTGAAACGGTGGGCGAGGTGTTCTACCGCGGCGAAGCGCATCCGCAGGCGCCGCAACTCGCACCGGATGGACATGGCTTCATCTGGCTGCCGCAAGAAGCGTTCGGCCGGGCGTTTGCGCAGGAGGCGACGTCGCAGGAGCTGGCCGTGCTCGCCGCGGTGCAGCGTCCGATTGCGGTGGCGTGCATCGGCGAGGCGGTCGGGCGTCCGCTGTGGAAGGACCGTCCGAGCTGGTACCTCGTCGCGGAGCAGGACCGCATGATCAACCCCGTCACCCAGCATTTCATGGCGGATCGCATGAAGGCGCACGTGCGCTCGCACCCGGTCGACCACACACCGCTCGTGACGGCGCCTGACGTGGTGACGCAGGTCATTGTCGAAGCGCTGCAGTCGGTTGCCTGACCCTATTCCTCTGTGGAGAAAATCATGACTTCGATTACGTATCGCCATGCCGACGTCGACGGCTTCAAGGTGTTCTATCGCGAAGCCGGCCGCCCGGGTGCCCCCAAGCTGCTGCTTCTGCACGGCTTCCCGAGTTCGAGCCATATGTTTCGGGACCTGATTCCAGAGCTGGCCGAGCGTTTCCACATCGTCGCACCGGACCTGCCCGGATTCGGCCAGTCCGACATGCCGAGCCGCGACAGTTTTGCCTACACGTTCGACAACATCGCTCATGTCATCGAGCGTTTCACCGAGGTAATCGGCTTCGATCGCTTTGCGGTCTACGTCTTCGACTACGGTGCGCCAACCGGTTTCCGGCTTGCCGTCAGCCATCCCGAGCGGATCACAGCGATCGTTTCGCAGAACGGCAACGCCTATGAAGAAGGCCTGAGCGACGGCTGGAATCCGATCCGCGCTTACTGGCAAGACGCGTCGCCCGCCAATCGCGAGGCGCTGCGTGCGCTGCTCACGCATGAGACGACCGTGTGGCAGTACACGCACGGTGTGCCCAACGCGGCGTCGGTTTCGCCGGACGGCTACTCGCTCGACGACTTCTATCTGAGCCGCCCGGGTGCGGACGAGGTACAGCTCGACCTGTTCCGCGACTATCGAAACAACGTCGCGCTATACCCCACGTTCCAGCAGTACTTCCGCACTCATCAGCCGCCGTTGCTTGCCGTATGGGGGCAGCACGATCCGTTCTTTCTGCCCGCGGGCGCCGAAGCGTTCAAGCGCGACATCCCGGGCGCCGTCGTGCGCTTCTTCGATACCGGTCACTTCGCGCTGGAGACGCACGCTACGGAGATCGCGGCGGCGATTTCGGAGTTTCTTGTTCGCTGAGGTTTCTGCCGGTCGGCATCCACTGGCGGAAGACCGTCATGGTTCATCGAACCACGCTTGATTCACTCATCCAGGAGCAGCAACATGTCCAGCAAAGTCGCAATCGTCACGGGCGCGAGCCAGGGTATCGGTCGGTCGACCGCTATCCGGCTGGCGCGGGATTTTGACTCGATCGTGCTCGTCGCACGCAACCGCGCGAATCTCGAAGAGACAGCCGTCGAAGTGAAAAAGGCCGGCGCACAGACGCTTGTTCTCGACCTCGATCTCTCCGAACCCGAGGCCGCACAGCAAGTGGTGGACGAGACGCTTGCAACGTTCGGGCGTATCGACGCGTTGCTCAACATTGCAGGCGCCGTGCCGCAGATCGACGTGCTCGAGATGACCGACGAGCAATGGGATCGCGGTCTCGCGCTCAAGCTGCATGGCGCGCGCCGGCTGACGATCGCGGCATGGCCGTCGCTGAAGGAAAGTTCGGGATCGGTGGTGCTGATGTCCGGCAATTCCGCACTGTTTCCAAAGGCGCCGTACGCGGCCGTGGGCACGATCAACGCAGCGATCGTGGCGCTCGCCAAAGCGTTCTCGGATCGCGGCATCGCCGACGGCGTGCAGGTCAACAGCGTGCTGCCGGGCCCCGTGATGACCGGCCGGCGACGCTCCTACCTGGAACATTGGGCGCCGCTGCACAACATGAGCGTCGAAGAGGCGACGGCAAAGTTTCCGGTTGAAGCGGGAATCGCGCGTTACGGCACGCCGGAAGAGATTGCCGAGTTGATGGCGTTCGTGGTGTCGCCTGTAGCGCGCTGGATGACGGGCTCGACGTTGCGAATGGATGGCGGCGAAGTGAAATCGGTTTGAGTGGCGAGCGGTTGCGCGGTGCGCAAATCACGACGCTGGCGTGTCGCCGCGTTGATGGCAGCGGGTTTTGCGCGAGCGCGCGCGGGTGGCAACAACGCTCAGGCAGCCCGCGCCCGAGGCTCACGCGTGTAGTAAATGTCCCACTCGCCCTCGCCGGTTTTCACGAAGCCATGGCGCTGATAAAAGCGATTCGAGTCGCTATCGCGCAGCGCCCCCAATCGGACCGGCAATGCCTGCGCGTCGGCATCGGCGAGCACGGCGTCGAGCACCGCGGCGCCTACGCCCTTTCCCTGGTAAGCCGGAGCGATATACAGATGATCGAGCTGCAGATGATCCGTCTCGGGCCTGATCAGCACAAAGCCGGCCTTTGCGCCATCGACGAGGATGAAGCGGCAATACGCTGCGTCGAACGACGCCAGGAAACGCTCGCGGGCACGCGTCGGATCGAAGCGGCCAATCCGTTCGAGGCTCTCGCGCATCGCTTCAATACGAATCTGCACCAGCGTTTCGACGTCGTCGCCGGTGGTGTGGGCAAAGGTCACGTTCAACTCGTCATGCTCCCCGGATAGCGTGTGCGGCGTGCCGCAGAGAGGCGGGATGCGCCTGTACGCACCCCGCCGATCCGCCAGTATCGCCTGACTGCTGTCACACGCTCAAGGTCGTTGAGTCGAACCCGCGAGCCTTCATCTCTCCCTGACGCCGTGATCGCGTTTCGCCGCCGCCGGGCTTAAACCGGCGACGCCTGCTCGGTCATGCGCGTCGGCCGGGACGGCTTGCGCGAGGCCGCCGCAGCCGTCGTGCCGCGCGGCAGCGAGGTTTCTTCTTCGCGCTCGTCGAAGTCCAGCGCCGCTGCCTGCGCGTCCGCCACGGCGCGCCTTGCTTGCGCCGTGAGCGACACCGCATCCTGCGAGCCTGCGAACTCGTCCGGCACGTTGCTCGACATCTGGCTGAAATGCTCGACCAGATGATCGATAAAGGTCCGCACCTTGGCCGGCAGATGATGACGGCTCGGATACGCAATGGTCACCTCGACCTGCGGCAGGCGATAACCGCCCAGCAGGCGCACCAGCCGGCCACGCTCGAGGTCGCGGCCAATCAGGTAGCTCGGCAGGATGGCAACGCCCATGCCGAGCAGCGCGAACTGACGCAGCATTTCGGTGTTGTTCGCCACGATCGCGTTGGTGGGCCGCATCCGCACGTCGCCGCTGCCGTCGAGGCTCGTGAAGACGCGTTCGTCGCCGCCGTATTCGGACGGCAGCGACAGGCTCGGGTGATCCTGCAACTGTTCGGGCCGGGTCGGCACGCCGTGCTTCTGCAAATAGGCGGGCGTCGCGCACACGGTCATGTGACCGGTGGTCAGGCGCCGCGTGACGATGCTCGCGCTGCGCATCTGCCGCGCGATCAGCACGCCCACATCGAAGCCTTCTTCGACCAGATCGACATGGCGATCCACCAGCGTGACATCGGGGATGACGTTCGGATAACGCTCGGCGTACGACTGCAGCACCGGCGCGAAATTATGCAGGCCGAACACCACGGGCGCGACAATGCGCAAGGTGCCGACGGGTTCGTGATTGCGCGCCACCACCATCTGCTCGACCCCTTCGAGATCGTCGAGGATCGGCCGCACGCGTTCGAGATAAACCCGGCCCGACTCGGTCAGCGACTGGCTGCGGGTCGTCCGGTTGAGCAGACGGGTGCCGAGACGCTCTTCGAGGTCGGCCACGTGACGGGTCACGACGGCGGTAGAGATACCCATCGTGCCGGCAGTACGGGCGAAGCTCCCGAGTTCGGCCACTTTGACGAAAACTCGCATCGACTGCAAATGATTCATGAGGCCACTCCTGCCGCTATTAAAGCCAAGCCAACGAACGCCGACGCAGCGCGTAAACGGAGCGTCGGCGACTACGCAAGCCGATGACTACAAGCGGGTGACATCGCACCTCGACGACGGACCATGTGCGTGAGAACCACGCTGCGAGTCGCTCGCACCAAGGCTTGCCCAACGCGTTCGATTGTATCGATCACTCATGGCCCAACCCTGACCTGAAGATGGCAAAACGGTCAGGTAGGCGATGCAGGTGGAATTAAACGGAGTTGCGCGCTGTTCGGGGCGCGAAGCCAACATGGCGGATTGTTCGTGCAGGACAAAAAATACGCGCCCGGCGGGTGCGATTCGATGCCCGGGCGACTAGGTGAAAACCCTAATCTCCGGTATCATGGAGGGCGAAAGGAAGATATCGCCATGCCACATCGTTTTCAGGTTATTGAAAGAATCGCGTTTTCACTGGTCGTGTTGTCTGCAGTCGCCTGCTCCGCCTTCATCGCCTACGAAACCAGCCCCGACGTCCGCCAGGTCCTGCACGCCGGCAAGACCGCCCTGCAATGGAGCGGCGAGTATTCGCTCATCTGCGCGTCGCCCGTGACGGACGCCTGTGCGAATCTGCCGGTTGATTGAGCGCGAGTTGCGCCGGGGTTGAGCGCGGGCTGAATCGCCCGCCTCATTGCTCTGCTTCACCGCGCTGCTTCACTGCGCCACCGCACGGCTCCGCTGCGCAACCCGCCTCACAGCCCCGGGTCGCGCCCGAACACCACCCGCGCGAAGAATCCCGCCAGCACCGCCTCCGCGGTATCGCTCGAGACGTTTTGCGGGTCGACCGTGTAGAAGTACTGCACACCGTCGCACAGTCCCATCAGCCCCAACGCCAGCGTTTCGGCCGGCAGCGGCAACGGCGTGCCTGCGCGCGCTGAAAACTCGCGAATATATTCGCTCAGTTGCTGCAGCTTCTCGTGCATGAACGCGTTGAATTTCAGCCTGAAACGGCCGTCGCGCGCGGCCAGCAGCTTCGCCTCCGCCCACAGCAGGAAGCATTTGTTCTCGCGGTGCATATTGCTGTAGTACGTCAGCACGCGCGCCTCCATGGATTCGCGCGTCGCGCCTTCTTCGAAGATGCTATCCAGATCCGCCTGCATTTCCTCGTGGTCGCGCCTGAGCAGTTCGAGGAACAGCTCGGGCTTGCTGCGGAAGTTCGAATAGAACGCCCCGCGCGTATAACCGGCCGCCTCGGCGATGTCTTCGACACTCGTGGCGACGAACCCTTTCTTCATAAAAATAGCTTGCGCGGCGTCGAGCAGGCGCAGGCGCGTCTGGTCTTTGCTCTGTTCCCGTGTGAGTCGTTGGCGTTTCATGCAGGCGAGTTTACCACCGGAAAGAATTCAAATACGACTATACACTCAGATACAGGTGTGTATTAGAATGCACAGCATCATTTGAAGCAACAGGGTATTGCTCGCGTCGTTTCAAACGTGCCTTCGCTGGCTAGCCGCTGTGGCTTGCCGTGTTCGTTCGCTGTCTCCTGATTGGGGTAATTGTGAATCGTCCCGGTTGTAGCGCATCACCTGCGATGCGCACGCACTCTCATCCGCATCGCCGTTCCACCCCCACACGCCGCATGGCCTACGCCCTCGCGCTGGCCGGCCTCGTCATGCTGGGCGCATGCCATCAGCAACAGGCGTCAGCGCCTGCGCCGCGTCCGGTGGTCGTCGCCGCCGCGCATGCCGACGGCAGCCCGCTGTCGGCCTCGTTGCCGGGCGAAGTAGAAGCGCGTTACTCGACGCCGCTGTCGTTCCGGATTGCCGGCAAGATCATCGAGCGGCACGTCCGGCTCGGCGACACGGTGAAGCTCGGCGAAGTCGTGGCCCGCCTCGACCCGGCGGATGCGCAGAAGAGCGCCGCCAGCGCGCAGGCGCAACTCGACGCCGCGCAGCACAGCCTCGTGTATGCCAGGCAGCAGCTGGATCGCGACCAGGCGCAGGCGCATGAAAACCTGATTTCGGCGGCGCAGCTCGAACAGACCACCAATGCGTATGCTTCGGCACTGGCCCAGCGCGATCAGGCGGCACAACAAGCCGCACTGCAGAAGAACCAGTTGCAGTACACCGACCTGCCCGCGGATCACGCCGGCGTGATCACGGCCGAACAGGCGCAGACCGGACAAAACGTCTCGGCCGGACAAGCGGTCTACAACCTCGCGTGGAGCGGTGACGTCGACGTCGTGGTGGATGTGCCGGAAAGCACGCTCGCCGCGCTCGCTGTCGGTCAGACCGCCAAGGTCACGATGTCGGCGCTGCCCGGCCGCACCTTCAACGCCCGCGTGCGCGAGCTCTCGCCCGCCGCCGATCCGCAAAGCCGCACCTATCGCGCGAACCTCACACTGCTCGAGCCCGGCCCGGATGTACGGCTCGGCATGACGGCGGACGTGGCGCTCACCGCAGGCAACAGCGCTGCGCAGCCCGCCGCGTCGTTCACGCTGCCCGCCACCGCGCTGTTCCACGACGGCACCAACCCCGCCGTATGGGTCGTGCACGACGGCGACGACGTACTGGAACTGCGCCGCGTGCAGGTCGCACGGTATGACGAACGCACCGTCGCCATCTCCGGCGGCCTGAAGGACGGCGAGCGCGTCGTGCTGCAAGGCGTGCACACGGTGACCGCCGGCGAGAAAGTCCACCCGATCGCCCCCCTGCATCCCGAGGACTTCGCTTCATGAGTACAACTACGCATGAACATGAAGAGGGACGCTTCAACCTGTCCGCGTGGGCGCTGCGTCACCAGGCGCTGGTGGTGTTCCTGATTGCGCTGGCCACGGCCTTCGGGATCCTCGCTTACACGAAGCTCGCCCAATCGGAAGATCCGCCGTTCACGTTCCGCGTGATGGTGATCCGCACCTTCTGGCCCGGCGCCACCGCCCGCCAGGTGCAGGAACAGGTCACCGACCGCATCGGCCGCAAGCTGCAGGAAACGCCGTATATCGACTTCGTGCGCAGCTATTCGCGCCCCGGCGAATCGCTGATGTTCTTCTCGATGAAGGACTCCGCGCCCGTCAAGGACGTGCCGGAAACCTGGTACCAGGTGCGCAAGAAGGTGGGCGACATCGCCACCTCCCTGCCGCAAGGCATCCAGGGACCGTTCTTCAACGACGAGTTCGGCGACGTCTACACCAATATCTACACGCTCGAAGGCGACGGCTTTTCAGCCGCGCAACTGCACGACTACGCGGACGAATTGCGCACGGTGCTGCTGCGCGTGCCGGGCGTCGCCAAGGTCGATTACTTCGGCGACCCCGACCAGCATATCTACATCGAGATCGCCAATACGCAGCTCACGCGTCTGAACGTGTCGCCGCAACAGATTGCGCAGGCCATCAACTCGCAGAACGACGTCTCGCCGGCCGGCACCCTGACTACGCTGGACGACCGCGTGTTCGTGCGCCCGACCGGCCAGTTCAAGGACGTCAACGCGCTCGCCGATACGCTGATCCGCATCAACAACCGCTCGTTTCGCCTCGGCGACATCGCCACCATCAAACGCGGCTATGACGATCCGGTCTCCACGCAGATGCGCTACGGCGGCAAGGCCGTGCTCGGCATCGGCGTGACCATGCAGCCCGGCGGCGACGTGATCCAGCTCGGCAAGGCGCTCGACAAGCAGTCGGCCGTGCTGCGCTCGTATCTGCCGGCCGGCCTCAAGCTCGTCGAAGTCTCGAGCATGCCGGATGCCGTCGCGAAGTCGGTCGACGACTTTCTGGAGGCGGTGGCCGAAGCGATTGCGATCGTACTGGTGGTGAGTCTCGTGTCGCTGGGTGTGCGCACCGGGATGGTGGTCGTGATCTCCATTCCGATCGTGCTCGCGGTCACCGCGCTGTGCATGTACCTGTTCGATATCGGCTTGCACAAGGTCTCGCTCGGCACGCTCGTGCTCGCGCTCGGGCTGCTGGTGGACGATGCGATCATCGCCGTCGAGATGATGTCGGTGAAGCTCGAACAGGGCTGGAACCGCACCCGCGCCGCCGCGTTCGCGTACACCAGCACCGCGTTTCCGATGCTGACCGGCACACTCGTCACCGTATCGGGCTTCCTGCCGATCGCGCTGGCGAAGTCGAGTACCGGCGAATACACCCGCTCCATCTTCGAGGTGTCGGCCATCGCGTTGATCGCGTCGTGGCTCGCCGCCGTGGTGCTGATTCCGCTGCTCGGCTATCACCTGTTGCCGGAACGCAAGCGCCAGGATCATGAAGCGCACGACTACGAACACGACATCTACGACACCCGCTTCTACAAGCGGCTGCGCGGCTGGATCACCTGGTGCATCGAGCGGCGCTTCGTCGTACTGACGATCACCGTCGTGCTGTTCGTGGTCGCGCTGATGGGCTTCACGCTGGTCCCGCAGCAGTTCTTCCCGAGTTCGGACCGTCCGGAGTTGCTGGTCGACGTCAGGTTGCCGGAAGGCGCCTCGTTCGAAGCCACGCTGCGCGAGTCCCAGCGGCTCGAAAAAGCGCTGGTGGGCCGCCCGGAAATCGATCATACGGTGGACTTCGTGGGCCAGGGTGCGCCCCGTTTCTATCTGCCGCTGGACCAGCAATTGCAGCAACCGAATTTCGCGCAGTTCGTGATCACCGCGAAATCGGTCAAGGACCGCGAGAAGCTCGCGCAATGGCTCGAACCGGAATTGCGCAACCAGTTCCCGGCGATCCGCACGCGCCTGTCGCGCCTCGAAAACGGGCCGCCGGTCGGCTTTCCGGTGCAGTTCCGCGTGAGCGGCGACGACATCGCCACGGTGCGCTCGATCGCCGAACGCGTCGCGGCGACGATGCGTGCCGACCATCGTACGGACAATGTCCAGTTCGACTGGGACGAGCCGGCCGAGCGCTCGGTGCGCTTCGAGATCGACCAGAAGAAGGCGCGCGAGTTGGGCGTCACCTCGGACGACGTGTCGAGCTTCCTCGCCATGACGCTGTCCGGCTACACGGTCACGCAATACCGCGAACGCGACAAGCTGATCAGCGTCGACCTGCGCGCGCCGAAGACGGAACGCGTCGATCCCGGCCAACTCCTCACGCTGGCCATGCCCACGCCGAATGGTCCGGTGCCGCTCGGCACGCTCGGCCATATGCACTACGACCTCGAATACGGCGTGATCTGGGAACGCGACCGCCAACCGACCATCACGGTGCAATCGGACGTGATCGGCAACGCGCAAGGCATCGACGTCACGAATAGCGTCGACAAGGCGCTTGCCCAGATTCGCGCGACGCTGCCGGTGGGCTACCGCATCGAAGTGGGCGGTTCGGTGGAGGAAAGCGGCAAAGGTCAGACGTCGATCAACGCGCAGATGCCGATCATGGTCATTGCCGTGCTGGTACTGCTGATGGTCCAGTTGCAGAGCTTCGCACGCGTGCTGATGGTGGTGCTGACCGCCCCGCTCGGCCTGATCGGGGTGGTGGCCACGCTGCTGCTGTTCGGCCAGCCGTTCGGCTTCGTGGCGATGCTCGGCGTGATTGCGATGTTCGGCATCATCATGCGCAACTCGGTGATTCTGGTCGATCAGATCGAGCAGGACATCGCCGCGGGACACAAACGCTTCGACGCCATCGTCGGCGCCACGGTCCGGCGTTTCCGGCCGATTACGCTAACCGCGGCGGCGGCCGTGCTGGCGCTGATTCCGCTGTTGCGCTCGAACTTCTTCGGGCCGATGGCCACCGCGCTGATGGGCGGCATCACAAGCGCCACGGTGCTCACGCTGTTCTATCTGCCCGCGCTGTACGCGGCCTCGTTCAGGGTGCGCGGCGACGAACGCGAGCCGCCGGCTTCATCGACGCAAGCGTCGCATTCGGGAAATTGATCATGGCTACTTCTGTCTTCAAACGTATCGGGCAGGCCCGGGCCCTCGTCGTGGGCAGCGGCGCGCTCGCGCTCGCGGCCTGCTCGTTCGGCCCGAACGGCAATGCGCCGGCGATGCCCCAGCCGGCGCACTACGGCGCCGAGCCGCAGCCCACCGAAACGGTGCCCGCGCAAGGCGTCACCCAGCAGTTCGTGGCGGGCGCCAAACCGGTGCCGGCATGGTGGCGTCTTTACCAGTCCGACGATCTGAATGCGCTCGTCGACGAAGGCCTGCGCAACAGTCCGACGCTGGCGGCAACCGACAAGAGTCTCACCGCCGCGCGCGAGCAGTTGCGCGGACAGATTGGCAGTTCGATGCTACCCACCGTCGATGCCGTAGCCCAACCGGCCCGGCAGCGCGCGCTGGCGGTTCCAGAGCTCGGGCCGAATACGTTCCTGTACAACACGTTCGTCGGCCAGTTGCAGGCGCACTACACGATCGACCTGTTCGGCGCCTCGCGGCTAGCCAATGCCGCGCTCGCTTCGCGCGTCAATGTGCAGGTTTATCAGCTGGAGTCGGCGCGGCGCGCGCTGGCGGCGAACATCGTCACCGCGGCGATCACCGCGGCCTCGATGCATGCGCAGATCGACACCACCGAGCGGCTCGTGACGCTGGCGAACGAAGACGCGCGCGATGCGGCCCGGCGTTACGCACTCGGCGCGATCTCGCATGCGGATTTGTTGAACGCGCAACAAAGTGCGGCGTCGGTGTCGGCGAGTTTGCCGGGTCTGAAGCAACAGTGGGCGACGACGCGGCATGCGCTTGCGGTCCTGATCGGGCGCACGCCTGACGCCGCGCCGCCGGATATCGATCTGGCGCAGTTGCAGGTGCCGCAGCAGGTGCCGGTGGTCGTGCCGTCGGAGTTGCTGCGGGCGCGTCCGGATGTTCAGGCCGCCGACGCGGCGCTCAAGGCGGCCGCGGCGGATGTGGGCGTGGCCACGGCGCAGATGTACCCGAGCCTGTCGCTGACGGCGTCGATGGGACAAGGCGGTTTTAGCTGGCCGGTGGCGCTCTCCGGTGCGGGCGCGATCTGGGCGGTGGCGGGTTCGCTGTCACAGCCGATCTTTCATGGCGGCGCGCTGCTCGCGCAACGGCGAGCGGCGCAGGCGACGTACGACGCCACGACCGAGCAGTACAAGCAGACGGTGCTCGCCGCGTTCCAGAACGTCGCCGATACGCTGGCGGCGCTCGAACACGATGCGCAGGCGCTCGATGCTGCGAATGTCGCCGCGCGTGCTGCGCAGGGTATTTCGGATGAGACGGCGGCGCGTTATCGGCTGGGGGCGGTGCCGGTATCGGCGGCGCGCTCGAGCGAGCAACAGTTTCGGAATGCGAAGCTCGATGAGATACGGTATACCGGTGCGCGGTTGACCGATACGGCGGCGTTGTTTCAGGCGATGGGGACGCCGCCGGTTGAGGAGGCAGGCACGGCGGGTGGCAAGGGGGCGGGGGCTCCGGCTGGGGAAGGTGCGCAGCCGCCGGTTTCGAGTTCGCAGTCCCAGGGGGGATCGGCGGGCTGAAGGCTCCGAGTGGTTCATGGGCGCCGCGCGACCTCTACGTGATGGATCACCCGGCGTCCCCTCTAACGACTGTCCCGCGAATCGCGACGAAAACGCCACCCCGAATTTCGAACGCCCCTCCCACCAGTCCCATCCCCGCAGAAAAAGCCGTGCCTCGACCAGGCACACGTCCGTAGTCCATCCTCGCCTACAGCTTGTCGATCACACGCAATCACCATGATTGGCGCTGTGTCGCAGTCCGCTCATCGACGCCCCCTCCTCCCTTGCCTGCCTAACAAGCGCTGGTACCAATTGACAGCCGCTTTATTCAGCGCTTCTGACCGTTCTCGGTGTCAGTGCAGAAATTTCCGATAGCGCGGCCTCCCATTTTTCCTCGATGATTGCGCATTGAGTTAAAAATAGCCTGAATGAGTGAAATACGCTGCTCCGGCACGTGTTCACCGTTCTGAGACGCGGCCAGTACAGCATCGGAATGACATAAATGAGTTACACAGCGAGATATCTACTCAGCGCTGCTTTGATCTTTTGTTCGTCGTACGTATTTTTTCACGGATGGCCTCTGCCAAAGCGTGATGTTGAGAAGGCCACGGCCAGTGATGTCAAGGTATGGACAAATCCATATCCCGTGTCATCGCCTGCTCATAAAGAAGCAAGAGAATTTAATGAGTGGATTCAATCGAATAGAGTGCTGGATCAGCTTTCCAACGGGGCTGACGAACTCGCCAAGCTCGAACTGGCTAGTCAACTCGAAGCAAAGGGTCTAGATCGATTGCCCACTGAGATGTTGGAAAGATATCTCCCGCTCATCAATAAAGTTTTGTGGTCTCTGGATAACAAGACTTGCAGTGACGTAGCGAAGGGGAAGATTTCCGGCTCGCAGTTGGCGACGCATACCGCTCGGATCATCGAGACAATGAGTGCTGCCGAAGCAAAAACATGGTTTACGACAAGTCAATCCGCCATCGATGCTCAGCTCCGCAATCTACCCATTATTTCTGTCGCGAAGGAAGATGTGCAACTGGCTATTTTAAAACTTGCGGCATCGCTTCCCGACTATCGATCAAAAATTTTTCTCTCCAATCTGGAGAATATCCGAACCGCAAACGACGAGAACAGATGCGCAACAGTGCGAACGGTTTTTTCTCAAACACTTTTATTGCCTGAACCTTATCAAGGTTATTTGGCAAGATCGCTATTTTCATTAAAAATATAAATTATGCCAGAATGACAAAGATCTGCCGCATCTGTACCACCGCTCCGCTATGAAACGTGAGCGCACGACGTAGGAATCGTACAAAATGAAGTTAGCGATAAAATTTTTACTCGGTTCAATTTTTATTTTATTTTTCATAATAATATTTTTTCCTGGACGCCATCCGAATCCGAAGAACGCCATCCAAGACGAAATTGTAAACGATCCCGTATTATCGATGAATCCATACTCGGCATCATCGCCGATATACCGAGAGTTTAATCAATACCGCCAATGGATATTGAATAACAAGAAACTGGCTGCTGCCAGCGATACCGCACGTCCATCAGATCTACTGATGTTATCAGGCCAACTGGCGGCAAAAGGAATGCCCCGTCTATCGACCGACCTGCTGGAACAGCGTTTTTCTTCTGTAAATAAGATACTGCCGTCGCTGAACATCCACACGTGTAGCACGCTTATAAAAGGAGGATTTAGCGCTACGGAATTTACAGCGCAATCTGCTCCGAGGATGAATTCATTCGATACCGATGAAGCTAAAGCTTGGTTCTCTGTCGGCAAAGCGGCTATCGAGGCACAACTGAATGGGGCACCGATTATTGTGCTATCAACGGAAGACGCAGTACGAGGTGTACTGAAAATTTCCAAATCAATGTACGAACCGCAATCCAAATCTTTCCTTTCCGTGATGGCCAACTTAAAAACGGCGAGCGATGAAGATGCGTGCGAAACGGTACAGATTCTCTATTCCAGAGGGAATTCCCTGCCTGAGCCTTATCGAGGCTATGTGGCGCGGATGCTCCTTACAGGAGACGAAGGGAATGAAAAAAACTGAGGGATGCCGTTCCGAGGTGATAAATAAGGGCTGGTTGATAGCCCTCCTTTTTCGTCCCAATTAACTTAAAAATGGATTCACATAAGCATGCTGACCTATTCAATTTCTGATTACCTAGGTCCATTACTCGATACCGGCACATCGATGATTAGCGCTGCAGAGACAGCAGTCGGGGGTGATCGCGTAGGGACAGCCATCGCCGTTGGCACGACAGTTGTCAATGGCATGGCGGCCGTCAACGGCGAAGAACATCTGGCGGCGATCAGTACGATAGTTGGCGGAGTCAGCACCGGAACGACCGCAATTAACCAACTCAGCGGTCAGATGGGCAAAATGTCCGATGCGATTGCCAAGTACTACGATGCGGTAGCGTCTGGCGACCAGGGTTCGATAAGCGCTGCTGGTTTGGAAGTGGTAGGTACCGTCGCGACCGTGGTTAACACCGTCGGATCGATTATCTCGACAGTTGCGGGAGTGTTGGCCATGACCGGCGCTGTAACAGCGACAGCAGCGGCCCCAGCTGTCAGTCTCGGTCTGGCAATTTCGGCCGTGGCCGGGCTGATATCAATGACCGCAAGTACCGCAGTTACGGACGCAGTAAAAGCAGCCGCGGCCGAAATCGGCAACCTCCTCAACAACATCCAATCCCAGTCGGGCACCATCTCCCCCCCTTCCGCCCAAACCGGAGCACCCGGCTCCGGCGGGAAAGGCCCCGAATCAGGCGCAGGCGGCGCCGCGATGGGCAAATACCCAGATGACGGATTGGACTTCACCAGCCCGCTCGTCCTCGACTTGACCGGTTCGGGAATCAACCTGACACCGCTGAACACAAGCGCCCCCTACTTCGACCTCGCCAACGACGGCTTCGCCCGTCAAACAGGCTGGGTCGGTGCCGGCATGGGTTTGCTCTGTTTCGATCCGAACGATCAGAACATCACAAACATTACCCAGCTATTCGGCAATGAAACGACCGATGGCTTCGATATCCTGCGTAAGCTCGACGCCAACCACGACAACGTGATCAACGCATCAGATCCTGCCTTTGCAAGCCTGCGGGTCTGGGTCGATGCCAACGGAAACGGCGCCTCCGATTCGGGCGAACTCTACACCCTTAATCAGCTTGGCATTGTCTCGATCAACCTGAACGCCACTGCGGTGACTGAGACCATCGCGGGCAACAAGATCAGTTCGATCAGCAGTTATACGCTGGCGGACGGCACGACCCGCGAAATCGTCGACGCATGGTTCGCCAATAGCACGATGAACACCAAACCGCTGACGCCTGTCGACGTGACGGCAACTGCAGCGACGCTCCCTCAACTGGCAGGTGCAGGGAAACTGCGTGACCTGCGTTCGGCCATGTCGCTCGATCAAAGTCTGCAGAGTCTGGTGCAGGCCTTCGTTGTGCAACCGGCCGGCACAAGTCCCTCCGCTATCGAATCGGCTGCACAGGCCATTCTCTTCCAGTGGGCAGAGGTGAGTTCAGCGGCCCCCACCTCACGCGGCGGCTCGATTGACGCACGGCAACTCAGCTTCGTAGAACAGTATCTAGGTCGGCCATTCAATTCGACTGGCGATGGCTTGAACCCTGGAATCAGGGCAGCGGCCTACCTGCAACAATGCTGGAACGATCTCTACGACGCGGCGTTGGCGCGCCTCGTCCTGCAGTCCCCTCTTGCCGCTAGCGTCGCCCCCGAATTCAGGTACGACGCCTCCACGGATACCGTCCAGGCGCCCGCGACATTCGCACCAGCGCTGGCCGCAGCCTTCCAGCGCCTCGGCACAATCAGCGCCACAAACCTTGCTTCGTGGGATCTGCTGTTACGCGTCGCGGACGCAGCGCGATTCGACATGGGCATGTCCGACTCCCTGTTCGAGAAATTCGTTGCCGCTGCAACGAACGACACGGTCGCGTCGATTGCGAACGCCATCGTCTCAGGACTGCAGATCAACATGGACGGATTCGGGCACATCCAGGAAACCGGCACCACCATATATCACGACCTCTATGCCGGCCCGGGAGTCAGTGTGCTGATCGGCAGCCACGCTGGCAACGACCCAAGCGTGCAATTGCCGGGTAACGATGTCTTCCATTTCTCTGCCGGCGACGGTGTTGTAGAGATTCGTGAAAGCGATCCGAACTCCAGCGCTCCTGCGAACACACTGCGCTTCGGCCTCGGGATCGCCCCGTCATCGATCAAAGCAAAGGTGCTCAGCAACGGCGACATGGTGCTGACTGATGGCGTCACTGGCGACCAGATTACGCTGACGGGTGAATTGCGTGACAGCGGCGGTGGCGTTCAGTTGGTGCAATTTGCCGATGGCACGACATGGACCAGGCAGCAATTAATCCAGGTCGCCGCGCTATGTGGAACAGCGGGTAATGACACGCTCTATGGGACTGCCGGCGCGGAAGTATTCGATGGCAAAGGCGGCAACGACTATGTCCAGGGTGGGGGTGGTGGCGACACCTTCATCTTCAATGCGGGCTACGGCAAACTGGAAATTTACGAGTCGGACAAGACCAGCAGCCCCTACAACGTGCTTCAGCTTGGCCCTGGAATCAAGAAGGCATCGGTCACAGTGCGGGGGACGAGCAGCGGCAACCTGATACTGACCGACGGTATCGCGGGCGATCAGATCACCCTGGACTCGGCCATGCTCTTTGGCTCAATGGGTGTGCAAGCCGTACGGTTTTCCGACAACACGGTCTGGACGCGTCAGCAACTGATCCAGATGGCCACTACGGGCACCACGGGCAACGACACGCTCTATGGCACGTCGGCGGCTGAAGTATTCGATGGCAAAGGCGGTAACGATTATGTCTCGGGCGGCGGCGGTGGCGATACGTTCATCTTCAATGCGGGCTACGGCAAACTGGAAATTGCAGAAACAGATTCAGGCACGACACCCCACAACGTGCTGCAACTAGGCGCGGAAATCAGCACATCATCAGTCATGGTAAGGAGTACCAGCAATTCCGGCCTGGTGCTGACGGATGGCATCGCCGGCGACCAGATTACGCTGGACTCGTTTATGAGCGGCAGCAACTGGGGCGTGCAAGCGGTGCAGTTTGCCGACGGCACCATCTGGAACAGGCAGCAACTGCTCCAGATGGCAACCACCGACACTGCGGGCGACGACAAATTGTATGGAACACCCGGCGCGGACGTATTCGACGGCAAGGGTGGCAACGATTACGTCCAGGGTGGCGGTGGCGGCGATACGTTCATCTTCAATGCGGGCTACGGGAAACTCGAGATTGCTGAGTACGATTCCAGCAGTGCGGCTCATAACCTGCTGCAACTGGGCGCGGGAATCAGCGCGTCATCGGTTACGGTGAAGAGCACAAGCAATTCCAGTCTTGTGCTGACAGACGGCATCGCGGGCGACCAGATCACGCTCGATTCCTTCATGAACGGCAGCGGCTTCGGCGTGCAGACCGTGCAGTTCGCAGATGGCACGGCATGGAACAGGCAGCAAATGCTTCAGATGGCGACCGGCACCGCAGGCCTTGCTGATCGGCAAGTCAACAATCTGATTGCGGGCATGGCATCTTACGGCGCGCAACCGGCGGCCAGTTCGCAGACGCTGGATACGATCCAGCAGCAGCCGAAAGTAACGCTCTCGGCCAGCCTGTACTGACGCGCCCTTCATCCTCTGTTCAGGCATCCGCGGACTTTTAAAGTCGCGGATGCCAAAAACCCAGAATCCCTTGAACACTCCTGAACTCAACCAACCGGCGCCACCCGCACTGGGCCACGCTTCTGATCCAACTTCGCAAGACAACCCTGGGCACGATCCGGCGTTAGCGTGCCTTGTCGTGATCGCGCGGTTTCATGGCATTGCCATCGACGCGGCGCAGTTACGTCATACCGCTGCGCGCGGCAACAAGCGCTTCAACAGTGATGCGCTCGTTCTGAGCGCTCGATCGATCGGTTTGAAGGCGTCGTCCGTACCGCTGCGAATCGACCGGCTTGATCGCACGCCTTTACCCGCGCTTGCATTTGACAGGGATGGCAAACATTTCATTATCGCTCGCTGCGACGGTGAGACAGTCTTCGTTCTCGAAGCGGAGGCCGCCTCTCCTATTGTGATGCCGCTCGACGCGCTGGCCGTCCGCACTACCGGCCGCATGCTGCTATTCACGTCGCGAGCTTCACTGGCAGGCGAACTCGCGAAGTTCGATTTTTCGTGGTTCATTCCTGCGATCATCAAATACCGGCGACTACTGCTCGAAGTGCTGGGCGTGTCGCTGGTCCTGCAGATTTTCGGGTTGGTTTCGCCGCTGATATTTCAGGTGGTGATGGACAAGGTGCTCGTGAACCGCGCCTATAACACGCTCGTTGTTGTAGGCATTGCGCTTTTCGTTAGTTCTACCTTCGAAGTGCTACTCACGGGTCTGCGCAATTTCACGTTCTCGCACACCACCAACCGGATCGACGTGGAACTGGGCGCACGTCTGTTCCGCCATCTGGTGGCGCTGCCGTTGCCCTATTTCTCGGCCCGACGCGTGGGCGATACCGTCGCGCGCGTGCGAGAACTGGAAAACATCCGTAACTTCCTGACGGGTCAGGCGCTAACCGCTGTCATCGATCTCGTGTTCTCGTTTGTCTTCATCTCGGTGATGTGCCTCTACAGCGTGTGGCTCACGCTCATCGTCGTGGCATCGTTGCCGCTCTACGCCTTCATCTCGGCCATGCTTGTGCCCGCCCTGCGCCGGCGTCTGAACGAGAAATTCGCACGTGGCGCGGACAACCAGTCGTTTCTGGTCGAAACCGTTTCCAGCATCGAAACGGTCAAGGCAATGGCGGTTGAGCCGCACTTCATCAAACGATGGGAAGCGCAACTTGCGGCCTACGTCGCATCGGGCTTCCGGGTGACGGCACTCGGCAATGTGGGGCAGCAGCTCATCCAGTTTGTCGGCAAGCTGGTCACGCTCGCGACGCTGCTGCTGGGCGCGAAGCTGGTCATTGACGGTCGGCTGACCGTCGGTCAACTGGTGGCGTTCAACATGATGTCGCAGCACGTCGCCTCGCCGATCCTGCGTCTCGCCCAGCTATGGCAGGATTTCCAGCAAATCGGCATCTCAATGGTGCGACTGGGCGACATTCTCAACACGCGCAACGAACTACCGCAAAGCCGGCAAGCGCTGCCGGCTCTAAATGGCAACATCCGGTTTGAGCACATCCGTTTCCGTTACCGGGCAGACGGTCCACCGATTCTCGATGACATATCTCTCGACGTGCGCGCCGGTGAGGTGATCGGCATCGTGGGCCGCTCAGGCTCGGGCAAGAGCACACTCACCAAGCTGTTGCAGCGGCTTTACTTGCCCGAACACGGCACCGTGCGCATCGACGGCATCGACCTTGCCCTCGCCGATCCGGCCTGGCTGCGCCGGCAGGTAGGCGTCGTGCTGCAGGAGAACGCCCTCTTTAACCGTTCGATCCGCGAAAACATTGCGCTGACGGATCCGGGCACGCCACTTGAACTCGTGATGCGGGCCGCAAAACTGGCCGGCGCGCATGACTTCATCTGCGAACTGCCTCAAGCCTATGACACGCCGGTCGAAGAGCACGGCGGCAATCTGTCCGGCGGCCAGCGTCAGCGGCTGGCGATTGCACGGGCGCTACTCACCAACCCACGTATTCTGATTTTCGACGAGGCGACCAGCGCGCTCGACTTCGAAACCGAGCGCGTGATCCAGACCAACATGCGCGCCATCTGCGCCGGACGAACTGTCATCATCATCGCCCACCGCCTGAGTGCCGTGCGGCATGCGACGCAGATCATCGCAATGGACAAGGGGCGGATTGTAGAGCGCGGTACGCACGACGCACTGCTCGCGCATGGCGGCTATTACGCGCACCTCATTTCGCTGCAGAACAGTTGATCATGCGCCACCGTCTGCACGCATTCTCCGATCTGATGCGTCGATACGCGACCATATGGCGAGCCGGGTGGTCGATGCGTGACCAGCTTGAAGCACCGGATAAGCTCAGATACGAATTGGCTTTCCAACCCGCCCAGCTTGAACTGGTCGAAACACCGGTTCACCCTGCGCCTCGTTGGACAATGCGCATTCTGATGCTCCTGTCCGTGCTGATCCTGCTGATCTGCGCAATTGGCCGCCTTGATATCGTCGTGACAGCAAAGGGCAAGCTAGTTCCCAATGAGCGCGTGAAGATCATCCAGCCGGCAATCACCGGAGTCGTGCGACAGATTCTGGTCCATGACGGTCAACGCGTAAGCGCAGGACAGGCACTACTGGTTCTGGATGCGACGCAGGCAGCAGCTGACGCGGACAAGGCCCGTTCATCGCGGATCGATGCAGCACTCGCGTCCGCCAGGGCAACCGCACTGCTTGATGCGGTCAAAACCGGGCACGTTTCGGCACTGGTTGCCGTCGATAGTGCATCGTCGGAACAACAAGTCGAGGCGCAGCATTTCGCCGAAGGGTTGTACAGGGAATACGCGGACAAGCTCGCCGCGTCGCACGCCGAGCTTCTCAGGCGGGAAGCCGAACTGTCGGTGATCCGGCAGGAAGTGGCCAAGTTACGTGCGACCGCGCCACTGACGCGTAGCGCAGCCGAAGATTACCGGGCGTTAGCCAGCCGCCAATATGTTGCTAAGCACGACTATCTGAGCAAGGAGCAGATAGCGCTAGAACAGGCGCACGAACTCGCCGCACAGCAGAGTCACGCTCTCGAACTGGCCGCCTCCGTAGCGGAACAGCGGGCGGTAATCCAGGCCACCACCTCGCAATTCTCCCGGGAACAGCTTGATGCACTCGACAAGGCAAGGCAGCAGTTGGCGCAGAACACCGCTGAAGAAATCAAGGCTGTGACACGCAAGGGATTGATGACTCTTTACGCGCCGGTTTCGGGAACAGTCGAACAACTGGCCGCACATACGTCCGGCGGTGTCGTCACAACGGCACAGGCGATCATGGAGATCGTGCCGGACGACGCGGTAGAAGTTGAAGCAAACATAGAGAACAAGGACATCGGCTTCGTCAATGTTGGGCAGGACGCCATCGTCAAGACGGACGCTTTCCCCTATACCCGGTTTGGCTACCTGACCGGCACGGTAAAGTCCGTATCGAACGATGCGGCGCAGAACAAGGACCCGAAACTGGGCCTGACATTCACGGTACGCATTCAGTTGCCGACCAACAAGATGCAGATCAATAACAAACCGGTTAACCTCACGCCGGGCATGCAGGTGACGGCTGAAATAAGGACCGGACGGCGCAGCGTTGCTGGATATTTTCTCGACCCGCTGATGCAAACAACGCGAGAAAGTCTGCATGAACGTTGAACGGGCCAATCGCACGAAGCCCGGTCTCACGGCTTACGTTCGTATGATGCCGGCCTTGCTGGGGCTATCGGTAGTGGGCGGTATTCCGGAAATCGCACAGGCAATCGATGTATTCCATACCGACGCCATGGTCCCGCGCACACCTGCGGCCGCCTTTGCGGATATCGACGCGGCGTATCCCTGCCGGCTCGATCCACTCGGTGCGCCGCTTCGTCTGGCTGAGGCCGTGAATCGCGCCTTGTGCGAGAACCCTAAAACACGCGAGGCCTGGGCGAATGTCAAGGTGCAAGCCGCTGCGGTTGGGGTGGCAAAGTCAGCGTATCTGCCGAGTCTGACCGGCAACCTGCAGGACGGGCGCAATGACGGGGTAACAGACGTGAAGGGCTACCCTCGCCTGAGTTCGGCCAACCGGTCGACGGCGTATTCCGCCTCCGTCTCGGCGAGCTGGCTACTGTACGACTTCGGCGGCAGGAAGGCGGCGCTTGCCAATGCCCAGGCGTTGTTCGCTGCTGCGCGAGCCAACCAGGATGCCCTCTTGCAGACGGTCCTTTCCACCACGGCAACAGACTACTACGCGACACAGGCGGCAGCCGGCAAGCTGGCCTCGGCGAAAGAAACGGAAAGCATCGCGCATGACAGCTTTATCGCAGCATCCGCGCGCGTGACCCGCGGCGTCGCCGCGCTTTCCGACCAGTTGCAGGCCCAGACTTCGTACGCGCAGGCAACGTTCAACCGGGCGAAGGCCGAAGGCGACCTGCAGGCCGCCCTTGGCACCCTAGCCGCCGACATGAACCTGCGCCCCGATCAGCCCACTATCATGCCGGATGCTGAAGGCGGCGAGGTGCCGGACCAGGCGTTCGCAGAATCGGTCGCCACGATGATCGAGGAGGCGCAAAACACCCATCCGTCGATCGCCACCGCCAGAGCGAAGCTCGACGCGGCGATCGCCAGTGAGCAGCAGGCACGCGCCGAGGGATTGCCCAATTTGAGCCTGATTGCGAAGTACGGCCAGAACAACCAGCCCGCCAGCCTTGGACTAGGCGAACCTCAATTCGCCGCAACCGGCCGCGATTGGTATGTTGGTCTGCAGGTGCAGATCCCCTTGTTTGACGGATTCAGCCGGATTTACAAGGTACGCGGAGCACACGCCCAGGTGGAAATGCAGCAGGACGCGCTCGACGAAGCTCGTCAGCAGATCGGGCTCGATGTCTGGAAGAGTTACCAGGCATTGCAGACAAACATGCGGAATGTCGGAAACACCGCCACGCTCAAGCAGATTGCGCAACGTTCGTTCGAAGTGGCAAAGGACCGGTATGCAGCGGGGGTGGGAAACATCCTCGAACTACTGGACGCACAGAAGGCGCTTTCAGAGGCGAAACAGCAACGTATTCAGGCCCTCACCGACTGGCGCGCGGCGCGGCTTCGACTGGCCGTAAAGATGGGCCGTCTGGATGCCGAGGACCTGCGTAGAGAACGGGCGCCGCAGCAATAGTGGATCTGCCACAAGCGCAGCGCTGCTTGCTCACACCCATCCAGGCCGCAGCCCCCTCAACTCCCTCAATACACCGCCGGCTCCCCCACCGGCCGGTGCTTGAACCGCTTATGCACCCAGTAGTACTGAGCTGGAATCCGCCGCACCTGCGTCTCCAGAAACTCCGTAATCCGGCGCGCATCCACCGTCGCGTCGTCCGACGGAAAATTGCTTAGTTCTTCGAATATCGTCAGTTTGTAGCCGCGATAATCCGGCAGCACCTCGGTAACAAACGGCACGACCCGTGCGTTGCCCGCCTTGGCAAGACGCGACACCGAAGTCAGCGTACAGGCCGGCACACCGAAGAACGGCACGAATACCGAGTCGCGCAAGCCGAAATCCATATCCGCCGCCAGCATCACCGGCTTGCCGTCGCGCAGCACGCGCAACGCGCGGCGCACGCTGTCGCTGCGCGGAATCATCTCGGTGCCGAAACGGCCGCGCTGACGCTTGGCCATCGCGTCGAACAGCACGTTCGACATCGGTGTGTACAACGAAGCCACCGGGTGGCGCGTCGAATACATCATGCAACCGGCCTCGATCCCCACGAAGTGAAAGCCGACGAAAATCGTCGGCCGCGAGTGGGCCTCCGCCAGGTCGATGGCGCTTTCCACTTCCACGAGGCGCGAGATCGCCCGCGCATTGCCGAACCACTGCGGCCCGCGCTCGACGTAACTGCGAATCACATGGCCGAAGTGCGCGCGTGCGAGGCGTTCGCGCTCCTCGTCGCTCATGTCCGGGAAGCAGAGTTTCAGATTGGTATGGACGACACGGCGGCGCGTGCTGGGAATGCGATAGAGCAGCGCACCGATGCCGATGCCGATGCGCGCGACCACGCCATACGGCAGGCACGCGAAGGCGCGTAGGAGTCCTGTCATGAGGACGATGAGAATTCGGCTTTTCACGAGAAGATCCCGGTTGAGAGCGGTGTGGCAAACACTTCCCCCAAGCAAGCCTGAGCGGCCGGGAGAAGTGACATGCGCGCGCGTCGAAACCGGGTACCGCGCTGCGCCTAGGTAAGAAAGCGGGAGATCTCGCGTTTCAGCAAGACAGGAGTTTACAAATTAGGCTCGAATGGTAAACCGGATTTGCCTTGTCCGGCACACCATCAGGTAGGAGTTACATTACGTCTTATTCACTTGACGCCGGGCCGACGGGCAATTTGTACCGCGCCGCCCTGCATGGCCGCCGCAAACCCCCGTGGCGTATGACGCCGCGAAGCGCGGCGCGGCGTATCCGGGGATCCCGCGGCCCGGATACGCTCGTACGGCATCAGTGCTTGCTGAACATGTCCATGATCTGCTGCTTCTCGCTCGACGACACGTCCGGCGGCGTCATGCCCGCAGGACCCACGCCGCCCACTGCATCGCTCGCACCGGCGAGCGGATTGGCCGAATCGAGGCCGATGCTGGCGACAAAGCCGTTACCCGGCGTCATATCCGTGTAGAACAGCTCGCCGTCGACGCTGGTGACCGTATCGGGCATCGCCGGCTCGGCCTGCGGCACGCCGCGCAGCGCGTGGCCCATGTAGTCCACCCAGATCGGCAGCGCGAGCTGCGCACCGAACTCGCGGCTGCCGAGGCTCTTCGGCTGGTCGTAACCCATCCAGGCCACCGCCACCAGCGACTGCTGGTAGCCGGCGAACCAGCCGTCCTTGGCGTCGTTCGTCGTACCGGTCTTGCCCTGCAGGTCCGAACGCTTCAGCACGTTGGTGCCCGCGCCCGTCCCCGCCGTCGCCACCGAGTGCAGCAGGCTGTTCATGATGTACGCGTTGCGCGGATCGATCGTGCGCGGCGCATCGCGGCCCGCCGTCAACGGCTGCGCCTTCGAAATCGCGTTGCCGTGCGCGTCGCTCACTTCGGCGATCAGGTAAGGATTGATCCGGTAGCCACCGTTCGCAAACACCGAGTACGCCCCCGCCGATTGCAACGGCGTAACGAGCCCGGCGCCGAGCGCCATCGGCAGATACGGCGGCGTCTTGTCGGCGTCGAAACCGAAACGCTGTGTCACGAAGTCCTGCGCGTACTTCGTGCCGATGAACGACAGGATGCGGATCGACACCAGGTTCTTCGACTTCTCCAACGCGAGGCGCATCGGCATCGGACCTTCCGGCTGGTCGTCGTCCTTCGGCTCCCAGGCGTCGCCGCCAGGCGAGCTAGGCGGGAAATACAGCGGCGCGTCGTTGATGATCGTCGCCGGTCCCAGGCCCTTGTCGAGCGAGGCCGAATAGATAAACGGCTTGAAGCTCGAACCCGGCTGACGCCATGCCTGGGTCACGTGGTTGAACTTGTTCTTGTTGAAGTCGAAGCCGCCGATCAGCGCGCGAATCGCCCCGTCCTGCGGCGTCAGCGACACCAGTGCGCCTTCCACCTGCGGCAATTGCGTGATCTGCCAGTTGCCCTTGTCGTCCGCCACGAGACGCACGATCGAGCCCGGCTTGATGCGCTGCGCCGCCGTGGCGCGCGCGCTCAGGGCGTTGGCTACGAACTTCAGGCCATCGCCGTTGATGGTCGCCTCGGTGCCGTCGAGGAACTGCGCCTGCACTTCCTTCGGGCTTGCCGCGGTGACCACGGCCGCGACGATCTCGCCGTTATCCGGGTGATCGGTCAAGGCGTCGTCGATCGCCTGGTCGCGATCGTCGCCCGGCGGCGGCAGGTCGACATTGCCTTCCGGACCGCGATAGCCGTGGCGGCGCTCGTAGTCCATCACGCCCTTGCGCACCGCGTGGTACGCAGCGTCCTGATCCGCGGAATCGATCGTGGTGATCACGTTCAGACCGCGCGTGTAGGTTTCGTCCTTGTACTGCGCGTACATCATCTGGCGGACCATTTCCGCTACGTACTCGGCATGGACGCTGTATTCGTTGCCGGGGTTCTTGGTATGAATCTCTTCCTTGACCGCCGCGTCGTACTGGTCCTGCGTGATGTACTTCAGATCGAGCATGCGCTTCAGGATGTATTCCTGACGGATCTTCGCGCGCTTCGGATTGACCACCGGGTTATACGCCGACGGCGCCTTCGGCAGCCCGGCGAGCATCGCACACTCGGCGAGCGAGAGATCTTTCAGATCCTTGCCGAAATACACGCGCGCCGCCGCCGAAAAACCGTACGCGCGCTCGCCCAGATAAATCTGGTTCATGTACAGCTCGAGAATCTGGTCCTTGGTCAGGGCCCGCTCGATCTTGTATGCGAGCAGCATTTCGTAGATCTTGCGCGTGTAGGTCTTCTCGCTGGAGAGGAAGAAGTTGCGCGCCACCTGCATGGTGATCGTACTCGCGCCCTGCGACGCGCCGCCGTGCATCAGGTCGGTCGTGCCGGCGCGCAGGATGCCGACGAAATCGACCCCGCCGTGCTCGTAGAAGCGGTAGTCCTCGATCGCGAGCACCGCTTTCTTCATCTGGTCCGGAATATCCTGGAAGCGCACCAGGTTGCGCCGCTCTTCGCCGAACTCGCCGATCAGCACGTGATCCGCGGTATAGACGCGCAGCGGCACCTTTGGCCGGTAATCGGTGAGCGCGTCGAGCGACGGCAGTTGCGGCCCCATCACGACGAGCGCATAGCCGAGGATCAGCGCACCGACGACCGCAATGGTCGCCAGCAGGCCGACGAAACTCAGCGCGATGCGCGCGCCGAGCGAACGGCGGCGCGGCTCGTCGCGCGAAGCGTCGTTGCGTCCTGAGTTGCGGTGATAGGGATCCCGGTCTTCACCACCCGGAGAATTTGCGGATTGCGGTCGTTTGATGATTGGCATGACTCGAATAATTGGCGCTTGACTCCACGCCTCTCTGCGGGCGGCTGATACCACCGCGTGGCCTGACGCCCCCGGCTGGCCCCGCGGCGCGCCCGGATAGGGTTCGGCCCAGACCGGTCCCGGCGCAACGTAACAGCGCATTTTAAAGAAATCGCGCCGAGCCCAAGGTGCTTTTTTTGTAAGAATTCCTTGGGAAGACCTCGCCGGCACCCGCCGCCCCCTTGCTGCACCGGCCGCCGCGGGTTATCAACAGAAAATGTTCATAGGCCTGTGGACAAGTCCGCCGGAAACGGTCCAAGCCTTTGATGTCACGGGATTTTCATGCACCGCCCGTTTCGCATCTCGGCAACTCGCCTTATGATGGACTCGTCGCGCGGGGAAAGCGCGGCCGCGCGCAAACTCAGCCGTTCGAAGCCAACAAGTACGCGAGCAGACTATGAACAAGCCCAGCGAACGCATCGTCGTATTCGTGACACCCGCCCAGAAGCGCGCGATTGCCGCCAGCGCGGAAGAACTCGGCATCAGCGTCAGCGAGCTGATGCGGCGCGCGGTGCTGAGTTTCGGCGCGACCAGCGAACAGGTGAAGGCGGCGAGCCTCGTCGACCGGCTGCGCGCGCCGCGCGAGCCGGATGCCCTCAATGCGGCGCTGGAACGGGTCGCGCACGGTACGCGCAACGCTCAGGCAGCCCTGCCTGCCGCGCTGAAGAAGGTGCCGCCCAGCGCCGTCACGGACGAGGCGGAAGCGGCACACGAATCCCTGCTGCCCGCCGACGTGCTCGCCGCACTGGTGCGCACGCCTGAAGAAGAACAGGCCGTCGCCGACGAACAGGCGGTGGCGCGCGTGGCGGCCGCCAAAGCAGCCACGATCGCGCCTCAAGCGCATGTCCAACCGCAGGCAGGAAAGCCGCCCGTTGCCGTGCCTGTGGCGCCTGTGGCATCCGTGGCACCCGTTGCTTCGCGCCGCCGGGCACGCATCGAGACCACGCCCGACGAAGACGACCCGCGCAACGATCCGACGGCGGAAGACGGCCGCTTCGCCTGAGCCCCTGCCGATCTCTCACCGATATCTCGCGTCGCGCGTATGCCTCACGTATGCCTTGCTCACGTAGCAACGTGCGCTAGAGACCAGGCTCGTCAGCGAATACTTTCGCGGCTGTAAGGTCACGTCCATTGAGCTCCCCGCGCGCGATGTGGACACACCACTTTGCCCAACCCGCATCCACTTCGACGCATTTCGCTCCGCACGTCGCCAACATTGAAATATTCCACTGGCGTAGGCCCGGAATCGACGTTTGAAACTCGCAGGAAGTGACGCTTTAAGACGGTTTTAAGACATGCCGTGGTGTAATATCCGCCAGCTGCTGAGCCTGCCCGGCTTGTGTTCGACACACCCGCGCCATGCGCTGGCCGAACAATTTGCGAGGCTGCTATTGCAATTGGCGCGCAAGCCCCGACTTCCGCACCGGTTGCCCGCGCAATACCGCGCGTGGCAGCGTAAACTAGTGGTCACCAGTGGTTGAACGCGCCAGGCACTCAGCGCCGATTTCATTCTACGGAGGGTTTCATGTCGCTATTTGACAGCATCTCGCGCACGCTTAAAGGTCTCCTGAACGACGCTGCCGATTCCGTGCAAGATCCGTCGCGCGATTCGCGCCAGATCGTGCGCGAGCTCGATGAAAGCATCGCCAAAGCAGAGAACTCGCTGATCGAGATTCAGGCGCAAGTCGCCACTCAGCAAAGCAAGCGCGACGTTGCCGCCGACAAGGCGAAGAAGTACGAAGACGGCGCGAAGCGCGCGCTGCAATCGGGCGACGAAGCGCTCGCCCGTGAAGCGCTCGGTGCGCAAGCCACCGCGGAAGCGGAGCGCGACGCGCTCGCGAAAGAACTCGCCACACTCGAGCCGTCGGTCGATCAGTTGAAGAGCCAGATCGAAGACATGCGCGGCCGTCGCAACGACCTCAACGCACGGTCGAACATCCTGCAGGCCAAGCAGCAGATCGCCCAGGCCAAAGACGTCGCAGCGACTGCGCTGGGCGGTATCGGCGGGCGCAATCTCTCCGAGGATTTCCAGAAGCTCGAAGACAAGGTGGCATTGTCGAATGCACGCTCGGATGCGCGCCTGAATTCCGCCGACGTGAAAAGCGGCAAGGCGCTCGAAGACAAGCTCGCCGACCTGAATCGCGGCCCGTCGGTCGAAGACCGCCTCGAGGCGCTGAAGAAGCAGTTGAACACGCCGGCGCAGTAAGCCGTCGCGAGGTAGTACACCGGAGGTGACGCAGCGCCGGCGATCCGTGCGGCGCTGCGTGTCACACCGGAGCATCGATTGACATGGAGACGGGCATCAAGCCGCCCGGTCCGACACATGAAAAAATTTCTAGCAGCGCTGTTCGCATCGCTGATGCTGGTGTCCGGCGCGGCCTTCGCCGTGCCGAGCGCCCAGCAGATCGAATCGGCCATGGCTCAGGGCAACTGGCAACAGGCCGACGCCGGCCTGAGCCAGGTGCTGCAGGCGCATCCGGACAACGCACGGGCTCACTACCTGTACGCCCAGGTGCTCGATCGCGAAGGCCGCTCCGGCGACGCCCTGGCGCAGATCCAGCAGGCGAAGACGCTCGACCCGCAAATCCGCTTCACCGACCCGACACGCTTCGCGCAGACCGAAGCGCGCATCCGCCGCGACGCGGAGCGTGGCGGCGTGGCGACGGGCCACACCAGCAATCCGTTCGCGCAACAGAACAGCGGTTCCGTGCAGCAGCAGGCGGCGATGGCGCCGCAAGTCCCCGAGCGGCACGGTCCGTCCGTGGGCATGTGGATCGGCATCATCGTGCTGATCGGCGCGATTGCGCTGGTGCTGCGCTGGACGCTGCGCCGTGCCCGCACGCAGGACGATTCGCGTGCCGACGACGATCGTCGCGTGCAACTCAAGCGCGCCACGGATCTGCTGAACGCAGTGCGCTCGCTGAAGCTCGACGTGAAGCTTTCCACCGCCGTGGGACATGAGGCGTTGGAGAAGGAAGTCGAAGGCGCCGAGGACCAGTTGCGCGGCCTTGTCGAAGCCCTGTCGAACAGCAAGAATCCAGTGCCGCCGTATCAGCTCGACGAACTGGAGCAGCGTGTCGCCAGCCTCAAGGCACGCGCCGAGGGCCGCCCCGATCCGTATGCTGCGGGACCGGCCGGCACGGGCGATTCCGCTTACGCACGCGAAGCGGAGCGTTTCGGCAATCCGCCGCAAGCGCCCTACCCGTATCCTCCGCAACAGCAGCCGCAGGTTATCGTGCAGCAAGGCGGTGGCGGTTTTGGCGGCGGCATGGGTGGCCTCCTGACGGGCGTGCTGCTCGGCGAGGCGCTCAATTCGGGCCGCGAGCGCGAAGTGATCGTCGAGGACGACGAAACGCGCCGTCGTGGCGGCAACAATGACAACAACAATGGCGGCGGCCTCGATTTCGGCCAGGGTTCGAATAACTGGGACGACGGCAGCGGCGGTGGCGGTGTCGATATGGGCAACGACGACTCGGGCGGCTGGAGCGATACCTGATCGACCGGGACGCGCTGCGCCGCCCGGCGCCACGCGCTGACGCACCGGATGCACCGTGTGCGAAACACCCTTAAAAACAGGCTCCGTTCCTCACGGAGCCTGTTTGCTTATGAGCGATGCTCACGCGCTCGCGGAAAGCGGCGACTGATGCTGCTCGAGCACCGCCGCCCCGGCGAACAGCCTGACGATAAAGCGCTCGGAGTAATCGATCAGCGCCTCGCGCCGGGCGGCATTGCTGATGTACTCATGCGACAGATGAAACAGTTGCAGCACGATCTGCGTGCAGATTTCATCCACCGTCGCCCGCGCGAGGCCCGGCACCAGACTCAGTTGCATGACGTCGTCGGCCATCTCCGCTGACACTTCGTTCAGATTCGCTCGCACCGCGTCGCGCAGCGCCGGCGAGGTGCCGTGATACTCGGCGAGCGCGCTCAAAAACGCTTCCCGGTTATCCAGCGCAAATGCGAAAAACGCCGCACAGGCACGGCGCGGCACGCTATGCGGCTCGTCGTGCGCGGCGAGCCAGCGCTCGCGTCGCAGCATCGGCCGCAAGCGCCGGCTCAGCCATTCGACCGCTTCGCGCGCCAGATCGTCGAGCGTGTCGAAATGCCGGTAAAACGTGTTCGGGTTCAGACCGGCTTCGCGCGCCAGTTCGCGCAGACCCAGCGTCGCAAAGCTGCGCCCGCTGGCCGTCAGGCGCAAGGCCGCTTCAATCAGGCGGCGTTTGCCCGGCGCGAGGTCAAGATCGGGATCGGGAGTGGCTTCCATAGGGCTCAAAAACAAGGCGCGCAACGCGCGTGCAACGCCTGCACTGTAAACCATCTTGACGCCAAGTGCACAGTTGTCTACTCTGCGGGTTATGGAAGTAGACAACTGTAGACATCGGTTGATCGCTCATGCCTTTCCCCTTCTTTGACGCGGAGTACCGTACCCATGCCATCGCCCTCGCCTGCTACGCCACGCATTGCCATCGTCGGGAGCGGCTTCGCCGGCATTGGCATGGCGATCCGGCTGAGGCAGATGGGACTGGAGTCGTTCACGATCTACGAGGCCGCGGGCGAGATCGGCGGGACGTGGCGCGACAACACCTATCCCGGTGCGGCCTGCGACGTGCCCTCGCATCTGTATTCGTTTTCCTTCGAACCCAATCCCGGCTGGTCGCGCGCGTACGGGCAACAGGCCGAGATTCTCGCGTATATGAAGCACTGCGTCCGCAAGTACGGGCTCGAGCCGTTCGTGCGCTGCCATACACGCGTGGTGGCGGCCCGCTTCGACGAGGCCCGTCAGGTGTGGCGGCTCGAACTCGAGCATGGCGCAAACGCGGCAGCGGCTTCGTCGACCACGCACGAGAGCGAGACGATCGAAGCCGACATCGTGATTGCGGCAAGCGGCCCCTTGTCGCAGCCGGCCATGCCGCAGATCGCCGGTCTCGAACGCTTCACCGGCAAGCTGTTCCACTCGGCGCGCTGGGACCATGACTATCCGCTCGAGGGCAAGCGCGTCGCGGTGATCGGCACCGGCGCCAGCGCCATCCAGTTCGTGCCGCGGATCCAGCCGCGCGTCGCGCAGCTCGATCTGTTCCAGCGTACTGCGCCGTGGATCATGCCGAAACCCGACAAGCCGGTCAGCAAGCGGGCGCAATGGTGGTTCCGGTACCTGCCGTTCACGCAGCGCTTCGTTCGCAGTACGATCTACTGGCAGCTCGAATCGCGTGCCATCGCCTTCGTCGTCAATCCGAAGCTGATGAAGTATCCAATGAAGTTCGGCCTGAGCTATCTGGAACGGCGCGTCAAAGACCCTGAACTGCGCGCCAAACTGACGCCCAACTACCGGCTCGGCTGCAAGCGCGTGCTGCTGTCGAGCGAATACTATCCGGCGCTTAGCCAGCCGAACGTGGAGGTGGTCACCACCGCCATCCGCGAAGTCGTCGCCGACGGCGTCGTCACGGAAGATGGCGTGCATCACGCCGCCGACGCGATCATCTGCGGCACCGGCTTTCAGGTCAACGATATCGGCGCGCCGTTCGACGTCACCGGCGTAGGCGGCGCGGATCTCGACGCGCGCTGGCTGCGCGACGGACCCGAGGCGTATCTCGGCACCAGCATTGCCGACTTTCCGAATTTCTTCCTGATGGTGGGTCCGAACACAGGGCTCGGCCACAACTCGATGATCTACATGATCGAGTCGCAGGTGCAATACATCGCCGACTGTTTGCGCGTGCTGCGCCGGCGCGGCGCCCGCACCATGAACCTGCGGTCCGACGTGCAGCACGCCTTCAACGCGCGCCTGCAAGAAGACATGCGGCGCTCGGTGTGGGTGAGCGGCTGCCAGAGCTGGTACCAGACGAAGAGCGGCAAGGTCACCGCCATCTGGCCGGGCTTCACGTTCAGCTTCCGCAAGCGCACCCGCCGGGTGCGTGCGCGCGAGTACCGCTTCGCGCGCTGAGGTTGGCCGCGAGGCAGCGCTGTTTTCGAACTCAAACAACCAGGGAGACAACCATGGCAAGCTTCGAAACCGTTCCATCTGCGCCAGGCGCACCGCTGCCGCCCCGCTCGCTCGCCGCGCGCCTCGGCATCACCAGCGTACCGCGCGAGGCGCTGCGGCAGCGCTATACGCAGCCAGGCTCGAAGTTCGTCAACATCATGGGCAGCGACGTTCACTACGTCGACGAAGGCTGCGGCGAGCTGCTGGTGATGATTCACGGCTTCGCATCTTCGCTGCATACCTGGGACGGCGTCGCGGAAGAACTGGCGCGCAGCTATCGCGTGATCCGCCTCGACCTGCCGCCGTTCGGCGTGACCGGGCCGCTGCGCACGCCGTCCGGCGCGATCGAGACGATGAATATGCCTACGTACCGGCGCTTCATCGATACCTTCATGCAGGCGCTCGGCATCCAACGCGCGACGCTGATCGGCAACTCGCTCGGCGGGTTGATCTCATGGGACTACGCGGTACGCCATCGCGATGCGGTCGAGCGGCTGGTGCTGATCGACTCGGCGGGCTTTCCGATGAAGCTGCCGATTTACATTGGTCTCTTCAACAGCGCGATGGTACGCATGAGCGCACCGTGGTGGCTGCCCGAGCCGATCATCCGCAGTGCGGTACGCAATGTCTACGGCGATCCGCGCCGGCTTGCGGCGCCCGTGCTGCGACGCTATATCGAGTTCTTCCACGGCGCGGGTACACGCGCGGCAATCGGCAAGATGGTGCCGACGCTTGATTTCGCCGACCTCGACACCGACGTGCTGAAAACCGTCGACGTGCCATCGCTCGTGTTGTGGGGAGCCAAGGACCGCTGGATTCCGCCCGCGCATGCGGCGGAGTTCGCGCGGCGCATTCCGGGGGCACAGTCCGTCATGTACGAAGGGCTGGGCCACATCCCGATGGAGGAGGATCCCGGGCGCGTGCTGGAGGATTTGCGCGCCTTTCTGTTTCAGCCGCCGCCTCCCAGCAGGCGCAACACATCCCAGAGGAACTTGCAGGCCAGCACGATCAGTTCCCACAACTGGTAGAGCTGCTGCCAGCCGGCAAGGCACGCAAAAGCTTCGATCATAGTCAGTCAGGCGATGGACGGTAGCGGCTTCCCGGCACGCCGGGGGCGGGATCGACGACCCGGTGCCAGGACTCACATCATATCGACCTCGGGATACCCCGTATCAAGTCGCGCGCCGGAATGCCGTCAATACAGCGAGAAGACGCGGCATCCGTCCCGGATGACCGTGCCGAACGGCGCCATCCAGGAGAGACACATGACGCGCTTTAGCTTCCGCCGGGCGTCCCGGACGCCGTCGATCGTCGGCGATATTGCCGCGCAGGCGGGCAAACTGGGCATTGAGATCTGCGATGTATCGGGCCACGTCGAGGAAGTGGCGGCGCGGGTACAGCGCCAGGCCCAGGTGTGCCGCTCGCTGCGCGACGCCGCGGCGCAGACGATGGCCGGCAACCGCCGGATTGCGACGGCCGCGCGCGAGATGCGCGACGTGACGACCGAAGTGGCGAGCGGAGTCCAGGAGTCGCAGCAGACGCTGGAGGCCTCGCTCGAGGACATCCACGGCCTCGTCGAAGGCGTGACGGTCATCGAGAGCCACATCGGCGCACTGCGGGCGGCGCTGGCGCATGTGAGCCGGGTGTCCGAGGAGATTTCGCTGATTGCGCGCCAGACTCACCTGCTGGCGCTCAACGCGGCGATCGAAGCCGCGCGGGCCGGCGACTCCGGGAAGAGTTTCGCGGTGGTTGCGGCGGAGGTGAAGAACCTGTCGGCGAAGACGGCGCAGGCGACGGGCCAGATCGAGACCACCCTTGCGCAATTGACCCAGCAGACGGAGCAACTCACCAACGAGGGGTCGGTGAATACGGCGCGGGCGCATCGGGTGCGGGAAGGCACGCGCAGGATTGGCGAGGTGGTGCATTCGACGGGGGAAGCGATTACGCAGCTCAACGCGGAGGCGGGACAGATTGCGACGTTGACGGGCGAGATCGAGAGCCAGTGCACGGGGTTGGAGGCGCAGGTGCTGGAGATGGCGAGCGGCGTGGAGGATTCGAGCCAGAACTTTGTGCAGGCGAAGGACCGGCTGGGGAATTTGCTGGGGGTATCGGAGACGCTGATCGAGCTGACGGCCGCGACGGGCGTGGAGACGACGGACACGCGGTTTATTGAGGCGGTGCAGCAGACGGCGGCGAAGATCGGCAAGTTGTTTGAGCGGGCGGTCGCGAGTGGCGAGTTGAGTTTGGCGGATCTGTTCGACCAGACGTATGTGCCGATTGGTGGGACGAATCCGCCGCAGTTCATGACGCGGTTTACGGCGTTTACGGATCGGGTGTTGCCTGGGGTGCAGGAGCCTTTGCTGGGGCTTGATCCACGGGTGGCGTTTTGTGCCGCGGTCGATGCGCGGGGGTATTTGCCGACGCATAACAAGAAATTTTCTCAGCCGCAGCGCGATGATCCTGTCTGGAATGCGGCTAATTGCCGGAATCGGCGGGTGTTTGATGATCGGACTGGGCTTGCTGCCGCGACTCATACCAAGCGGTTTTTGTTACAGACGTATCGGCGCGATATGGGAGGTGGGGAGTTTGTGCTGATGAAGGATGCTTCCGCGCCTGTTTTTGTTGGTGGCAGGCATTGGGGTGGGGTTAGGATGGGGTATAGGGCTTAGCTCGCTTTTTTTTGCCTGCGCGGCGCTTTGGTTGTTTTCTTGGGGTGTTGGCCTTTCCTTGCTTTCTTATCGGTCTATTAGCTTCGCCCCTGTGCGGGGCGGCACTTACTTTCTTTGCCGCCGCAAAGAAAGTAAGCAAAGAAAGCGGGCTCACACCGCCAGCGTTTAGTGAGCCATCTA